>Ga0315336_1002683_pt1 | contig 26229 bp, 22 predicted proteins | sample ASW5metaG_FD_204512 | JGI IMG/M metagenome (GOLD analysis project Ga0315336, IMG submission 204512) | Ammonia-oxidizing marine archaeal communities from Monterey Bay, California, United States - ASW #5 | ecosystem: Environmental > Aquatic > Marine > Intertidal zone | place: USA: California... | reverse complement strand
AGCTCGCAGGCTTGTTCGATACGTGTCACGCCAGCGATACAACACCGCCCGCGCTACGTCGAGCTCGCGGCTCAACCTCATGATGCTCTCCCCGTTCAGCATGCGGCGCACTGCTTCTTCCTTGAATTTCGCCTCAAACAAGCGCTGCTTCCTTCTCCCCATCGGGTACTCTTTTCCCATTCGCTGAATTATGTCCCACTTTATCCTGTCTCGCTTCTGTGGTTCACTCCACTAATCTACTAAAATAGAACTAATTAAAATTTATTTTGCACTTTACTGTTATATCAGAGTGTTGTACCGCTGGCGACGTGACTGAAACAGGGCGGCCCAACGTGGGCCTGACGCAAGCGGTACAACGATATGGACGAAGCAGCCCTATTTGGCAGGGCAATTGCTCTTATGGGGTTTGTATCCCAACTCGCTCGGCGCGATGCGTCGTCGTGGCTCCGCGAAGGAGGGAAGAGGTACGGTAGCCGCTCCAAGTCTGATCGACCGCATCAGCAGTTGCCCTGCCAAATCCTACCACGCGCAGCGTCTGCCGTCAGGCTCCGTTAAAATCGGGTTCCGACCAACGATCCGCCGATCGTAGTCTGCCGGCTTGGCTCAAGTAGCCCACTTGGACGCATAGCGCCCTTCCCGGCTACTTGGCGCGTAGACTCGCCCGGAGTCGGGCAGATGTCGTGCTTTCTGGATCGACGAGTAGTTTGGTGCGGGGAGCCGATGATGCGGCGGGCTTGGTTGCCTTGGTTGGATTTTTTGGCGGCCCGTCCCGTCGCTGGCGGTCCGGGCTCGGAGGGTGCTCTGTCCGGGGGCGGTGGTTTGGAAGAGCGTCACTCTGAACCTTTGGGAAAGCCCGCTGATACCTAGATCGAACTTGGCTGGGCCCGATTCCCCTTTCGTGGGACCTCAACGCACCCTGACGGGCGCGGCTCTGAACTTCTGGCTTGGGGGTTTCCGCAGGCTGCGCCCGCGGACGCGCACATTGACATGTGCGCCTCTTTCCCTTGGGTTGAGATTGACGCCCACCTTACGCCGGCGTTTCGGTCAGGGCCTTTTCCATCGTTGAGCGAGCGCGCTCCATCAGTGCGGCGCGGTCTTGGCTGGTGAGGCCAAGCGTCGAAATGGGTTCGTGGAAATGGACGGTGAACTCTCCAGGCTGAATCCAATTGCGGCTCTTGGGCATGAGTTGGCGGCTGCCGTGAACCGTGATCGGCACGACCGGCACCTGTGCTTCGATCGCCATCGAAAACGGACCCGGACGGAACGGCAGGAGTTGGCCGTCGGGGCTGCGCGTCCCCTCTGGGAAGACGAGCAGCGAGACCCCGTCGCGGAGCGTGGCGACGCTGGCCTCGATCGCCTTGCGGCGCGACTCACGGTCGGCGCGGTTGACGTAGATGAAACCGCCGAGTCCCATGACGTAGCCGAGAACGGGGATGCGTCCGAGGGATTCCTTCAGTATGATCGCGATGCGGGGTAGCGTACTGAATAGCGCGGGCGGGTCGAGATTACTGACGTGGTTGCAAACGAAGACGGCGGTGGGCGGCGCGAAGGCGCGTTCGCGATGCAGTAGCTTGAGGCGAATCCCGGCCAGCCACAGAGCCGAGCCGGCACCAATCTGCGCCATCCGATAGATGGGCATGATGTTCTTCGTGATCCACGTCAACGGCACGAAAACGGCTGAGACGACGATGACGTAGCAAACAAGATAGGGGCAAGCGAGAAGGTAGGTCCGCAACATGGGTCAAGATTCGCATTGTGGTATCTTACGGTCGCCATAAGCAAGCAGGACGATTCGGGAGTGCCTATGAAGACAACGTCACGACGCCAGTTCGGGAAGGTGCTGGCCGCCTTAACAGCTGCTGCGGGGCCCGCCGCGGCGGCCGAACAGAAGTCCGAACAGAAGCAGGCCGAAGCGGCAACGGAAGAGCAAACACCGCCGCCCTGTTCGGTGAATCCCGGCTTGGCGGAGTACGATATCCCTCGCGGTACCGAACCCTCGTTCACATTCAAGGCCTAGATGGACGACGACGTACTCTATTCGACGATCCCGGAGTTGGGGCGGCGGCTCGCCCAGGGAGAGTTCACGAGCCGCGAATTGGCGGAGACGTATCTCGGGAGATTGCGGGAGCTAGGACCACGGTTCAACTCGCTCGCACGGTTGACTGAAGAGACAGCGCTCACGCAGGCCGACGTGGCGGACCGACTGTTTCAGCAAGGCCGGATCGACGGACCGTTGCAGGGCATTCCGTTCGGCGTGAAGGATTTGCTGGCCGCGAAGGGCTACATCACGTCGTGGGGCTCGGAAGTTTTCCAGGAGCAGCGATTTGCCGACGACGCGACGGTCGTTCGCAAGCTGGCGCATGCCGGGGGCGTCTTGGCCGCGAAGCTGGCGATGGTGCGCTTTGCCGGTGGCGGAGGCTATGAGCATCCGACGGAATCGCTGCACGGCCCGGGACGGAATCCGTGGAATCCCGAATACTGGGCCGGCGGGTCGTCGAGCGGACCAGGCGGCGCGGTCGCGGCGGCGATGGTGCCGTTCGCGATCGGGTCGGAGACCTGGGGGTCGATCATCGGGCCGTCTTCGTATTGCGGGGTAACGGGGTTACGGCCGACCTATGGCCTGGTGAGCCGCCACGGCGCGATGGCGCTTTCGTGGACGATGGATAAGCTTGGGCCGATGTGCCGCTCCGCGGAAGACTGCGCTCTCGTGCTGGAAGCGATCTCGGGGCCGGATGCGGATGACCCCGCGCAGTCGGGTCGGCGCTTTCGGGCTAGCGACCCCGCGCCGCCGGTCTCGATGTTGCGGGTCGGCTACTCGGAAGTCGATTTTGAGGAGTGGGCTCACCCGGATTCGCGTCCGGCCTTGCGTGACGCGCTGGCGGTCTTGCGGGAGATCGGCGTGCAAATGAAGGCCGCTTCCCTGCCCGAGATGCCCTATCGCGATGTCGCGCGGACGTTGATCTCTTGCGAGGCGGCGTCAGTGTTCGAGGATGTCGTTCGTAGCGAGGAGTTCGAGAAACACCCTGACCCGCGGCAAAAGGAGGGGTTCCGGCGTGGGCTTGAGATCCCAGCGACGGATTACCTCAAGGCGATGCGGATCCGGCGGGTGATACAGGCGAAGCTCGGAGAGTTATTCGAAGAGGTAGATATTGTTGTACAGCCGGCCTCGGCGGAAACGGCGCCTCTGATTGAGGCGGAACCCGGGGGCCGGCGGAGCAGCGATCTGGAGTTGTCCGAGAAAGGTAATACCGACCTGGGAGCGGCGGGGAATGCGGCCGGATTACCGGCGCTGACGATTCCTTGTGGATTCGGGCTGAATGATCTACCTACCGCGCTGCAGCTTGTGGCTCGACCTCATAACGAAGCGGTCTTGGTCGCGCTGGGTAAGGAGTTCCAGAACAGGACCGACTGGCACCGGCGGCGACCGCCGATTTAGAGATTGGCTAATAGCCGGACTGGCTACTTGCGGTACTTGCCTGTCCAGTCGTTGGCGCGGACGCGGAGGATGTCGATGAAGGCGTCGGCGCCTGAGAACATGCGTACTTTGGTGCCTTCGCAATGATCCCAGCGGACGGGCACCTCGGCGGCCGGGTAGCCAAGTTTCTTGGCGAGATAGAGAACTTCGACGTCGAAGCCAAAACCCTCGAGGAGTTGCCGTGAAAAGATATCGCGGGCGGCCTTCTCGGAGAAGAGCTTGAAGCCACACTGCGTGTCTTTGAAAGGCAGACCGGCTCCGATTCGGACAGCGAGGTTGAAAACACGTCCCATCGCCTCGCGGAACAGCGATTGGTGAACGCCGATCAGGGACCGGTCGACGGCGCGCGATCCAATGGCGACATCGCAGCCTTGTTCCTGAACGGCGGCGAATAGCTTTGGACACTCTTCGATCGGCGCGGAAAGGTCGGCATCGGTGAAGAGAACCCAGGGATAGCGACTCTGGGAAATGCCGTTGCGAACGGAGTAGCCTTTCCCGCGGTTGCGGCCGTTGTCGAGCACGGTGACGCGCAGTTGTTCGTTCTCGAGGCCGGCCCCGGCACGGCGGGCCGACTCGAAGGTACCGTCAGTCGAGCCGTCGTCGACGACGAGAATTTCACTCGGACCGTCGATCTGCTCATTGAGAAATGCCGCCACCTTCTCCAAAGAAGCAGGCAATCGCTCCTGTTCGTTGTAAGCGGGGATAACGACCGATAGAGGGGGCAACAAAAGGGGCCGCGCTCCAAGGCGGCGATGGCGGGCGTACGGTTCTAGACTAGCGCGGTCCGCCGTACTTGGTAACTAAGGGTGTTCCTGATTCGGGCGGGTATGACCACCCGATGTGCCGGGATAGGACTGCTAGTGCTTGGCGGCCATGAGGGCGCGCAGGCGGCGAGCGCGGTCCGGGCCCCGGAGAGCGCGGAGGGCTTTGGCTTCGATTTGCCGAATGCGCTCGCGGGTCACGGCGAACTCCTGCCCGATCTCTTCGAGGGTATGCTCGCGGTCACATCCGATGCCGAACCGCATGCGGATGACCTTCTCCTCTTTGGGAGAGAGAGTCTTGAGAACATCCGCTGTCTCTTCCTGGACGTTCGACTCGATGACGGCGTCGACAGGAGAGCCGACCCAGCGGTCCTCAAGCAGATCGCCGAGCGCGGATTCACCGTCGCGGCCTACGGGTGTTTCGAGAGAAACGGGGTCTCGTGAAATGGTCTTGAGCCGCTGTACTTTTTCCGACGAGATTTCCATCCGCACGCCGATTTCGTCGTTGGTGGGCGTCCGGCCAAGTTCCTTCTCCAACTCGCGGGAAGCGCGCAGGAACTTGTTCATACTCTCGTTCATGTGAACAGGAATACGAATCGTGCGCGACTGGTCGGCAATGGCGCGGGTGATCGCCTGGCGAATCCACCAAGTCGCATAGGTTGAGAACTTATAGCCGCGGCGGTACTCGAACTTTTCGGCGGCACGCATCAGGCCGATGTTACCTTCCTGAATCAAGTCGAGTAGATGAAGCCCACGATTCACGTACTTCTTGGCTACGGAAACGACGAGTCGGAGGTTGGCCTCGACCAATGATTTCTTGGCCTTTTCGGCCTCACAAAAACCATCGTAGATGCGGCGGGTCGTGTGCTTGACGTCCTTTAGGGATAGTCCGTAGCCAGCCTCGGCCTTGCGTATTTCGCGTCGACTTTCGCGTTGGGCCGCCACGATCGAGCTGCCTTTCCTGGCCGGTGTGGTCTTGAAGCGATCGAGTTCGGAATAGAGTGGTGCGAGATTGGCCTGCACCTTCCCCAACTCGTCGCCAAATTTTTTCCAGTAAGCCGGCGAAAAGGGGACTTTCTGGACAGCCTTCGAAACCTTAATTACGAGGCGCTTGCGCTTCCACTTCAACCGCCGGGCGACGTGGACGTTGCGTTTTGGCGTGTTCTCGATCTTCTGGCTGACCGTAACAACCTGCTTGTACGCACGACTCACGCGGGTAAATTTCTGCTTGGCGTCGGCACGTTTCTTTGCACGCTGCGCTTCTGTATCGTCAATGTGGGCGATATCGACAACGGCTTCCAGATCGATATCGCCCCGCTTGATCCGGTCGTAGAGGGCCATGATGTCCGTCAAGATGAGCGGGGACCGCGAAATGGCCCGAAACATTTGCATCTTGCCTCGCTCCATGCGGCGGGCAAGATCCACTTCGCCTTGGCGTGTGAGCAGCGGAACCGAACCCATCTCCCGGAGATAGACCCGAACGGGATCGTCCGTGTACAGGGTTTCTTCGGGCGCGGCCTGCGGTGTTTCCAGTTCCCCTGCATCGGTGTCTCTCACCCGGCCGTCGGTGAGATCGTTGGTTTCCTCAACCTTCAGCCGTTCGCGTGACGCGGGAATGAACTGTCGTTCCTCGAACTGATCCACGATCGCTTCCTCGGACCTCATATCGACTCGGCAGGGAATCTATTTCCTCGCCACGTCGAGATCATGCTCACTTAGGGCCGATTCCTACGGCACCGCCCCGACGCCGTGTATGCACTGTTGTTGAAGGAGGATCGACCGATCCAGTCGGTAGTGAGAGCCAAGCAGCTGAACGGGCCGGATCGAACATACAGCGCGAAAAAAGATGAGGACTAACCTCGCAGAGCCAAAAGGATCTACGACCTTTACAGAACAGTATCCGCGAAAGATGTCTTATTTGCAACAGAAGATCTCGTCAGGCGGGCTCTCTACCGATCCGTCCGCCGGTGAAACCAAGGGATTTGAACAGGCCGCCGGGGCCTCTACCGCAATACAACACCCAGTATTGGAGTGTCCCGTGAGGGCTCTATTTCGTGGATCGATCGAATGCCCCGCCGCACGCCGCTGGGCGATCACTCGGAACTCCTCACAGTGGTGGGTTCGAGTGGCAGGTCAGGCATAAGTTCTTTTAACTCAGCTTCTTCTGCTTGATGAGCGAGGTAAGCTCGTTGAGGAACTCTTCCTCATCCTGAAAGTCACGGTATACAGACGCAAACCGCACGTAGGCGACCTGATCGATGGCGCGCAGCCGCTCCATGAGGCGCTCGCCGATCAATGCGGTGGCGCACTCCCGCTCGGAGGCCTCGACGACCATCGACTCTATTTCGTTGACGAGGGCCTCGAGGCTACTCATGCTGACCGGGCGCTTTTCACAGGCCCGCAAGAGACCGCTCAGGACTTTCTGGCGGTCGAACTTCTCACGCCGGCCGTCCTTCTTGACGACCATGTAAGGAACTTCGTCAATGCGCTCGTAGGTGGTGAAGCGGCGCGAGCATCCCAAGCACTCGCGGCGGCGCCGGATGACGCCGCCTTCCTTGCTTTCGCGGGAATCGACGACCTTGTCGGCTAGGTGTTCACAAAATGGACAGCACATTCGTTAGCAGGGTGGCCCTTGATTCTAACGTACCGAGCGTCCCAGCGACCCGATCGGGACCTGTCCGCGGGCAGCGCCCACGGGGATGTACGGTAACGGGACGTACCCGTTAAGCGAGGATCTTGGAAATGACGTTGCCGCCGACGTCGGTGAGGCGGAAATCACGGCCACGGAACTTGAAGGTGAGCTTCGTGTGGTCGATGCCGAGCAGATGGAGGATCGTGGCCTGGACATCGTGTACGTGGATGGGGTCTTCGACGGGTGAAAAGCCGATCTCGTCGGTCTCGCCAATCGTCTGGCCGGGCTTGGTGCCGCCGCCCGCGAACCACATCGTAAACGCATCAATATGATGATTGCGGCCGATCGTATCGCGTTCTTCACCCATCGGCGTTCGGCCGAACTCTCCGCCCCAGACGACGAGCGTGTCTTCGAGCAGGCCGCGCTGCTTGAGGTCGCGGATGAGCGCCGAGATGCCTTGATCGACGTCGAGGCAAACTTCGTCGAGGTTGTTGTCGAGGTTCTCGGTCGGGCCGCCATGGTGGTCCCAGCTTGCGTGGTAGAGCTGGACGAAACGCACGCCTCGCTCGACAAGCCGCCGTGCCAGGATGCAGTTGTTCGCGAAAGACTTCTCGCCGGGCTCGGCGCCGTACATATCGAGGGTCGCCTTGGACTCGGTGGAAAAGTCGATTAGCTCCGGGCCGCTCGTTTGCATCCGGTGCGCCATCTCATAGGCGGCGATGCGGGTCGAGATCTCGGGGTCATGGACACGGTCAAATTGCATGCCGTTGAGATCGAGAACGGTGTCGATCGTGGCCTGCTGGCGTGCGCTATCGAAACCCGGCGGGGTCGACATGTTCAAGATCGGATCCCCACCGCTACGGAAAGGCACGCCCTGATGCGCCGTGGGCAGAAAGCCGCTGGCCCAGTTGAGTGCGCCGCCGCGCGGCCCCCTCGGACCGGACTGTAAGACAACGAATCCGGGCAAGTCTTCCGACTCGCTGCCAATCCCGTAGCTGACCCACGAACCCATGCTCGGCCGGCCGAAGATCGGCGAGCCGGTATTCATCATGATCTTGGCGGGGGCATGGTTGAAGTTCTCGGTGTGAATCGAGCGGATAAACGCCAAGTCGTCGACAACCTGGGCGGTGTGCGGAAAACATTCCGAGACCCACTTACCGGACTGACCGTATTGCTTGAACTCGCGCCGCGTGCCAAGGAGCTTCGGAGGATTCTTGGTGAAGCTCTCCATGAAAGCGAAGCGCTTGCCTTCCATGAGAGAGGGCGGGATGGGTTGGCCGTTGAGCTTCTGTAACTCAGGCTTGTGCTCCCAAAGCTCGAACTGGCTGGGCGCACCCGCCATAAATAGATAGATGACGTTCTTTGCTTTGGGCGGAATGTGCGGCTTGTCGAGGATCGGCCCGTTCGCGGACGAGCCGAAGAGCGTGTCGCCGACCATCAGCGAGGTCAAAGCGGTCTTGCCGAGGCCGACGCCGCACTGCTCGAAGAAGTGCCGCCGGGTGGTGCGTTGAAGCACTCGATTGATTAGGTCGCCGGGTCGCATCATTGCCTCGTTACAAATTCATCAAGATTGAGCAGGACACGGGCAGTGGCCATCCATGCGGCAAGGAGCGGCTTGTCGTCAGACTCCGGCGCCTCACCGACCACGTCCTGGATCGCCTCGGGATGTGTACGGAAATCGTCAATCATACGCGCAAGAAAGGCTTGCAGACGCTCTTGTTCTTTGGGCTCGGGCAGGCGCGTCAAACAGCGTTCAAACGCATAGCGGATTCGATCAGACTGCTCTTCGCCACCGTTCTCAAGAGTCGCCTGGGCGAGGGCGCGGGAGAACTCAATCTGTGTCTGATCGTTGAGCAGCGTCAACGCCTGGAGGGGCGTGTTCGATCGATTGCGTCTTGTCGTGGCCGCCTGCGCGTTGGGAGCATCGAACATCGCGAGACCAGGATAGGCGGCGGAGCGCCGGAAGAACGTGTATAGACCACGACGGTAGCGGTCGGCGTCTTCGGCAGTCTTCCACTCGCGGTTGACCTGTGTGAACTGACCGGAGCCCTCCGGTTGGGGCGGGAAGACGCTGGGGCCGCCTATCTCTGGTGTCAAAAGGCCGGAGGCGACGAGGGCGGCGTCGCGAATAATCTCGGCTTCGAGGCGCAGACGGTTCTGGCTGGCAACGAGGCGGTTGCCGGGGTCGACGTCGGATAACTCAGGCCGGACGGCCGACGATTGCCGGTAGGTTGACGACGTGACGATCAGCCGGTGCATGGCCTTGAGATCCCAATCCCGGCGAGCGAACTCGGAGGCAAGCCAGTCGAGTAGTCGCGGGTGACTGGGCGCGGTCCCTTGCGAGCCGAAGTCATTCTCGGTATCGACGATCCCGAGGCCAAAATAGCGCTGCCACATTCGGTTGACGGTGACCCGGGCCGTGAGTGGATTATCGGGAGACATCAGCCAGCGAGCCAGATCGAGCCGATCCGGTTTCTTCGTCTCTGGTAGCGCCGGCAAGACGGCGGGCGTGCCGGGATGGACTGTCTCCCCATGGCTGGTAAAGTCGCCGGAGACGTGAATGAACGCCTCACGTGACTCAGGCAACTCGCGCATGACAAGAGTGGAATCGAGCTTGGGCTCGGCGGAGCGCAGTGCGCGGATACCGTCGCGGCGGGCTTGCCAGCCAGGGTCTTTCGAGACAAAGAAGCGCTGTAGCACTCCTTTCTGCAGCGATACGCGTTGCTCGGGCGGCGTATCGAGGATCTGCTGGATATGTGGCTTGATCTCCGCGCGCTGTTCCTGCGAAAGTTCGCGTTCCCAGTTGGCCAGTTTGTTCTCGATTTGCTTCTCGTAGACATCGAGTTCATCTTGGAGGATGGAAGCCTGATGCCGTATCGTTTCCCGACTCGCAAAGTCTTCCGGCTCGCCGAACTCGATAATAGGGTCCATCTTTCGCTTGCCGCCTTGCTCAACGGACAACTCGCCGCTTAGCTCGTCGATGTTGTTGAAGAAGGCGTAGAGCTGATAGAAGTCCTTCTGCGAGATTGGGTCGAACTTGTGATCGTGGCAGCGTGCGCAGCTGACGGTAAGGCCGAGGAACGCAGCGCCAGTGGTACTGACACGGTCGACGACGGCCTCGACACGGTACTGCTCGAAATCGATGCCGCCTTCTTCGTTGATCATCGTGTTGCGGTGAAATCCGGTCGCGATGAGCTGCTCCTCGGTGGGATCCGGCAGCAGGTCGCCGGCGAGCTGTTCGGTGACAAAGCGGTCGAACGGCATGTTGCGGTTGAGCGCATGGATGACCCAGTCGCGGTATCTCCAGATCGAGCGATTGCCGTCGATCGAGTAGCCGTTCGAATCGGCGTAGCGCGCGATGTCGAGCCAATGACGTCCCCAGCGCTCGCCGTAGTGAGGAGAATCGAGGAGCCGGGTTACGAGGCGTTCGTACGCGTCGGGCTCGGTGTCGGCGAAGAAAGCGGCGATTTCATCGGTAGTGGGAGGCAGGCCCGTTAGGTCGAGGCTCACGCGGCGGATGAGAATGCGGCGCGCGGCTTCGGGTGACGGGCGAATCTGCTTTGCCTCGATCATGGCGAGGATAAATTGGTCGATCGGGTTCCGTACCCAATCCTGGTCTTGGACTACGGGAGGCTCAGGCCGGGCGACGGGCTGAAACGACCAGTGAGATGGGCCGGCACGTCTTCTCTTCGCATCGGAGGCGGCTCCCCAGGGGGCGCCGGCGCGGACCCATTTGGTCAGCGTGGAGATCTCCTCGGGCTGAAGCGGACCGGTGGGCGGCATCTTCAGGGCGCCCGTTTGGTTGACGGCCTGGATGACGAGACTTTCATCGGGTTGTCCGGGGATGACGGCTGAACCACGATTTCCACCCAGCATGGCGCTCTCACGAGACGCCAGCGATAGCCCGCCCATTTTGACTTGGCCGCCATGGCACGTAAAGCACTTGGCGGCGAGCAAGGGCCGGACCTTCTCTTCGAAGAAGCGGGTTGCGTCGCGGTTAGGTTGGGCAGATGCGGCGGCAATCAAGATGCCACCGGATAGGATCAGGCGGACGAGTGTATGCAGAGCAGCCACTGAAGACTATTCTAGATGGCCTTGTCTGACGTTGGGTGTTGCTTTGGGCGCTGCCATACGCCGCGGACCGGGTAGGGCGGGCTTCGCCCTCGGGCGCGCAGGTTGACACCCGCGCCTCTTTTCCTTCTGGCATGGGTCTTTCCGCGGGCTCGTGCATTGACATGCACGGCTCTGTTGCTTCTGGAGTGGGCTGGCTGAAAAAATATTGAACTTTTTGGGGGCGTCTTCGTTTAGTCTGTAGGAGGCAGTGCAGCGAGACTCAATGGCATCTGAAGTATCAGTGCAGCCGTGGTCGGCCCCTTAGTCGGGGTCACGACAGGAGAGCGGGTATAGCGAGCCGATCGCCCGCGAGGCGGCTGAGCGCGATGCAACGCTGGTCAAACGGTGCCTGCACGGTGATGGCGGCTCTTGGGAAACCCTGGTTCGGACGCATACACTGGTAGTGTATGCCACTTGTTATCGATTCACGGGGCACCCGGAAGACGCGCGCGACCTCACACAAGACGTCTTTCTGCGAGTTTATCGAGGGCTCGGAAGCTACCAGCCCGGTGCGGCAGCTTTTCGGACATGGCTGTTGCGGCTGACGCGGAACTTGCTGATCGATCACTACCGCAAAACCCGCAAAGACCGCGTGCTGTAACCAATCGAAGACCAAGTTGCCGGCCTGCGCGAAAAGTCGATCATCGGGGGCCGCGCGGACCACGCGTTGGCGAAGCGAGAGATATCGGAGCAACTACATGCGGCACTCGACCGCATGTCGCCGGAATTGCGCGAGGCTGTGATTCTGCGCGACCTGCAGCAGATGGAATACCAAGAGATCGCCGGAGTGCTGAGCATCCCCCAGGGAACGGTGAAATCGCGTATCAACCGCGGACGCCGTGACTTAGCGAAACCCTTCGATCGATGGGGGTGCGGCCATGAACTGCCGGAGAGTCGAAAGCCTGTTGGGCGACTACCTGGATGGCGCTCTGCCTATCGAAGAGCGCAGGGTGGTCGAGGACCACTTCGCCGATTGTGCCCGTTGCGCTACGGCGAAGGAAGACATGGACTTGGCGCTGGAGTTCCTGGATGGGGCCCCGCGTGTCGAGTTGCCCGAGGGTTTGGTAGCGAACATCCTGGATGCAACGGTCCACGCAGGACCACCGGCGGGAGGGATGGCCGTCGCCGGCGGCGGCGTAATGAGCTGGGTGCGCCCATTCCTGCAGCCGCTGTTTGAACCGCGTTTCGCGATGAGCGTGGCGCTCGCGGTCGTATCGTTTTCGGTTCTGACATGGTCGGGCGAGAAAACCCTGGATCGCTGGCAAAATGCGTACCTGATCGCTCAGGTACGGACAGCGACAACGGGATTGGATCGGGCGTGGGAACGGGGTGTGGCCGTTTATCACCAGACGTTCTCCACGTCGGCACAAGACACGCAGGCCTCGGACAAAGGCGAAAGCGCCTCACCAGACGCCGGCACTTCGACGACACCTTGACGAGCCCGACGGTAGCAACGATGCGGTGTGCAACCCACTCGGAAGCGGAAGCGACGGCCTTTTGCCGGTCGTGCGGCAAGGCGGTTTGCGCGGAGTGTATCCGGGACGAGCAGGGCGTTGCTTACTGCTCGAACTGTACGGCGGAGCCGGCCACGGGGCGGCCAGAGATATTGGTTGCCGCCAAGGAGTCTCCCTACCTTCCTCCCGCGGCGAGCGGCCCCGCTAGGGAGCCCGGTATTGAGCCCCGTATCAAGTCACGGGCTGCGTTGCCGGCCCCGGAGTTGCGAGCGGACACCCCGTCGCCGTTCCTGGCATTCGTACTGGGACTGATCCCTGGCGTTGGCGCTGTGTACAACGGCCACTACGCGAAGGCCGTTTTCCATGTGTTTGTGTTCGGCGGCACGGTGACATTGATCGGGTCGAGGGCATTGCGCGGTCTTGAGCCTCTCTTGGTGTTATTCGCTCTGATGTTCTTCATCTACATGCCGATCGAAGCGTGTCGAACGGCGAAGGCTCTACGGCGAGGCGAACCGGTTGACGAATTCTCGGGGTTGCTGTCGCTGGTGCATGAAGGTTCGCGCTCGCCGGTGGTTGGAATCACGCTGATCGCGTTCGGGGTCGTTTTCCTCCTGCATTCGCTTGGGTACTGGCGGATCCCGAGCCTCATACCGTACTGGCCCCGGTCAGCCTCATCGCGCTGGGAGCCTATATGCTCTACCGGCGCTTCAGTGAACCTTCGTGGCAGTCCCCGGCGGACTACCCGCGTCGGTTCGAGCAGACACCGCCGGACGAATCGTAGGGCGGCGCATTCTCATGCCTCGAACCCGGGACACGGTGCGCTCAATGACGGGCTCGCTGCTGCTGATCCTGACGGGACTATTGTTTCTGTTGGAGTACGCAGGCTCGTTCCGGTTCGCACAGACTTGGCCTTCGTTGCTAATCGTGCTGGGCGTAGGCCGTGTGGCGGACCACCTGATGGGACGGGCCGCGGCCCAGAAGCGGGAGACCTGGCTTGAGTGCTAGATCGGCATTAGGTCCGCTGCTGCTGATCTTTGGTGGCGGGCTACTGCTTTATTACAACTTCCACCCGGAGTTACCTCTTCGGATACTATTCGCGCAGCATTGGCCCTGGATTCTGGTGACTTGGGGCGGCGTGCGGGTTGTAGAGACAATCCTGGCGCATTTTCAGTGGCGGCCGGTTCCCCCGCAGCTCGGGATCGGGTCACTCCTGGTGGTGGCGTTGCTGTGCGCGGCGGGCACGGCGGCCCGTCGTCTCTACGAAGAGAACGGTTTCGATTTTCTGTAAGAGCCCCTATGTGCGTAAGGGGCGGGCTATCCGTGCCGGATCACCAGCACGTCACCTTCTTGCACAACGTACTCTTTCCCCTCAAGACGCAACTCCCCATGTTCGCGCGCACCAGGATAGCCGTTTCGCTCGACGAGCACCTCCCACGGGATAACTTCGGCGCGAATGAACCGCTTCTCGAAATCAGTGTGGATCGCGCCCGCCGCTTTCGCCGCCGGCGTGTTCTTGGGGATCGTCCAGGCGCGGACCTCGGTCTCGCCCGCCGTTAGGAACGACATCAGACCCAGTAGGGAGTACGTCGCTTGAATCAACCGGTCGAGACCCGGCTGTTTGAGCCCATACCCCGCCATGTACTCCTGAGCCTCATCTTCCGGTAGCTCAGCAATCTCGGCCTCGATGCTGCCGCACACGGCAGCGACCGCGATATTCTTCTGGGAACCAAGCCACTGTTCGGTGTACTGTTTCTCGATCTCTTCGATTTGGTCCGCCTGATCCTCACCTAGGTTCAAGACCAGCAACATCGGTTTCGCTGAGAGGAACTGGAAGCCGCGCAGTCGTTTCGCTTCGTCCTTGGTGAGTTCGAGTTCGCGCAAGGGACGATCGGCTTCGAGCGCTTCCTTGCATTTGAGAAGCAGGTCTCGTTCGAGCGGCAGATCGGGATTCTTGACCCGGCCCATGTCTTTCTCGACCCGTTCCAGCCGCTTTTCGACGACCACGAGATCGTTGAGCAGCAACTCCAACTCAAGATTCTGCCAGTCGCGTTTGGCGTCCAGCGTCCCCTCGATGTGCATCACGGTGTCTTCTTCAAACAGCCGTAGAACATGCAGAAAGGCGTCGGCGACCCGCAACGCGCCGACGTAGCTCGCGTCGGCCAAACTCTCTTTCGAGAGCGCGGGCATATCGACGTACTCAACCGTTGCATGAGTAATCTTTGGCGGCTCGAAAATTTCCGCCAGCCGGTTGAGGCGCGCGTCGGGGACCTGCGCCATCCCAATCTGGACGGCAGCCACTCCCATGCGGCTCGAATGTACCTGTCCCGTCAGGATGGTAAACAGGGATGTCTTACCGACCTGAGGCAGGCCGATGATTGCAGTTCTCAAATGAACTCCTTAAATCGGTACCGGAACGGAGTGAAGAACCTCATCCAAGATCTGTGAGCACCGTTCCGCGGGATGAGAGCTCGGCCCTTGCCGAACGGAAGGCATGAGACGATGAGCGAACACCGGCTGGGCCAAGCGTTTGATATGGTCCGGAGTCGCGTAGGTAAGCCCTTCCGTCAACGCCATCGCCTGAGCGGCGCGATACAACGCCATCGAGCCGCGCGGGCTTACTCCCAGCGCCAAGTGCTCATGGGAACGGGTCTGCTCAACAATCGCCATCAAGTAGTCGACGACCGTTTCATCCATCCGAACGTCTTCGACCTGCCGCTGCATGTCGAGAATATCCTCACCGCTGGCGACGGGCGTCACTTCAACGCCTTTCGCCGAGCCGTGGCTTTGCGAGCGAAGAATCTCGCGCTCACTCGCCCCGTCCGGATAGCCCATCTCGACCCGCAGCAGAAACCGATCGAGCTGCGATTCCGGCAGCGGATACGTCCCGTGATACTCGGCCGGATTCTGCGTTGCGATCACCATGAAGGGGTCGGGCAGCGGATATGAGGTACCCTCAATCGTCACCTGCCGCTCATTCATCGCTTCGAGTAAGGCGGACTGCGTCTTGGGCGTTGTCCGATTGATCTCATCGGCCAACAGGAAGTTCGTGAAGATCGGCCCGGGCTTGAACTCAAAATCCTGGCGAGTACTATTGAAAACCGTCACGCCCACAACGTCGGCCGGCAGCATGTCGCTCGTAAACTGGATGCGCTGGAATCCGCTGTCGAGACTACGCGCGAGCGTGTGGGCCAGAGTCGTCTTACCGACGCCGGGGACATCTTCAATCAGCAGGTGTCCGCGCGCCAGCAGACAAGCGACCGCGAGGCGGACGGCCTCCGGCTTGCCCCGAATGACCTGGGTCACCGACGCTTCCAACACCCCTACTCGTTCGACGAGATCCGTCGTTACAGTACGTCCGGCGGACATAATCTACATGATAGTCGAATCCTTGTTTTCTCCCGACCAGGCGGGACCGGTTCAAATCACCCACACCGGGGACCTGCTGCCATACTGTAGAAATCCTTATGGCGCTCGATCCTTTTGATTTCGTCCCGCTTCCCGAGGAGCGTTCACGCGCAAAGCCTCGCCGGCGCGGCTTCACAATGATGATTGACTGGGGACTCGGACTCGGCCGGCAGAAGGACATCCTCGAGATCGCCGGCCCGTTCGTCGACCTGGCTAAGATTGCGACCGGCACGTCGCGGCTCTATCCAGAGGAACAGATCCGAGCCAAACTCGAACTTTACAAGACGAACGGCGTGCGGCCCTTCCTCGGCGGGCAATTTCAGGAGTACGTCTTCGCCACCCAGGGCACGGACGCATTGCCAACGTTCTTCGACGAAGCAAAGTGCCTGGGGTTCGAGGTCGTCGAGGTGTCGGACAACTGTATTCCGTTGTCGCCGACCGAGCGGCGGGATCAGATCCGACTGGCCATCGATAAGGGGCTCACCGTGTTCGGCGAAGTGGGTTCCAAAACGGAAAAGAATGCGGCTGATGAATTACTTCTGCAAGCGCAGAATTGCTTCGAAGCCGGCGCGGAGTTGCTGCTGGTCGAAGGCGCGGAGCTAATCGAGAACGGGGCCGTCAACATGGACCTACTGAAGGCATGCCGGAACCTGGAACTGGACAAGGTCCTGTTTGAATTGCCGGGGCCGTGGATCAGCGGCATTGCCATGTCCGAGATCCATGACGTGAAGAAGTTGCTGGTGAAAGAGTTCGGCCCGGATGTAAATATCGCCAACGTCATGCCGGACGACTTGATCGAAACGGAAGCGTTGCGTGTGGGATTGGGTGTCGTGGGTCCTTCGCGGAGGGCGAACTAGATGAGCGGTAGCGACGCTTGGAGCGTGCAAGGCCGAGCGGATCGGCCCACGGGTATCCACCTGTGGCTCTGTTTGTTGACGGCGACCCTGCTTGGGCTGGGTTGCGGGGCCGGTGCGCGGACTACGGATACTCACTTGGTTACTCTGGCGGGGGCGGGACCACAGGGCAGGTATTTCAAGGAAGTCGCGATCCTGTCGAAGACCTTGACCGAGAAGATGCCGGGCGTCATCGCGAACGGCGTGATCGGCAAGGGCATGTCTGTCGGAAACGTCAAGCGCGTCGCGGCGGGGCGGATCGACGGCGGACGCTGTTTCCGCTTTGATCTGGAGAATGCCTATCGGCGAGAAGCGCACTTCGCTCAGGAAGAACTCATCCCGGTTGACTACGACAACGCCAAGGTCTGGATGAAACTGGGAACCCATCTGTTCCGGGTCGTGGCTGTGAGCGAGATCAAGAGCTACTCGGATTTAATCGGACGGAGCGTCGTGATCGGCGGACGCGGCACCGGCGAGGAAGTAATCGCGGAGCGCATCTTCAAATACTTTGGCGTCACCCGCGACAACACCGAGTTCCTCTACATCGAGCGAACGGACGGGCAAGACGCGCTGGCGAACCGCCAGATTGACGCCATCGCCTTCGCCTATTCACGTAACAACCGAGGGCATCTATCACCGATCTTCGCGGCACTGGAGATCGGCAAAGAGATTGATTTCGTCGAGCCGGAACAAGAGGGTGTGGAGAAGCTCTTGGCGTCCGAGTCTTCGTTCGTACTCGATGAGCTAGGCGAGCCGGTCTTCGGGCGGCCGAAACTGCGGGGCATCGGTTTTCACCAATGCCTTCTCATCCGAGGCGACCTCTCCGAGGATCTGGTATACGGAATGACGAAGACGTTGCTCGACAACTGGGACGAAGTGGAGGAATCCCTTCCTTGGTGGAAGGAAGAAGGCGAGGCGGATTTGGAATCCATGTCGGAAATGAAGCCGTTGCCTTATCATCCTGGAGCGGAGCGTTACTATCGCGAGCGCGGCGTCTGGGATCAGTGGTAAGCAAATTTCGCCTCTACAATTACGCGAACACGACGTACTACACACCTGCCTACTTTGTCCTCGCCTTCTGAAAACATAACGCGGCGCATCGCGACCGGACTCGTGTGGTCCGGCAGCGCGTTTGCCGTCTACACCGGCGCGACCGGTCCGTTTCACGCTCCGATTCAGCGCGGATTATTCCTACTTGTGCTGCTGCCATTGGTCTTCTTGCAAACACGTTCTGGCTGGGCGCGCAGCAAAGCGACAGAGGCGGCCGTCGGGCTCGGGTTGAGCCTGCTGAGCCTGCTCACCATGGCGTGGACACTGTTCGACTACGAGCGCCTCTACTCGGAGCCCTTCATCAGCGGATTCGACACGATCGTCGGCGCGGTCGGGCTACTACTCATCATCGAATCGGTCCGCCGGACGGTCGGTTGGGCCGTGTCGGCTGTCCTGCTGCTCTTTCTGGCCTATGGGCTACTGGGACCGTGGGTGCCGAGTGAAATGCTGCGACACGCGGGACTCAACCCCTCGGACTTGGTGAGCATCATTTTCTACGGAACCTTCGGCGTCTTCGGGACGCCGCTGGGCGTATGCGCGACGTTCATCGTCGTCATCATCCTGCTCGGCTCGTTTTTGACGGCGACGGGCGGCGCGGAAATGTTCATGAACATCGGCAAGGTGATCGCGGGACGCTTCGTCGGGGGACCGGCGAAGATCGCGGTTATCAGTTCGTCGCTGATGGGGATGATTACCGGCGCGACGGTGGCAAATGTAGCGACAACGGGGGCGGTCACGATTCCGATGATGAAGCGCTCCGGCTACGATCCGCGCTTTGCTGCGGCGGTCGAGGCGTTGGCATCGTCGGGAGGTCAATTGATGCCGCCGATCATGGGCGCGGCGGCGTTCGTGATGATCGACTACCTCAACATGTCGTACACCGATCTGATGATCCACGCCATCGTCCCCGCGCTGCTCTACTTCTTCGCGGTGCTGATGATCGTACACTTCCGGTCGGTGAAGGACGGCGTACGGCCGATTACCGGCGATGAGATCCCCAGCCTGAAAGGCGAATTGGCGCAACGCGGAAATATGCTGCTACCGATTCTGGTGCTGGTCGTACTGCTGGCCTTGCAGTTCAGCGTGATGTACGCGGCCTTCCTAGCGGTGGCGTGCGCAATGGTGGTGAGCTTCTTGCGCCCTGCGACGCGCCTGACCGGCAGCGGATTCGACCGGGCCTTTCGCGGCGCCATGCAGGGCATGATTACGCTCACACCGATTTGTGCCGGTGCGGGCATCATCATCGGTGTGATGACGGCAACCGGGCTCAATCTGAAGATCACCTACCTGATCGAAGGCGTCGCCCAGGGTAATTTGTTCGTGACCTTGCTGATGACCATGGTCGCGTGCATCGTGTTGGGTATGGGCCTGCCGACGGTCGCGGCCTACGTCGTGCTGGCAACACTGATACCGACTACGTTGACAAACCTCGGCGTACCGGCCATCGCCGCGCATCTATTCCTGTTCTACTTCGCGATTCTCTCGGCGATCACGCCTCCGGTAGCGACGGGCGCTTATGTCGCGGCCGGAATCGCGGGTACGGACCCGATAAAGACAGGTTTCAAGGCGATCGAGTTGGGATTGATTAGCTTCCTGCTACCGTTTGCCTTTGTGTACGAGCCGGCGCTGTTGCTCATCGGCGCTTGGCAGGACATCCTGCTGCATGTTGGGACGTGCGCATTGGGAATCTATTTCTGGGCGATCGCATTGGAAGGCTACTTTCGAACTCCGGTACCGACACCAGCGCGCGCTGTACTCTTCACGGCCGGAGTCATGTTGATTTGGCCGGATGTTTGGGCGTCTCTTGCAGGCGGAATATTCGGGGCCGCGACCCTGCTTACCCTGCCGCGCCGCACCGCAGTCAAGGTGTGATATTCATCTACTCAAGAAGACACGAGAATCGCCGATCCAAACGCATCTTGGCTAGTTCAGGTTGAAGGACCGTTAGAATGTACGCTTTGCCGACACCCGTCGGATACTTTCCGATTCGGATCTCATGCCGCATTCAAACTATCTGCCCGAAGAAATGGGCCACGCCGTAATTTCACCCACCGGTTTCTTCGAAGCGGGCTCCTATCAATCGTTCACCCTTACCTACACAGCGGGCCGCTTCGGTATGGATGACACGGCCAGTCTGAAGATCGTGTTCCGCTTCGCCGCCGATATGGGCCGATTGCAGTTCGACAACCCCCAGGCGGCCAACTACGTCACGGTCGAGGCGAGCAATAACGCCGTTCTCGAAACACGTTACGACCCGAAGGGGAATATCCGCCCCTGGGACAAAACGCTCTACATCAAGGTCGTCAACGGGTTCATGAAAGAAGGAGACCGCATCGTCATTCGCTTCGGCGACCGGCGTGAAGGATCGCCCGGCATACGGTTGCAAACTTTCTGTGAATCAACGTTTGAGTTCAAAGTTCTCGTCGACGCCATCGCGACCTACAACTACGTGGCGCTACCTGAGTCACCGACGATCGCCATCGTACCCGGGCCGCCGGTTGTCTGGAAAGCGGTGCTCCCCACGATGCGCCGGGCCGGTCAGGCTTTTCGGCTCGGGCTGAAGGCGGAAGACCGCTGGGGCAATCCGTCGGACCAGGTCGATGCGAGGGTCTGTTTCAGATCTACGATCACCGTCGCCAACCTGCCTTCTGAAATTACGTTCAAGCGGGGATTGTTTTCGCTGTGGATCGATGGCCTCCAAGTCAACGAGCCCGGCGACTTAAGGATCGAGGCCCTCGATGAGTTCGGAGTTGTGTTGGCGGAAAGCAACCCCCTGCGGATTGTGGAGTCAGCGGACCTACTGCCCTACTGGGGAGACCTACACGGGCAGACCGAAGAGACGGTCGGCACCAACTCGGCTCAAGAATACTTTGCGTTCGCGCGGGACCGGGCGTTTCTCGATATCTGCGGACATCAAGGCAACGACTTCCAAATTACAAATGAGTTTTGGAAGGAGTTGAACGATACCATTCGCGAGTTCGATGAACCCGGCCGGTTCGTCGCCGTGCCCGGCTATGAATGGTCAGGAAACACTGCTCTGGGCGGGGACCGAAACGTCTTCTATCGTCATGAGGGCGGAACCATCCGGCGCTCCTCGCATGCGCTTCTGGAAGACCTGTCCGACACGGACAACGACTGCCATACCGCGGAAGAGTTATTCGACGCCTTGACGGCTGGCGGCGAGGACTGTGCCGTGATCGCCCATGTCGGTGGACGCTACGCCGATATCAAGATGGCCCACGACGGGCGGGTCGAGCGGGCCGTGGAGATCCACTCAGCCTGGGGAACGTTTGAGTGGTTGTTGGCCGACGCCATCGAGAAAGGCTACCGGGTCGGGATTGTTTGCCACAGCGACGGCCACAAAGGGCGACCAGGAGCGAGTTATCCGGGTGCATCGTGGTTCGGCGCCTACGGGGGGCTCACGTGCTACTTGATGCCCAAGTTAAGCCGCGAAGCGTGGTTTGACAGTCTTCGCAAACGGCGTCACTACGGCACGACAGGGACTCGGATAGTGCTGGATTTGGAAGCATCGTTCACCGAGGCCGTTACGGTCTTTGACGATGACCCGAAGCTAGGCCCGACCGGAAGCCGCCAAGCCGCCGCCGCGCTTATGGGCGACGTCGTCGAGGCACAACTCGGCGAGGTGCGCATTCACGCCTACGTAGCCGCCTCGGCGCCGATCGAGCGAATCGAAGTTCGCAACGGGATGGAAACGGTCGAGGTCATCCGGCCCGCAGCCCAGCAAGCGGCTGAAGGCAATCGCATCCGGGTCATCTGGGAAGGCGCGGAGTACCGCGGCCGTTTCCGGCAGACCATCTGGGACGGAGAAGCGCGGTTCGAGGACAACGAAATCATCACGGCCAATCCCATTAATTTCCTCAACCCCGACCGAAAACTAGAGAGAGTCGGGAAGGACGGCCTACGGTGGCATGCGCTGACCACCGGAAACTTCGGCGGCTTCGACGCGATCGTTGCGAACCCCAAGGAAGGGAGCCTGCACTTGCGAACGGACCTCGTCCAGTTCGAGCTGCCCCTAACGGAAATAGGCGAGCGGGACCGCGCCTACCAAGCCGGTAAGATGGACCGCCGCGTGAGAGTATTTCGAATGCCCGAGCGTAACGACATTCGGGCGTGGAGGTTCGCGGCCACGGTCAAGCTAGAGCCTGGCCGAGACAATCCAATTTACATCGTGGTTACGCAAGAGGACGGACACCGGGCTTGGTCAAGCCCGGTCTGGGTTCATCGGCCAACGGCGTAGCAGGGAACGAAAGGTCCGGCCTGTTACTTGGCAGCCTTACGACGGCTCGCCCAATACTTTCTCATTCTTTCCGATACCTTCTTCCGGTCAGCGGCGGTCATCGGCTTGCGGCCACGCTTCTTAGCGGGCTTATTCTTAGAGCCCGGAGGCCGGCCCGGACCGCGCTTACGCGCCGGCGCGGTATCTCCTTGAAGGATCTCGATCGCTTGGTTCAAGCGGTCTCTTTCTGCAATTAATAGAGTGAGTGCATCAGGCATAGTGATCCAATGCTAACATAAGCCCCGACCCTACACCACCAAAAATAGCCGAATAGGAAGTGTGGCTGAATGGATAAACGAAAGCTTGCTCATACTGAACTCAGTGTATCCCGCGCCTGTATGGGGACGATGACATTCGGCTCACAGGCCGACCTGGAGGAGTCAACGCGCATCGTGGACCGGTGTTTTGACGACGGTATCAACTTCTTCGATACAGCGAATGTCTATAACCAGGGCCGGTCGGAAGAGATTCTAGGCCGGATACTCGGTGCACGCCGTCAGGATATAGTGCTCGCGAGCAAGGTACGGGGTGCAATGGGGACGCCGACCGAGTATGCAGGTTTGTCACGGCCCGCAATTCGCAAGGGAATCGAGGAGTCTCTACGAAGGCTCCATACCGACTACCTGGACATCTACTATCTGCATCAGCCCGACTACGACACCCCTGTTGAAGAGACGTTGGACGCGATGGAGGAACTGCGAAAAGAAGGCAAGATCCGCTATCCAGCGACGTCAAACTATAGTGCTTGGCAACTCTGCGAGATTCATTGGATTTGCGAAAAGAAGGGATACGACAAACCGTGGATTGCTCAACCGATGTACAACTTAGCGGCGCGGGGTATCGAGCAAGAGTACCTGGCCTTCACGAAGAGAGTGGGAATCAGCAACGTTTGCTACAACCCCCTCGGAGGCGGACTCCTTACGGGCAAGCAGAAGAAGAACAAAGCTCCACTGCCGGGCACGCGGTTCGACGGCAATGAGATGTACTTGCAACGCTACTGGCACGATCCGTTTTTTGAAGCCGTGGGGAGGTTTGAGCAGATCGCCAAAGACGCAGGACTCAACCCGGTACAACTTGCTTTTGGCTGGCTCTTACAGCAGGAACAAGCACACTGCATTATTTTGGGGGCATCAAGTCTGTCTCAACTTGAGCAGAATCTCACGGCTCTCGGCACGCCGGCCTTGGGCGCGGAGCAGACCACGGCTTGCGATCAAGTGTGGCACGAGCTACGCGGTCCAACTCCGATCTACAATCGCTAGGAACGAAGCAGCCCAACCGGAGAGTGTGACACGATGACGCCGGACGCGGGTTGGACCTAGTTTCTCAGTGGTCTGCCGGTTTCCAGGATGTGACGCATGCGGTGCTGCGCCTTCTCTTCCCCGCATAGGGACAGAAAAGCTTCCTTCTCCAGGCCGAGCAGGTATTCCTCGGAAACCCAACTGGGCTGAGTCAGCGGCCCGCCGGCGAGTACGTGAGCCAGCTTCGCTCCGACATGGCGATCGTAGTCGCTGATGTAGCGAGCTTCGTGCATCAAGTAGAGTTCCAGTTGGAGCGAGGCGAGGGCAGCTTGACCGCCGACCAGAATCTCGGAGCGGCTTGCCGGCTGGTAGGGCGTCGAGGCGAGAAGATGCGCCGCCTGCCGGGCGTCGAAAAGTAAGCGATCGCGATTCATCGTGATGACGTCCGAGGGCCGCAGCAACTTCCACTCGCGGGCTTCCGCCGCGCTGTTGGAAACCTTGGCCATCCCAATCCGCTCGAAGAGCGCCCGTGTCGGAGGATTGAGGTCGTGGTTCGGTTCGAGCGCGGCGGTATGCCTGCGCAGCATCTCGGTGCAACCGCCGCCCGCGGGAATCAGTCCGGCCCTGACCTCGACGAGTCCCATGTAGGTCTCGGCGGCGGCCTGCACGTGGTCGCAGTAAAGAGCAAGCTCACAACCACCGCCCAGCGTTTGTCCGAATACGGCGGCAACCGTGGGCTTCGGGAGATCGCGCAGTGTGCGGAAGATTGTTTGAACTTCAACAATCCCCTGCTCGATCCGCTGCCAGTTCTCTGCCTGGCACCACTCGAGAAGCATCGCCAGATTCGCGCCGACACAAAAGTTCGGACCATCATTACCGATCACCAGCGCCCGGTATTGATCGCCGAAGTCGTCGATGGTCTCGGTCAACAGGGCGAGCACGCCCTCGTCGAGAGAGTTCGCTTTCGAGTGGAACTCGAGGCAAACGACGCCATCACCCAGATCCACCAGACTCGCACTGTCGTTCGATTTCAAGACGCGCTTGAGCCTTCGCAAAGAAGCGAGCCGGATTACACCTTCGGGATCAACAAGTGGCTGATGGCGCTTTGCCGAAACATCGAAATAGGTAAGCGAGAGGTCTTCTTCCTGATAGAAGGACTTCTCGGGAGTTTCGAGTACCGCTTCGACCAATGGCGGGATCGAGCGCTCTTCCTTCCGCATGCGGCCGACGGTCTGCTCGACTCCGAGACCGTTCCAAATCTCAAAGATACCTTGCTGCCAGTTGAACCCTGACCGCATCGTGGTATCGACGGCTCGGATGTCGTTCGTCACCTCGGGAATGCGCGCCGCGGTGTAGAGGAACAGCTCACTCAGCGTTTCCCACAGAAAACGGCCAGCGGGTGTTGGAGAATCGATCAAGGCCTTAATGCGGCGCGGAAGATCGCGGATCTTCCGCGCATCCGCCAACTCCGGCAAAGCCGGCTTCCGTGCCGGCCGATACTCGAGCGTCTCGAGATCGAGAACCAATCGTTCGGAACCGCCCTTACTCTTGACCTTCTTGTAGAACCCCTGCCCTCCTTTGTCGCCGATCAGGCCCTGTTCGACCATCTTGCGAAGGAAGTCGGGCGGCTGGTAGATATCACGTTTCTCGTCGTCCGGAACAAGACGATGAAGCGTTTCCGCGACAAAAAGGCAAACGTCGATACCGGTGAAGTCGGCTAGACGAAAGGTCGCCATGCGGGGACGTCCGACAGGAGGTCCGGTCAACGCATCGACCTCCTCAATCGTCAAGCCGTGCGTGTGCATCGCCTGCAACGTGTGCATGACGGAGAACAGGAAGATGCGGTTCGCGATGAAGTTGGGGCGATCGTTCGCAGAGACAACGACCTTGCCGAGCCGCCGGTCACAGAAGTCCGCGACAGATTGCACCACGCGAGGGTCACTCTCGGGCGTGGGAATCAACTCCATCAGACGCATGTGACGCGGTGGATTGAAGAAGTGCGTTCCGAGCCAATGCTTGCGGAAATCGTCGGACATACCCTCGGCAAGACGGCCGATGGGCAGGCCGGAGGTGTTCGTCGTGATCAGAGTGCCTGGACGGCGCAGCTCGTTGACCTTGGTGAGGATCTCGCGTTTCGCATCGAAGTTCTCGACGACGGCTTCAATAATCCAATCCGCCTCGGCAAGGCGTGGGAGGTGATCGTCAAAATTACCGACCTCAATCCGGCGGTGCGTGTCCGCGGTGAAAAGGGCGGGCGGGCGCGACTTAAGCAGCGCTTTGTGGCTCTTAGCTACGATGCCGTTGCGCCCCGCTTCAGTCGATTGGCCTTTGGCGGCGAGATCAAGCAACAGGCATTCGACGCCCGCATTGGCGAGATGAGCGGCGATGCGCGAACCCATGGTGCCCGCGCCCAGTACCGCCGCCCTACGTACTTCCAAACTCATCACAACACTCCTCAGTATTCCAATAGGGTTGACCTTATCACACGCCGGGAGGGCTTCGGCTCGTTCAGATTCAGAGCCCTTCCAGCCCCTTGCGGAGTCAGATTTTGTGTCTTCCCGGCCGATAACAAAGATGAGGAGGAATCTCCATGTGGCCCATCTCATCACTCGAACCGACAGGCAGAGACTTAGATGTACGGCGGGCAACGAAAGCCGGGGACGCACGTCTCGATTCGCGCACTAGACAGCAAGGAGGGCGGAGGAAGCAGAGCCGACTCGAGAGGCCTCTTGTCGAGGATACGCTCGAAGTGGATATCTTCGAGCCCGGCCGCGAGGCGGGCCGCTAGTGGACTGTCGCAGAGATAGTTTTACCATGGCGGATGCGGCGTGAAGGTTTCGAATACTTCCAGCGGAACGGTTTGGCGTCTTTCGAGTAGGCGTTGATGTAGCGGCGTAGTTTGCGAGCTAAG
>Ga0315336_1002682_pt1 | contig 26243 bp, 18 predicted proteins | sample ASW5metaG_FD_204512 | JGI IMG/M metagenome (GOLD analysis project Ga0315336, IMG submission 204512) | Ammonia-oxidizing marine archaeal communities from Monterey Bay, California, United States - ASW #5 | ecosystem: Environmental > Aquatic > Marine > Intertidal zone | place: USA: California... | reverse complement strand
TGAAGGAACAGATAGCGCCAAAAGCCCTCTTTCTGTTCCTTCATACCTGACCCCTCCAGAAAGCCCCTTAGATGCTGATCTCTCGGGCGGGTTTTATCTGTTCCTTCATACCTGACCCCATTCATCAGCCGGAGCTGACGACGAGCGTGAACGGACACCACACGGCGTCCTTGCCATTTGGCGTGACGGTCACCGTATAGTCGCCGGTATTGTCGGTGCCCCCTTGTCCATGGAGTGTCACCGCACCACCGGACTCGGAGATGGTGCCCGAGGTCGAGCCGCCCTCACCGGCGATCTCGACCCGGTAGCCGACCCGGTCGCCCATCGACGGGATGCGGGCCGTCACGTGCCAAGTGTCGATGTTGCCGTCGTGCGTCCAGACCGCGAAGCTCTCGGAGTCGTCCGCCGCGCTCGACACCAATGCCATCGTGCTGGACGTCGCGCGATAGCCGGTGTCGATGCCGAGGAATCTCTTCTTCTTCAAAGCGCCGGGGAGCTTGTGTGCGGTCGCTCCCTCAAAGCGATCGTCCACGTGAGGCAGGGTGGACGGGTCCTCGAGATTGCCGTCGCAGTCGTTGTCTTTGCAGTCGGCCAGCTCTCGAGCACCGTCGTAAACCGTCGCGTCGGCGTCATTGCAATCGCCATCGAGCTCGGCTTGTCCGTCTCCGTCATCGTCGTAGGCGATCGTGCCCTCGTCGATGATGCCGTCGCAGTCGTCGTCGATGCCGTTCGGATCCGGGTGCTCGGCGTCGGCGGGTATCCGCGGGTCGTCGTCGTCGCAGTCCAGGACGCTTCCACTCGCACCCGCGTCCACCACGCCATCGCAGTCGTAATCGAGGGAGGCCCACGCGTAGAAGCCGTCTCCATCGTTGTCCGGTGGCGTGAGCTGACCGCCCCAGACGCGGGAATCGCTGTCGTCACAGTCCAATCCTCCCGCCTCTACGGCTTCGACACCGTCGCGGTCTCGATCCTGGCCGTTGGCGCCGTCGCAGTCATTGTCCAGACCATCGCCCACGATCTCCTCGGCGCCGGGATGCACCTCGGGATTTCCGTCCTCACAGTCCCCTTTGCAGGCTTCGTAGCCATCTCCATCCTCGTCGACGCATGGAGGGCCGACAACGAACGCGCTCCGTGCAGAGGCGACTTGAAGATCTCCAGCAAACAACGAGATCTTGAGGAGGTGCCGCCCCTCGGGAAGCCCAGTGGTCGGAAGCATCGCCCGGCCGTCGGAAACCGGGACGCGGATGGCGACGGGCTCGCCCGGGCCGGTCTCAGCGGAGACGGTGAAGGCGTCTACGGAACAACCGGCCACGACCTCGACAGCGAGCTCTGGGACCTCACCCAGCGGCCAGACCTCATCGGTTTCGGCGACGCGTAGGCCCGCTTCGATAGGCCCGATTTCGACTTGAACCGGATCCGATTCCGCAAAGGGGCTGGCGACGTGTACCGGAAAGGCTCCGACACCGGCGAATCCACCGATGGAGACTTCGGAGGTCCGAGCTGGGACCTCGACGACCGTTCGCTCGGCAGCGCCCCGCCAGACCTCGAGCTCCCAGTCGACGACGTGTTCGGGAACGACCGCGGTGGCCTGCCAACTCCCACAGGTATCGGTGGAGACGTTGACGACCGTCACGGGACCGCCCGGTGCTACACCGGCGAAGATACCGGCACACCCCAGGAGTGGAGCCACAACCGAAATAACGGCGATGCGTCTCACTTCCATCCAGCTCTCCGGGCCAATGCGTCCGAGGCGGCACGGATCCGCGTCGGGTCGGTGATTGGGCTGGAGCAGGCGCCGTTCGCACACACGAAGGCCGCCGGTTCGTCGAGCTCGGGGTACTCCACGTCGGGATTGGGCAGCGGGGCTCCCTTGGGGTCGAACCACTCTACGCGCTTGTAGGTGGTCGGCTCGCGCAGGGCCTGCAAGAACAGGACCTCGGCGGCGGGATCTCCGAAGGACCCGACGACGGTGAGATGGGCGGGCGGCCTGGCGAATTCGCGCTCGGCCAGAAGCACGCCGCCGATGCCGAGCCCCTCCTCCCGGGCAATTCCCGGCGTGACGATGTAGCGCATGGCCACCTTCGAGAGCGCACTCGCCTCTTCGTTGCCGGTGTACGCAGCGAGCAGATTGAGCCACCGCGCCGCATCGCAGTTCTCGTCGTATTCGCGAGTCGGCGGAAAGGGCCCATCCGCCGCCGCGGTGATCAAGCCAGCCTCGCTACCGAGGGCGAAGCGACGGGTGAACCGGGCGGCATTGAGGGACCTGGCCAAATACGTCCGATCCTGACTCACCATGTACAACGCCAGGTATGCTCGCCCCATCGCGACGACGTCGCCGAGGTAGGGTCCCGCCTTGTCGTTTTGCCCGTGCTTATACCCGCCGATGTCGAAGGCGCGAATCTTCTCGATCTGGGACGCCGCAAGCACAGCCATCTTCCGAGCCTTTGGGTCTCCGACCGCGGCGTAGCGATGTGCGAGGGCCTCGATCATCCAGCCGTTTTCGCGGGAGTACACGCGCTTGTCGATCTTGGGGATGCCGAGGGCCCGTCGCCCGGCATCGTCGAGGGCGAAGTACGCCTCGGAGTGCTCACCGCGGACCAGATCGGCGTCCTGGCTGGTGTAGAAGGCCTTGGATCGGCTGGTCATGAAGCCGTCGATGTAGTCGCGAATGAGCACACCCGCGTCGTCGGGCTCGCCATACTGCGCCGTCGCCAGTGCGTAGGTCCGGAGGTTCCAGGCCTGCATCTGCATGATCTTCTCGTAGTGTGGGTTCGTCCACACGCCCCCGTGGGAGTACTGGTAGACCCCTCCCCACACCGGGTCGATGAGCTGCCGCTGCTTCTGGAGGACCTCCTGGGCGCGCTCCGCGTTCTGGGCATCGCCGGCGCGGGCTCGGTACAGGGCGAGCTCGACCATGTCGGCGTCGAGGTACTTGTGCACCGAGCCCCACCCGCCGTGCTCCGGATCCCAGCCGTGCATGAACCGGCTGGTCAGCTCGCGGCGGGACTCGTCGCTCAAGCCGAGGTCGGTTCCCGGCGAGAAGACCTCGGCTTCGACGATGGAGGGGCCCGGTGTCGGATCCTCGCGAAAGGCCACCAGGATCGAGGCCATGCGTTCCGGCTCGATATACCCCTGGAACTTGGCCAACTCCGTTCCGTCAGCGCTGAAGATCACGGTCGCTGGCCAGCCGTAGTCCTCGTATCGGTTGGCCAGATCGGGTCGCAGGTCGGCGTCCACCTGCACCGCCACATACGCCTCCCGCAACTGCTTCAACACCGCCTGATCCGCGTACGTGGTCTCCTCCATGACATGGCACCAATGACACCACTCCGTACCGAGATCCAGGAGCACGAGGCGCTGATCTACCGCGGCCAGTGCGAACGGATCCTGGTGCCACTGCACCCACTGGAACGGCGCTTCGGACTCGCTACAACCCAGGAACAACGCCAACAGGAGCGGCAGGCTGACGGCCACTACATCAGCACGTCGTTCACGGGCTGGATCTTCGGCGGCAGCTCCGTCTCCCCCAGCATCTCGCGCAGATCGATCTCGATGGTTCTGGAGAGTGCCGTCATCGGCGTGTCGTTGGCGAGGCCTTCGAAGGGATTCTCGCTGTAGTCGCCGACCAGGTTCCAGATGTAGAAGACCCAGGACAAGACCATGGATCCGGGGACCGCGAGCCAGATGAGACCCATCTCGTTGAAGGGGTGAACCAGGCCGAACGGAATCGCGGCGATGAACATCCAAACAAAGAAGATGGTCAGCGTCGCGTACATGCGAGGCAGCGGGTAGTTCTTGATCCGCTCGCACTTTCCCTGATGGGTGAAGAGGTCGACCAGGGTCTCTTCGAGCTCGACGTGCCGGAAGTCGTCGATGAGCCCCCGCGAGTGGAGCTCCCGAAGCCGGTGGGACTGCTTGGCCAGGAGCTGGGTCGCCGGGTTGGCCTTCTTCAGGATTTCGTCGACCTCATCGGGCGGCAGAAAGGTCTTCATGACCTCGGCGCGGTCCTCGGTGCCGAACTCGAGCGCACCGTAAAAATCTCGGTAGAAGTAGTCGTTTCGCGTGTGGTGCTCCCAGGGCTTCTCGGCGCGGAGCTGGTGTCGGAGGGTCGTCAGCCAGGCGATGTGCCGGTACATGAGCTCGCGATGGATCTGCAGCAAGCCCTCTGCTGAGACCGGGTCGTCGGTGAAGTGGTTGCTCACGTAGTCGCGGACCTGGATGCCCCAGCTCCGAGAGGTGTTGACGATGGCACCCCAGACCTTCCGAGACTCCCAGAGCCGATCGTAGGCGGAGTTGTTCTTGAAGCCGAGGTAGAACGACACCGCGGTCCCCAGCAGGGAAACCGGAAGAAAGGGAATCGCGACCTGTTCGATCCCATACTCGTAGGCCGCCACGACCCCGGTCGCGTAGAGCCCGAAGCTCGTGATCGCGCCTTTGGTCCACCAGACCGCGCGAAACACCGAGAACGTGCGCTTGACGTACATCTGGCTCCTCCTGCCACCGATACACAAGGTTTACGGAACGACTGGACGACTAGATCAGTCCAACCGATGCATGTGGACACTACTACTGGCGCTGACCGCACACGGCGGCGAATTTACCGTACTGGAACCGGGCCTCGAGCTCGCTCGACTCGACTCCCCGCGCAAGTCCTCCATTGGAGACAGCGTCATCACCGTGCTGAGGATCGATCCCGAGCATTGGGATCTGGAGGTCGTGGCGGCGTCCAAGATCGCTCCCGGCGAGTCGAAAACGGCCAAGGCCTGGGGAGAACAGACCGGCATGATCGCAACGATCAACGCCGGTATGTACGAGATGGATCACTCCACCGCAACGTTCTGGATGAAGGTCGGGGAGCACGTGAACTCCACCCGCTGGCAGACCAAGGCCGGCAGCCTGATGGTCCTGGATGGCTCGGGACCGGACAAGATCATCGACCTGCGCTGCGAGGACGGAGATGCGGCGAAAAAGGCGTATCCAACGCAAGTTCAGAGCTACCGCATGCTGAACTGCTCCGGCGAGCCGGCCTGGAAGCCCTCGAAACGGATCTGGAGCCACGCGAGCATCGGAATGGACGGCTCCGGGCGGATCCTGTTCATCCACGCGCGCTCGCCGTGGAGCACGCACGACTTTGCGAAGATCCTGCTCGAGCTACCGCTGGACCTGAAGCGACTTCAATACGCAGAGGGCGGACCGGAGGCGTCGCTGTACGTGAAGGAGGGAGACCTCGAGCTCTTCGGCAGCTTCGAGACCGGGTTCGTGGAGAACGACAAGAACTCCAGGGCGTGGCCTATTCCCAACGTGATCGGCGTCAAAGCCAAGTAGCTACTGGGCTGCTGCTCGCAACGCCTCCGCCACGGTCTGGATTCGCGTCCGTGTCGAGGAGAGCTGGCTGCTGTGGTTGCCAGTCTCTTCAGCCCTTGGGTCGGCGTAGAACTCGGGCTCGGTGATGGCGATCAGGGCGTCGAGGTGGCCCTCGAAGGGTGCGCCGTCCATTGCGTCCGCCACGTCGAGCAATTTCTGGCCGTACATCGTCCGGCAGGACGGGACGTTCATGCAGAAATCGTAGAGCCGCGGCCGCGTGCTGGAGTCGTACGGATTCGGATTTCCATCCACCCACGTCTGGTCGGTCCCGTGGGGAATGATGGTGTACAGGTCAGTCGCGGGGTCGTGGTACATCCGGTAATTGTTCTCGGTCCAGTAGCCATCCCAGTGCCAAACGGCACTTTCGATCGCCATATTCAGCATCCACTGGTCCATGTCGACCTGGGTCTGGAGCTGGGCATAGGTGGCCTCGTCCCACGGTCGGTTCAGCGTCGATATGACCTCGAGAATGGTGTCGACCCCAGCCTGATGATCGGGGCCGTTGTCGTAGTCGAAGCTCCATTCCTCGCCGACGTCGAAGTCGGGCCCGTAGGCGCTCTCGAAGAGGTGGCCGTCGCTGTTGCCGTACCAGAGGTCGAGGAACGGCTCGTCCACCGTCTCGATGAAGGCGTAGAAGCCGAAATAGACCTCGTTCACATACAGCTTGGCGTAGGCGACCCGGGGCGCGGGCAGACCGGCCTGTCGATACAGGAAGTAGGTCAGGTACTCGTGCACGAAAGTCGGGTCCTGAACCATGTTGTTCAACGTGAGCTTCTTGAGGCCGCGCCAACGGTGGCTGTCGTACTTGTTCAGGTCGATCTTGAACCCGGCCTTCTGACTGTCCAAATCGCTACGGAACGACCCGTAGCCGCCCTTGAGATTGACTTCAACGAGCGGGAACTCGCCGCCATCAAAGGACATCGAGGCGATGGCCTTGGGGTGCACGAAGGTCTCGGAGGTCTCGAGCAGATCCCAGTTCGTTTGATCGATTGTGAGCCGGAACTCGTGGATCGCGCCGAGGGCGAAGACCATGTCGCGCAGGTCGGTGCACGGGGCCGCGGGCTCGTTGGGGAGGCCAGGTGAGGGCTTGCAGCTGGTCGTATCGACCTCGCCGTAGCGACCGAATCCCCAGTCGCCTTCCAGGGGAGGAATCACCGCTTCGTCAGACGGCCGGTCGTCGACGATGACGCGGACCACCTCGCCATCGGAGCTGATGGAGAAGGGCACGTGACCTGGGGCATATTCGCCATCGGCCCACAGGAGCACCAGGTCGCCAGGCTCGAGAGGCTGCCCCTCGAGTCGGTGAAACTCGGAGTCGCCCACCTGGACTGAGATTCGGTCCATGGCCACCGTCGTGGAGCCGTCGTTGCGCAGCTCGATCCAGTCCGAGAAGACCCCTGGATCCTGTTGAATAGTGGAGTCGTTCTTGGCCTGGACCTCGTTGACGCAGATGGCGTCGTCGAGGAGGAGCTCGCACAGCATCGGCAGCTCGCCCGTCGGGTTGTCGGGCACCTCCGGTTCGACGATCCCGGTGTCCTCGGGGCCGCCGAGGGAGACGTCGATGTTCGGCGCGCTGGGAGCGCACCCAACGAGGAGGATTGAGAGAGCGGCGCGAGAAAAAAACATACTGATGTCACAGAGATGCAAAGGACATGCCCGGCGCATGCTACGCGAAATCGCCAAAATCGGCCAGCCTGCGACAAAAAGGCCTCAAGCACCGGCGAATGCGTGGGCCTCCTCGAGGTAGTCGGCCCAGGTGTCCGACTTGTCGCTGGGGACCGCCAACCACTCGCGGAAGACCCGTCCCGCTGGCGCGAAGTTCTCACCGGCACCCTCGGCCACCAGATCGAGGACGCGGCCCTCTGGGAGCTTGATGATCATCGCCGTTCCGTCTTTGTGAACCGAGGCGAAGTACTTGCCCTCCAGCCGCAGGCAGGGAAACCCCATCATCGTGCTCTTGGTGACGCCGGGCTTCGCGAGCCACGGTTCCGCGATCTTCCAGAACTGCTGTTTGCCATCGGACATGAGAAAGCCTCCTCACCCAGGTGACGGATGAAGAGGCCTCTTATCGACACCGACTCTATTTTTCGTCGTCGTCGTCGCGATCACGGTCGTCGTCGTCTTTGTCGTCCCAGTCCTCTTTGTCCCAGTCCTCTTCCCATTCGTCGTCGTCGCGGCCCCAGTCGCAGGGATCTTCATCGAGATCGTCGCAGTGGTCGTCCCACTCGCGGTCCCATTCGTCCTCGTCGTCCCACTCCCCTTCGTGCTCGCCCCTTTGGCCCTCGTCGTCGTCACGGTCGCCACCACTCCTGGAACGGTCGTCGTCGTCGCCTTTGTCCTTGTCTCCGCCATCCTTGTCTTCGTCGTGGCCTTTGTCCCAGTCGTCCTTGTCGTCGCCCTTGTCGGCGCACTCGGTACAACGCGCCTTGACGAAGTCGTCGATCACCTCGTTGAGGACCTTGTCGTACTCGACTTCGACCTTCCAGGCGCGGTCGTGCAGGTCCTCGATCTCACCATTCATGCCCTTGCGAAGTTCGCCGGCAGCGCGATCGAGATCGCCTTCGAGGCTCTCGATGGCGGTATCGAGCGCCTCGATGGCCTCGGCGTCGTCGAATTCGGCCCGGAGCCCTACCAAGACGTCGATGTTCCCATTGATGTTGGCTTCGAGCACGCCCAGAGCAGCATCGTGAGCCAGCTCGAGCGCCTCGATCCCGGCGATGATCTCCACCTCGGCGCGAGCCGCGGCCACCTCGCGCTCCTCTTCCAGCTCCTCGAGCAGCGACGCGTTGTCGTTCTCGAAGTCGTTGAGGGCATCCTGCACACACCGCTCGAGTCGCTCGAGGTCCTCTGTTGCGGCCGCTTCGGCGCTCTTGTCTCCACAGGCTGTCAGTCCGAAGAAGAGCAGGGCCGCTGTGATGGTCAGGGGAATCAGTGAGTACCGCATGAGAGCCTCCGTGTGCTTGGCTGGTTTGAATCTACCCGAGTGTTCTCAAAACTCATGCCGCAGCTTACATTTTTCGTTCTCATTGTGAGAACGACCAAGGACTGAATCTACCACAAACCTACCCTTTCAGCCGCACTCAAGAATCGCTGCTGTTCTCACACCGGGGCGGTATGCGTTATAGTGGAGTCGTGGTCACCCCGAACATCCATGGCTATCTCGACTACCGCCGGTTCTTGAGGGACTGGTTCGACGCCAAGAAGCGCGACAATCCCCGCTTCAGCTACCGGGGCTTCGCGCGGCGGGCCGGTCAGAAGTCCCCCAGCCTCTTGCACCACGTCATCGACGGCAAGCGCAACCTCACTCCCGCGACGACTGAAGCCTTCGCGAAGGCCATGAAGCTCAAGGTCGCAGAGGCGGCATTCTTTGGGTATCTGGTCCAGCTCGACCAGGCAAAGACAAGTTCGGAGCGAAATAAGGCCTGGGTGCTCATCTCCGCGACCCGGCACTTCCGCGAATCCCGATACATCGAGGGCGAGGGCTTCGAATACCTGTCCCACTGGTACTACCCAGCCATCCGCGAGATCGCCTATCGCCCCGATTTCGAGGCAACCGCCGAGTGGGTCGCCGCCAACCTGCGTCCGACCATCAGCGTCACCAAGGCCCGCCGCGCCCTCGAAGCGCTCGTGTCCATGCAGCTGTTGGTCGAGGAGGACGGCGTGACCCGGCCCGCCGAAGCCAGCGTCGTGACGCCCCACGAAGTCGCCGGCCTGGCGGTGCACAACTATCACCAGGGCATGCTCGAGCGCGCCGCCGAGGCCATCGACGGCTTCGAACCCGAGGAACGCCACTTCGGTGGGGTCACGGTCGCCGTGCCTCAATCGCTGGTGGCGCGCCTCAAGGACGAGGTCGCCGCCTTTCAAGAACGGCTTCTCGACCTCTGCGACAATGCAGAAGAATCCGCAGATGTCGTCTACCAGATGAACCTTCAGCTTTTTCCCCTGTCTTCTCACAGAGAGGAGTCCTGATGCGGTACGCCATCCTCATCGCAATCTTTGGCCTCCTGGGCTGTCGCGACTTCATCGAAGACGGTCGGCAGGGCACCTCCGTCGGAAATCCCGGCAAAGGCACGGCCAGGATCGCAGCTGGCAAGGACGTGACGATCACCTCCGCGGTGGCCAACTCCGCGACCATGACCCTGGACGGCTGCGACGAATCCGGCGTTCGCGAGAACCTCTACGACGACGCGACGCTCGATCTGATCAACCCGGAGGAGTTCGACGTGCCCCCCGGAGAGTGGTGTGCCATCTACGTCGAAATACGCGGCCTCGAGATCGACGGCGGTGGAGACGATGGCGGGACCTTCCTCATCGACCTGGGTCTGGTGCCGTTCACCCTGTTCCTGCCCGAGCTCGAGGTCGACGCCGAGAGTACGCTGATCGTGGAGCTCGGCTCTCCGGGATGGCTGGACGGAAGAGAACTCGGAATGCCAGAAGACGTCGTCATCAACGACGATTCGGAGCTCCACGACGCCCTGGTCGAGCGGGTGGCGGGCGAGTCAGCCCTCTACGTCGGAGAGGACGAAGAGCCCATCGGTTTTAGCGACGAGGACAAGACCAAGGACTGGGACTGGGACGACAAGGACAAGCACAAGGTCGACAAGGAAGAGCCCGATCCTGAGGCCACACCGGGCTGCAACTCATCTGGGCCCGCACCCGGGACGTGGCTGATGTGGTTGCCACTGGTACTGATCTTGGCCTCGCGGCGGGAATCCGCGAGATAGTGTCCGCTCGTGAAGCGCGCCCCTGTCATTGCCGGCACCGTCCTCACCGCAGCCGTAATCGTAGGGCTGTGGTTCGCGAGCCAGGCCACCGACGACGGCGGCGTGCTCGCCTTGGCAGCCCTGTCCGTGGAGTTCCGTCAGGACGGCCTGCGCGTGCCAGACAATCTCGACCAGCGCTACAGAGCGGCTTGTAACGCCGGCTATGAACCCGCATGCACCTGGCGGGAGATCCGGGCAGATGGAGGCGAACTCTCCGACGTGAACGAATCGTTCAGCGGTGCGTGCGCTGCGGCCGACCCGGTCGCTTGCGTCGCCGTGGGCGGGGCGAACACCCAAATCCGCCATGGAAGCCCGACCATGAGCGCCCTATCGCCACCCAATGGCGTTGCGGCGTTCAAGTACGCATGCGAGGTCGGCCTCGACCGGGGATGCTGGGAGCTCGCGCGATTGACATCGGCGGGTATCGGGTTGGCGGTGTCCCCACAGGGCGAGACCTACAACCGTCTCTGCGACGCTGGAGAGCCGAGAGCCTGCCTGGACGCGAAACGGCCAGAAGCGGCATGTTCCGCAGGTTATGCGCGTGGTTGCGCAGCCGCCGGAGAACCGGAGATCGCCTGTGAGATGGGGCTGCTCGAGGCCTGCCCGCCGACGATGGAGATCTGCGTCGACGGGGGACTGGCGGCGTGCCTGACGGTCGGCGACGAGGACGCCCTCACCGTGGCATGTCAGGCAAAAGACCCGGTGGGCTGCGCTCGACTCGGCGCTGAGCTCCTCGACTCGGGGGAGCGCCGCAGGGCCGCGGCATCCTTCACCGTGGCGTGCAAAGGCGGAAACGGTGTCGGTTGTACGCAGCTCGCCGAGGTCCATCGGTCCGACGGCGATGTCGTCGCGGCCTACGCGGTCCACCAGCGGGCGTGCCAGGTCGGGCACCTCGCAAATTGCGAGGCCCAGGCCCACATGATGCGTGCCGGCGAGGGGGTCGGAGCCGACGGCTACGAAGCAGATGAGCTCTTGCGTGCCATCTGCCGCGCCGGGCGGACGTCCGCGTGCGTCGAGCCCACTTCCCAGTGATCTTGCCGTGACAGGGACGTCGCGGTCTCGTTGTACCGCAAAGACGCGGGCACCGTACAACGCGGGCTTTGGGCGTGGCACGGGCCTTGCTTGAAGCACGAGAAGGACCGCCAAGGAGTCAGGATGTCCCCTCGAATCGCCGCCTTCGCCTTCGCCTCGCTCATCGCAGCCCCCAGTGCACTTGCCTGTACCTGTGCATCGGGTCCCGTTCTCACTGTGCCAAACGGCGTCGATGACGTCTCCACTTCGGCCAGCATCTTTGTCGAATACAGCGACCACTGGTCGGCGTCGCAGACCGACCTGGTCCTCGTCGACGCGGCGACTGGCAAACGCGTCGCCCATACCGTCGAGGACTGGACACAAGGGTCCCTGCCCATGCGCAAGCTGACACCAGAGCTCGCCCTGGATTCGAGTGCGACGTACGCCGTCTACGAAGACTGGGGCGACGAGGTCGAGCCCCTCTACATCGCCGAATTCACGACCGGGATCGACGAGGACTCGCTGGCACCAGGGGGCATAGAGATCGTCGAGGCACAGACCCAAGAGTACCCGCCGGCCGCATTCTCCTGCGGAGGCGGCGTCTACGTCGACCTCGACATCGCGTCTCCCGAGGACGGCGTGCTCTATGAGATCGAGGTGACCCGAGCCGGAGGTGAACCGCGCGTTCTCACCTTCCTCAATGAACGAGCGATGCTCGGCAGTTTTGCCTGTGGGCAGAACCTTCCCGCCCTGGGAGCGAATGAGACGGTCCAGCTGCGGAGTCGCGCCGTGGACCTGAGCGGCAACGAAGGCCCGTGGTCCGAGATCACCGAAAACACAACGGCCCAGGCCGGTTGTTCATCCGTTGGAGACGCCGGCATGGCGTCGGGCTGGCTCACCCTGCTGGCCATCCTCGGACTCCGCAGGAAACACATCGCCACATTGGCCATCGCCTCTCTCGCCGCGGCCCCCAGCGCAATCGCCTGTAGCTGTGCCTACGGGCCCACCCAGGCCATCCCCAACGGTGTCGACGGCGTCTCGACCTCGGCCAGCGTCTACGTCGAGTACAACTACCTGGACTCCGCTTCCGACATCGATCTCCTCCTCGTGAACGCCGATACGGGCGAGGCTGTGCCACACACCGTCGAGGACTCGCCGCAGGGCGATGTGCTCATTCGCAAGCTCACGCCCGAGGCCCCGCTGGAGTCCAACGCGAACTACGAGGTCTACGAGGACTGGGGAGACGAGGACAGCGACCCCTGGACGCTGGCCGAGTTCACCACCGGGGCCGACGCCGACAGCGCGGCGCCAGAGCGGACCGAGATCCTCAAGGCGCGCAGTCATCGCGACCGAGCCCCGTCAGCGGCGTGTGGTGGCGGTGTTCGCCTGGAGATCGAGGTCACCGCGCCGGAAGACGGCGTGCTCTACGAGATCGAGGTGATCCGGGAGAGCGGCGAAGAGCAGGTCTTCACCTTCCTCACCGACGAGTGGATGATGTTGGGCCACGGGGGCTGCACCAACAACGTCGACGACCTCACCGCCGGTGAGAACCTCAGCCTGCGGAGCCGCGCCATCGACGTGAGCGGAAACGCGGGTCCCTGGTCGGAATTCGCCGAGAGCCGTCGCGCCGGTTGCTCGTCGGTCGGAGACGCCGGCCTGGCCTCGGGCTGGCTGACCCTGCTCGCGCTGCTTGGGCTGCGTCGAAAGAGGATCTAACGGGCGTCAGCGGTGAAGCTGAAGGTCCCCTGCGTGGCGTCCGTGGTGCAGTCGTCGGCGAGACATCCGACGAAGACCAGCGTACCCATCAGCTCCGTGGCTGTGATGATCCCGGCGACCGTCAGATCGATGGTGTCCATGAGAGCCGGGTCGAATGTCAATGGCACCGCCGTGCCGGTGATCTGCGAGTACCGAGAGGCGATGGCGAGCCGCGATTCGTCAGCGCGGATCCCAATGGCACCCGGGAAATTGCCCGAGGCCAGGCCGCCGGCCTGCAGCGCACCATCGACCTCGACGTGGATGTAGTTCGTGCAAGAGCCCGATTGGACCACCTCGACGAGCTCGAAGCGCCCGATGTTGCCAAACGTCAAGGTGCCGCTGACCACCTCAGTGTTGGAATCGACGAGCTCGCCGGTGTAGGCGCCGATGAGCGGTGCGACGAGCTCAGCGGGTGACGACGAGAACCCCTCCAATGTCTCGTTCTCGTTTGCGATGAGGGTCCGGCCACTCTCTTCACAGCCCCAGAAGCCCTCGGATCCGATCTGGGTTCCATCTCCGGTGGCGACGATCGCCGTGTCGTAGACGAACGTGTCTTGTCCGCCTTGCCACGAACCTCCAGAAGTCCCGCAGGCAACCATGAAGATCGCGAGCGTCGCCGTGTGTAGTCTCATGGGAACCTCCTCCGTGCATCCAGAGGGTAGCCAGCCGCAGAACAAAACCGCTACCCATGCTGGTTCAAAATCAAACTAACCGTGTGTCGGATGCGATATATGTTGTTCGAAAATGGGAAAGAAGTATGGAACTAGCCGCCAGACAGCTCATGCGCGCCATTCGAGGACGCAGGTCTCAAGTCGCTTTTTCGCGAAGGCTAGGCTACCGCGGCAACGTCGCTGCGAAGTGGGAAGGAGGTCACCGATTTCCCACTTTCGGAGAGATGTTGCGCGCATGTGGCCGGGTTGGGATCGACGTTCCGGAAGCCCTGGCTCGTTTTCACGCTCCCAGCGCCCGCCTCTGGGACCCGTCGGAGCCGGAGGTCATACACCCGTGGTTGAGCGCCTTGCGGGGCCAGTTCTCCCAGGCCATTCTTGCCGACAGAGCACAACTATCGCGCCAGCAAGTCGGAAGAATGCTGTCCGGTCGCTCCCGGGGAAGGCTCCCGCTGGTCCTCGGCTTGATCCACGCCATGACCGGCCGCATGCCCGACCTGATCGGACAGATGGTGCCGATCCGAGAGGTCCCAGCGGTCGCCCGCGAGGCCGAGGCCCGAAAAGCTCTGGCGCGATTGGCCTTCGCCCACCCCTGGTCCCCCGCCGCCCGCGCTTGGCTGGGAACCCAGAAGAAACTCCCGATCGAGGAGGCGCCACAACGGCTGTCGGCAGCGCTGAATCTCCCGCTGGAGCGCGCGGAAGGCCTGATTGACGCGCTCGTGTCGTCGGGGGCAGCCCGCATCGAGCGCAAACAACTGCGCCCCGCGCCCCGGGTGACGGTGGAGATCGACGCCACCCAGGAAGACGTACAGCGCGTACGCGCCCACTGGGCCGAAGTCAGCGCGGAACGGGTCGCATCCGGAGCCCGCGGCGACCTCTTCAGCTTCAACGTCTTTGCGGTGGGTCGCGACGACCTGGTGAAGATCAGGGAGGCCCAGCGCCGCTTCTACCGCGAGGTTCGGGCGATTGTGGCCGAGTCGCCGCCGGAAATCCCCGCGATGTTGGTGGTTCACACGGCGGCGTGGGGTGACAAATGATCGGGTGGCTGTTTCTCGTCTGCTCGGCCGAGGCGGGCACATTCCTCCACTACAGCTTCGACGGGACGGGCGCGACGTCCGATGGCCACGTCTTCGCGGATGACTCGGGGAACGGCAACGACGGCACGATGGTGGATCTAGGCACGGTGGACAACACCACATACACGATCTCTCCCGCCGCTTTTGGAGACGCCTGGAGCCACGCCCATCAGCTGGACAACGATCGCATCGATCTGCAGACGCCGTTCGCACCCGGAGTCGCCGCGCCCTGGTCCATCGGCTTCTGGCACGACGTGATCGGCATCAACTCCATGCCGCTGTTCGACTTCACGGCCTCGGACACCCACCTGCAGCTGGACGTGCCGGGCGCCACCATAAGCCTCTCCATCAACGGTCAGACGCCGATCATTTGGGACACGCCGGCCCTCACGGGAGCGTCGTTCAATCACCTGGTCCTGGTGGCCGATCCGGCAGGTATCTCGGGTGTAGATCAGGACGCTGACCTCAACGACGACAACGTCGCGCTGTACGTCGACGGCGTGCTCCAGGGGACCACCTCGATCGACCTGCACCTGTACGCAACCGACGTCTTCATGGACAACTACGGAGACGGTAGTTCGGTTTCCAACTTCCAAAACAGCGGGCACGGTGTCACCGACGAGCTCTGGGTCGTCGAAGACGCCGCCCTGTCGTCGACCGCGGTCGGCTTGCTCATGCTCACCAACCGGGTCTGCGAAGCGGCCGACACCGATGGAGACAGCCTCCCAGACGACTGCGACACCTGCCCGTCCGTGGACGCCTCCTCCTGCGACTTCGACGGGGATGGCTGCCTGGACGACGCGGACGCGGACACCGTCGATGACTGCAGCGACATCTGCCCCGGAGTAGACGACCTCCTCGACACCGATGCCGACGGCCTCGTCGACTGCCTGGACGCCTGCCCTCTCGACAACGCCGCCGCCTGCGATCTCGACGCCGATGGATGCCTGGACGACGCCGACGCCGACACTGTGGGCGACTGCACCGACATCTGCCCTGGCGGAGACGACACCCTCGACGGCGACGGCGACAGAGTTCCAGATTTCTGCGACCAGTGCGTCGGCCACGACGCCTTTCCCGATGCGGACGGAGACGGCATCTGTGAGGACATCGACGGATGCCTCGGCGACGACGCGACCGGAGACACCGACGTCGACGGGGTCTGCGACGACCTCGACCCGTGCCCAGCGGATTTCTTCAACGACAGCGATGGGGATGGCGTCTGCGACGGCGTCGACCTGTGCAGCGGAGACGACGCATTTGGAGACACGGACTCCGACGGCGTCTGCGACGACATCGACCCCTGTCCGCTCGACGCCACCGACGATTCCGACCTGGACGGTGTCTGTGATGGGGTTGACGTCTGCTCTGGTGACGACGCAACTGGCGACAGCGATGCCGACGGCGTCTGCGACGACATCGACCTCTGCAGCGGAGACGATGTCTCTGGAGACACCGACTCCGACGGCGTCTGCGACGATACCGACATCTGCCCCGACGATCCCCTGGACGACAGCGACGGCGACGGCATCTGCGACGGAATCGACATCTGTGACGGGTTCGACGACGCCATCGACACCGACGCCGACGCGGTTCCCGACGGCTGTGATCCATGCCCGGAGGACGCGACAGACGACACCGACGGAGACGGCTCGTGCGACAGCGTCGACCTCTGCACGGGAGACGACGACACCGGCGACGATGACGCCGATGGCTTCTGCGCGGACGTGGACTGCGGCGATGGCAACCCGACAGTGTTCCCGGATGCACCCGAGCTGTGCGACGGCCTCGACAATGCCTGCGCTGGGCTCGTTCCCGACGAGGAGGCGGATGAAGATGGCGATGGTCTGAGCATCTGCGAGGGCGACTGCGACGATGGAGATCCCGAGCGAAATTCGGACATGAAGGAGATCTGTGAAGACGGTATCGACAACGACTGCGACGACATCGATCAGGACTGTCTGATCTTCGGGGACACCGGCGGCGACCTCGAGACGGGCTGTGGCTGTTCCGCCGTGGGAAGCGCGAGTGGCGGCTGGTGGTTGCTGGGCCTGGTCGCCCTCGCCCGCAGACGAAATGGGGTCAGGTATGAAGGAACAGCAACATGACTCGCGAAAGCATAGGTTGATCCTGCGACCTGATGGGGTCAGGTATGAAGGAACAGATAGCGCCAGATCGCCGCTAAGTGTTCCTTCATACCTGACCCCAAAACAATCCTGGTTGAAGCACGTCTATTCGCCGTGATCTTTCTGTTCCTTCATACCTGACCCCATCTGGGTGCCTAGAATGCCGTCCTACCCCGGAGTACGTCATGGATTTTGGCTTCCAAAGCACCGCCGAAGAGGTCACCGAGGGCCTCGATCTCACCGGACAAACCTGGCTCGTCACCGGCGTCAACTCGGGTCTCGGCTACGAGACCACCCGGGTCCTCGCCCTTCGAGGAGCGCGCGTCATCGGCGCCGCCAGGACCGAAGCCAAGGCACAAGATGCCCTGAATGCCCTCGAGATCGACGGGGTGGCCGTCGCCTGCGAGCTCGCTGATCTGGTCTCGGTGCGAGCCGCCGTGGAGAAGATCAAGGGCGTCGGACCGCTGAACGGCATCATCGCGAATGCCGGGATCATGGCCCTGCCCGAGCTGCGGCAGCAAAATGGAATCGAGCTCCAGTTCTTCACCAACCACGTCGGCCACTTCGTCCTCGTGACCGGTCTCCTCGACCAGCTCACCGACGACGGCCGGGTCGTCATGCTCTCCAGCGGCGCACACTTCATGGCCAAGCGGGGCATGGAGCTCGACAATCTCTCCGGAGAGGACGACTACAACGCCTGGCGCGCATATGGTCGTTCGAAGCTTGCCAACATCCTGTTTGCCAAGTCCCTGACCAAGCGATTCTCGGGCACCGCCAAGACCGCGAATTCCGTGCATCCCGGGGTGATCCAGACCAACCTGTCCCGGCATATTGCCAACCCCGAGGGCATGTTCGAGCGCATGAAGCCGAGACTGAAGACGGTCAGTCAGGGCGCGGCGACGCAGACGTTTGTCGCCACCCATCCCGAGCTCGCGACGGTCAGCGGTGCCTACTTCGCCGACTGCAAGCAGGCAGACGTCATCGAGTACGCCCTCGACGAAGAGCTGGCGGAAGAGCTGTGGAACCGGACGCTCGAGCTGGTCTGACAGGTCAGACTCCGATCGCTCCCTGTTCTTTGTCCAGTACGGCTTCCAGCTCGGCACACGTCTTGGCGATCGCCTTGGTGTACTCACCTCGTGCAACCGTCGAGACCAACCAGCGTCGCAGGGCTCCGATGCCCGTATATTGCACGACGTAAAGGTACTTGGTGCCTCCCTTGTCGGGCATGAAGTAGATCGTCGAACGGGTCGCGGGCTGAAAGAACCCCTCCTCTTTGGTCTCGTAGGTGTAGTGGTCGGGCGGCGACCAATCCACGACTTGAAACACTGAGATGTCGTCGTTCTCCCCATGGGCACAGTGCATTTCCCGACCGGCTTTGCGGCGTTGGCTCTTGTCTCCCGCCCAGTCGATGCGGTTGATGTACGGGTTCCACTCCATCGAGCGGTCGCCGTCGAGCGCGTAGGACCAGACCAGCGCTGGCGGGTGAGCGAATCGGTACTCGATGACGAGGTCAGCCTCCGACACGCTCACGGTCAGCTCGCGGCCAGCTCGCCGCCGCTCGAGGGACTCCATGAGGTCGAAGACCTGGGTGCCGACCTCGCCGAAGTGCTCGTAGGCCTCTTTGTGGGCCACGCTGTCCTCGGGCCGCTCCATATGTTCGTAGACCGGGTCGGTGACCATGAAGTACGACTGAAGACCGGTGTCGTTCACGACGGAGTTCTTGAGAAGGCGATGAGCGAGAACAACCTGAGGACCGGAGAGATCGTCCGACCCGCCGCCGAGATCCTCGACCATATATTCACCGTAGTGGGCGAAGAATTTGATGTCGAGATCGGCGGTGTTCGTGCACGCGTTGCAGGTACAGCTGCTCTGCACGCCGATGTTGAACAGGCGGTCGTGGAAGGACACATGACAGCCCTCTACGAGGTCGAGGAGCATCGGCTTGTCGGCGATCAACTCCTCGGGGATGTATCCGAAGAGCGCGTCGCCTTCGCTGCGGATGATCTTCACCATCTCGCCCATGCGGCCGCCAACCACCCCGAGGAGCTCCTTGATGATCTCCGTGCCGTGATCGAGCTCAGACTCCGTCAGGAACCGCGTATATCCACTGATATCCGCGATCAAGATAAAGCCTTTCTGAACGCCCGAACCGGCCATTGTACCCCACGACGCGGATTATAGCGCTGACGTCCAATACATTGCGGCTGTGAACTTCCTCTTCCCCGCAGGACTGGCGCTGGGCGCACTATCGGCCCCCCTGATCGCCATGTACTTCCTGCGGATCCGGAGGCGGAAGATCAGGGTGTCATCGCTGCTGCCGTGGCATGCGCTGCAGAAGTCCGACAAACTGGCGTCGCCCTTTCAGCGATTCCGCAAGCATCTCCTGCTGTTTCTCCAGCTTCTGATCCTCGCCGCGCTGACCCTGGCGTTCTCGCGGCCCTACCTCGAGACCGACGCCAACAGCTTCCGCTCCCTGGTCGTCGTCGTTGACATCTCGGCGTCGATGGCGGCAGTCGATGTGGAGCCCGATCGCCTCGGAGTCGCCGTCGCGAGCGCAATCGAGGTCCTCGGCGGCATGGGGCCGGCAGACGAGGCCATGTTGGTGGTTGCAGGCCCCAAGACCGAGGTCGTCGTCCCCTTCACGCGCGATCCGGCCAAGGTGACCGCGGCGCTTCGCCGGCTCGAGGCTGTGGCTTCAGAGGGGCGGCTACGCGAGGGCCTGCAGCTCGCCCTCTCGCTGGCAAAATCCCGCCCCGACGTGGAGGTCGTGGTGTTCTCCGATGGTGGTGGAGACGACCTGTCGACATTGGCGACCGGTGGCGCGCATGTGACCTACATCAAGGTTGGACGGTCGGCCGAAAACGTCGGATTATCCGCACTGGACCTACGCAGATCCCCCGTCAGCGATCTCGATCGCCAGCTCTTTGTCACCGCGGAGAACTTCGGCCGCCAGGATGTGAACGCCACCGTGGAGGTCTACCTCGGCGGCGAGATGATCGGCCTACGGACCGAGGAACTCCCCGGCGGATCCCCGATCTCGATGGTCTTCGACCTGCCAGGCGACGCCCGTGGAGACCTGCACGTACACCTCGACGCCCCCGGAGATCAGCTCGCCGAGGACAATGACGCCTGGGCCGTGCTCGCCGAGGCCGCCTCCCGAAAAGTCCTCCTCGTCGGTGGAGATCGGCTCACCGCACGGGTGCTGGCCGCCGATCCTCGAGCCGAAGTGCAGCTCGCCTCTCCTTCCGAGGTCACGCCGGAGCTCCTCGCCAGCGTCGACTGCACGCTCTTCGGGGGCGCGGTTCCCGACGGCATGGACGGGCTCAACTACGCGATCCTCGGCCCTCACTTCGGCGGACCGGCGAAATTTGCCGGAACGCTGCAGTCGCCGTCGGTGATCGGCTGGCAGCGAGCACACCCGGTGCTTCGTTTCGTCGGGTGGGACGCCGTCACCATCAGCAAGACGCGAAAGGTCATCGACCTGGGCGGTCTGGTCCCTGTGGTCGACGCCGACACCGGGCCCCTGGTGTTGGCCGGAGAACGCCACGGAGGGCGGGTCGTGCAGCTCGCATTCGACCCATTTGCCTCAGATCTTCCGCTGCGCGTCGCCTGGCCAGTGCTGATCCTGAACACCGTCGGCTGGCTCACTGAGGGCGAACCGGGAGCGTCAGAAGCCCATCTGCTGCCCACTGGCACGCCCTACATCCGCAAAGTCCCAGACTCGGTGAGCAGTGCCGAGGTCCTGGGCCCGGACAACACGTCTCCCAAGGCCGAAATCAGCGACGGAATCCTCCGGGTCCACGACACCAACAGAGTCGGAATCTATGAGGTACGGGCCGGAGAAACCCGCACCCGATTCGCCGCGAACCTGCTCTCGGAGTCGGAGTCCCGAATCGCCCCGCGGACCTCCCTCGGACTGGCCGATTCCGTGGGTGAGGCGACTGTCGCGAAGCTATCCGCCGGTCGCCGTGAGCTGTGGCGTCCACTGCTCCTGGTGGCCCTGTTCTTCCTGATGCTGGAGTGGTTGGCCTGGAACCGCAGGAAGGCCGCATGATCGCGCTGGCCCGACCGGACTACCTGTGGCTGCTGTTGCTCCTGATCCCGATGGCGGGCTTGGCATGGTTCAGCAAACGCAAGATCTCTCCCCGGAGACGACGGGTGGCCTTTGGCGTTCGTGCGCTGCTGCTCATTGGCGTGGTCCTCGCCATCTGCGAGCTCACCTGGAATCGCCCCGTAGACGATCTGGCCGTCGTCTTTGTCATGGACCGATCGGCATCCGTCGGCGCGCCCGGGCACCAGCAAGCCCTCGATTTTGTCGGCGCCGCCCTCGAGAACCAGGGACGCAAGGACCGCGCCGGGCTGGTGGTCTTCGGAGCCGACGCCCTGGTCGAGAAGGAGCCCCAGGAGGGCCTCGTCGTCCACGGTGTCGAGAGCACACCGAGCCCCCACCAGACCGACATCGCCTCGGCCCTCCGCCTGGGAACCGCGCTGTTGCCAGCCGATCGCACGCGCCGAATCGTCCTCCTCACCGACGGGGAACAGACCCGCGGAGACGCCGCTGCCCAGGCCCTGCTCACGGCCGGAGACGACCTGATGATCAGCGTCAGCCCGGTGGGAACCGAGACCGGCCCCGAAGTCCTGCTCGAGGATCTGATCGTGCCCGCCCGAGTGGATCAAGGGGCCGCCTTCGACGTGAAAGTGGTCGCGAACGCCGAGATTCCCGCCGACGCGAAGCTCCGCTTGTACCGAAACAACGAGTACCTTGGCGAAATGCCCGTCTCCCTCGACGGAGAGCGCGCTCGCGTCCTGACCTTCCGTCAAAAGGCCACGAGTCCGGGTCTGTACCGATACCGAGCCAGCCTCGAAGTGGACGAGTCGCTCGATGGGCTGCCACAGAACAACCAGGTGGTGTCGACGGTTCAGGTGACCGGAAATCCCAAGGTCCTGTACGCGACTGGAGACGAGCCCCAGGCCAAACATCTCGTCCAGGTCCTCGAGGGCGAGGGTCTCGACGTCGATGTCGTCGGCATCGGAGATTTGCCGCCCGGACTCGCCGAGCTGCGGCCCTACAGCGCGGTCATCATGTCCGACGTACCTTCCTTTGCCCTCACCGGACGCCAGCAGGAGGCCCTGCGCTCCTACGTCCGGGACATGGGCCGTGGCCTGGTGATGATCGGCGGAGATCGCTCCTTTGGTGTGGGCGGCTACTACAACACGCCCATCGAAGACGCCCTGCCCGTGCGCATGGACATCAAGGACAAGACCCGCTTCCCGAAGCTGGGCATGGTGCTCGCCATCGACAAGTCCTGCTCGATGGGCGGCGGCGCGGGCTCGAAGATGGCGCTGGCCAAAGAGGCGGCCATCCAGACCTCGGACCTGCTCTCCGACCGGGACATGCTCGGCATCATCGGCTTCGACGGCGCGGCTTCGTGGATCACGCCACTGGACGACCTGACCGATCGCGAGACGGTACTGGACAACATCGCCGCCCTGCGCCCCGGCGGAGGCACCAACATCTACCCGGCTCTGAAGACGGCCATCGGGTCCCTCGACGAATCAGACGCGGCGTTGAAACACGTCATCCTGCTGTCCGACGGCATGACGACCCCGGGCGATTACCAGCCGCTGATCTCCGGCGCCCTCTCCAGGGACATCACGCTCACGAGCGTTGTGATCGGAAAAGACTCCGATATGGCGACCATGGAGCAATTCTCCTTGTGGGGCGGCGGTAACCACTACGTGGTCGTCGACAGCAACTCCATACCCGCGATTTTCACCCGCGAAACGCTCCTCGCGACGCGCTCTTTCCTCATCGAAGAGCCGTTCCGACCGGCCATGGGAGCAACGTCGGACATCACGCGAGGCATGGACGCGTCGGACTTCCCGACCCTGCACGGCTTCGTCGCCACCGATCCGAAGCGCCGGGCGACCACCGCGATGTGGGTTCCGGGAGACGAGGAGCAGCTACCGCTGCTGGTTCACTGGCGCTTTGGTCTCGGGCGGTCGGTGGCCTTCACCTCCGACGCCAAAGCGCGATGGGCCAAGGACTGGGTCGGTTCGGAGTCGTACATCCGGTTGTGGACCCAGATGGCCCGGTGGGTGGTCGGCGATCGGAACGCCTCGAATCTGGCGGTAGACACCGAGATCCACGAGGGCGAGCTCATCGTGACCGTGGACGCCTTCGACCACACCGGGAGTTTCGCGAACTTCCTCAGCGGCGAGGCCAAGGTCATCGCTCCCGATCTGCAGGTCCACCAATTGAACCTCAAACAGATCGCCCCGGGCCGCTATCAGAGCACCATCCCCATCGATCAGGACGGCTCGTGGATGGTCGCGGTTGCGCTGTCCAAGGACGATGAGATCGTCGGGCAGGCGGTCGAAGAGGCCATCCAGCCCTATTCGCCGGAGTATCGATCCAAAGGCGCCGGCCCCAGCCTCCAGGCCGAGGTCGGGCGGGTCGGCGGCGGCGGAATCGTCACCGATCCGGCAGAGGTCTTCGCCCGGCCGAAGATCCCGAGACAGGTCCCGCGGCCCCTGTGGCCACCCTTGATGGGCATGGCCGCCTTCCTGCTCCTGCTGGACGTCGCCATTCGCCGGCTCGACTTCCGCCGCGACATCGGAGGACAGGTCGTGCAGCGGGCGACCGCAGCACCCAGTGCCCGTGGAGCCTTCAAACCCGCGGCACCCAAACCCTCGAAAATACGGTCCGAAACCGGTGACATCGCGGACCCGGACAGCGGGGATGACGGTCCGAGCGCGCCCGCGGTCGAGGTGCCGCCCGAGTCCTACGCCGGACGACTGCTGGCGGCGCGAAAGGCCGCCCGCAAGAAGATGGATGACTCATGAGGGACTTCATCGACCGCCTGACCGCCGGCGCACAGCGACAGGTCTCGAGCGCAGTGCTGATGCGGGAGGCCACCCGAACATCGCGCCGCTGGCAGACCTACGCCGCCCGCTCCGCGTTTTCTGGAATCCTCTTCAGCGTGCTGCTGTTCGTGATCTGGGTCGCGGTCTCCGGCATGTTCTCCACCGCCGACCTGTCCTGGCTGGGTCGCGGCACCTTCATTGGATTCACGGCCGTCCAGGTGTTGCTGGCACTGCTCCTGTCGCCGTTGATGACCGCCCAGGCCATCATCGAGGAGATCGAGGATCAGACCATGGAGACGCTGGTCCTCACGCGCCTTCAACCCGGCCAGATCCTCGGCGCCAAGGTCGTCTCCCGGATCATGCTCCTGCTGACCATCGTGCTCGGGGCGCTGCCGGTCATGACCCTGGTGGTCACCCTGGGTGGGGTCTCGTCGCAAGAGGTGATCGCGGTGACCGCCCACACGGCTCTCACCGTGGTTATCACCGGCTCATTGGGGGCTTTCTTCGCCCTGTTCACCCGTAGCCCATTCCTCGCGATGTTCGCGGCCGCGACCTACACGGTGCCGATGTATTCACTGCTACCGATGACCTACGCGCTCACGGTGGGCGATGTGAACGCCGCCGTCCACATGTCGCCGATCATGGGACCCCAGGCCACCGGGTGGGACGCGCTGCTGCCGCTGGTTGCCTACGCGCCGGTGATCTTCCTGATCTTCCACATCGGAACCCCGCTCTTCACACTCAAAGTCAGCAACGCCCACATCCGCCACTCCTTCGAAACGGAGGTCTGGAAGACCCGGCAATGGCTCATTCAGTGCGGCGTGCTGATGGCGGCCGGCATCGTGGTCCTGCCCGCTGGCACGATCGTCTCCTGGACCCTGCAGCAGAAGGGCGGACACCTGCTGGGCGGCACCCTCGACAACATTGCGCACGTCGCAGCCATCGGATCGCTCTTTTTGTGGTGGAGCGGCGTGCTCTACGTGGTGACCTGGATCTTCCTGCGGCTCGGAATCGAGATCGTCGACCCACTGGATTCCCTGTTTGGCGGCGGTAAGAACGTTCGGAGTCGGGCGGCCACAAAGGTCTGGAACAACCCGGTCGCCTGGAGAGAAGCGCGCCCGCGGGCATGGGGCGCCTCGGCGGTGCCGATCCTGTTCACGTGGACGCTGGTCCTCCTGGGATTGGTGCAGACCGGTTGGTGGGTCATCCCGGGCGGCCTGCTCCTCATGGGCTTGCTCAATGCCGGCGGCGCCTTGATCCTGACCATCTGGCTGTCCACCCACACCATCGAGGGAGAGATCCGAAATGGCACATTCGAAGTCCTGTTGGCGACGACCATGCCATCGTGGCGAATCCTCGCTGGAAAGGTCGTCGGCGTGGCCAGTCCCACCCTGCCCCTCATCCTGTTGTCGGCACCGATGCTGATTCTTGGGGTCCCACACATGAAGCTCATGGATTTCAGCAACACCGACCCCTGGGACTATGTCATCGCCACCGGCCACGGCCTCGGCGCGTGGATCTGGCTGATCCCGCTGTGGGCGGCGGCGGCGATCGCCGGAATCGCGGTCGCGCTACGACTCCGGCGGCGGCAATCTTCCTTCGGTACAACCTGTGGAATCATCTTCGGGATTCTGGCCGTGGCCACCCTCGCCGGACGGCTGTTCCCCGACACGACGTGGATTGCGGGGCCCGCCCGCCTCGTCGCGCCTCCCCTCGCCGGAGGCGCCGCGTGGTGGCAGATCGGAATCTCCGCGGTCGTCATGACCGGCATGGCCATCGCGATCTTTGCACTCGTCTCGCGGCGGATCCGCATCTGGGCTCCAGCCGTGATGGCGGTGATGCTGGCGTTTCTGCCGGCCCTCGGAAACGCCCAGCCCCTCGCACAGGACAACTTCCTCCTCGAAGCCCAGCCGCTGGCCGATGGACTGGCCCGCGAGGGCACCTGGTCGTCCGTGCAGGTCTCGGTCGTGAACAAAGGGCGTGCCGCGACCGGAACCATCCAGATCCTCGACCGATATTCGGGCGGAATGCAGACCTGGAGCCGCCCCATCGAGCTCCCCGAGGGCGCCAAGAAAGACGTGGTGGTCCTCTACAAACCCAGCGGCCACACCCGGTCGCGCCGAGTCGTGCTGGACACCCCTGGTCGCCACGCCGAGGTCGAGTTCGACCTCAGGCCTCAGTCGCCGACCGCAGTCACCATCGGCGTCATCGGTGTCGACCCGCTCGGAGTCGGCAACGTCTTGGAAGCGTGGCACCTCGGCGTGCCTGGAGCGCGCCCACGGATCGCCGGCACCGAGGCACACGCCGTGCGCTCCGGCGTCATGCCGCTGAACACGCTGCCGAGTCACAGCTCGGCCTATGGCGGCTTCGACTGGATGATCTGGCCCGACGCCGACCCGAGCAAGGTCAGCGAACGCCAGGCCAACGCCATCAAGCACTGGGTTGCAGACGGGGGACATCTTCTGGTCACCGTCACCGACACCTGGCGACAGCTCGCGACCTCTCCCCTCGCCGATGCCCTGCCCGTCGAACTCACCGGAGTGAGCGATGTCTCCCTGGCGCCATTGATCTCCCGCCTCGGCGCCGGCCCCGTCGATACGCCCCAGAAGATGT
>Ga0315336_1002681_pt1 | contig 26262 bp, 30 predicted proteins | sample ASW5metaG_FD_204512 | JGI IMG/M metagenome (GOLD analysis project Ga0315336, IMG submission 204512) | Ammonia-oxidizing marine archaeal communities from Monterey Bay, California, United States - ASW #5 | ecosystem: Environmental > Aquatic > Marine > Intertidal zone | place: USA: California... | reverse complement strand
ACCGCAGATAGCTGTGACGGAGCGGGCATGTGCGAACATCTCCCGACACCGGATGCCGATCCCTCGTGTGTACCGCCGACGACCACAAGCACGACGACCACGAGCACGACAACCACGAGCACGACTACCACGAGCACGAGCACGACTTCCACGAGCACGACTACCACGAGCACGACGATGACGTCGGGCAGTACGACGACGACGACGCTGGGCACCCCACGCTGTGCTCAGCCGCTCTCGAGCGGGCTCATACCGATTGCCAGCGATTGTCTGTATCTGCTCAACGCCGCTGTCGGCCTCGACCCCTGCGACGACCCCTGCGTGTGCGCCCCGAAAGGGCAGTTGCCGACCACGGCGACCGACGCGCTGACCTGCTTGCTGGTGGCGGTAGGCACGCCGCAGGAACTCAACTGTCCTTGCGACGAGCTTTTCTGAGGCTCTCCAAAGCCCGGGTTAACGCCCGCCCGATGGGGGAGTTATGTCGGTGCGCCGACGACGTCGTTCCCCTTTACCCTAACCGACAAGATTGCCTCATTCGAGGTCGGCCCAGGTAGATTACGCTTGCGCGGCCTACCGGGACCGCTACGCTCATCGTAGGTGCAGCTCGGACGAACGTAGTCCGCTGGCCGTGAGCCATCAGTCATGCCCGTTTATCGTCTCGCCGATCACCCGGCGTTCCCGCCGCCCTCACACGCTGAGCCGAGCGGACTGCTGGCGGTGGAGGGAGACCTCTCGCCCGAGCGCCTGCTGGCCGCTTACCGCAGCGGAATCTTTCCCTGGTACAATGAAGGGGAACCTATCCTGTGGTTTTCTCCCGACCCGCGCATGGTTTTACGTGCAAGTGAGCTGCGTGTGCCCCGCGGCATTCGGCGCAACATAAGATCACAGCCTTTCGAGCTGCGGCTCGACAGCGCGTTCGAAAAGGTGATCCGGCGCTGTGCCGAAGCAACGCGGCCCGCTCAAGACGGTACCTGGATCACCGAGGATATGATCGAGGCATATCTCCGCCTGCACGATCTCGGCTATGCACACTCAGCTGAGGCGTGGCTCGAAGGAGACCTGGTAGGAGGTGCCTACGGGGTCTGTATCGGCCGCACGTTCTCCGGCGAGTCGATGTTCCATGAGGTCACAGGTGCCTCACAGGCTGCCCTGGTAGCGCTCATCGCGCAGCTCGACCGTTGGGGTATAGATCTGATCGACTGCCAAACGCATACACCGCACTTTGAGCGTATCGGCGCGACCGAGTGGCCGCGCGAGCGTTTCCTCGCCGCGCTGGCCGAGGCCGTTGCCCATCCCACCCGAAGGGGGCGCTGGGTGTTAGAATTGCCCCCTGTCTTGTCGTCTGCCGCCTTCTGAATCTATGATGGGTAACTTGGAGACACCGGAATAATGGAGACAACCAAGATAGGTCGTAACGACCCCTGCTCATGCGGCAGTGGCAAGAAGTACAAGCACTGCTGCGCAATGAAAGCCGACAGGCGCGAGCGACTGCAGGATTCGCTGTTCAAGGGCGTATTCCTGATCTTCGGTCCTCTCGTGGTTGCGCTAGGCATTGCGGTCGCCGTAGGCAGTCTGCGCGGCGACAATGTCGATGATAACGGGCTCGACCGAGTCTGGTCTGCCGAGCACTCTCACTGGCACGCGATCCTACCCGACGGTACCGAGACCGAGGTGCAAGAGGGCATGGTCTGGAATGCCGAACATGGGCACTTTCATCGCGTCGCGGCTCCGACGGGTGCGCTTCGCGGGCACCAGACCGATCGACTCGACCAAAAACTCGACGACGCTGAATCCCTCGTCGAGCAGTGAGCAGCCCGGCTCCGTTCTCTTGGGAACAACCGTACCCTTCTCAGCGCGCGCCTGTTCTAGCGCCTAACGTCGTAGCCACGTCACAACCGTTAGCCGTGCAGGCGGGAATGCGCATGTTCGAGCAAGGTGGCAACGCCGCCGACGCCGCCGTCGCAGCCGCCGTTGCGCTCGTGGTGGTAGAACCCACGAACAACGGCATCGGGAGCGACGCCTTCGCCATCGTTTGTGAATGCGATCGCCTCATCGGCCTCAACGCGTCCGGGCGCTCGCCGGCGGCGTTAGGCCCCGCGCAGCTCACCGGTCGCCACTCGATGCCGTTGCTGGGGTGGGAAACCGTCACCGTTCCTGGCGCTGTCTCCGCTTGGAAGAGCTTGTCGGATCGCTTCGGCAAATTGCCCTTCGAGCGGCTCTTCGAACCGGCGATCGCCTATGCAACCGCAGGCTGCATGGCGGCGCCGATGGTTGTGGAGCAATGGCGCCTGGTCGCAGACCTCTATGGGAACATGCCGGATTTCTGCGATGCCTTTCTGCCCGAAGGCCGCGTACCGGAAATCGGAGAACTCTTCACCATAGACGGGCTTGCTGCCTCTCTCGAGAGTATCGCGAGAAGCGGCGGCGAGGACCTGTATCGCGGCGAGCTGGCGATCAAGATCGTAGCGCACGCCGCCGCAACGGGCGGCTACCTTGTCGCGGCCGACCTCGAAGCGCATCGAGCGGACTGGGTGGAGCCGATCGGCATACGATACAAGGACTGGGAACTGCACGAGTTGCCCCCGAACGGCCAAGGCCTGGCCGCGCTGATCGCGCTAGGAATTCTTGCGCAGCTGCCTCTCGGCGACTGCGCGGTCGACAGTGCAGACTCGATTCATCTGCAAATCGAAGCGATGAAGATCGGGGTGGCCGACGCGGCGCGCAGCGTTGCCGATCCCGATTTCGTTACGATCGAGACCAGTGAGCTTCTCAGCGACACGTACTTGGCCCATCGTGCGTCCCAGATCGACCCATCGAAGGCGGGCGATCCCGGCGCGACGGCTGCCGAGGGCGGCGATACTGTTTATCTGACGACTGCCGACGAGAGCGGGATGATGGTCTCCTACATCCAGTCCAACTTTTTCGCCTTCGGGTCGGGAATCGTGATTCCCGGTACTGGTATCAGTATGCAAAGCAGGGGCTCGGGCTTCACGCTCGACCCGGGCCATCCCAACTGCTTGGCTCCTTCGAAACGACCTTTTCACACCATCATCCCGGCCTTTCTCTCGCGCGAAGGACGGCCCGTCATGAGCTTCGGTGTAATGGGCGGCCCCATGCAGCCCCAGGGGCACCTACAAGTCGCGCTGCGCATTGCCGAGTACGGGCAGAACCCGCAGGCCGCCATCGACGCGCCCCGCTGGCAGGCAATGGGAGGAGTGAACGTCGCCGTGGAACAAGCCGTTGCCGCGCCGGTACGCGAAGAACTCCAGCGCCGCGGGCATCAGGTCCATGTAGAAGGCCCAATCACGTTTGGAGGGGCGCAAGCGTGTTATCGACTGCCCCATGGCTATCTTGCTGCATCAGAGCCCCGCAAGGATGGGCACGCGGCCGGGCGCTAAAGCACCAGGTCGGTAGCGGAATCCAAGTACCGGCTGGACGTTCAGAACTTCACTTCAGGAACCGCTTGCGCCTCTTCCGGTACTTCGAAATAAGGACGCGCCTCGAACCCGAACCCGCCCGCATACAGATTCGTCGGAAACTTTTTCACCGTCGTGTTGAAGCCGCGGACGCTTTCGTTGTAGCGCATACGTGCCACTGCGATTCGATTCTCGGTGCCGGCGAGTTCGTCTTGCAGCCGGATGAAAGTCTGATTCGCCTTGAGATCGGGGTAGCGTTCGACTGTGACCAGCAGCCGCGACAGAGCCCCAGAGAGTTGGTTCGACGCCGTTATCGTCTCGGCGGGCGTGCCCGCTCCGGCAACGCGACTACGCGCGTTGGTGACCTCGGTAAGTACTTCCTTTTCGTGTGCCGCGTATCCTTTGACGGTACTGACCAAATTCGGGACGAGATCGTTTCGACGTTGTAGCTGATTCTCGACTTCGCCCCAGGAGGCGTCGACCGCTTCGCTCTGCGTAACCAGCGTATTGTAACCGCAACCGGAAAGGCCGAGCAGGCATATTGCCAAGAACGCGGCCAAACATATTTTCTCGATATTCATTCGCTTCACTCCATCCATTTCTACCAAATCCTCGCGCCCAACGGCCCACCGACGGTTGGCTGCAGCTTACCAGCCTCGTCCCGCACCGCCCCCACCGAATCCGCCACCGCCGCCAAATCCACCGCCGAACCCTCCGCCCAGCCCGCCGCCGAATCCACCGCCCCAAAAAACAGGGAAGTATCGCGCGCGTCGCCGACCTCTCGCGTTCATGACGCCGGGGCCGACAAAGAAAAGGAGCATGAACAGTAGCCGGAGTAACCCCCCCGCCGGGCTATCGCCGCGCCGACTACGCCTGACGGGAACCAGGCCGGTTAGTTCGACGCCGGCATCGGCAGCGATCACCTGCGCGGCCACCGCCAGGCCGGCATACGCCGCTTGGCCGAAGTCGCCGGTTTGCAGAGCCGGTAGCGCGTAATCGTCTATGATCGCGCCAAGGCGGCCGTCGGGAAGTATGCCTTCCAGCCCGTAGCCAGAGAAGAAACGAACCTTACGATCTTCGGTGGCGATGAGAAGTAGGAGCCCGTTGTCGGTGTCTTCTTTACCGAGCTTCCAGACGTCAACGACCCGCAGACCGTAGTCGAAGTCGGTAAGCGGCGCCGTCGACGCTACCACGAGCACCGCGATCTCGGCCGTCGTCTTTTGCTCGAGCTCCCTCGCCAGTCGGTCAATTGCCTCCGCGTGAGAAGCGGCGATCACGCCGACGGTATCCACCACGGGTCCGCTAAGGCGTGGAATCGACGGCTCGTCGCCGTGCGCCACCGAGAGGGTGAACGCGACCATCGCGATGAGGGCTGCTGGGAATGCGCGGGCTCGGCTCACAGCTGGTCCACGCCCTTGACCAATGATCGAACCTCATCGAGATAATTCGCGAACGTGGCCTCGACTTCGGCTCCGGGTAGCTTTTCGGTTCCCGCCCGCACGCGTTCCAGGCGTGCGAGCGTCGGAAGGGCAATACCAATAGAACCGGCCACCTCATCGAGCAATCCGAACGGATCTGTCGGCCGATCCGCACCGGTTAGATAGAGGATTCCACGGGCGATCATCTCGAATGCAGCCGGTGTCTGGATGAGCATGCGTCGCACGCGCCAACGCGAACCGCGCGCGACGAGGTACGCTTCCCACAGATGCAGCAGTTTTCCTCTGAGCTGTTGCTCGACCTGCAGTCTCATGTGCTCGCGTTCAAACTCGAGTTCGAAGAAAGGATCGTCGGTGCCGTGCAGCAGCACGTGGCGATCCGACAGATCGAGAAACTCGAGCGGAAATACGTCGAGGGCCGAGCGTATGTAGGCGGCGTCGAATAGAAGAGGCGGGGCGACGCGACGTCGGGCCCTGAAACCGAGCAGATTGGCCGTGTCGCGCAATACATCGGCACTGACGGCGTCAACGACAACCGCCAGCTCGAGCCGAGTTTTGCCCGGGATGTAGTTTGGCGCCGCCGCGTCGCCGCAGAGCACAACCGCGGAGAGCCGCGTGCCGCAGCGAACGTCGATTGCCCGGACGACGGTATCTATGAGTTTCTGATCGTGCTGGCCCAACTTCATGAAGAGGTTCCTCCCACAGTGTCGAAGCGCAATATAGACCGCGAAAGGCGACGGCGATAGCGAGTCCGAACGAGAAGCGGCCGGGCTGCGCCCGGGGATTGCCTCATGTATACTGTTTCGCGGTGAATTCGCCCGAGGCCTCCCGGGGATCGTCTTCGCCCTAACTTCAGAGATCGAGTGAGTACCTCGCGAAAAACACTGGCTACGCTAGCGACTCTTGCGCTATATGGAGCGCTCATCTTGGGCGCACCGTTGAATGCCGCCGAGGCCGAAGCGCCCATGTGCGATGACGGCAAGCGCTGCACGGCGAACGATAGACTGGTTGACGAAACGTGCAGTGGTACGGCCTACAGCTGTCACGACGGACTCACCTGCACGAACGACCTTTGTGACGGTTCCGGCGGCTGCCGTCATTTCGTCGCCTCAGGCTATTGTTTGATCGACGAACAGTGCTTTGCGAGTAACGATTCGGAGAAAGGCAATTCGTGTCGGGTCTGCGACCCCTCTCACAGCAACCTAGGCTGGTACGCGCCGAGCGGGCGTCCGTGTCTCGGAGGGGTCTGCCGCGAGGGCTCGTGCATGGTCAGCCTCAACATCCAGCGACGCGGTCCAGGTGCCGGCGTTGTACTTGGGCGCCGGCTGCTCTGCGACAAAGACTGTACGTTCGAGATTCAGTCGGGTGCCCGCGTGCGTCTGACTGCCGAGCCCGCCAGAGGCTCCGAGTTCGAAGGGTGGACAGGAGCGTGCACCGGCGCGGCCGAGTGTGTCGTGGAAATGTCGGCAGGCGAAACGGTATTCGCGAACTTCACGCGTGCGGGTCCGGAAGCTCCGCCCGTACAGCTCATCATAGAGCGGCTCGGCCGTGGTGTCGTCACGAGCTTCCCGCCGGGCGTGGATTGTGGTCAGCACTGCTGGCACACCTTCTCTCATGGGACGACGGTGACGCTCTACGCTACCCCCATCAAGGGGATGGAGTTTCGCGGCTGGAAGGGCGGATGCCACGGTCGCTCTCGCGAGTGCTCTGTAGAACTACGCGCCGCGCAGATGGTCTCGGCTCAGTTTGCCACGGCGCGCCGGCATCATATTCCGGTAGCCCGTTCGGTACCGCCGCCAAGTGAGTCGTCGCCGGGAGCGTTCGAGACTGTAGAAATACAGGAAGTTTACGGCCCCCCCGTCCCGGCGCCGTAAAATACGCCTGTAAAGCGGATTCAATCCGCAGAAGGCTCCACCAAAGCGGGTCCATCTCAGTGAGGGACCGCTAAAGCGGACCCATCACCGAATGGTCTGTTGGTTTTCAGTCCGCCCGGCCGGCGTGGTAACGTCAGTGCTTGGAGGAATCCCCGATGTCCGAATCCAGAACGGTCTACCGCGTTTGCACGCTGTGCGAGGCCACTTGCGGAATCGCCCTCGAAATCGAGGAGGAGCGTGTCGTGTCGATCAAGGGTGATGAGAACGATCCGTTCTCGCAGGGCTACATCTGCCCGAAGGCCACCGCGATGAAGGGCCTGCACGAAGATCCCGATCGCCTTCGCAAGCCGCTTCGCAAGCGCACCGACGGCACTTGGGAGGAGATCGGCTGGGATGAAGCCATCGCTTATGCCGCCAAAGGGCTGCTCGGGGTACGCGAGCGACACGGGTCGGAAGGCCTGGCGAGCTACTTCGGTAACCCGACCGTTCACAGCCTTCATACGACGATGTACTCACCGATCGTAAACCGCGCTCTGGCCAGCAAGCAGCGCTTCAGCGCGAGCACGGCCGACCAGTTCCCCAAGATGGTAACCGCGGGCCTGATGTTCGGTGAGAACCTGACAATTCCCATTCCCGATCTCGATCGCACCGACTACCTGATGGTTCTCGGCGCCAACCCGTTGGCGTCGAACGGCAGCCTCATGACCGCCCCCAACGTGAAGGGTCGTTTGCGCGACATTCGCGGCCGTGGCGGGAAAGTCGTGGTTATCGATCCCCGCCGCAGCGAGACTGCCGATGTTGCGGACGAGCACCTATTCATTCGCCCGGGTGCGGACGCTTATTTCTTGTTGGCGATGGCGAACACGATGTTCGAAGAAAACCTCGTCGACCTCGGCACCTGCGCCGAACACGTGGCGGGCCTCGATGAGGTTCGCGATGCGATTGTCGGCGTGACGGCCCAGAGCGTGGCCGCTCGCTGTGGAATTGAAGCAGAGACAATCCGTCGCATCACGCGTGAGTTCGTCGCGGCACCGAGCGCGGCCTGTTACGGCCGCATCGGCACCACCTGTCAAGAATTCGGTACGCTGGCCAGCTGGGCGGTCGATATTGTCAACATCCTCAGCGGCAACATGGATCGTCCAGGCGGTGTGATGTTTACGCGCGCTGCGGCAGCCGGAGGATCAAGCGATGAGCCGGGCGGGACAGGGGTGCAGCTGCACCGCTGGAATTCGCGCGTCTCCGGCTACCCCGAGGTCTTCGGTGAAATTCCCGTCGCGGCCTTCGCCGAAGAGATCGAAACGGAGGGCGAGGGGCAGATTCGAGGTCTGCTTACCTTGGCCGGCAACCCAGCGCGCTCCACCCCTGACACCGAGCGTCTTGAACGAGCGCTCACCTCGCTCGAGTTCATGGTGTCGGTCGATATCTACTTGAACGAAACTACGCGCCATGCCGACGTAATCTTGCCGCCAACCAGCGCGCTCGAGCATGAACACTACGACCTGGCATTCTACCGACTCTCGGTTCGCAACATCGCGAAGTTCTCACCGGCCGTTTTCGAACCTGAGGACGGCGCACTCCATGATTGGCAAATTCTTGCCCGCCTGTCGGCTGAGTTGATGGGCTTCGGCCCCATGAGTGCAGACGACGTCGACGACTTCGTCCTTGGTCAGCTCGTCGACAAAGCGATCCCCGAGGACGGGTCGAAATCGAACGGCAAGTCGCGCACACAGGTGCTCGAAGAACTCGGCAGTCAGCGCGGCCCCCACCGTGCGCTCGATCTCATGCTGCGCACGGGACCATACGGGGATGGGTTCGGCACCGATCCAGACGGCCTGTCGCTGGCGAAGCTCAAGGAATATCCACACGGACTCGACCTTGGCCCGCTGATGCCCCAAGTGCCCCAGGTGCTGGAAACACCGTCCGCAAAGATCGAGATGAGTCCTGCATTGGTACTCGACGATCTGCCACGACTGCGCGCCGGGCTGGATCGAGACGCGGAAGACTTGGTGCTCATCGGCAGGCGGCACCTTCGCTCGAACAATTCGTGGTGCCACAACATCGAGCCTCTGGTGAAGGGAAGAGACCGATGCACGCTGATGATGAACCCTGCTGACGCGAGCCGCTTTGGATTGGGCAACGGCGACCGAGCGCAGCTCACGAGTCGTGTTGGATCGGTAGTGGCTCCGGTCGAGATTACCGACGAATTGATGCCTGGTGTCGTAAGCCTGCCTCACGGCTGGGGGCACGACGTCGAGGGCGTGCGAATGGGTGTGGCGCGAGAGCACGCAGGTGTGAACTCGAATGCACTCACGGATTCTGCGCTCATCGATCGGCCGAGCGGCAACGCGGTACTCAATGGCATACCCGTAGTGGTCGAAGCTGCCGGCTGAGACCAAAGGAAACTAGGCCCGCTATCTCATGAATACAAGACTTTGGTCAGGTGTCTTGCTCTGCCTGCTGGTTGTTGCTTCCGCATTCGCCGCTGACGACGCGCTGCCGGTGCCCGCCGACGGCGCTGAGGTGGTATTCGAGGCCGAGAGCGATGCAACGTTCTTCGAGATATCGCTTGGTCCTATCGTCAGGCGCGAGAAAGCGATCTCGATGTCGACCCACAAGCTTGCCGATACCCGCGGTTATTTTGGTCGAGTTGCACGTCGCCAGTACAAGATTACTACGACCGCCTCGACGACGGAGATTCACGCACGCTATCTCGAATGGTTCGCTGCCAACGGATACACCGTGCTGCTCGACGCACTAGGTGACTCGCCGATGGCTCCCGGTGGGACATCGTGGGCACTGCGCGTTTACGGCTCGCTACCCACGCCGGTTGCGGTCGAGTTGAGCGGGACGGGCGACAAGAGTCGTCGCCGCTACGTGGTTGCCGAGCGCCGTGATGCAACAGAGCATCGAGTGCTGACCGTGCTAGTCAATCCACGGCGCATAACCGACATACGCGTGCAGGTGGATATCGTTGATGTTGACGTCGCGGCGACCGAGCGTGCGTTCCCCGCGCGGGAAGTTCTCGCGAAGCAGCTAACAGCCGACGGACGGATCAATCTGTTCGGGGTCCGTCACGTCGGCAAGAAGACGATCCCGAGGGATTCTATCGATCGTATCCTTACGGAGATTGCGGCGGCCCTCGAAGCAGATCCGCAGCTGGCGCTCACGATTGAGGGCCGCGCAACCATCGCCGACCGTCCGGATTCTTCGGCAGCGCTCGGACAAGCACGCGCGAGCGCTGTCGAGCGGTTGTTGGTTGCCGAGCACGGGGTCCCCGACGCTCGGCTACAGTCGCGCGCCGCCGAGATCTCAGAGCCAAGAGACGGTGAAGCCGCTTCCCCCGACGGTATCGCTCTCGTCGTAACCCCCTAGAGCGCTCACTGGGCGCCACGGTTCGGGGAGCGCTTTCTCTTCCGAGAATCACCGCTATCCGGTCGTGTATGCGCGCCTGCCGAGGCAGGCGCTATGGCAGGGGCCACGTTTTCCGCCCTGCACGAGCCCTACGACCAAACGCAGGGTTCTCGGTCCTCGGGCACCGTGTTAGCGTGCGCGTGAGGACACCGCAGATGGCCGCAGCACGAGAGAATAACGATTCCGAGGGTCGAAGGGACGAAGAAGCGCCCGTCGAGATACCAATCGATGGGACGCTCGACCTGCATACGTTTCGTCCCGGCGAAATGTCCGAAGTTGTTCGCGAATATCTGAGAGCGGCTGCCGAGGAGGGGCTCGATGAAGTTCGGATCGTCCACGGCAAAGGCAAGGGCGTGCTTCGCCACGGCGTCATCAAGCTGCTCGAACAGCTTCCGATCGTGGAATCGTTCCGCAGCGGCGGTGCCGGCAGAGGGGAGTGGGGTGCGACGATTGTTACACTGAAAGCGACTCGTGATGAGAAACGCTAACACACTATCTCTCGACCTCGCTCTCGCGCTCACGCTCTGCGTACTGATCGGTGGCGCGGGGTGTGCGCGTGCACCCATTCGCGCGCGAATGCCGGACGATCCTGTACTCGAGGCAGCCCGCAATGCCGCCGCGCGTGGCGATATCTGCACCGCCCGCCAAAACTACCGGCATCTGCTCTCACGATATCCGGTCGGCCATGATGACGGCGAGAGCGGCGCGATGGCGGCCGATCACACCGCGGTTCTACGATTGCTCGCCCGACTCGAGCAGGGCTCGGGGAACTACTTCGAAGCCGAGGTTTTACTACTCGAGGCGCTGGACCGCGTGGAGCGACGGTTCGGCAAGAACGATCCGCTCGCCGGCTGGATCGCAGCGGAACTCGGACCTCTCTACCAAAGCACCGCGCGACTGGCGGAGGCTGAGTACTTCCATCGCCGCGCGCTCACGCTTCTGGAACCGGTGCTCGAGCCTCACGACACCCATCTTGGGATCCTACTCAACAATCTCGCATCGGTACTAGTGGCCGCGGATCGCCACGGCGAAGCGATAGAACTCATGGAGCGTACACGCGCCTTCGCGTTGGAGAATGCAGACACAGGGAGCGCGCACGCCGGCCCGCTGTTTCTTGTGAACCTGGCCGACACGTATCGTCAGATAGGTCGCCTAGTCGACGCCGAGCAGGCATACCGTACCGCGCTAGCGCGCCAGCGAGTGGAAAAAGGGTATCGAGCGAACTTTATCGCGATGACCAGCCTCGATGGTTTGGCGCAGATCGAAGCAGAAAGAGGTGAGTTAACGACCGCCACGACGTTGCTACGTGTCGCGATCGGGATCGGCGAGAGGATGCTCGAAGTCAGCAACGGCTATTGCGCGGGGATGCCGCTTTACAAGCACACGCACCGTCGTCTGGAGATCATCAACGAACGCTATCGCGAGATGCGCGCATTGCTACACGGGGGCTGGGTGTAGTTTGCGCTCGGTTTCTCGCAATGGGCCGTTGTGCTATTTTGCCAACGCATCGCCGTTGCACGGCGCCGCGCAACAGACTGATCATGTCGTTTAACGCCGTGCCCCAGCGTCCGATCCGCCTGCTACGAGCATTCGTCTTGCCTGCTTGTTTGATCGCTCCATTAGCCGGCTGTACGTCAAACGAAGAACTTCCCGCCAGTGTTGCCCGAATCCAAGCCACGGATAGCGAGGTCGAACTCGAGTTCACCATCCGGCTCGTCGACGGCACCGAGGTCGCAAGCAGCGAGGGGCGAGTTCCGCTCATTGTGACGATGGGGAAGGGAGACGTGTTTCCCGCGTTGGAAGACGCGCTGAAAGGTCTCTCGCCCGGCGACCATGGCACCGTATCGCTGACCGCCCGACAGGCGTACGGAGTTCGCGACGAAGAGGCGATCCGCGAAGTTCAAGCGAACATGCTCCCTGAAGACGCTCGTGTTGTCGGTATGGTGCTACTGGCCCAGGACGACGCCGGTGCCGAGCGGGAAGTTACCGTCCGCGAGATCGGCGAGGACACGGTCGTTCTGGACCTCAACCATCCGTTAGCCGGTAAGGCGCTGACGGTCGACTATAAAATTGTGGCAGTCCGTCGTCCGGATTCGGCAGAATAGTTGAAGCGTTACTTGCCAAGCGTAGTCGTCGGAGTACTGAGCACCGTACTCGCCGTTTTGAACACGATTGCGTGGGCGATCCCGATCTACATTCTCTCGATCGCTAAAATCTGTTGTCCTCCCGGCCGAGCGAAGCGCTTGCTGCGCGACGCTGCAGTGCGGGCTGCAGAGTTTTGGGTTGTGGGTAACAATCTGAACTTGGCGCTCATGGGTACCACCGAGTGGGAGGTTCGCGGGTTGGAGAACCTACGCTCAGACGGCAGCTACCTCGTGACCGCGAACCATCAGTCTTGGGCCGACGTCGTCGTTCTTCAGAAAGTCCTGGGTCGTCGTATCCCGTTTTTGAGGTTCTTCATCAAGAAAGAACTCATTTGGGTGCCGATCCTGGGGCTGGCATGGAAGGGCCTGGACTTTCCGTTCATGCAGCGCTTCTCGCGTGAGTATCTCGCCAAGAATCCGCAGATGCGCGGACGCGATCTAGAGGCCACTCGAGCCCTATGCGCGCAGCTTGCGGGGCAACCGATCGCAATCATGAGCTTTCTCGAAGGAACACGCTTCACAACCGCTAAACGGCAACGCCAGGACGCCCCTTACCGTCATCTTCTGAATCCGAAGGCGGGCGGTGCCGCTTTCGTCATGAACGCCATCGGTGATCAGTTCGACGCAACTCTCGATGTTACAATTGCCTTTCCGTCGGGCCGGCCCACCATGTGGGAGTTCGTGTCGGGGCAATGCACGCGCGTCATCGTCGAAGTCTCACAGCAACCGCTACCACGCCGACTGATCGACGGCGACTACGCGCAAGACGCAAACGTGCGCGAGACGGCCCGCTCCTGGGTCCGTGCGCTCTGGGAACGCAAAGACGAACGCCTCACAGAGCTCTTGGACGATCGCTGATCGGGCGACAAGAGGCGGCCGCCTGACGTGGGAAGTGACCACCGCGAGAGCAGCCCGGCTCGCCGCTCAAGACGGTGAACCGAGACAGATTGTGCATTAAGCGGCAGGGAGTCTCGCTAGCGGCGACAGATCTGACAGAATCGAACCTATTATGCTGCTAGCCACCAAACTGCGACGCAAGCCGTCCACCCGAGGCGGCTACAAGGTCCGCTTGGCGGACCGCGGCGACGTTCACCTCCTCCCCCAAGTCGAGCTCAGCGCCGCACGGCGGTTCATGCAGTATGGCTACGACGCGCTCATGGTAGGGGTCCCGCCATCGAACGAAACGCTCGAAAGACGGCAAATCCAGGGTCGTATATGGGTCGCCACCGAGGCTGGCGACGTGCCGGTAGGATTCGCCACGGCATCGATCGAAGACCGAGTTGCGCACCTCGATGACCTTCACGTTCTTCCTGCCCACGGCAGCCGCGGTCTCGGCACCGAGCTTATCGAGGCAGTGTGCGGGTGGGCAGTGAAACATGGAGCACGCGCTCTAACCCTATCGACGCTCCTCGACGTTCCGTGGAACGCGCCGTTTTACCTCAGACGGGGCTTTCGGATTCTGGATCGCTCGGAGTGGCCGGATTCGCTCTCGCGCTTGCGCGAGCTCGAAAGAGGCGCCGGATTGCCGGTCGACCACCGCGTCATGATGCTGCGCGAGGTCCGCTAGGGGTACCGGCGCTCTGCCCGAACGCGCATCACCTATCGTTCGGTTTTCTTCCCGAAACACCCACTGACCCCCTAAATACCCGATCAGGGTAAAGGGGAATCATGGACCAACTCTGTATTTTGTGCCCCATCAGACGGGTATTCGGCGTCGCGTTGGTTAGGTCTTTCGTGGTATATCAACAACGCTTTCGTGAGAGCGGATGCGACTTTCGGGGGACCTTCATTGCTGGGAGGTAAAACGGGTGTCATTCGGGATTGACGTAAACGACCAAGACAAACTTACAACCATCACTATTACAGGACCGGTCGATCTGCGTGCCAGCGTGCGCGCAGTCGGCGACTTGGTGCGACGGCCAACTTTCAACTTCCAACACGATCTCGTCGTCGACATGCGGGAAATGTCGGAATCTCCAGTTTCGGTTGGTGAGCTTCGTGTGCTCGCGTGGACGCTCAATCAGGAAGGCGCGATCGGAGACCGCAAGGTCGCCTTGATCCTGCCCGAGGGCCCGGGAGAGCCGTTGCGCGGTCACGTGAAGCAGCTCAACGAGTTCGGGGGCTTTAAGATGGCTGCGTTCCCGGACATGGCAGAGGCGGTCGTCTGGCTACGCGCGGCGTAGGTCTCCCGTTCGTAACCGCAAGCGCGTGTGCCTAATCTCGATTGCAGTGGTACAGGCATTACCGTGGACTCGGATCAACACACGGCGAAACCACGCATCGTCGGCATCGTCAATATCAGCCGAGATTCGTTCTCAGACGGCGGTGACTATTCCGACCCGGACCGAGCGGCCCAACATGCTCGAGAACTGGTGGCTGCGGGTGCCGACTGGATTGAGCTTGGCGCGGCGTCGAGTCATCCCGACGCCGCCGACATCGGTGCGGCAGATGAAATTGTTGCGCTCCGAGCGGCACTGGAGCGCCTGACGGACCTGCGCGACCGCATCGGTATCGACACATGGAAACCCGAGGTGCAAAGGTTCGGTCTGGCCGAGAACCTTCGATTCATCAACGACATCTCGGGCTTTGAAGACGAGTCGATCTACAACGATCTCGCCCAAGCGCCTTGTTCGTTGGTCGTCATGCACTCCGTACAACGCGGAAAGGCCACCCGCGCAGCCGCAGGTGCGGCGTCCATGGTTGACCGCGCGTGTACTTACTTGACCCAGCGCGCCCGAGCACTCGCCGACGCGGGCATCGACCGAGGGCGGCTGGTCGTCGATCCAGGGATGGGCTTCTTCCTCGGCCAGCGAGCTGAGTCCTCGTTTGAGGTTCTCAAGGCCATCGAATGGCTGCGGGCGACGATCGATCTACCGGTTCTTGTTTCCGTTTCGCGCAAATCGTTCCTCGGAAGCCTGACCGGTCGAGAGGTCGCGGATCGCGGCGCGGCTACGCTGGCGGCGGAGCTCTATGCCACCCGGCGCGGGGTCGACTATATCCGCACGCATGATGTGGCGGCGCTGGTAGACGGCTTGGCCGTCGAGCGCCGATTGACTTAGAAATAGAACACGTTTCAAATTCTACTGCCGGGTGCCCGAACGGCCCGGATATAGAGAGACCTCAACCACGGCTGCCGGGCCCGCCCGCAGCTGACCGGGACAAGACATGGCCAAACCCAATCCGTCGGACGTAGAAGTGCTGAGCGCCCCCCTGACCATTGAGTACCCCTTTAGGCGCAGCACCGGACCCGTGCTCGGCGCGTTCTTTACCGGACTGCGCGAGGGCGTCGTCATCGGTGTGAAACGCCAAGACGGCTCGGTGCTCGTTCCGCCGTCTGAATACGACCCAGAGAGCGCCGAAGCGCTCGACGATCTCGTAGAAGTCGGTCAAGCGGGCGTAGTCACAGCCTGGTCGTGGGTCGTCAAGCCGCGCGACAAACATCCGCTCGATCGTCCGTTCGCTTGGGCGCTCATCAAACTCGACGGAGCGGATACCGGCATGCTTCACGTCGTTGACGCAGGCGAGCGGAGCCGAATGAAAACAGGCATGCGCGTCGCGCTTCAATGGGCCGACGAACGCGTCGGCCATATCAACGACATCGTATGCTTCCTGCCCGAAGGCTGAACTCGTTTCTCGGAGACCCATGGGAAAAATAAAAGCACTCGAAGGAGTTGAGCCGGTCACGATGATCGATACACCGGCTCGGCTCGACTACACATTTACAGCGGGACGTGCGACGTCGCGTTTCCTCAAGGGCCTCGAGCAGAAGAAGCTTCTTGGCGAACGCAGTGCGGCCACAGGGAAGGTGTACCTTCCTCCGCGCGGCGCCGATCCAGTTGCCGGTGTGCCGACCGAGGAACAAGTCGAAGTAGCCGATTACGGTGTCGTGACCAGCTTTTGCGTCGTCAACGTAAAGTTCTACGGACAGGCAATGGAGTGCCCGTACGTATGCGCACTCGTTGTACTCGACGGGGCCGACATCGCGACATTCGGCCTCATTCAAGAGATACCTTACGAAGAAGTCAGACCGGGCCTTCGCGTGGAGGCGGTTTGGGTCGACGACTCCGAACTCGGCACGACGCTCGAGAACATCAAGTACTTCAGGCCCACGGGAGAACCCGATGCTCCCGCGGAAAGCTACAAGGAGCACGTATAATGCGCGACGTAGCCGTCGTCTCGTTCGCCCAATCGAAGCACGAGCGCGCTTTGCCGGGTATCAACGAAGTAGAAATGCTCATGCCGGTGGTCGGGCAGGTGCGAGACCAGATAGGGCTCGATAAGAACCGTGTCGGTTTCACTTGCTCAGGCAGTACCGACTATCTCGCCGGTCAAGCGTTCTCGTTCGTGATGACGCTTGATGGTATCGGCGCCTGGCCTCCGATCTCCGAGTCGCATGTCGAGATGGACGCAGCCTGGGCTCTTTACGAGGCGTGGGTAAAGCTCCAGATGGGCGAGATCGATATCGCAATGGTCTACGGCTACAGCAAAACCTCACCCGGCGATCTGCCCGATGTACTCACGCGGCAGCTCGATCCGTACGTGTACGCGCCCCTGTGGCCCGACTCGATCAGCCTGGCGGCCCTGCAAGCGCAGGCGGTACTCGACGAAGGCGGCACATCCGAGCGCGAGTGGGCCGAAATCGCCGCGCGCAGTCGTGCCTCGGCCAAGAACAATCCGAATGCCCAGCTCACGGGCGACTTTGATCCGGAGGCAATTCTTGCCGAAGAGTATCTTGTTGCGCCGTTACGCAAGCACGACTGCCCGCCGATTACCGACGGAGCTGCCGCAATTATCCTGGCGGCCGACGATGCGGCACGCGAGTTCAGCAAGCGCCCGGCGTGGATTCGCGGGCTCGAACATCGCATCGATCCGCAGTCGCTCGGCGTGCGCAATCTCACCCGTGTCGTATCGCTCGAGCAGGCCGGCGAAGCGGCCGGCGTGTCCAAGGACAAGATTGATTTCGCCGAACTGCACGCACCGTTTACTTATCAAGAGGTGCTCGCGAAGCGCGCTTTGGGCCTGAGCGACGAGGTCTCAATTAACCCGTCGGGCGGCGCGCTGGCTGCGAATCCTATGATGGCGGCCGGCTTGGTACGGATCGGAGAAGCGGCCGATAGAATTATTGCGGGCGAGGGCGACCGCGCGGTCGCATCCGCGACTCAAGGCGCTTGCATGCAACAGAACCTGGTCTGCGTCCTGGAGGGAGAGTGACGATGGGTAAGCATCGAGTAGCCGTCGTCGGTGTCGGCCAAACCAAACACGATTCAGCGCGTAACGACGTATCTATCGCGGGACTCCTGCGCGAGGCCGCGCAGCGTGCACTCGACGATGCCGAGATGACCTGGAAGGACATCGACGCGGTCGTCTTGGGCAAGGCACCGGACTTCTTCGAAGGCATCATGATGCCGGAGCTCTATCTTGCCGAGGCACTCGGAGCCACGGGCAAGCCGATGCTTCGCGTACACACGGCTGGCAGCGTCGGTGGTTCTACAGGCGTCGTCGCATCCAGTCTCGTACAAGGCGGAATCCACGAGCGTGTGCTCACGGTCGCGTTCGAGAAACAGTCAGAGAGCGAAGCCATGTGGGCACTATCGTTGCCCATTCCCTTCCAGCCGCCGCTCGTGGCCGGCGCCGGAGGCTATTTCGCCCCTTACATCCGCAGCTATATCGCGCGATCGAACGCACCGAGCCACATCGGCTCTTTAGTGGCGCTGAAAGACCGACGCAACGGGCTGAAGAACCCGTACGCCCATCTGCACGAGCACGATATCACACTGGAGTCGATTCAAGGATCGATGATGCTCTGGGATCCCATCCGCTACGCCGAAACCTGCCCGTCATCCGACGGCGCCTGTGCAATGGTGCTCGCAGGTGAGAAAGTCGCGGATGCTGCAGCGAAGAAACCCGCTTGGGTGCACGCCACCGCGATGCGGAGCGAACCCGGCTTCTTTGCCGGGCGCGACCAGGTCAACCCACGTGGCGGTCAAGATTGTTCTGCCGACGTCTACAAACAGGCCGGCATCACGAACCCGCGTAAGGAAATCGACTGCGCCGAGGTCTATGTACCGTTCAGCTGGTTCGAGCCCATGTGGATGGAGAACCTGCACTTTGCCGAAGAGGGCGAGGGCTGGAAAATGACCGAAGAGGGCGCCACCTCGATGACAGGCGATCTACCGGTCAACTGCTCGGGCGGTGTGCTGTGCTCAAACCCGATCGGTGCTTCAGGGATGCTGCGCTTCGCCGAGTCGGCGATGCAGGTACGCGGAGCGGCGGGGGACCATCAAGTGGACGGAGCCCGACTCGCACTGGGGCACGCCTACGGAGGCGCTTCACAGTTCTACTCAATGTGGATCGTAGGAGCGGACAAACCGTAAGGCGCGATGGCTGATGCCGACGCCGATGCGTATCTAGAGAGGCTCACGCCGGTCGGCGTACGCACGCTCGGCGTGCTATCGGCGCTCGAGGCGGCGCAACGTCGATTGCACCCACCGGTTCTCCCGGAACTCAAGCAGCGCCTTACCCCCGCTCGTGATCAATTGGCCGACGCGCTCGCCGGATTTCGCGACGCGGAGGTGCCTGAACCGTTGGCAGGCTTCCATGAGACCTTCATCGAAGGCGCCGAACGCACGCACAAGGCGATAGATCAGTTTGTTCGTCCTGTACCCGCCGAGGAAGCGATCATGCGCGTTCTCGGCAGCATGAAGACCTTCAGTCGCGCGCTGGAAACTTTCTACGGGCTCATTCGCTTTCCACCGCTATCGCAATATTTTCTGGAAGAGAGCGTACGTGATCGGTATATGGACTTCGCCGTCGAGCGGACCGATGGCCCGGCCGTGGGCCTCCAAATGAGCGGTGGCTCAGACAATCCCGCCGGGCGCGGTCAGTTCGCTCTCTACGTTCCGGAGACTTACGACGGAACGCGGGATCTTCCGCTCGTGGTCGCGCTGCACGGTGGATCGGGCACAGGACGCGAGTTCGTATGGACCTGGCTTCGCGAAGCACGCTCTCGAGAGTTCATCCTACTTGCTCCGACATCAGTCGGTCCCACCTGGGCATTGATGGGAAGCGATGAGGACATCGCGTCGGTTAGCCGCATGATCGACTTCGCATCGGCCAATTATCGTATCGATCGAAGCAAAGTATTGATGACCGGACTCTCGGATGGAGCGACCTATACGTTGCTCGGCGGATTGACCGAAGACGCCCCGTTCACGCATCTAGCGCCCATTTCCGGCGTCATGCACCCGGAGAACGAAATGAACGGGAATCTTGCTCGTGCAAAAGGGCGCCCCATCTACCTCGTCCATGGCGCACTCGATTGGATGTTCCCGGTTCAAACCGCCAGGATGGCGGCACAGCAGCTCGAAGAGGCCGAAGCCCAACTTGTGTATCGAGAGATAGACGATCTCTCGCATACCTATCCGCGCGAAGAGAACGCCGCGATCCTCGAGTGGTTTGCGCCCGAACTTGCTTTGAACTGACAACGCGCACCGCGATACACTGAACAGGGAACCGAATGGGTCTTTTTCCAAAGAAAACACAGCCTCTTGAAGTCGCGAAGATCGGCAATCCTATTCTGCGCGAGAAGGCCCAAGACGTCAGCCCCGACACCTTCGATAGCGATGAGCTCATCGAATTGGTCGAAGCCATGGTTGCGACCATGGAAGCCGAGGGCGGCATTGGTATCGCCGCTCCGCAGGTCGGTCGTTCTCTTGCCCTGGCCGTTGTCGAGATTCCGGTTGATTCGGCGCGCTATAAAGACGCCGAGCCGTTTGAATTGGAAGTATTCGTAAACCCGAAGATCACCGTCCTCGATGAAGCAGAGCAGGAGTACTGGGAAGGGTGCCTGTCGGTCCCGGACCTGCGAGGCTTGGTACCTCGCCCTCGAAGCGTGCAGGTCGACTATCTTAGTCTAGCGGGTGACGAGCGTACTATTTCGGCGGAAGGGTTTTTGGCAACCGTGCTCCAGCACGAGCTGGACCACCTGGAAGGCATTCTTTTCATCGATCGCATCCGCGATTTGACGAAATTGGCGACGCTCGATGAGTATCGTGCGCATTGGCTCGAATCGACCGATGCGCCGAGCCTGGAGGACTAGCAAGAACGCGTGGCGTGTCAGTCGTCTGCAAGCGCCAGCGCTTGCCGCGGGCAGATGCGGATCGCCTCTTCGACCTTGGCCTTGAGGGAGTCGTCGACAGTTTCTTTGTGGAGGATCAGGTTGTCGTCGTCGTCAACCTCGAACACTTCCGGGCATACCTGCATGCACTTCGCATTCGCCTCGCATAGGTCGTAATCGACGAGAATTTTCATGGTGGCCACCGGCTCCTCCTGCTCGTTCGTGAGCACTCGAAGAGTGCTCTGGTCACTGCGCACCTCAGGCCCGGCTCGCGCGTGTTGCGCGGGTCGCCCGGGCTCTGGGTCGTCCATGTTGATCGTAGAAAACCGACGCAACGTCAAGTCAGAGGTGACGGGGGACCGCGTTCTACTAATCGCTCGCCACACGTATAGTGCAGCTCGCACCACAAAGTCATGAGCAACATAGATCCGAAGAAACACTGGCCATTTTACCAGGCGGCGAAGACGCCGGCTACGGGGGCGTGGGGTGAGAAGCGACGACTAGCGGCTGCGATGCGCCGTGTCATTGATCGTCTGGTTGCCACCGACGCTCCCATTGACGAATTGCGACGGGCGGCCGAAGAGCTCGAGCGCTTCGCGACGACGCTGGACGGTCTTCCGATAAAGTCCTGGCTCGAAGGTTTCGCCGAGAGTGCAACCGCCGGCGACCCCAACGCTCTGTTCGACATGAGCCCGCTCATGGGGCTGTCCAACCCTCTGTCCCCACCGATCGATTTCAATCTGGAGGGCGATCGCGTCATCGGGCGCGTGACTTTCGGTCGTGCTTACGAAGGACCTCCCGGTCACGTGCACGGCGGTCTGGTGGCCGCATCGTTCGACGAAGTTCTGGGTTTCGTACAGTGCATGACCGGACAGCCTGGGATGACCGGCACGCTAACCGTGCGCTACCGGTCACCGACCCCGCTGCACAAAGAACTCCGTTTCGAAGCTTGGGTCGACCGAATCGAAGGACGCAAGACCACGGCTCTCGGCACGCTTACTTGCGGTGAAACGCTGTGTGCGGAAGGAGAGGGGCTATTCATCGCTCTCGACCGCGAGCGGTTCAAGAGCTTGCTCGGGCAAGAGGTCGACAACTAGGACTATATGGCATCGGCGACTGGCAAAAAGACTGACAATTCAGCCATCAGCACGCGCGAACGAATCCTCTTGTCTGCCGAGTTGCTATTCGCCGACAAGGGCTTCGCGGGTACGGCAATACGAGACATCGCAGCCGACGTGGGCCTCAACCCCGCCAGCCTCTACAATCATTTCCCGAGCAAGCAGGAACTGTATGAGGCCGTGCTCGATCGTGCTTTAGCACCCGTGGCGGAAATTGTAAGGGAGTTCGCGGAGGCAGGCGTCGCGGACCCGGATCTACTCATGATCGATCGCATCGTCGATCACTTCGCCGCCAAGCCCGAGTGGGCCACGCTGCTCCAACACGAGACACTCGCCGGCGGTGAGAGCATCACCCGGCTAGCGGGCCGCTGGATGGCACCGATTTATGAGCAGGGCTTGGATGCCATCCGCAGTAGCCCGCGGGCTGCAGACTGGGCGGAGGAGGACCTGCCGCTCTTGATCTGCGGTATGCACAACATGGTTCTGGGATACTTCTCGATGGCCCCGTTCATGGAGCGTATTCTGGGGCAAGATCCGCGATCCCCGGAAGCGCTGGATCGGCAAAAGCTCTTTTTGCGCCAAGCGGCGGCGCATATATTGGGACGCACTCCTTAGAAAACCCCGAATGGGGGCTCCTGGATCACGCATGCGGTGGGATCGCATGATAGGCTTCGCTGGTTAACGGGTCACTTCCCAGCCACCTGCGGGTCTACCCCTACGTCGTTTGTCGAGTACACCTGAAAGCCCCTTAGAACTGCGTCGCCGTCTTCCCGGCCTGATTTCTGTCGCCACCGATCTCGCATTGGCGGGTCCCACGTTGCGCACCGCATCTTTCCTAGCTGAAAGCTGGCGCGACAGTGGTCCCGGCGGGATCGCGAACGGAGTTGGGATGGCCATCAAGGTCGGCATCGACGAGGGTTTCCGATCGTTGATGCAAGTACTGGCGCACGCGCCCACGAGCAAAGACCTCCAGCGCATTCGCGAAGAAGTCGATTGTACGCTCGAACTCTACAAGTCGAGAGGCTGGCTCGAGCGGCCGGCCGACTATCATATGGCTCCCCCCGCGCTCGAAGAGTCCGAGGCCAACTGGCGCACGGTGAGCTTTCTCGGGTCCGACTACAATCATCTGCGCTTCGAGAGCGGCTACGAGCCGTACGAGGGCGAAGCGGGTCGCGAACGCTGGCTCGGCTACGAAGCGAATCGAACTGCGCACGCGTGGGTGCTGAGACATCGCGGCCGTCCGCGACCGTGGCTCGTGTGTATCCACGGCTTCCGGATGGGTTGGCCCATGGCCGATCTGACGGCGTTTCGCGCCGCGTGGCTGCACGGCGCGCTGGGACTGAACGTCGTCATTCCAGTCCTACCGCTTCACGGCCAGCGCAAGGCCGGGCGCCGTAGCGGCGACGGATTCCTATCTGCGCAGGTGCTCGACACCGTTCATGCAGAAGCCCAAGCGATGTGGGATCTGCGGCGAATACTCGGTTGGATCCGCGCCCAGGGCGCAGATGACATCGGCGTCTACGGTGTTTCTCTAGGCGGCTATACGACCGCGCTGCTTGCCGGCCTAGAAGGCGGCTTGAACTGCGCAATCGCCGGCATGCCGGCGGTGTGCCTGCCCTCATTGCTCCAAATGCACGCACCGGGGCACATGCTTCGCTCGGTCGACCGCGCCGGGCTCGGCTGGGAAAAGACGCGTAAAGCAATGTCTGTCGTGTCTCCGCTCGAAATAGCTCCGCTGGTTCCGAAAGAGCGTCGCTACATATTCTCCGGTACGGGAGACCGTTTGGTCCCAGTCGACCACGTACGGCGCCTATGGCGCCACTGGGATCGTCCGCGAACCCATTGGTACGAGGGCAGCCACCTTTCGTTCACCTGGCAGGGTGAGGTTGGTGAGTTCGTCCACCGTGCGCTCCACGAGGCAGGCCTACTCTGGGCTCCTCCTTTGCGTACCCGCACATAGTCGCGAAGCGGCCGGACACTCGGCCCGCCCCTTGCACAGTAGAACCCGACGAACGCGCGCCAGTGGTACCAGCGGTGCCGGTTAGTGCTGGGATGTGGCGGCTTCAGTAGGAGCGAGAGAGCAGCCGACAAAAATGTGCCGTTACAAATTGCAGATACTCGGGCAAGGCAAGGCAACGGCCCAGATGTTTGTTATCGCATTCGCAATGACATCTGTCGGGGCACCCGATGCGCACGCGGGCCAAGCGCTGGCAAAGACGAGCCGAAAAGCCATTGAGAGTGCGCGAGTGGTAGTGGACGAGGTGCAGGAAACCGCGCAGGAATTCACGGTTAACGTTATTCTCGGCGGCCGCGATGCTCTCAAGAGAGTCACCACGCTCGGGAGATGGACGAGCGCCCTGACCGAGCGGGCCACATCACCCATAAAGAACAACAGTGAACGCGTCACCTGGGGCACTGCCCGAGCGATAGCCCCAAAGTCGTACGGCAGCACCATCCACGACGGGCCCCTCGCTATCCATCAGCATTTCGCTAGAGAAATATTCCTGCGCTTGTCGATAAGCATGGACGAGGAACCGGTCTTCACCGGTAGCGGCGAATCACGCCCCGCGGTGGGTCTGACTTTTATCCGGCCGTTCGACTAGTCTTCATGACTCTGGCCTGTCCTAGGCTGCCGCGTCGCTAGAAATCCCAGATGAGCGTTGCGTAGTAGTCGAAGTCGTTCTTTTCGAACTCTTCGGTGACCACCATCGCGACCACTGTGTCTTCGATAGTGCTGTCATAGCGATCCTCAATGCCGAGTCGCAAGGTCAAGGCCGCGGGGACCGACAAGCTGAGATCGTAGGCCAATGAGGCGACCGCCCGATACTCGCCGCTCTGGCTCATGTTAGGGAAGATGCGAGCAGACGAAACGATCTTCTGGTTTGCGGTGAGCGCGTGCTCGAAATCGTAGCCGCACACGAGTTCAAAAAACGTATCGTCGCCCTCGCCGCCAATCTTCGACGACGTGGAGATGCCGGCACGGGCGATAAGCGAGGTCGCCGCGTTGTCGATGAACGCGTACCCGGGGCCGGTCGATGCTCCTAGTCGAACGTCGTAGTCCTGGAACTCGTCCGCCTCGAGCGAGACGCCCAGGAAATAACGCCACGGTGAATCACGGAAAAGCCAATCGTTGTTGGCATTCGCGAAGGCTTTGTTCTCGGTGGTCTCGCGATCGTTTCCGTCACTGGCTTCATCGGAGCGCATGTAGGCGACGTCAAAGGTTGTCTCGAAGCCCTCGGTAGCTCGCTTCGAGCGCGCCCCGAGACGAATGCTCAAGCGCTCGGAGTTTCCTTCGGAACCGCTGAGCCCGAACTCGGCTTGTGAACTCCACACTTTGGACTTTTCGGCGGCCGTTTCCGCCGGTGGTTCGGCCAGCGCGGGCTCCGCTCGGTCGGTGAACACTTGGACGTCGACGATCAGATCCTCGCCCGGTTTGGCCGCCACCACTTCGGCCACGGCGTCGGGATGAATGTTGAGCCGCCCGAGCAACTCGTGGTCAACAATCGCAATGTCACCGCTACAGCCGGCGAAGATCACCACCAGCGTGTCACCGGTAGTAAGGCCTATCACCACGACCGTTTCAGGAGCCACATCGGCGCCGGCACCGCACAGAGTTTCGGCGCGACCTTGCGCGCCGAGCGATAAAGTAAGCCCGAACGCAGCAGCCGCCGGGATCCAGGGTTTTATCCATCTCGTCACAATACTCTCCACACGCGGCCCGAGCCGACGTTCGACCGAGCATGCCACACGTAGGTTGTCTCAGTGAGCCCGTAGTGCACTATCGCGTGCAGAGGTGACGACGATGGATATGGGAATGTACTTGCGCAATATGGGCGAGGTAGCGACCCGTGAGACGATCCGTGCGGGCGCGGCAGCGGCCGAGCGAGCCGGACTGCATTCGGTTTGGGTGGTCGACCATATCGCCATCCCACCGGATCAGTCCTCGGGTTCGGGTGGTCGTTACCTCGATCCGCTAGCCACGCTGGCCTATCTGGCGGGCGCGACGGAGCGAATTGGTCTCGGTGTCGCGGTGCTCGTGGTTCCGTACCGACCGGCGCTCGCAACTGCCAAGTGGATCGCCACGATCCAGGAACTCTCTGACAACCGCATGCAACTCGGGGTCGGAGTTGGGTGGATGAAAGAAGAGTTCGCGGCCACGGGCGCGGATCGAAGCCGGCGAGGTACCGTCACCGATGAAACGCTCGAGCAGTTCCAAGCATGGTTCGCATCCGATGAAGCGATCTCGAATGGGCAGCCGTTCCTGTTCAAGCCGCGGCCACCGATGCCGCCGATCTACGTGGGCGGCGGTGGATCTGCCGCGCGTCGCCGCGCCGTGCGCTTTGGTCAGGCCTGGATGCCCATTGGTGCTGACCCGGTGAAGCTCGCGGCGGGAATCGACGAATTGGCCCGGTTTGCCGACGAAGCGGGTCGCGAGCGCCCCGACGTAGTACCCGTCGCCACGCTGCCCACGAGCGAGCCCGCCCGCGCGATCGATGCCGCCGCAGAGTTGCAGAACCTGGGCTGTACCGGGCTCATCCACGGCTTCCGCTACGATGCCGGTGCTGCATTCGAGGAGGAAGCGGTACGCTTGGCGGAGATCTCAGCGGCGCTCTAAGGCTACTAGCTCAAGCTAATTGCAACATCGTGCAAAGGTGACTATTCCGATGCATCACTACTGCGTGCCGCTGGCGCAGCGGCAGAGCAATCATCGCAAGGAGATCGGACCAGATGGGTAAGATGGGTAAGA
>Ga0315336_1002680_pt1 | contig 26274 bp, 28 predicted proteins | sample ASW5metaG_FD_204512 | JGI IMG/M metagenome (GOLD analysis project Ga0315336, IMG submission 204512) | Ammonia-oxidizing marine archaeal communities from Monterey Bay, California, United States - ASW #5 | ecosystem: Environmental > Aquatic > Marine > Intertidal zone | place: USA: California... | reverse complement strand
CGTCAATCTTGCCCTGGAGATGGCATCAAAAATAAAGGCAGGTGTCATTTGGGTTAACTGCACCAACGAGTTTGACGGCGCTGTTGGCTTTGGCGGCTATCGTGAATCCGGTTTCGGTCGGGAGGGTGGTATCGAGGGTCTTTGGGCCTACCGTCGTAGCGCCATGGACTTGCCACCTGATGACTTGCCACCTGTTGATCCACTGGCGCCCCAAATCGCTCCTGCTAATGACACTCTGGATCGCACGGCAAAACTCTATGTTGGAGGCCGTCAGGTTCGTCCCGATGGAGGGTATAGCCGTCCCGTTGCTGCGGTCGATAACTCCCTCGCTGGCGAAGTCGGCGAAGGCAATCGAAAAGACATACGAAATGCGGTTGAGGCCGCTCACGGAGCCGCCTCGTGGGGCCGGGGTAGTGCTCATGGTCGGGCACAGGTGTTGTTCTTCCTAGCGGAGAATCTCGAGGCACGCGCCAGTGAGTTTGCTCAAAGAATCCGAGACTTGGCCGGAACCGATGGCGAAGAGGAGGTCCATGCCGCTATCGCGCGGCTTATGTATTACGCCGGATGGTGCGACAAGTTTGAAGGGCTAGTCCATCATGCCCCAGTCGGGCGCATTGTTTTTGCAATGCCTGAACCGATTGGGGTGCTGGGTCTGGTCTGTCCGCAAAGCCATCCCTTGCTGGGTCTGGTTTCGATGATCGCTCCAGCCATCGCGGTGGGCAACACGACTGTGGTGATTCCCTCAGAGGAGGCACCGCTTGTTGCAACAGACTTCTATCAGGTCTTGGACACTTCAGATGTGCCGGCAGGTGTTGTCAATATCATCACGGGTTCGCGGCCCGAACTCGCAAAAGAGCTTTCCCGGCATGATAACGTTGACGGCCTGTGGTGCGCGGGTCACCATGAGATGACAGCGGAAGTTGAACGGATGTCGTCGGGCAACCTCAAACAGACTTGGGTCTTCGCTGGAGAGCGCGACTGGTGTGATGCCGGTTGGTCTCAGGGCCGCGCCTTTTTGCAAAGAGCGACGCAGGTTAAGAATATCTGGGTGCCGTATGGCGAATGAAGTCTTTCTTCCTCAGGAAGTCATCCAGCGAAAGCGCGATTTGATCAGTTGTTTAATCTCCTAGCCGGTAGCACCTTGTTTGATACCCAAAATAGTATCAGGGTTACGTGTAAATCCCAGGGAATTGCTTCTTGGTGAGACACTGTTTGAAATAACGTTTGGTTTTGCTGCTCTAAATCAGGAATCAGATAGCGACTTCAATCGTGATGTTTTTTTATTATCCCGTAACTTAAATGAAAACGGTGTCCTATTAGTGAATCCAACATCGAAGAAAAACCCACACATTTTCTGTAGAGCAGGGTGTTTCTAGGCTGTAGTGTTATTCGACTAAGTGCAGGCATTGTGATGAAGAAAAAATGTACGAACAGTGTAAAAAATCCTCCCAACCTGTAGACCTCACACTTTTCTCCAAATATCCGTTTAATATTTTCCGGATAATACTGTCTGTATCCATGATTCAGATAAAGAAATAGTGACCAAAAAGACGGAACGGTGTGAATTTGAACTCCATCTGATTTAAGTAATTGTTTGCATTTCTTCATCATTAAATCATCTCTTTCAACGTGCTCCATTGAGTTATAGGAGACAATTAAGTCAAACATTTGGTCCGTTTCAAACTCCTCAACTGAGCTACATATGAATCTTGATTTCTTGCTCTGCCGACCTCTCCAGTGTTTACTTTCTCGCTCATCAACTCCTGTGTAAGTTCCAGAGAAATTGAGTTTACTAAGTGTTCTATGCAGCACGCCTGTCCCACAACCAATTTCTAGTAAATCGACGTCTTTTCTTTCAGAGATAAATTTCTTTAGATACGTTTCAAAAAAACTATTGTTGTAGGCTCTCATTGGCGATTGTCCGGTAGTTACTGTAATGACTACAGGGTACTCTTTCGTTCTGAGTTTTGTCCTATACCCAAGGAGTCCTCGAAAAAAGTTCAAATAAACATAACGAAGCACTTGTAGTTTTGTTAAGTTATCATCTCCGCATATCTCTTGAGTTCCTAGATGCATGGTCAGACTTTTTCCTAATAATATTTAGTTTATACACCAAGGTACCAGTTGTACCGGCGTATTCTGTATGAACGTTTTGAAGCAGGCCATAGTTTTCAATAACTTGTGCTTACATTCGCTTCTGTCGCCGGAAATTTAACAAGATTTAAGATTAATAACACGTCCCCAATTACCGAGTTCTGGACAGATTATGGCGAGTGACGTCTTTCTTCCTCAGGAAGTGATCCGGCGAAAGCGTGATTGCAAGGAACTCACTGAAGAAGAAATTAGTGGGTTTGTAACTGGACTTGCAGACGGCACCATAAGCGAAGGTCAGGTCTCAGCTTTTGCCATGGCGGTGTTTTTTAATGGTATGTCCTCGAAGGAGTGTGCTGCCCTGACGCTTGCGATGCGGGATTCTGGGGAGGTGCTGAGTTGGGATCGAGACCGCACGCAGGGGCCTGTTGTCGATAAACACTCAACTGGCGGTGTAGGAGATACCGTAAGTCTGATGCTCGCACCTGTGCTGGCGGCGTGTGGTGCTCATGTACCGATGATCTCGGGACGGGGTCTCGGTCATACAGGCGGCACCTTGGACAAGCTCACAAGTATCCCGGGATATGACTTAAGACCCGCATCGGATCACTTTCAGGCGGTGGTTGAAGAGGTCGGGTGTGCCATCATCGGCCAGACTTCAGCGCTTGCACCGGCAGATAGTCGCCTTTATGCGGTGCGTGATGTTACGGCAACTGTCGAATCAGTTGGCCTCATTACGGCATCCATCCTGTCCAAGAAGTTGGCGGCCGGACTCGACGCGCTTGTGATGGATATCAAAGTGGGCAATGGCGCCTTTATGAGTAGCATGGACGAGGCGCGGGAGTTGGCGGCCAGTATTAACCGTGTTGCCGATGAAGCGGGCCTTAAGACTGAGGTATTGATCACCGATATGAGCCAACCGCTCGCCCCGGTCGCAGGTAATGCCCTTGAGATCGCAGAATGCGTCGATTATCTTCAAGGTAATCGACGTGACGCGAGACTGCACGAGATCGTCGTTGGATTAGGTTCTGTGCTACTGATGCGTTCCGGACTAGTAGAGGATGAGACTCAGGCGAAAGAGCGCGTTGAGGCCAGCCTTGCAAGCGGTGAGGCGCTCGTGCGTTTTGACAGGATGGTGGCGGCACTTGGCGGCCCGTTAGGATTTTCTGAAAACTCACAGACTCACTTGCCTCGCGCGCCTGTTGTGCGTGAAGTCGTTTCTCCGATGGCGGGATTCGTCTCGTCAATCGATACTCGAGCACTCGGTCTTGCAGTGGTGCAACTCGGCGGCGGCAGAACCCGCCCTGAAGACGATATCGACCTTTCTGTTGGTTTGGATCAGATTGCACGCCTTGGTTGCAAGGTAGAAGCGGGTGACCCTTTTTGTCGCGTTCATGCGCCGAGCGAATCGGCTATGAATCATGTTTGTGACATGATCGGGCAGGCGATTATTGTCAGCGAGGAACCGGTAACGTCATCTCCCACTGTCATCGAGCAGGTTCGCTAAGGCATGACTCGGGCAATTGTTCTGATGATGGATTCTCTTGGCATCGGGGCGAGTGCCGATGCCCACAGGTTTGGTGATGAAGGTGCTGATACCTTTGGCAATATTGCAAAGCAGTGTGCCGAAGGTAATGTCGAGATCGATGGAGAGCCGCGGAGCGGCCTGAAGTTGCCCAATCTGTGTGCCTTGGGCCTCGCTCATGCCGCGGCCGCCAGCCGTGGCAGTTGGCCAGTGGGGCTGCCGCAACTAGAACCTCAGGGTGCCTGGGGTTATGCGGTTGAGCAAAGTGCCGGCAAAGATACCCCCAGCGGGCATTGGGAGATGGCGGGCTTGCCGGTCATGACTGACTGGGGTTACTTCTCCAGCGCGACTCCTTGCTTTCCAAGCGAACTGACAGACGCTCTGATCCAAAAGGCGGAGCTCAAAGGACTACTCGGTAACTGCCATGCTTCGGGTACTGCCATCATCGACGAACTGGGGGAGGAGCACATCCGGTCGTCAAAACCGATCTGCTACACCTCGGCCGACAGTGTTTTTCAGCTTGCGGCCCATGAGACCAGATTTGGGTTGGATCGACTGTATGCGGTCTGCAAGATCGCCCGGGATCTAGTTGATGAATGGAATGTCGGGCGTGTCATCGCGAGGCCCTTTTTGGGCGAAAAACCCGATGATTTTTTTCGCACTGAAAACCGGCGTGATTACACCACGCCGCCGCCGTCGGCTACTTTGCTTGATCGAGTGAAAGAAAGTGGCGGTGACGTTATCGCTGTTGGCAAGATTTCTGATATCTATGCGAGCCAGGGCGTGACTCATCACGTTAAAGCGAATGGAAACATGGCGCTCTTTGACGAGACGCTGAACGCTATCCGCAGTGTCAAAGACGGCTCTTTGATCTTCACCAATTTCGTGGATTTCGATATGCTGTACGGTCATCGGCGCGATGTCGCGGGATATGCGGCTGCGCTGGAAGCATTCGATCGGCGCATACCGGAGTTGCTTGCCGCACTGAGACCGGGAGATCTCGTGATTGCAACCGCCGATCATGGCTGTGATCCAACGGCGTCTGGCCATGATCACACCCGGGAGCATGTACCGGTGCTGGCTTTTGGCCCGGACGTTACCCCGGTTGATCTTGGTCAGCGTGAAAGTTTTGCAGACATGGGCGAAACATTGGCGGAGCATCTCGGAATAGCGCCATTCGGTACGGGAAAATCGTTTCTGAGCGAGATCAGTGGCTGAAGGTTTGCAGACCGTGAAAGATAGCCAGAGTTCTGAAATCTCACGTTTTCACTGCGATGGCAGTGGATGTGCCCCCGCGGAGGCATTACAACGCTGGCATGAGGACGGCTTTCTTGTAATTGAAGATTTCGTCTCTACCGATCAATGCCGTGAGTTGATCTCGGCTGCCGATTCACTGGTGGCGGGTTTCGATGAGGAGGAGGTCGCCACAATTTTTTCAACCACCTCGCAAGAGCATGCTGCTTCTAAATATTTCGAAACTTCAGGCGACAAGATCCGATATTTTTTTGAGGAAGACGCGTTTGATGAAAAAGGGAATCTGACAGTACCGAAGACAAAAGCCATCAACAAGATCGGCCATGCGCTGCATGATCTGGATCCGAATTTTGAGCGCTTCTCCTATCAGCCGCGCCTTGTAAACCTCGTCCAGCAACTGGAGATTGCAGAACCGCAGTTAATGCAGTCCATGCTGATATTCAAGCAGCCCGGCATCGGTGGCGAGGTCACCTGGCATCAGGACGGCAGTTTTCTGTACACCGTGCCACTCAGCGTCACTGGTTTCTGGTTTGCTCTGGAAGATGCAACGCTTGAAAACGGTTGCCTGTGGGTGTTGCCCGGCCAGCATACAAGGGGGTTACGCTCACGTTTCAGACGGATCGATGGGCGGTTGCAGACGCAAATGCTCCCACAAGCCCCCCGATTTGATGAAGTACAGGGAGTTGCCCTTGAGGCCAAAGCGGGCACGTTGGTGCTGCTGCATGGTGCTTTGCCTCATTACAGCGCGGCAAATCGAAGTCCGAAGTCGCGTTATGCCTATACCCTGCATGCCATCTCGGGAGCGGCACGCTACGCCGACGACAATTGGCTTCAACGAGACGACTCTCTTCCTCTCAGAAGGCTAAAGACTGAACCTCAGGGTATTGGCCTTAAATAAGTAGACCGGAGTTGGATCGGGTTGAGACTAAGATTCGTGATCAATTTAAAGGCGATTGAAGGCGCGAAGGGTTTATGATCCACAAAGCTGAAAAATGGCGTTGGTTGGGTATCTTTACTGCAGTTTTTCTCCTAGCGAGCATGGTTTTTTATGCCTACTTCAAGGTGTCGGAGATCCGAAGTCTTGCTTACCGCATTGACGGAAATTACGTTACATCCAACGGAAGCAAAGTCCTGGGTACGTCGGAAAACGCCTTTACTATAAAGTGGCAATCCGATCAGCCGAAGACATTTAGTGTCCAATCAAAACCTCCTTTCAATGTTGGAGATGTCGTGGCATTTAAGCTTGATGTCGGAAATCAACCCGGTATTCTTGAGGAATACCATGTTTGGGAAAGTCGGTCTATTTGGTACATAAAGTTATTGATCTCGGTGGTACCGTTAGTTGTTGTAGTGATGCTCTTTTTTCGAGATTTTCGTGCATCTTGGAAAGAGCGGGCATTTCTGCGAAAGACCTGACATGCCAGATTTATTGGTACACGCAACCGTTGGTTACCTGTTCGTTTTTCGCAATCACACAAGATATGTGATTGCATCGATTTTTCTATTGGGATGTATTTTCCCCGATTTGATACGTGGGCCTCTCTTGGTGGTGGGCAATGTTCAGCGCTCAATGGGCATTCGGATAATTCCCCCAGACTTGGCCATCGCACTTCAGATATTTCATAGTCCCGCATCATTATTGATCCAGGCTTGGCTGTTCTGTCTTTTTTTCGAACGTAACCTTCGCTGGAGAGTGTTTGTGAGTTTGTCTCTCGGCATATTTCTGCATCTCCTTCTCGACGCTGGTCAACGCGCATACCAGATTTCATATTTTTGGCTGTTCCCGTTCTCGTTTGAGAATCCTTTCCCAGGGTTATGGTGGTCGGATGAGGGGCTTTGGTTGACCGTCACCTCTGGGTTGATTGCTGCCATTCTGTTAGTTCAGCGACATCTCAGCAAGCGATCTCGATAATTTCGCCAGGATAGTTTTGAAGGACTAGCTCAGAGGAAAGGCCGTTTCAAAATGAGTCTCATACTGCTGGGCAAATTCATCGATTGAAAACTGGTGGTTTTGTGTTCCTTCCTGCTGAACCTTGATTGCACCGATCAGGGACCCCACACGACCACTCGTCTGCCAGTCCCAGCCTTTCTCAAGACCTAAAAGCAGGCCCGCGCGGTAAGCGTCGCCACAGCCTGTCGGATCTACTGCACTGTCAACGTTGACGGTTGGAATCTCGAACTCGTCTCCATGGGTGTAGATGACCGATCCTTCGCCACCCCGGGTCACTATCAGTGCGTCAACTTGTTTTGCCAGGGTGTTTATGGATTCTCCAGTGGTGTTCATCATCAACTGTGACTCATAGTCGTTCATCACGCACCAGGTTGCCTGGTCGAGAAAGGTCATAAGCTCTTCTTTAGAAAAAAGCGGCAGGTTCTGTCCCGGGTCAAACATGAAAGGAATGTTCTCAGCGGCGAAGTCGTGCCCGTGCTGGATCATGGCATCTCGCCCGTCCGGGGCGACAATGCCAAGCGAGATTCCTTTGGCGTTGGCAACTTTGTTGCGATGTGCCTCTCCCATAGCGCCAGGGTGAAAGGCGGTAATCTGGTTATTGTCCTGATCGGTGGTGATGGTGCACTGGGCAGAGTAGAGCTCGGGGATCTCAAGGATGTGTTCATCACTGATGCCAAGCGTCACAAGGCGCTCGCGGTAGTCTGCGAAATCTTTTCCGACGGTTCCCATCGGTAGCGGATCACCACCCAGCAGTTTCAGGTTGTAGGCAATGTTTCCCGCACAGCCGCCAAATTCCCGACGAAGCTCTGGGTTCACAAAGCAGACGTTCAGGATATGAATCTGTTCAGGCAGGATATAGTTCTTGAAGCGGTCAGGAAACACCATAATGGTGTCAAAAGCTAATGAGCCACAGATGAGTGTGGGCATGGGGTTCTCCTTAAGAAGATCAGGATAAACGAATTAACGAGATGTCGAGACGGCAAATACTACGAGCCAGACTCTTGCTTTACACATTTGTGGCAGACGCCGTATAGGTACAGGGCATGATCCTGCAGAATAAAGCCAGCATCCTGGGCCGCCTTTTGCTGGCGTTTTTCAATGTTGGGATCGGAAAACTCCACCACCTTGCCACATTTGACACACACGATGTGGTCATGATGATCGGCATCGTTGAGTTCAAAGACCGACCGACCGCCTTCGAAATTATGGCGGATCACAAGACCCGAGGTCTCAAACTGAGTCAGTACCCGGTAAACGGTTGCGAGACCGACCTCCTCGTTCTGTTCCAGCAGAAGCTTATAGACATCTTCAGCGCTGACATGACGCACTGCGCTACTCTCAAGAATCGCCAGTATCTTGAGACGGGGCTGGGTTGTCTTAAGACCCGCGCGCTTAAGGTCTTCGATTTCAGACATATTAACGCCAGTGCAAAATTTAGGAAAATTATAAACGATGGGCTTGAGCCCATTTCCGATACGTTGGCGTCTCGACAGAGAGACTTAGAAGGCCTGATCAATCGCCACGAGGGTAGCCGATTCTTCTTCGCTACGGGCAAAGTCAATCCGTATCAGTAGCCCTTCAGCAAGAATCCGCAGCCCTACACCGACGGTTGTTTTCATATTCCGGTGGAATTCTCTGAGATCGAAATCCGAGGCAACTCGACCGGTATCAGCGAAAAACGTGAGTTGCCACCACGGTACCCGATAGCCGAGCGTCTCCAACACGTTCGCCAACGGCTGCCATTTTGGGATCAGCCGATACTCAGCCGAGTAAACCCAGTTTGATCGATCATAAAAACGGGACCCCCGATATCCACGTAGCCGCATAAGACCCCCCAGCCGGGCGCCAAGATACGCGGGAGGACGGTTCTGCGCCGAAGAGGGATCCCAGGTCGGTGTATGAGCCGCATGGAGATTCAAGGCGAGTACTTGCTGTTTTGCCCAATCTCGTGAGGCCGGTAATTCAAAGAACCCACTCACCGTACCCTCGTAGAGCCGCCATCGGTCATTGCCCTTATGATTTTTGCCCCACTGGGAAGTAAGACGGACCCGTCCCCCGGAGGTTGGGATCAGGCGGGATCCGGTGTTGTCCCAGTCGAACCTCAGACGGAAGACATCGCTGCCTGAATCGGTGGCTTTAGTGGATTCGGTGAAATCCCGCTGGTGTTGCTCCCATTCAAAACGGATGCTGCTGACACCGCTTTGTCTTGGATCTAGAGAAATCCTCGGCTGCGGCTGCTCCGGGAGAATCGGTCGCCGTGAAAGGCTGAAGCCCTCGTTTCTTGCAGCACCAATCGGTAGCACCCAGCGTGCCTGCACACGGGCGACCAAGTCCTTAAGCCCAAGTCTTTTGAACCCAGGCTTGGAGTCGTTACCGCGTATGGCAAAGCCTGGATCCTCGCTCATGAAGTAGCGGTAATCCGGCATATCCGACTGGTAGAAAAAGCCCGAGAAATACCAGCTTGCAAGATTGGGAATCTGGTAGTTGAGGGCACCGACAGAAACGGCTTTGGAATTGTTTTCAGAGGTAAAACCCAGGGCGAAGAGGGCAGCCTGAGGCTGACCCGCGCCGATCGATACGCCGCCCAGGCCATAGGCCACTTCAGTGTTGTCGCTTGAAAAGACGAGCGGTACTACCCGGGTACGGACTTTGCTTTCGGGTTGACTTTCGTTGGCCCGAGTCGGTTGTTGCGCCAGAAGGCCGATGGAAAGACACCAGAGACCAACTACGGCTCGGCCGAGCACAAATGAAGAAGCATTTTGCATCACGAAAATCGAAGTCTGCTTTTTATCGCATCCGGGCCAACTCCGGAAGGTCTCCTTCCAGGCCCACTGCATAACGGATGAACGCTTCTTTGATGAAAGGAATACGGTCGGTCAGATTAAGACCTGCACCCCGAACGCCTGTAAGGGCGGGGTTTTCCGTGCCGAAGAGCCCATGGAATCCATCCATCACCTTAAGCACCAGTGCGTTTTCGCCGCGGCGCCAACGCTCATAGCGACGCAATACCGAGTGCGATGCTGGATCACGGTTCTGTGAAAAAGCGTTAGCGACCACCTGCGTAAGCACCGCTGCGTCTGCAAAGCCCTGGTTTGCCCCAAGGCCCGCAAGCGGGTGCACCGTGTGAGCAGCATCTCCCACCAGCGCAATGCGCTCGCCGATGTAATCGGTTGCATGGCGGCGAAGGAGGGGGAATTCGGCACGTGCGCTGACCTTAAAAATGTTGCCCAGTCGACCCTCAAACGCATTGGTAAGTTCCAGAGCAAAGGCAGTGTCATCCAGTGCGAGCAGTTGCTCTGCTTTATCGGTTCTTGCCGACCACACGATGGAGCACTTGTTATCCGCCAGCGGCAAAAAGGCCAGTGGTCCGCTCGGCAGAAAACGTTGTCGGGCACAGGAGCTGTGAGACTGCTCGGGCGTTACGGTCGCGACAATTGCGGTGTGATCATAAGTCGATTCCTGATGTGTGACACCAGCGAGCTCCCTGACTTTGGAATTTGCACCGTCGGCGCCGATCAAAAGGCACGCCCGCATGGTTTCCCCGCTGTTGAGCGTTACCGCAACGCCCGCCCCTGAAGAGGTGATTGCTGCAGGTGTCTCACCAAAGCGCAGGGACGCACTTGATTCTGAAGTGAGCGCCTGATGCAGGGCTGAAGAGATTGCGTCATTGCTGACAATATGACCCAGGTGGGTCAACCCCACGTCGGCGGCATCGAAGGAGATTGTGCCGGGACTTTTGGAATCCCAGACTTCGATACGCTCAAAGGCTTGAGGCCGTGAGACGGCAATCCTAGTCCAGGCGTCAAGGTGTCTCAGAATATTTTCTGAAGCTTGGTTGATTGCGCTGACACGGTGTGGCTCGGGTTGCGCCTCCTGATAGATAGGCTGTTTATCCAGGACAGCGACACTCAGGCCTTTGCGCGCGAGGGCGAGGGCACAGGCGCTGCCGATCATTCCGGCGCCAACAATGAGCGCGTCGCAATCATAAGATTGAGCCTTGGTCACAACCCGGCACCGAGCGGGAGACCGCGTGCGAGACGGGGAAGTGCTCCCGAGAGGCCAGCGGTACGTTTGAGCAGCACCCTTTTGGCTGGTGGGAAGACCTCAAGCAGGTTCAAGGCGATATTCCGCCCCATCGAGAGTCCAGCGTATTCATTGGCAAAGATCTGCAAAAGCCCATCCGTTAAACGCAGTACTCGTTTGGTCTGTCGCTGCCGGCTATTGTCGTACCGGTCCAGTATTGCGGGGCTGCCGATATCTTTCCCTTCCCCGAGGCCCCGTGAGAGTTCTTCAGCGAGGTGGGCCACATCGCGCAAGCCAAGGTTAAACCCCTGGCCGGCAACCGGATGAACAATATGGGCGGCGTTTCCAAGCGCTACCAGCCTCTCAGCCACAGGATTTTCAAGCTCTGCGCGCCGTAACGGATATACCTGCAGGCGGTCACAGCGGTTGAAAAAGCCAGCACGGTCACCGAACGTTTCCTGAAGCGCTTCAAGAAAAACGTCCTGTGGCAGTGTGAGTATCTCCCGGGCCTCTTGTTGCGGCAAGGTCCAGGTGAGCGCAAAGCGCCGCGGATCGAGCGGCAGCAGGGCAAGCGGACCGTGGCGGGTAAAGCGTTCGTACGCGGTGGCATCTTGATCCCGGTCGACACCAACGATTCCAACGAGTGCCTCTTGGCTGTATTGTTTCTCCTGAACCTTAAGGCCCGCGAGCTTAGCCAGTGGTGAGCGCCCCCCCTCTGCCAGTACCACCAGCGAAGACGCGATCCTTTCACCTGAAACATCGACATGGATATCAGCGCCTTTCGGGTCCGGATCGATCCGGTTGGCCTGCGCCGGGCAGCGGTAGTCGATCCGGGTGCTGTGACGTAAACGCTTGGTCAGTGCCTGTCCCAGGATACGAGTTGGAACCACATAACCCAACGCATCGGTGCCGATGAGGTCACGATCCAGACGCGCGAATCCGGCATGGCCGCGATTGGAGATGTGGATTCGATGAATCGGGCCTGCTTCCATTGCAATCTCGGGCCAGATGCCAATGCCCTCCAGCACGTGCCGCGAACTGAAGGTCAGGGCAATCGTTCTTTCGTCGAAACTCGGCTGGTCGTTTTGTTCCAACGGCGTTGCCTCGAGTACGGTGATGTCGAGGTCGAGAGTCTCCAGTGCGCACGCGAGGCTGGCGCCCGCGAGTCCGCCGCCGATAATGGTGACGCGCGGTCTCATGTCAGGACTAACTGCCCGATGCCATCAGCGCTTCGATCGCAGCGGGATCTTTGGGTGCCTCCCCGGTCAGAACCTCATGTCCCTGTCGCGTGACCAATACGTCGTCCTCGATCCGGATACCGATCCCGTGCCATTTCTCGGGGATACTTCTGTGTTGAGGGACATAGATGCCGGGCTCAATTGTCAGCATCATTCCGGGCTCCAGTGCTCGCCAGGTCTCGCCCACGCGGTATTCCCCGACATCATGGACATCAAGTCCGAGCCAGTGGCTCGTGCGGTGAACAAAGAACTTCCGGTAAGCTGCTTTTTCGATCAGGCTGTCAACACTGCCTTTGAGCAGTTTGAGCTCCTTAAGCCCGATCGTAATCGTGCGTACGGCTGTCTCATGAGGATCATTGAACGAGGCCCCGGGACTGACCGAGTCGATAGCCGCAAGCTGAGCCGCCAGCACGATCTCGTAAAGCGCCTTTTGCCTCCCACTGAAGCGGCCATCGACTGGAAAAGTGCGGGTGATGTCGGCGCAGTAACAGTCAATCTCTGCGCCTGCGTCTATCAGCAGCAGATCATGTCTGCGAAGCCGCTGGTTGTTATCGATGTAATGCAGAATGCAGGCATTCTCACCGCCGGCAACGATGGAAGGATAAGCGGGATACTGTGCACCCCCCTGGCGAAACGCATATTCGAGCTCCGCTTCAATCTCGTACTCAAACATGCCAGGCTTGCATCGGCTCATCGCCCGGCAGTGGGCAGCGACAGAGACTGTCGCGGCTTTTTTCATTGCCCTGATTTCGGACGCACCCTTGACGAGGCGCAGCTCATGCAGGATGTACCCCAGGTCTACCAGTTCACCGGGCGCGCTGACACCGCTTCGTTTACGGTTTTTGACATCACTCAGCCAGTGAAGCAGTTGCTCGTCGAAGTCAGGATAGCGTCCAAGATTGCAATATATCTTCGAGCGGTTTTCCAGGAGGCCGGGCAGGATATCTTCAATATCATCTATCGGAAAAGCGTCGTCAGCATTGAAGTCCTTCACTGCACCCTCAAGGCCTGCTCGATGGCCGTCCCACATTTCCTGAGTAGGATCGCGCTCCCGACAAAAGATCAGGAATTCGCCCTTCGCCCGTCCGGGTATCAGAACAGCAACGGCTTCAGGTTCGCAAAATCCCGTCAGGTAGAAAAAGTCGCTGTCGGGCCGATAGCGGTAAAGTACGTCGCCGTTTCGCCGGGCGGCGGGGGCGCTCGGCAGAATCGCGATGCCGTCACCAATGTGTTGCATCAGGTTCTGCCGTCGCCGTGCGTAGTCTCGGACCGTTGTCATGGCAAGAATCTCATTGCACGCGATGCGCTGGCATAGTCACTTCAGCTGCCTCAAAGATGAGCTGTGCTGCGACCTTCAGATACTCTTCAAGTTCGATCAGGGCGTTTTCATCATCTGATTGGGCGGCGGTCGCATCCACGTGCGCGAATTGTGAAATGTCGGTGATGGCATCCTGCGCATCGGCTTCTAGGCTATCGGGATTTACGAGACCGTTCCAGTGAAGTCCCATACCAAAGCCATGACACCACTGGGTCATGGCTTGGGCACGATCAGCAATAGGACCAGTGTCTGGAGGCAGTAGAGGCCGGAAACTGAAGTCTCTTGCGCTGAGGGATTTTCCGATTATGGCCATCAACGCGCACAGCGCATCTCGAGTCCGCTCAAAGCCGGAGTCATCGGCGCCGTCAGACACCAATAATGGGCCCCAGGAGCCGAAGCGGCCATCAGTTTCGCCGGCACACGTAAGCCCCGTCAGCACACCCTGTACCTCCGCTGGGGAGCAGTCGGGGATCGATTCGTTAAGCAGTACCTGAAAATGCTCATAGAAAGCCCCGTCGAGGCTGATTTCTGAGGAAGCGGCCATGACCACCGTTTTGCTAGGAGGGAACTGTGAATTATATCAATCCAAGGGGCAACCCCAGCGTTGACCCGATGATCAATGAAACCTATCATTGTTCGTGTGCGGGATGAGTGGGGTCACAAGACTCTCCTGCCTTACCTGAGGAGGATCAGACCAGAATGAATAATGAGCACACAGGATCGTTGCGTGGTGAACTCGACGGTCTTGCGCAACAGTTGGAGGAGTTGATTGCTACCTGCAGCCAGTTGCGCTCGGAAAATGAAAAACTGCGTCTGGCCGAAGAAACGCTGAACGTAGAAAAAGAAGAACTGGTGAGTCGAAACCGGGAAGCCAAGCGCCGTATCGATCTTGTCGTCGATAGACTGCGCTCGGCAAAGACAGCCTGACCCGGCTTCCCTTATTAATTTACCGAGAAGGAGTATGTCCAAAGAAGGCGTTAAGGTCCAGATCCTGGACCGGAATTTCACGATTGCCTGTCCTCCCGGTGAGCAGGAATCTGTTGAGGCCGCAGCAGAATATCTTAACCATCAGCTGGAAAATATGCAGGCCCAGAGCAAAGTGATCGGACTTGAGCATACCCTCGTTCTGGCTGCCTTGAACATTGCCAATGAACTACTTGCCAGCCGTCATGACGGTCGCGTCGATGACGATGCGGTGGCTCGCGTGCGTGAGTTGCGCAATCGCGTCAATTCGGTAACCGGATTTCCTGATCTGGGACACTAGGCACTAAGAGACGTAAGTTCACGCGGGTTTGACGTAATCCGGTAGAATACTTTGTAGGCACCGCCTGCGGTGTTCGTGAGTTCCCGCCAATCCCTTAGGACCTGTATTACAGATCGGGGATCGCCTTGCAGGCACCGTTGCGCATGTCCCGTTTAGAATGGGAAAGCCTTAAGGTATCGCAGCGGTCCCCACTTGAACCCTTAGGTTCAAGGTACCCCGGGATCTTACGGCACTCGCGGGTGGTGCCTTTCTGATGCCTCTCTGACGTATGGATACTTTAAATCAAAAGCGCCAGATACGCGCCGAGATGCGGATAAAGCGGCGCACCCTGTCCCGTCCAGACCAGCGCGAGGCGAGCGTGCGGTTGGCGCAGCAGTTGTTGAAGCTTCCAGGCATTTCGGGCGCGAGGAGATTGGGTGCCTACTTTGCGAATGACGGTGAGATCGATCCATTGCCTGCGCTTGAAGCATTGATGGAAAGAGGTCGACGGGGATATCTGCCGGTACTGTTCGCGACTCGTCGACCACGGCTGCAGTTTGCCGAGTACTTCAGCGATGAGCCTTTGCAGCGTGGAAAGTACGGAATCCCGGTGCCATTTCATGACCGGCGGAAACTGATTGACCCCGTTGCGCTCGACTGGCTGCTGATGCCGTTGGTGGCTTTCGATGAAAGCGGGAACCGGCTCGGTATGGGCGGGGGTTTTTATGATGCGTCACTGGCGTCGCGCGCCCATCGGGTTCAATGGTGCCGTCCTGTGTTGATCGGGCTGGCTCATGAGTTCCAGAGGGTGGATTCCCTCAATGTTGACAGTTGGGATGTTCCGCTGGATGGTATTCTGACGGACCAAGAATTCAGGCCGGTGAGTCGGGAGGCAAGCATTGTCTAGGCGAGTCAGATTATGAAGATGCTCTTTATTGGCGATGTCGTCGGCAAATCAGGCCGGCGTGCTTTGCGCCGTTTTCTTCCCGAGCTTCAGGACGAAACCGAAGCTGACCTCACGGTGGTCAATGCCGAAAACGCAGCCGGTGGCTTTGGTATTACCGCAGGCGTGCTGGAAGAGCTTCTGGAGCAAAGTGAAATCGATGTCCTGACCTCGGGGAACCACATCTGGGATAAACGCGAGGCACTTGACCTCATCCAGGATGAGCCCCGCCTGCTGCGTCCGCATAACTATCCTGAGGGCACACCTGGAAGCGGCTGGACGGTCGTCACCGCGTCTAACGGTGCGCGGGTAGGGGTGCTGAATATCATGGGCACCGTGTTTATGCATCCGACGCTTGACTGCCCATTTTCATGCGCCAACGATGCGATAGAGAGAAAGCCATCCGATGTCGAGGTCGTTTTGGTCGATTTTCATGCTGAGGCCACCAGCGAAAAAGTGGCCATGGGCTGGTATCTTGACGGCCGGGTGTCGGCCGTGGTCGGCACGCATACTCATGTACCGACGGCAGACGAACGGGTGCTCCCCCAGGGAACGTCCCACATCAGCGATGTCGGCATGACGGGCTGTTACAATTCGGTTATCGGCATGGAAACAGCCGGTGTACTTAAACGCTTTGTTGAGCGGGTGCCTGAGCGCTTCGAAGTAGCCAGCGGCCCCGCCTCGGTCTGCGGGGTAATCATCGATATTGATGAAACCACCGGCAAAAGCCGGAGCATCGCGCGCGTGCGCGCCAACGAAAAGGACTGAATCAGATGGCGTACTGGCTGATGAAAAGCGAGCCGGATGTGTACTCCATCGACCATTTGCGATCGGAAAAGCGCAAGACCGACCACTGGGATGGGATCCGTAACTACCAGGCGCGAAACTTCATGCGTGACCAGATGCAAAAAGGGGATCTCGCCTTTTTTTACCACTCCAACTGTGCCGAACCCGCTGTAGTCGGTGTAATGGAAATTGTCTCGCAGGCGTATCCCGATCACACCGCATTTGACTCGCGTGAGAAGTATTTTGACGCTGGCACCGACCCCGACAACCCGCGCTGGTTCATGGTGGACGTCAAGTTCAAGAAAAAGTTCAAGCAGCCGGTGACGCTTGCCAAGATCAAGGCACAGAAGAACCTTGCAGACATGCGGCTGGTGCAGCGTGGTAACCGCCTGTCGATTCTCCCAGTAAAACCGGCAGAGTGGCGGCATATCCTCAAGATGGCTGGCGAATCGTGAGAGGTTTCAGCCGGACGATGCTCAAGCATACACTCCTCAAGCTTTTCGCACGGGGTTTCGCAATCTTTTCAATTGTCTGTAGCGCAGGTGTTACAGCGTCAAATCAAGGAGACAGCATTATGGTCGAGATGACCACATCCAAAGGGGTGATAACACTGGAGCTCGACGCGAAGAGCGCACCGGTTACCGTTGCCAATTTTCTTGAGTACGTAAAGAGCGGTCACTACGACGGCACCATCTTCCACCGTGTGATTCCCGGATTTGTGATCCAGGGGGGCGGGATGGAAAGCGGCATGCGTGAAAAAGCCACCCGCACACCGATCGAAAACGAAGCCGACAACGGACTCAAGAATCTGACCGGGACGATCTGCATGGCGCGCACCAACGATCCACACTCGGCAACGTCACAGTTTTTCATCAATCTGAAAGACAACAGTTTTCTCGATCACACCGAAAAGTCTACCTCGGGCTGGGGTTACGCGGTTTTTGGCCGGGTCACTTCAGGAATGGATGTGGTGGAAGCGATTGCAGCGGTGCAAACAGGTAACGCGGGACATCATCAGGACGTTCCGCTTGAAGATGTCGTGCTTGAGAAACTTGCTGCGATCGAGTCCAACGACTGAAACCACAAGCAGCAGTTCTACCGTTCCGGTTGATTCGTCATTGAGGACATCTGAAATCCGTGCCTGACTGGATTACGCTGTCGAAATTTCTGCCGCAGCTGGTCTATCCATTTAATCTGGCACTGCTGCTGTTACTTGCCGCATTGTTGCTGATTTCTTTTGGTCGACGCCGAAGTGGCGTCTTCACGGGTTTTCTCGCATTTGTCATCCTCGTGGTTTGCGCTTCTCCGTTGTCTCTGGTGTTGTATCGTCAGCACGAACTTCGGTATCCACCTGTACCGATCCCATCTTCGCCAGCCGCAGATGCCATTGTGCTGCTGGGGGGTGATGTCGGCATTCCGGTGCCGCCGAGGACTGAGAGTCAGTTACAAGGCAACCGGCCGCTGCACGCGTTTCGCCTCTTTGAGGCTGGCAAAGCCCCGTTGATCATCGTAACGGGCGGTAACGTATTTCCTCAGGAAGGTTTTCACGCCGAAGCGACTTACACCAAAGCCATATTAGCTAGTTGGGGGGTTCCGGATGATGCCATCCTCACCGAAAGCAAGAGCCGTAATACCCGTCAGAACGCTCTGTACAGCCATCGGATATTGAGCGCGCAAGGCGTTGATAGAATACTGCTGGTTACAGGCGCCTTTCATATGCCCAGGGCGGCTGCGGTTTTTCGTCATGTCGGGTTTGAGGTGATACCGTCGCCCTCCAGTTTTTCAGTGACAGACTACCGCCGGCCAAAACTGCTGGATTGGTGGCCGAGCCTAGGGAATCTGGGTAGTGCGCAGGCGGTCATGCGTGAAAGACTTGGACTCTTCGTATATCGATTGCGCGGTTGGATCGAATAAATGACGACTCCCTCACCAAATCATCTGCTGCTCGATGCAAGCGCAGTCTATGTGCTTTGCGGTCAAGGGGCGGGCTCTGAATTAGACGGCCTCTTGAAGTGCCTTCAAGAAAAGGGCGTCAGGGTCTGGGGCTATGCGGGTGAGTATTCTGATCTATTGAGTCGGTCGAAGGCCTCGATGGAAAGTGCTGCATCTTCTGAGGACACGTCTGTGCTCACGCCTCACCAGAAACTTAGGCAGAGTCTGCCCGGAGTTCAGTGGTTGTCAGCGCTGGCAGGCGATATCTTGGACAACGATGATCCCGACCCGATCGCACTCGCACTCACCCGGGCTGCGGCCCGCCTCGAGGGTGAGACATGGGTGGTGACAGCCGACCACAATCGGCTGGAGCGTGGTGCGCCCTTTGTGTCGGCGCACGGTCTTGAGATTGCGCAACCCGACCATCAGGTCGCCTTCATCGATCTTGGCGCCCAGCAAGATCTGATCAGGGGAGAACTTGAGGAAGGTATCCACCGTGTACTTCATCATGGCCGCTATGTGATGGGCGAGGAGATCGGTCGGTTAGAGGCACAGCTTGCAGAGATCTCTGGTGCAGCACATTGCATCTGCGTATCGAGCGGTACCGATGCCCTGCTTGCGGCCCTGATGGCGATCGATATCAAGCCCGGGGACGAAGTGATCACCTCGCCGTTTACGTTTTTTGCGACCGCTGAGACCATCGCGCTTCTGGGCGGGTTGCCGGTTTATGTAGATATTGATCCCGAAACCTTTAATCTGGATCCAGGCAGGATTGAGGCGGCTATCAGCCCGCGTACTCGCGCGATCATGCCGGTCAGCCTTTATGGGCAATGCGCCGAGATGGACGAGATCAACGCCATCGCCCGACGCCATTCCCTCACCGTGATAGAGGATGCTGCGCAGAGTTTTGGAGCAAGTTTTCATGGCCGTCGTTCATGCGCGTTGAGCGATCTTGCCTGTACCAGTTTTTTCCCCGCCAAGCCTCTGGGGGCCTATGGAGACGGTGGCGCGTGCTTCACACAAGATGCTTCTCTGGCGGACCGGTTGCGGCAGATTCGGGACCACGGTCAGGAGGGTCGTTATCACCACACAGCGCTAGGCATCAACGGTCGTCTGGATACGATCCAGGCAGCAGTCTTGGCCGCCAAGTTGAAGATATTCCCGGATGAATTTGCCGCCCGCCAGAAGGTGGCCGAAGGCTATGCTGAGTTATTGGCCGATCTGGAGGACACCGGCCATATAACGTTGCCTATGGTCCGACCCTATAACACGTCTGCTTGGGCGCAATACACGATCCGGGTGGCTAACCGGGATGAAATACAGAAGTCCTTATCCGAGCAGGGGGTACCCAGTGCAGTTCACTATCCCGCACCGCTGTATGATCAGCCTGCACTTGCACAATCCGGGCAGAACTGCCCTGAGAGCGACCGTGCCGCCAGGGAGGTGCTAAGCCTGCCGATGCATCCGTATCTTGATGAAGCGACCCAGGGTAGGGTGTCGCAGGCCCTGCATGACGCCATTGCGTCTTGTGCGAGCGCGCGATCACAGTCCGCTGCGGTGAAGGCGTAACCGATGAAGATTGCCATTATCGGCCTTGGCTATGTCGGCATCCAGCTTGCGGTCGGTCTTGGCCGCAAGCACAGTGTGATCGGCCTGGATCTGGATGCCAAGAAAGTCGCTGACTATCAGGCGGGCCTCGATTCCACCGGAGAAGTTTCCGAGACCGAGTTGCGTGCCGCTGACCACCTTGTATTCACAACCGAGCCCTCAGATCTTCAAGGCTGTGAAGTATTTATTGTCGCGGTGCCAACGCCTGTCGATTCAGCGTGTAAACCGGACTTCGACCCGCTGCTGAGCGCAAGCCGGACGGTAGGGAGCGTCATGGGTTCAGGGTCGACAGTGGTCTACGAATCAACTGTTTATCCCGGGGCAACAGAGGAGGTCTGTGTGCCGGAACTCGAATCCGTTTCGGGCCTCACCTGGAAAAAAGACTTTTCCGTAGGCTACTCCCCAGAACGCATTAATCCGGGGGATCCTGAGCATACATTGGCGACAATCACCAAGGTGGTGTCGGCTGACAATGAAGAGACCCTCGACATGCTTGCGCAGCTTTACGGTGAAGTAGTGTCAGCCGGCATCCACCGGGCGCCGAGCATTCGGGTTGCTGAAGCCGCTAAGGTGATTGAAAACACACAACGTGATCTCAATATCGCTCTGGTCAATGAGTTGGCCGTGCTCTTCGATCGCTTGAGTATCAACACCCGCGATGTGCTCGATGCGGCGGGCAGCAAGTGGAATTTCCTGCCGTTCAAGCCAGGTCTTGTCGGTGGGCACTGCATCGGGGTTGATCCTTACTACCTGACCCACAAAGCCCAGATGGTTGGTTATCAGCCCGAGGTCATTCTTGCCGGCCGACACATCAACGACAGCATGGCGCATTTTGTGGCGGGTAAGACCTTGAAACTCATGACTGAGGAGGGGATTACCGCATCGGAAGGATCCGCGAATGTGCTCGGAGTCACGTTTAAAGAAAATTGTCCCGATACCCGAAACTCTCAGGTGTTCCCGCTGATTGAGGCGCTGAAAGGTTTCGGACTCAAGGTGTCTGCCGTTGACCCTTGGGCAGACGCCTCATCGGTTTTTGATGAAACGGGTGTTCTGCTTAAGAACGTCGATGAACTTGAGCCTGCAGCAGTCACACTGCTTGCTGTACCGCACCAGGAGTTCCGCGAGAAAGGGTATGCCTGGATACGGTCAATGACAAAGACGCCCGGCGTTTTTGTCGATATCCAGGCCGTGTTTCGGGCGTCAGCCGCTGACGATGAAACCTTGCGTCACTGGAGTTTGTAGCTATGCATGTGTTGATTACGGGAGCGGCTGGTTTTATTGGCGCAAGTCTGTCGCTTCGGCTGCTGGAGCGTGGGGATACTGTCACCGGAATCGATAACCTGAATGACTATTATGATGTTTCTCTTAAGGAGGCAAGGCTTGCCCGCTTAACACCGTCGCAGCAGTTTGAATTCATCAAAGCCGATATTTCGGACCAGGGCGAGATGCAAAGTCTTTTTTCCGAAAACCGTTTTGATGCGGTGGTTAATCTCGCAGCGCAGGCGGGTGTCCGCTACTCGATCGAGAATCCGGCCGCTTATATCGATGCCAATCTCGTCGGATTTGGCCATATCCTTGAGGGCTGCCGGCGCAGCGGGGTCGGTCATCTCGTTTATGCCTCGTCAAGTTCGGTTTACGGTTCCAACACCAAGTTACCGTTTTCAGAAAAAGATAATGTGGACCACCCCATTTCGCTTTATGCCGCGAGCAAAAAGGCCAACGAGTTGATGGCACATGCGTACGCGCACCTTTACGGAATACCCACGACCGGACTTCGGTTCTTTACTGTGTACGGCCCGTGGGGCAGACCTGACATGGCACTTTTTAAGTTCACGCGGGGAATTTTGGAGGATGAACCTATTCCGGTCTTTAACCGGGGTGAGATGGTTCGTGACTTCACCTATGTAGACGATATTGTTGAGGGTGTCGTCCGGGTGATTGATCGGCCGGCTGAAAGATCAGATGGCGCAAACGATCCGGATCGCAGCGCCAGCGCACCTTGGCGTATCTTCAATATCGGGAACAGTCACCGGGTGCCCCTGATGGACTACATTCAGGCACTTGAAGAGGCTCTGGGAAAGCAGGCGAAACGTGACCTTCTGCCGATGCAGGATGGCGACGTTCCTGCGACCGAGGCGGACGTGACGGCTCTGGAATCGGATTTTGGCTATCGGCCGAAGGTGAAGGTGGAAGAAGGGATCCAGCGCTTTGTCGACTGGTATCGTTCTTACTACAAGGCGTGAAGGGCGTGAAGGGAGTACGGAAGACGCGTGACGAGGGCCTCAGAACCCATCCTAAAGTCTCCGCGTTAGCGGATTCCTAACTTCCCCCAGAAAGTTGCAACCCAATGGTGTTCTGCACCGCGTTCATTCGGGCAAGCGCCTGTTCGGCCGCCTCGGTATCACCACCTTCCTGCTTTCTTTGCAGAATCAGGTACTGAAGACCCTGTCGGTCGTAAAGAGATGACCGGCCACCGTTACGCAACTGCGCAACGAAACCTTCCCCCGGAAGATTGAAAAGACCGGTAAATTCTTCCATCCAATCGGTACTCGCCAACATATTGCCACGCCAGATGGCGCGATGTGTATCGTGTGACTACGCTTAGAGTTTATCTGAATCAACTGGTTCCTACGACAGGAGGTAAAATCCAGATACCGCCTACCCAGGATTTTAGCCATGAGCCAGGATCAGCAAAAGCGCCTCGCTGCACAGGCCGCGCTTGATTTCATTGAACCGGGGGAGATTGTGGGTGTCGGTACCGGGTCGACGACTAACTTCTTTATCGACGCCCTGGCCGGTGTTAAAGGCAAGATCGATGGTGTCGTTTCCAGTTCAGAGGCATCCGCCGATCGGCTCAAGGCGATTGGTCTGCCAGTGCTGGATCTCAACCGCACCGGAGATCTGTCGCTATACGTTGATGGCGCCGATGAAGCGACGGCGCATCTGCAGTTGATCAAGGGTGGCGGTGGAGCGCTCACCCGCGAGAAGATTGTGGCCAGTGCCAGTAGGCGGTTTATCTGCATCATTGACGAGTCTAAGTTGTCAGATCATCTTGGATCCTTTCCTTTGCCGGTCGAAGTGATCCCGCTGGCGCAGAGCCTTGTCGCCCGTAAATTGATTGCAATGGGCGGTCAGCCGCAACTGCGCGCAGATTTCACCACGGATAACGGCAATGTGATCCTGGATGTACGCGGCCTGAACCTGACAGACCCTCTGGCGATGGAGTCAAAGATCAACCTGCTTGCGGGCGTGGTCGATAACGGACTCTTTGCGGCCCGACGGGCAGACGTACTGTTGGTGGGAAGCGAGGCCAGCGTACAGCAGATGACGATTTAGGATTTTGCTGCCTTTACTCCGAAAGAAGCGCGCCTTTAAATAGATCGGCAAATGCGTTAAACGAGGGCATCTTACGCATGATGCCCTCGCGGTGATCTACCAGGCCATAGCCTGGGTTGACCAGTTGCCACCAGTACACCTGTTCGACACAACCGGTTCGGTACGCGATCCGGTAGTATTCAGTGAGGTACTTCGCCTGTGTGGCTTCATCGACGGTAGAGCGGGGCAGACCTGAGTTGGGGGTATAGGGTTGCGTGTTGAGAAGTGGCCAGTTGGTCTCTGTGATCCAAAGACGAGGCGCGCAGCGGTTTGATCCCCGCGCCATCGCGTGAATCAATCGGATTTTGCGTTCAAGATCGAAGAGTCCGTACTGTCGGGTATGAGGTGAACCCCGGCGGTTCACATAAAGGGCGCAGGTGCAGGCGTCAAGTTGGTAACGGCCCCTGTTGGTCAAGGTACGAAGTGTCGCCAGCGGCTCAAAGTCGATAACAGACGATCCGCCCAGAGTAAGGCCCGGCCGGTTTTGTCGAAGATTGTTTACTCCGTTCAGGAGTTCAAGATATTCACCGGTATGGTGACAGCCCCACTTGCTGCGGTTCACGGCGTTACCAATCTGAAACGTCTTGGTTAGCGGGTAGAAGGCGCTGATAATCTGCTCAACGGCATCCAGCCAACTCGCTGGTTTTAGCACGCTCTGCCGGGACTGTAGGATATTGATCAGCAGTTCGCGGTTTTTGAATCGGGCCGCGAAGTCAAGATAGTAATCAAGTCGGTCCGTGTGCCAGGACGGTACCCGCAGCAGCAGTTTCCGAACGCCCAGTTCTTCAACCAGATCAGCGAGTGCATCGTGATTCCCATGATCCGGAGAAATACCAAGGCCTACAAATTCGACGGGGGGTGGCGGCATCATCTGCTTTGAGCGCGAGTAGTGCCACGCAATTGCCGGCATCGAGCGTATGGCGGTAAGCGCTGTTCGCAGATACTCGTTGAGATGGCCAGCCTTCAGCCGGGGCTTTTCTGAACGGTCGAGTTTGAACGGCTGATCCGAGTGTGGATCCCACCAGGATGGGTATTCGGGCTTCATATTCTTTTGGCGGCGATATCGAATACCTTGTGACCGAGCCGTAATCCGCGTTGCTCGTACTTGGTCACAGGCCGCCAGCCGGGGCGTGCACAAAATGCGAGCCGGCCGGCGTCATTAAGAAGGTTTGGCGTCTCATCGAGCGCGTTGAGGATCTCCGCAGCATACTCGTGCCAGTCGGTAGCAATGTGCAGGCCTCCCTGTGGCTGCAGTTTTTCACTCAATATGCGCAAGAATTCCGGAGTGAGCAGTCGGCGTTTGTGATGGCGTTTTTTCGGCCAGGGATCGGGAAAAAGCACAAGAATCTGTCTTAATGATTTGGGCTCGATTGAGGGGACAATCTCGGCTGCATCACCGATGATAAGACGTACATTCTCGACCTTCTCGCGCTCAAGCTGCAAAAGCAGTCGTCCTGCGCCCGGCCGATGGGGATCAATACCAATAAAGCGCCCTTGCGGACTCTGTTTGGCAAGTGCGAGCAGTGCTTCACCGTCACCAAAGCCAATCTCCAGGGTGACCCCCTCATTCTTGGGGGCAGGAAGTTTTCCGGCAAGATCTGAATCAGCATCAATCCCGTAGATTGGCCACAGTTTTTCCAGTGCCCGTTTTTGCGCGGGTGTCATCCGGCCCTCGCGCCGGACGAAACTTCGCACCGGTCTTTCAGTGAGGCCATGCATAGCTATCGAATGCTCCAATTCATCGCATCAAGCAAGTCTGCCGGTAAAATTAGAGGACCTGTTCGCCGGCGCAGGTCAGTGATAACCTTAGCCGTATTTATGATGCGGGTGTAGTTCAATGGTAGAACCTCAGCTTCCCAAGCTGATGACGTGGGTTCGATTCCCATCACCCGCTCCATTTTACCTCTGCAGATACTGCGGTATAAGGTCCATACCCAAGGCAATATGCGGGCCAGCGGCGAAGGGACGATAGAGCCCGGGCTGTTCGTCCAAACGTTAGACAGCGGGTCAATGTGAAGAAAATTAGGAGCAGCTATTGAAAGCGAACTGGAACTACCCAACGTCAATCCGAGTGGGCGAGCAACGCCTTTCAGAACTCGGAGCCTGTTGCGTCGACCTCAATATCCAAAATCCGCTGCTGGTGACTGACCCGGGCCTTGCTGATCTGCCGATTCTCGGACAGGCGCTGGCCGCATGTGCATCAGAGGGGCTCGAGTGTTCAGTATTCAGTGAGGTTCAGCCAAACCCCACCGGCACAAACGTGGAGCAGGGCGTTAGCGCTTTCAAGGACGGTGGTCATGACGGCGTAATTGCGTTTGGTGGGGGAAGTGCGCTGGATGCCGGCAAAGCCATTGCGCTGATGGCACGCCAGAATATTCCAATATGGGACCTTGAGGATATCGGGGATAATTGGACGCGGGCTGATGCTGAGGCGATTGCGCCTGTCGTGGCCGTTCCGACGACGGCAGGTACCGGTTCGGAAGTGGGTCGGGTCTCGGTCATTCTGGACGAAGTCAATCAGGTGAAGCGGCTGATCTTTCATCCGGATATCGTGCCGGCCGTCGTGATCCTGGATCCGGTCGTCACCGTCGGACTGCCGCCATTTCTGACAGCAGCGACCGGAATGGATGCCTTGTCGCACAGCCTCGAGGCGTGGTGCTCGCCGGCGTATCACCCGATGGCTGAAGGCATTGCCACCGAAGGTATCCGATTGGTTAAAGAGTACCTGCCCACTGCGGTTGTTGACGGCACGGACCTTGAAGCACGCACGCAGATGCTGGTGGCGTCAACGATGGGAGCGACCGCTTTTCAGCGCGGACTCGGTGCGATGCATGCGCTGTCACACCCGCTGGGGGCGCTGTACAACGCCCATCACGGCACCTTGAATGCGGTCCTGATGCCCTATGTGCTGGTGGAAAACCGCAAGGTGATTGACGAGCGCATTACCCGCCTTGCGCGAAGCATCGGTATTTCGGGCTCCGGTTTTA
>Ga0315336_1002679_pt1 | contig 26290 bp, 26 predicted proteins | sample ASW5metaG_FD_204512 | JGI IMG/M metagenome (GOLD analysis project Ga0315336, IMG submission 204512) | Ammonia-oxidizing marine archaeal communities from Monterey Bay, California, United States - ASW #5 | ecosystem: Environmental > Aquatic > Marine > Intertidal zone | place: USA: California... | reverse complement strand
TCCGGCGGCCTGGCACGCTGCGCTCAGCTGGTGCTCCTGCTGCAGCCCTTCTTCGCGGGCGCCGACCGCTGCGGCCCGCCGGCGTTCGAGCTCTGACCGATCGACCCCCGAACGTTTGACCTGCATCTCGCTGAGCTCGGACACCATGGCGATTCCCCCAGGCGTGTGGTCGTTGTACGAGATCATGCGAATCGCTCCGTTGTCGATCCATCCGATGAGCTCGTCGAGGTCGTCGATGTTGCCTCGCTCATGGCGGACGTGGAGCTCCAGTCGCGGAACCCTCGACTGCGACGTCGGGCGGTCGAGCACGGCGATCAGTTTTCGGAGGCTGTCGCGGCTGCGAAGGCCCGGTTCCCATCCGTCGGTGACCGAGATGAACGCGGTGGTGATGCCGGCCGCGAGCAGTTGGCTTCGCGTCTCCCCGACCGCAGCGTCGAAGCCTACGAGCACCCCCGCCCGCGGCATGAGGGTCCGCTCGAAGCCGTCGCCGTGGATGTCCACGAGACCGGGAAGAACGAGAGCATCGGTGGCGTCGATCACGAGTGCGTCCACCAGGCACTCGCCAGTTCCGATGATCACACCGTCGCCACAATTGACATCGACGGATTCCAACGCTCCATCAGGCAGCAGCACCGACCCGTTGGCGATCGTGAGCAGTGGAGTGGAGGGCGACGGCACGATCGCTCAAACTAGGTGGAGGCGACCCGACCCTGCACGAACTTCCCGGCGTGCTCTGATTGAGCGACGAATGCGCAATACGGCGTCTTCAGCCGCGGTGTTCCGCCTGGCCGACCTCTGATCCACCACTTGCTCAGTCGACGAGGACCAGGAGTCCCTCGTCGTTCCATTCGTACTCGTAGTAGAACCACTTCTTCTTTGCTGTCCCCGTTTCGACCTTGAACGCGGTGATCAGGCGTTGTCCGTCGGTCTTCACGTAGATCGAGCCCCACACGGAGACGTTGGTGCGGCCGAGCCTCTCGACTCGATCGGCGATCTCTTGTCCCATCGCCGCGTCCGATTCGGTCTTCGCGGCCAGAGCGATCACGTCGGCCATGAGGTCGGCGACCACGGCCTCGTCCTCGCGCGCTCGGGTCGAGCGTTGGAGCTCCGTCGAGAGGAGAACCGGTCGCTCGCCACGTCCGAAAGTGCCGAGCCGGCCGAGGAGGTCGGGACGTGGATGGATATAGCTCTCGTTGTCGCCCGACGAGATCACGAACGCGGCCGCGTTGACCGCTTCGAGGAAGGCGTCGGTGACCTTCTCCGACCCGTGATGACATGACTTCATCAGGTCCGACCGGAAGATGTGGGATGCGTCGGCGACCATGTCCTGGTAGCGCTGGCTCCCCTTGGCCGGGAACTCGTCGAGGCCGGTGTAGTGGGTGAGGAGAAATTCCTCGGCCGGCACGTTGAGATCGCCACCGAAGAGAATCCGAAAGTCGCCGACGGTGAGCCGAAGAAGTACGGAGTGGCCGTTCTTCGTCTCGCCGTAATCACCGAGCTTTCGAAGCCGAGGACCGCCATCGTCGCGCTCCACGATCGGTCCGAGAATCTCCATCGAGTAGTCGCCCGCGTCGTCGGGTCCGAAGTCGGGGACGAAGACCGGCTCGGTCGCGTCGACCGGGCGGCCCAGCATCTGGAACGCCTTGACGTGTTCGTTCTTCACCGCGGCTTGCATGACGTTGGCGAAGTTGAACGCGCCGACGTCGACATCGGCCGCGAAGGTCTCGTTGACCAGATCGCTGTCGACCGCGAGGGAGCCGACATAGCGCACGCCGGTCTCCGGATCGGCGGTGTGGCCCAAGACCTTGGGCCATTCGTTCGAGACCGGCCGTTCGATCAGGCCGTTGTGGTACACGACATCGAAACCGATCGACTCGTCCTCGAAGATCGGCCCGAAGCCCTTGTAGTGATCGCGGTCGGGATGGGTGATCACGGCGGCATGAAACTGGCGACCCGTGTCGTAGGTGCCGAACCGACCCTTCAGGAAGTCGTGCATGTTCTCGCGCTCGCCCGCATCGATCACGATCACGCGTTCGCTCTGATCGGGTTCGGGGGTTATCAGCACGGCCCCGTCGCCTTGGCCCACATCGACGAACACGATCTCGAGTGGACGAGTTTCAACGGTCTGCGACTTGCGTATGTAGAGAATGCGCTTCTCGGTGTTTGGCGCCCAACAGATCTTGAGCCAGCCGCCGCTCATCGTCTGCTCGACTTGCAGGTAGTCGCCCCACAGGACTTCCTGCACCTTGGTCGAGCGGTCGGCCTCGTAGAGGTAGATCCGTTCCTTCTTCTTGGGAAGGGCGACGTATCTGGTGCTTGGCATCTCAGTGCACGCCGCGGTTGTTCTCGCCGTTCGGCGGGATTGCTTCCGCGGTTTCGACGATCCGCTCGAGCATGAATTCGAAGGGGAGATAGGAGACGTGGTGCTCCTCGCCTTCGCTCGGCGGGAGCAGTTGCGACATCTGGAGAAGGCGCCAGCCATCGCGGAGGGCGTCGATGCCGGTGATGTAGGGAGATGACGACCCGCGGTCGGGTACGCCCGGGCCCTGGCCGTCGCTGCCGTCGTGGAAGGCCCACGCCACGACGTGGCTCGCGAACGACGAGTTCGTTGTGTAGAGCTGGAGCACCTGTTGGCGTTCGACGGTCACGTGGCGGCTCCGTCGATGAGTCCGGCCCGGTCCTCTATACGCGTGTGGTACCAGTCGACATCAAAGGCTGGATCGTCGCTGAGGTAGCGCCACAGGCGGACCCGCTCCATCGTCTCGATCCGGTACTCACCGTCGAATGACCACGGCTGCATCTTGCGAAGCCGATTGGCGACGGTGTCGCCTTCCGCCGTGGTCGCGAACATGTGATCCCATGATCCACGGGCAACCTCGTCGTAGTCGGAGGTGTCCCAGAGTCGAACCTGGGGCTCGGTGGGATTGAGGCGGAGTTTGAACATCCACCGATGTTGATCGGAGGGGTTGGCCTGGCCGGCATGCCAAAGGCTCTGGTGGAAGATCAGGATCGTGCCCGCCTCGCCGACGAAGAACTTCTCGCCAGCAATGTGTTGGTAGCGGGCCACGCTGTTCTCGTGAATATTGCGGATGTGGCTTCCCGGCACGAAACGCGTGCCGCCCTCGCCCTCGCCGACATCGTGGGGGAAGTAGAAGAGTTGAATGTCGAACGTGGGATCGAAGCTGTCGATCGCCGCATCGCAGTGCAGGTCCTGTACCCGCGGCGATCCCGCCGGATTGAAGTGAATGGCGTGGTGGTCGTAGACAGGATTCGCACCCGCCAGCGAGCGGATCGCGCCAGCGATCTCGGGGAGCTCGAAGACGCGGCGGAGCGCGCTGTCGGGCGGATAGCAGTCGGCGAGGGGTGTGCCTGACTGCGGTTGGAAGTCACCAGGGTCGTCGGAGGGTCGGCCGAGCAGCGCCGAGAGTTCCTCGGTCACGCCGCGGTTGAGTTCTTCGGGGACGACGGCATCGAACCGCAGGTAGCCGTCGGCGACGAATCGAGCGATGTCGAGTGTGTTGAGCAGAATCGGATCGGCCACTGCAGCCTCCTTCGGGTTCGACATTCGTAGCAGTCGGGCTACGGTCGCCGCCATGACAGCACCCAAGGTCAACCCCAACATGGAATACCGCCGCCTCGGTCGAACCGGGCTCAAGGTGAGCGTCCTCTCGTTCGGAAGCTGGGTCACCTTCGACACACAGCTCGATGATCAGCTCGCGCTCGATTGCATGGCGGCCGCAGGCGAAGCCGGGTGCAACTTCTTCGACAATGCCGAGGCCTACGCCCGGGGCGAGAGCGAAGCGATCATGGGCCGCGTGCTTCAGGAACTCGGATGGCCTCGCTGGTCGTACGCGTTGACGACCAAGGTCTTCATGGGAATCCACGGCAACGTGCCCAACATGCACATGACGCTCAATCGGAAATACCTGATGGAGGCGATCGACGCTTCCTTGGAGCGGCTGCAGACCGACTTCGTCGACGTCTTGTATTGCCACCGGGCCGATCCTGAGACGCCGATCGAGGAAACGGTCTGGGCGATGAGCGACATCATCTCGGCCGGCAAGGCCCACTACTGGGGAACCAGCGAGTGGCGAGCCGACGAGATCATCGCCGCGATCGAGATCGCCGAACGTCATCACCTTCACAAGCCGGTGACCGAGCAGAGCCAATACAACTTGCTCGAACGCAAGAACGTCGAGAAGAACTACCGGCGGCTGGTCGAGGACCACGGCTACGGCAACACCATCTGGAGCCCGCTCGGTTCGGGCCTGCTCACCGGCAAGTACCGCGACGGAATTCCCGAGGATTCGCGGGCCGCGCTCGATGGTTATGAATGGCTCGCCGGCCGGCTCACCGACGAACAAGCAATTGCGAAGGTCGAGAAGCTCCGGCCCATCGCCGATCGTCTCGATTGCACCATGGCCCAGCTCTCGCTCGCTTGGTGCACCAAGAATCCGGCGGTCTCCACCGTGATCACCGGTGCGTCGAAAGTGGAGCAGGTCGAACAAAACTTCGGTGCGGTCGATGTGATCCCTCTGCTCACCGATGAGATCAAGGAAGAGATGGAAGCCGCGCTGCGCTGATGGCGCTCGGCCTCGTCGACCTGCGCTCACCGGTGGAGGAGCAAGTCAGGGCCATGACCGCGGCTTGCGAAGGGCTCGGCTTCTTCCGGATTCCGGTGGAGAGCGTGCCGCTCGACGTCGCCGATGCGGCGTGGAGAACCGCAGCCGAGTTCTTTGCGCTCCCCGAATCTTCCAAACGCGAGATCGAGTTTCCTCGACCTGGCTATCCGTACGGTTTCTCGCCCTTCGAGCATGAGACGCTCGCCAGGTCGCTGGGTGACGAGTCGAGCCGTCCCGACTTGAAGGAGTCGCTCTCGGTCGGACCCGACTGCGGAGCCTCCGTGGTCGTCCCCAAGGATCAGGAATGGATCCGATCGCCGAGTCTGTGGCCGAGCGCGATCCCTGGCCTTCGTGAGGCCTGGGTCGCCTACTACCGCGCCCTGTCGGGCGTTGCCGCGGAGCTCATGGCGGTGATGGCTCGAGCGCTCGAACTGGCGCCGGACCATTTCGAAACCCTGATCGACAAGCCAATCAGCTCCATGCGGGCGATTCGCTATCCCGCGACGAAACCGACCGACGCTCGGGCCCTTCGAGCCGGCGCGCACGCCGACTATGGCACGCTCACGATCCTGCGCACCGACGACATCGGAGGACTCCAGATCGCCGACGGTGGTGGGTCGTGGCTCGATGTCGAACCCGATCCCACGACCTTCGTGGTGAATCTCGGCGACTCGATCGCCCAGTGGACGAACGACCGATGGCCATCGACGGTTCATCGCGTCGTGCCGATGCCCGAGGAGCGTCAGTCGATGGCGTTTTTCCATATGGCGAACTGGGACGCGACCATCGAATGTCTCCCCGGTTGCGCCGGCGCTGATGGTGGGGTCCTTCATGAGCCGGTTCTGGCCGGGCCGTGGCTGATGAAGAAGTTCCAGGCGACAGTCACCTGAGCTGAGCGACATTCGAGAGTGACGTGTGTCACACTGGCGTCTCGCCCGCCTCTGAGATGCGAGCGTGCGAACCAAGAGGAGACGCGTCGAGATGTTGATCAGTGAGGTTCTGCAGCGGAAGGGCAACGAAGTCGCCACAGTCGCGCCTGACGCGACGATCTCCGAAGTCGTCGACGCGTTGGCCCAGCACGGCGTCGGCGCGCTCGTCGTGTCAGCTGACGGTCAGAGCGTCGATGGGATCATCTCCGAGCGCGACGTGGTGCGCGCCCTTGCCGCGCATGGGCAGGCCACGCTCGGCCGCGCCGCGGCCGAGCTCATGACCAGCGAGGTCGTCACCTGTAGCCCGTCAGCGACCATCGAGCAGCTGATGACCGAGATGACCGAGCGGCGATTCCGCCATGTGCCGGTGACCGAAGACGGAGCCCTGATCGGCATCGTGAGTATCGGCGACGTCGTGAATGCCCGGGTCCGCAATCTCGAGACCGAAACCCGTCAGCTCACGAACTACATCTCCGGCTACTGAGCCTCGTCAGCGCCGGCGCCGCCGGGCGTGGGAGGCCATGTCGGGTTCGGGCCGAGCAGTGTCGACGGTGTCGATGTCGCGACCGGGCGGGAGGAGTTCGTCGAGAGCGTCGAGCAGCGATTCGTCGAGCCGAACCTCAGCCGACGCCAACGCGTCGTCGAGCTGTTCGGGCGTGCGGGGCCCGATGATCACACTCGAGACCGCCGGGTGCTCGGCGGCCCAGGCCGTGGCGAGATGAGAGAGCGGCATGCCAGCTTCGTCGGCGAGACCGAGGAGCTCCTCGACCATGTCGAGTTTCGTCTGCGTGCCCGCTCGCTCACGGTCCCAGCGCGCTGCATTGTGCGGCATCCGGGCGGCCCGGGCATCGTCGGGCACCTCCACATCGTGCCGGTACTTGCCGGTGAGAAAGCCACCGTTGAGCGGTGAGTAGATCATCACACCGATGCCCAGGCGGTCACACGTGGGCAGGACCGACCGCTCGACCTCGCGATTGAAGAGGTTGTACAGACACTGTTCGGACCGGACTCGCACATGGCCCCGCTGATCGCTGATGTGGCGGGCCTCCACGATCCACTCAGCCGGAGTGGCCGACATTCCGGCGTAGCGGATCTTGCCGTCGCGGACCAGCTGATCGAGCGCACCGAGCGACTCGTCGAGATCGAGTCGGGCGTCGCGGCGGTGCAGCTGAAAGAGGTCGATGTGGTCGGTGTCGAGTCGCCGAAGACTGTCTTCCACCGCTCGGATCAACCAGCGTCGTGACCCGCCCATGTGGTTCGGATCGTCGCTCATCGGAATGAACGCCTTGGTGGCGAGGACGACGTCGTCGCGCCGGCCCGCGAGGGCCTTGCCGACGACGCGTTCACTCTCGCCCATGCTGTATGCGTCGGCGGTGTCGATGAAGTTGACCCCCGCGTCGAGCGATCGATGAATCATGTCGATGCATTCGTCGTGGTCGGTGTTGCCCATTGCGCCGAACATCATCGCGCCGAGGCAGTACTTCGAGACCACCACTCCAGTGGCACCAAACGTGCGAGTTTCCATGATGTCCTCCTGCTGAACGAGTGACGACCGAACGTAGGCCAACCGACGAGACAGTGCCTCACCATCGGGCCATTGACCAATAGGGTCGGCGGGTGACCCGAATCCTCGCTGCCATGCTCTCGCTCGGCCTGTTGGCCGCCGCGTGCTCGGGCGACGACCGCCTGGCGCCCCCGAGCACCACGACGTTGCCCCCGGCGTGTGCGGGTTCAGACGTGTCGCCGGAAGGCGGGGGAGGTGCAGAAGACAGCAGCGCGGTTCGCTCGGCATCGGTGGTCGCGCTGGAGCACCCGCTGATGGCCGAACTCGTCCTCGACTTCGATGAGCCACTCTTGCCTGCTGTTCGACTCGTGGGCCCGGGGGGTACGAGCCACGTCCCGGTGCCGTCGCGGGCTGGCGAACAACACACGATTCTTTTGGCCGGGATGCGGGCCGACTCCGACTACTCGGTCGAAGTCGATCTACTCGACCCGTCGTGCGCCGTCGTCGGGTCGGTCGCCGCGTTGTCGGTCACCACCGGTTCTCTGCCCCCAGACCTGCCAGCAATGACGGCATCGATCAGTGATCCCGAGCGGATGGCACCGGGGTTGACCATGTTCAACATCCTCGACCTCCGCGACGACTTCGGCGCCGGCGAGGATCGACCCGAGGGAACCCCGCCGCCCCCTGCGGGTTGGATATTCATGGCCGACCACGAGGGCGAGATCGTGTGGTTCCACAGCGAACCCCACCCGCTCGGCGATGTCCGCATGTTGGGCGACGGCACGATTCTCTACGAGTTCAACGACACCGCGGCGCGGCGAATCGACCTGCGCGGCAACGTGCTCGAGGAGTGGGCCGGGTCGATCATCACCGGGCGATTCAAGTTCGACGCCCTGGGTCGACAAGTCGTCGGCGACGACCCGGTGGTCGTCGACACCGATGCCATGCACCACGAGCACACGCCGCTGCCCGACGGCACCAGGGCCACACTCAGCACCGAGATTCGCGTCTTCGACGGATTCGACGAGCCTCTCTGCGGCGAGGACCCCGCCACGTTCGACGGGACGTACCACTTGGTCGGCGACATCGTTGTCGTGTTCGATCCTCACTCGGGCGGGATCCTCAGCGAGTTCAGCATGTTCGACTACTTCGACCCGACGACCGATCCCGAGACGCTCAATCTGTGCGGGCTTCCGTTCGACTTCGTTTTCCCCAATTGGCTCTACAACGGCGTCGATGACCAACGCCGCGACTGGACCCACGCCAACGGCATCGAGGCCGACGAAGCCAACAACACCCTCATGGTCTCGATCCGACACCTCGACGCGCTCATCGGGATCCGCTGGAAGACCGACGCAAACGGTCCTGCCGGTGAAATTCTCTGGCACAGCGGCCCCCGTGGCGACCTGGAGCTGCTTTCCGGCGACTGGCATCTCCACCAGCACGCTCCCGAACTCCAGGCCGACGGCACGGTGCTCCTCTACGACAACGGCAACGGTCGCCCCGGCCGAGGTCCGGCCGACGCGCCGCTCTACAGCCGAGCGGTGCACTACGAGATCGATGCCGAAGCCGGCACAGTCGAACAGTTGTGGGAGTACCGCAGCAACCGCGACGGCCAGCTGCTCTTCGCGGCTTTCGTCGGCGATGCCGACCGCCTCGAGAACGGCAATGTGTTGATCACCAACGGCGGTGTCAATGGCTCGACCGGCGATGCACTTTCGGCCCAGATCACCGAGGTCGTGCCTGTGGGCGCCGACGACGGTTCGGTGGTGTTCAGCCTCGAGGTCAACGGCGGCCCGGGCTGGATTGTCTACCGGGCTGAGCGCATCGCGTCGGTCTACGGCTGAACGACTAGCCGCGCTTGGCCATGTACTTGGCCATTGCGTCGGCCATGTCGCGCAACTCCGGATCGGCCGCGAACTTGGGCTCGAACTTCTCGCGGGCCTTCTTGCGCTTGTCGGGGTAGTACTCGGTTGGCCAGTAGCCCTCGTGGGGGGCGTAGGACTTCAGCACGTTACGAGCCACGGTGGCCTTGTGCACCTCGTCGACGCCGTCGGCGATTCCCATGGTGGGTGCAGCCGCATACATCGCTTGAATCGGCGTGAGATTGGTCGTGCCGAGCGAGCCGAGAATGTGGAGTGCGTTGAATGACACCTCGCGCAACACCTTGGCCATGGAGTACTTCACAGCCGCGATGTCGGTGCGGGTCTCCTGGGTGCTGCTGTTGTCGATCTTCCACGCGGTCTCGAGAACGAAGAGTCGCAGCATCCGAATCTGGGCATAGGAGTCGGCGATCTTCTCCTGCACCATTTGGTGGTCGCCGATGATCTTGCCGTGCGACTCGCGGCTGAGCGCTCGTTCGCACATCATGTCGAAGGCGAGCTTGCAGTTGGAGATGGTGCGCATCGCGTGGTGGATCCGCCCGCCGCCGAGGCGCCGCTGGGCGAGCACCTTGGCGCCGTCCTCCGGGCCGAGCAGGTGGTCGGCCGGAATGCGGACGTCGTTGTAGATGATGTGGTTGTGCGAGCGCGGCTCGGGCTGGATCTCCACACCTGGAGTGTCGCGGGGAACCACGAACATGCCGTTGGTGCACATGACAAACAAGATGTCGGCGGCGCGGCCGGCGCTGGTGAACCACTTCTCGCCGTTGATGACCCATTCATCCCCGTCACGAACGGCGTGCGTGGTGAAGAGGTTCGGGTCGGAACCGCCCTGTGGTTCGGTCATCGAATAGGCCGACCACATTTCCTGGTTGAGCATCGGAGTGAGCCAACGCTCCTTCTGCTCCTCGGTGCCGTAGGCGGCGAGGAGTTCCATGTTGCCGGTGTCGGGTGCGGCCGAACCGAAGATCTGCGGGGCCGACCCGTAGCGACCGAGGATCTCGTTGAGAAGTCCCAGCTTGAGCTGGCCGAGGCCGGGGCCACCCAGTTCCTCGTCGAGGAACAGCGCCCACAGACCCTGCTCCTTCACCTGGTCCTGCATCGGCTTGACGATGGCCTTGATCTTCGGGTCCTTCGAGCGGACCGCGTAGGGGAAGATCATGTCCAGCGGCTCGATCTCTTCCTTGCAGAAGTTCTCGACCCAGTCGAGCTTCTCTTGGAATTCCGGATCGGTGGAAAAGTCCCAGGCCATGGTTGGTCCTCGTGTTCGTGAGTGCGCTGCCAGGGAATATATGTCAGCAACGCTGACACTTCCCACTCGTCGCGTTGAAGTCGCCGCGCTCAGAGGGGAGCCAGACGTCACGTCTCCCACGCGATGATTCCCATCTGGGTCAAGATTGACTTGATGGTTGCCCACAATCCTGAGGACGCAGAGATCGACGACTTCGATCTCGACCCCGAGCGGCTCCGGGAATGTGAGTACTGGCGGTGCGGCGAGCTCTTCGAGGCCCGTTCAGCAGCGCACCGGTTCTGTCGCAAGGCGTGCCGAAGCCGACACCACAAATGGCAGCGAGCGCAGGACCGAAAGGCCCGCAAAGCCGTCAAAACGAAATGACTCCCCTCAAAGAAAACGCATGATGAACGATCTCGCTGCAACCATCACCCCGCTCGAATTTCTGGATGCCCTTCGAACTCGCGCCCGGATCGGGCTCTGCTTCGTCGACGCATCGCTGCGCTACATCTGGGTCAACGACGCGCTGTCCGAGATGCTCGGATTCGACGCCGACGAGCTCGCCGGTATGAACGTCGCCGACGTGACCCACCCCGATGACCGCGACCTCGACGAACGACTCTCCGCCCGTGCGTTCAACGGTGAGATCTCCCACTTCACCACCCGGAAGCGCTTCATCGGGAAGAACCAGGAGACCATCACCGCCGACCTGATGGCCAGCGTGATGCACGACGAAGACGGCAACTCGCTCGGCGGCTTCGCCACGGTGGTCCCGATCGCCCTCTGACCTGGGGCTGCGTGGTGGTCGCGACCACTACGCTCTGACCATGGCATCTCTCAGCGGTCGAATGGTCAATTTCATGAGCAAGCGGCTCCCCGGCCTGGGGCGCCGTGGCACCCTTCGACAGATCGAGCAATTCCGGTCGAGTAATGGAGAGAAGGGCAACAAGATGATGGGCAAGCCCATCTTCCTGCTCGATGTCGTCGGACGGAAGAGCGGCGAGTCCCGACCGGTGATGCTCATGCTCGTGCATCGCGGCGATGACCTGGTCGTCGTCGGCTCCAACGGCGGCAACCCCGACACTCCGAATTGGTACAAGAACCTCTCGGCTGCGCAGGGCGGCCATGTGGAGGTCGGGTCTGACCGGTGGGCGGTCGACATGCGCGAACTCGCCGACGGCGAGGAGCGCGACGAGTGCTGGGCACTCGCCTGTGCCGGCTATCCCGACTTCGCCTCCTACCAAGAACTGACGGATCGCAAGATCCCGGTCGCGGTGCTTGCTCGCACAGGGTCAGAGTGAACGCTCCCTCGATTTCCATCGGAGTCCCGCCGAGCCCGGGCGCCGCCGATCTCGCCGTCCTCGCGGAAGAACTCGGCTTCGAACGCGTGTGGCTCTACGACTCGGCCGCGCTCTACGAAGACATCTGGATTCATCTCGGGCTGATCGCCGAACGAACGAGCCGGATCGGACTGGGCACTGCGGTTCTCGTACCCAATCTGCGCCATGTGATGACCACCGCGTCGGCCATCGCCACGATCGCCCGGCTGGCACCAGGCCGACTCGCCGTCGCCCTCGGTACCGGGTTCACGGCTCGCCTTGTCATGAACAAGGGGCCTCTCAGCTGGGCGACAACGGAGACCTACGTTCGTCAGATCAGGTCTCTCCTCGCTGGCGACGTGGTCGAGATCGAGGGCGAGGCGTGTCAGATGATCCACCACTCCGAGATGGCCGCGCCTCGTCCGCTCGATGTGCCGATTCTGTTGTCGGCAATGGGTCCGAAGGGGCAGGCCATCGCCGCCGAGGTCGCCGATGGTCTGATGCATGTGGCTCCACCCGACAGCCCGGGCGGGGCCTGGCACGTTCAAATGGTCAATGGCACGGTCCTCGACGCGGACGAGTCACCCTCCGATCCACGAGTGCGTGACGCGGCGGGCCCCTGGGAGGTCCTTGGCCACCACGGTGCATGGCACCTGGCGGGCGAGGACGTCGTGCCGATGCTTCCGGGCGGCACCGAATGGCTCGAACGAGTGGTTGCCGATCGGCCCGAGGTCCAACGTCACCTCTCCGTGCACGAGGGTCATTGCAGCCATGTCAACGACCGCGACCGGGCGCTGCTCGACACGAAAGGAACTGCCGACGATCCGTGGTCCGGGTGGGTGGGCGACGACGCCGACATCGCTGCTCGAATCGCGACGGCCGGCGAGGCGGGCTCCACGGAGATCCTCTACACGCCAGCGGGATCCGACCTCCCACGTGAGATGAAGGCCTTCGCCAGAGCAGCTGGTCTCGGCTGAGTTCTCAGGTGAGCGCGCCGTAGACCACGTTGCGCAACTCTCGGCGAAGCGGGTACTGGCTCGACGGGACCTGCTGTGTCATGAAGACGACCGCCAAATCCTCTTCGCGATCCACCCAGAACCCGGTGCTTGCCGCTCCGCCCCACGCGAACTCGCCTTCGCTCGCCACGACGCGGTTGGCGATCGGGTCGGTGAGAACCGAGAACCCGAGGCCGAAGCCCATGCCCGTCATCTGCGCCTCGGCAAATGTCTCGGCCAACCACATGTCGGCCACCGTCTGGCCGCCGGGCAGGTGGTTGCGCGTGGCGTAGTCGAGTGTCTTGCGGCCGATGACCCGTTGTCCGTCGAGTTCGCCGCCGTTGAGGAGGCCCTGGCAGAACCGGAGATAGTCGCCGATGGTGCTGACCATTCCGCCGCCCCCACCCTCGAACACCGGAGCTTCCTTCATCGGTGACTTGGCCGGATCGTCGATCAGAAAGAGCTTCTCGTCCGGGGTGGCCACGTAGTTCGCGGCCAGACGCTCGTGTTGGTCCGGTCGAGCCCAGAATCCTGTCTCGCTCATTCCCAGGGGGTCGGTGACATGCTCCGCGAGGTACGCGCCGAGCGTTTGGCCACTGACGACCTCGATCACCCTGCCGCACACGTCGGTGGCCATCGAGTAACCCCAGTGATCGCCGGGCGAGAACGCGAGCGGCAGTCCGGCAAGGGCACTGGTCACCTCGCTCAGGGGGCGAGTCTCTCGGGAGAACGTTCCGATTCCGGCCTCTTGGTAGAGGGCATCGACCGGACCGGACTCGAGGAAGCCGTACGAAAGTCCGGAGGTGTGCCGGAGGAGGTCGACGATCTCGATCTCCCGATCGGGCTTGCGGGTCTGGTAGTCGGCTGTGTCGCCGCTGACGTAGACCTCGGTGTCGGCGAACTCCGGGACGTAGTCAGAGAGTCGATCGTCGAGTTGCACCGAGCCGCTCTCGATGAGCTGCAGCAGACCGACCGACGTGATTGGTTTGGTCATCGAGAAGATCCGAAAGACCGTGTCGTCGGTGACAGGAGCAGCACGCTCCATGTCGGCCATCCCGTAGGCATCGCGGTAGGCCTCTTCTCCGTGGCGGATCACCGAGACGAGTGCGCCGGGCAACTTGCCTTCGTCCACATAGCGGTGGGTGAGGTCAGCAATGCGCTCCAGACGAGTGGAATCGAATCCGAGATCTTCAGGCGTCATGGCTGGCAGCGTAGATGACGCTCTTCGTGAAATAGGGTGAGTGCGTGACTCAGATCCTCGGCCAATTCTGCATCAACGTTCGCGACATCGATCGCGCCCTCGAATTCTGGGAGGGGGTGTGTGAGCTGGAGCTGCAACATCGCACGGAGATCCCCGCGGCCTACGAAGCCGTCCTGCAGAGCCCCCATGGCGGGTCGCGAATGCAGCTTGCCCAGCAGAAGGACAGCGACGAGCCGATCGACATGGGTACCGCCATGTGGAAGCTCTACATCAACACGTCCGACTGCCAGGCGGTCTACGACCGTGCGGTGGCCGCCGGTTGTGAGTCGGTCACCGCGCCCACGAAGCTCGACCGGTGGCCGGTCACCGTCGCCTTCGTGAAGGACTTCGATGGCTATCTCATCGAGTTCGTCGAGCATCACGAAGGCACCCGCGAGGGTGTGCCCGACCCGAAGGCGCTCGCCTAGTCCATGACCGACCGACCGTGGATAATGCGGACGTACTCGGGCCACTCGTCCGCGGCGGCGAGCAATGCCCTGTACCGAACCAATCTGGCCAAGGGTCAGACGGGGCTGTCGGTGGCCTTCGACCTGCCCACGCAGACGGGCTACGACCCGGACCACCCGCTCGCCCGCGGTGAAGTCGGGAAAGTAGGGGTTCCGATCGCCCACCTCGGCGACATGGCGACGCTGCTCGACGGGATCCCCACCGATTCGATGAACACGTCGATGACCATCAACGCACCGGCGGCCTGGCTACTCGCCCTCTACGTCGCCCACGCGGAAACTCAGGGCATCGAGCGCTCGTCGCTGCGAGGCACGACGCAGAACGACATCGTCAAGGAGTACCTGAGCCGCGGCACCTACATCTTCCCGCCGGAACCCTCGCGCCGCCTCATCGTCGACACGATGGCGTTCTGCACCGCCCACATCCCCAAGTGGAACCCCATCAACATCTGCTCGTACCACCTGCAAGAGGCAGGGGCGACCCCGGTGCAGGAGATGTCGATCGCCCTCGCCACTGCGGTGGATGTGCTCGACGCCGTGCGTGACTCCGGACAGATCGAAGAGGATCGGTTCACCGACGTCGTTGCTTCGGTCTCGTTCTTCGTCAACAGCGGAATCCGCTTCGTGGAGGAGACGTGCAAGATGCGCGCGTTCACCCAGATGTGGGATCGCCTGACCGAGGAGCGCTACGGCATCACCGACCCGAAGGCGCGGCGCTTCCGCTACGGCGTGCAGGTCAACTCGCTGGGTCTCACCGCAGAGCAGCCCGAAAACAACATGCATCGGATTGGGCTGGAGCTCCTGGGCGTCACCTTGTCGAAGGACGCTCGTGCCCGCTCGATCCAGCTGCCCGCATGGAACGAAGCCCTCGGCTTGCCGCGGCCATGGGACCAGCAGTGGTCGCTGCGTCTCCAACAGATCCTGGCCCACGAATCCGACTTGCTCGAGTACGACGACATCTTCGCCGGGTCTCACGTGATCGAGGCGAAGACCGCCGAGCTGATTGATCAGGCGCAGACCGAATTGGCCGAGATAATCGACCTGGGTGGGGCGTTTGCCTCGATTGACGAGCTCAAGGCGCGGTTGGTCCGGTCTCACGCCGCTCGGCGAGCTCAGATCGAACGCGGCGACCTCACGGTCGTCGGGGTCAACGACTTCACCGAGACCGAACCGTCCCCGTTGGGCGGCGCCGCGAGCATCCTCACCGCTGATCCGGGAATCGAGGGCGAACTCGTCGCCGCCCTCCACGATTGGCGATCGAACCGCGACCAGGATGCCGTCGACTCGGCGCTCGCAGCGTTGGCGGCCGCGGCGACCGCAGGCGACAACATCATGGAGCCATCGATCGCCCTCGCTCATGCGGGTGGCACGACGGGGGAGTGGACCGATGTTCTTCGGGCCGAGTTCGGTGAATATCGAGGCCCCACCGGCGTGGCCTCGGCGGGCCCTCGGCCGCCGTCGAGCTCGCTGCACGCAGTAGCTGAACGGCTCAAGAATGTCGATGGCGGACCGCCAAGAGTGCTCATCGCGAAGCCTGGCCTCGACGGCCACTCGAACGGAGCCGAGCAGCTCGCTCTTGCCGGGCGAGACGCGGGCCTGGAGGTGATCTACGTCGGCATCCGGTCCACCCCCCAGCAGATCGCGCGCGCCGCCCGCGACGAGGACGTCGATCTCGTTGGTCTGTCGGTGCTGTCCGGAAGCCACGTTTCGCTGGTCGACGACACGGTCTCGGCGCTGCGCTCTCTCGAGGTCGATGCCCCGGTTGTCGTCGGAGGCATCATCCCCGAGGCCGACCACGAGACCCTGCGAGCAATGGGAGTGGCGCAGGTCTTCACCCCGGTCGACTTCGACCTCGGGGCGATCATCTCTGACCTCGCCGATCTGGCCTTGGCCCACCGCTCCTGATCATGCGGGTTGCGTCCTACAACGTGCGCAACGGCCGAGCACTCGGTCCTTCATCGTTGTGGTGGACGCGTCGTGCCGCCGTCCGCGACGCGATGCGCACCGTCGACGCCGATGTCTGGGGACTTCAGGAGGCCTACGCGTTCCAGCGCGAGTACCTCCTACGAAAGGCGCTTGGCAACAAGGAGTGGCACAACACCGGCGAGGGGCGCAAGGGCGCCCGGGGAGGCGAACAGGTACCGGTATTCACTCGGCGAGCGACCTTCGCGGAGACGGTCTCGATCACCCGTTGGTTCGGAGCTACGCCGGACGTCGCCGGGTCCAAGGCCGCTGGCGCGGCGCTGCCGCGGATCGCGACCATCGCCGACGCAAAGGTGGCCGGCGGTGAGGCGACCATTCGTTTCGTCAACCTTCACCTCGACAGCGACGCCGAAGATCTTCGGAAGCAGAGTCTGTTGCAACTCGTTGGTTGGCTGCGGGAGCTCGATGGTGCCACCGCCACTGTGGTCATGGGCGACTTCAACGGGCCGATGAGCGATCCCGGGTATTCGGCCCTCGTCGACTACGGATTGCGCAGCGCGTTGTCGCACGAAGCGGGCCCGACATCCAACGGATTCGGCCTGAGACTGGATGAGCAGCGCCAGATAGATCACGTGTTCGTTTCGCCGGAACTCGAGGTCGTCGCGGCCGAGATCGATCGGTCCACCGGGCACGCGTCGGATCACTACCCGGTCGTCGTCGACCTCGAACTTCGGCCGAAGTGACGCCGCGGCGCTTCGAAGAACCTGACCGACTTCGCGCGGTTCCGCACCGGCACCTGGCAACACAGCGCTGCCGCGCCATGGTGAGTCAGGCCGCGATCAGGCGATCAGGCGATTGCGCGTGAGTTCGGCCAGCTCCCGATAGAGGCCCGCGGCCGGGGACCGGCGACGCCAGGTGAGTACGAGTTGTCGCGTCGGGGCCACTCCATCGAACGGACGGACCACGATGCCGGTCCCGTCGCGCGCCTCGACGGCGCGAGCGGAGCGGGGGAGGAGGGTCACTCCCATCCCGGCGGCCACCATCTGGCAGAGCGTGGCCAGGCTGGTGGCCTGGATCTCGCCCGCATGTTCGGCGCCGACTCGTGAGCAGATGTCGAGGGCCTGATCTCGCAGACAATGTCCATCCTCCAGGAGCAACACCGCCTCGCCCGCGAGTTGCTCGGCGGCGACGGTGTCGGCCCCGGCGAATTGGTGGTTCGGTTCGAGCGCCACGAGGAATGGGTCGTCGAGAATCACCTCGGCCTCGAGCGACGGATCTTCCACGGGAAGGGCCATGAGGCCGAGATCGATCTCGCCCCGAGCGAGTGCGGGCACGAGGTCGGGAGTCTGCAGCTCGCGGAGGTGCGTCTCGACGTCGGGGTGGCGGTCGCGAAGCAGGGGCACGAACCGAGGGAGGAGATAGGGAGCAACCGTGGGGATCGCGGCGATACGCACCCGTCCGCTGAGGGTGCCGGTTGAGCGGCGGGCGATCTCGACGAGGTCGTCGGTGGCCCTGAGGATCTCGTGAGCGCGGGCCGCGAGGTCGGTCCCCGCCGCGGTGAGGCGTATGCCGCGGCCGATTCGCTCGACGACCGGGACTTCGAGTCCTCGTTCGAGTTCCTTGAGCTGCGCGCTCAGCGACGGCTGGGCGACGTTGCACCGGGCTGCGGCCCGTCCGATGTGACCCTCGGCGGCGACCGCGACGAGGTACTCGAGTTGGCGAAGCGATGGTCGGTACACGCGGGAGCTAGCCGATCGGCGCGTCGTCGGGGCCCCAGAGGACCGTCGCGAACCGAAGGATCCGGGTGGACCACGCGATGTCGATGTCGACCGAGTCCGGTCGCTCGGCGGCGATGCGAGCTGACTCGGCATCGATCACGGTCGAGGCGGTCGCCGCGAGTTGCTCGATCACGTCGTCGGCCGTGCCCGGCGGGGTGCCGACGGTGATGGTCTGGTCGAGCGGCTCGATCGACAGGCTGGCCTCGATGTCCGGCCGGAGCTCGGTCAGCGCGACACTGATCGTGACGGCCACTTCCCTGAGGTCGTCGGTGCTTGCCAGCGCAGGCGAGATGAGCACGCCGACGTTGGCGGTAGCAAGCGCCTGACCGGCCGCTATGTCGGTCGCGTCGGCTCGGACCACGAAGATGCGCACGTCGGTCTCAGGTGTGTCGCTCGTACCGGCGTGAAAGGCGAGCCGCGGGCCGAACAGCGCGGCGGCGGCGGTCTCGATCTCTCGCACCTCGGCCGGAAACAGTGTCCGCGCCGACAGCTGGTATCCGTCGGGGAGGTCGGTGACCTCCGTCGAGGTGGTCGGGTCGGGATGCGTCACCACAACTGCGCTCGTGGTCGTGTCTGGCGCGCTGCTGGTGGTTGTGTCCACCGGATCGGTCGTGGCATCGCCCCCACAGCCAACAGCGACAAGACCGACAAGGATGACGGACGCCGCTCGTAGATACATAACCGTAAACTATCAAATAGAGAGGACCAATGTCCTGGACCTCTGAGATGCTGAGCGGGCAGAATGCAGCCATGACTACGGAATCTGATCTCATCGTCGACAACTTCGGACCGCTGCTCGCGCTGGCTGGGGCCTGGGAAGGCCACGGAGGCGTCGACTTCTCGTATCACCACGCGGACGGGGCCGATGCCGACACCAGCTACTTCGAGAAGGTCAGCTTCTCGACGTTCGGACCGGTCGACAACGGCAGTCAACACCTCTACGGGCTCGACTACCGCATGGCAGCATGGCGCTCCAACGAGCTCGATCAGGACCCGTTCCACACCGAGGTGGGGTACTGGCTCTACGACCCGGCCGACCAACAGATCATGCGCTGCTTCATGGTGCCCCGGGGCACGGTCGTGATCGCCGGCGGGACCTGCTCACCCGACGCGAGGAGCTTTGAGATCTCCGCAGAGCTCGGCTCGACCAACTACGGCGTGCTCGAGAACAAGTACCTCGCGAAGAACGCTTCGACCGAGCGCTACACCGCGGCCATCACGATCGGTGCCGACGAGTGGTCCTACGAAGAGGACACCGTCTTGCGGATGGCCGGCCGTGACGAGCTACTCCACCACACCGACCACAACACGCTCAGCCGCTCGGCCGACGCGTAGCGGGAATCAGTCGGAGCGTCGAGCGTTTGACGCGTCGAGCATTTCCTGGAGCCCGCCGATCTCATAGGCCTTCTCGGGGTCGGCGCGCACAACGGCGTCCAGACCATGAGCGTCTTCGCCGACCAGAATTCGCCACCGGTTCTCCCGCACGCCGTCGAGGATCACCGTCGCGGCCTCGGCCGCGGTCATCGGTGCTCGCGTCTCGAACTCGTTCGCGGCCACTTCCATGAACGAGCGTTCGTCGTCGCTGAGCTCAGCGCTCATGGTTCCGTGCCGCATCGAGCTCTTGACGATGCCGGTGCCGATGTGGCCGGGCATCACGAGAGAGACACCTACGTGTGGAGCATGAATGCGCAGGTCGGTGATCAGCGCTTCGGTGAACCCCTTCACTGCGAACTTGGCCGCGGAATACGCGGTGTGGGGCCGGTCCGGACCGAGGCTGGCCCAGAACCCGTTCACGCTCGATGTGTTGATGAGGTGCGCCTCGTCTGCCGCCGCGAGCAACGGGAGAAACGCACGCGTGCCCCAGTAGACGCCACCCCAGCAGATGTCGAAGGTGCGATCCCAGCCCTCGCGTGTGCCCTCGAAGAGGCTTCCGCCACCGCTGATGCCGGCGTTGTTGAACGTGAGATTCACATGATCGGCATCGTGCTGCTCCACGACCTCGTCGCGGAATCGCAGAATCGCTTCCTCGTTGCCGACATCGCAGTGGTGGCTCGTGATCTTGATGTCGACGGCCTCCTCACGGATCTGCGCCGTCGTGTCCGCCATGTCGTCATCGGACAGATCGCAGATGGCGATGTCGCAACCCTCGGCCGCGAGTTGGCGAGCCAACTGGCGGCCCATGCCGCTCGCCCCTCCGGTGATGACGGCCAATTTCCCTGAGAAGTCGCGCATCCGGTGAGCATACGATCGGCTCGGCCCGGGCACCTAAGCTCCGCTGATGTCAGATCCCACCGACGTACACGACCTCCCCACTCCGAGTCTGTTGGTCGAGCGGTCGATCTTCGATGCCAACGTGGCGGCCATGGCGGCGGCCCGACCAGGAAATCAGCTCCGTCCTCACGTGAAGGCGTTCAAGTCCACGGCTCTCGCAGCCGAGCTCGTTGCCGCCGGCCACACGAACTTCTGCGCGGCCACGGTCCGAGAGATCGAGGGGATGGCCGACGCCGAGATGGGTGTCGATCTGCTGTTGGCGAATCAGTCACTCGATCTACGTCGCCTCACCCGGGTAGTCGAGAAGGGGAGCCGTGTGACCGTGGCCATCGACTCGGCCGAGACGATCGCCGCTGCCGTCGCGGCGCGAATTCCCGAGGTGCTGGTTGATGTCAACGTCGGCATGCCGCGCTGCGGGATCGCGCCGGACGAAGCAGGAGCGCTCGCCGACGCGGCGAGAACGGCCGGGCTGATCGTGCGGGGAGTGATGGGCTACGAGGGCCACTTGATGATGGCCTCGGCCGAGAAGAAGGCCGCGGCGGTCGAGGAGTCCATGGCTCTTCTGCTGAGGGCAGCCGAGGACGTGGGAGCCGAGGTGGTGTCGGCCGGCGGCACCGGCACGTACGCGGCCAACACCTGGGCCTCCGAAATTCAGGCGGGTTCCTACTGCCTGCTCGACACCGACTACGCAAAGCTCGACTCGCCGTTCGAAATCGCCATCGCCGTACTCGCGACGGTGATCTCGGTGAATCGGGACGGCTATGCCGTGGTCGACGCCGGGCTCAAGGCGTTTGGCCTCGATCACGGCAACCCCGCATGGCCGGACGGCGATGTGTTCTTCTGTTCCGATGAGCACACGACACTGCTCGACCCCGACGGCTCGCTCCGTGTGGGTGACCGGGTGCGGCTCCAGCCTGCGCATCTGGATCCGACCGTCGCTCGCCACGAAACGATGTGGGTGGTCGATGGTGAGAGCATTGTGGACCGTTGGTCGATCGATCTGAGGCACTGGTGAGCAACACGTACCGCAACTGGGCAGGCAACCAAGTGTGTCTGCCGGCCGAACTCGCCAAACCCAGCTCGCCCGACGAAGTGTCGGCGATCGTCGCCCGCGCCGCGGCCGAAGGACTCCGCGTCAAAGCTGTGGGAGCCGGCCACTCGTTCACCGCGGCGGCGATGACCGACGGCATCCTGATGTCGCTCGATGGAGTCGCGGCAGTGGAATCGATCGACACGGCGCGTCATCAGGTGACCGTGGGCGCCGGGATGCGTCTCAAGGAATTGAACCGAGTGCTCGACAAGGCCGGGCTCGCGATGCCGAACCTCGGCGACATCGCCTATCAATCGATCGCCGGCGCCATTGCCACGGCCACGCACGGCACCGGCGCGGACCTCGGCAACCTCGCAACGACGATCATCGGTATGGAGATCGTCGACGGCGCGGGGCAGCGCGTGTGGTGCGACGAATCCGAGCAACCCGAGCTGCTGCGGGTGGCCCGTGTCGGCATCGGTGCGCTGGGGATCGTGACTCGAGTGACCCTGCAGTGTGTTCCCGCGTTCGACCTCCACGCGGTCGAGAGCATCGAGGTGCTCGACGACGTGCTCGACGGCTTCGAGGAGAATTGGGCGAGCAACGATCACTTCGAGTTCTTCTGGATGCCGGGAGCTCGGCGCTGCCAGGTGAAGCGCAACAATCGAACGGCCGACCCCCGCCGACCCCAGCCGAAGCTCTCCTATGTGAGAGACAAGCTCGTCGCCGAGAATCTCGCGTTCGGCCTGGTCACCAAGGTCGGGGCGCGGTTTCCGGCCGCGGCGCCGCGGATCGCCAAGATGGTAGATTCGGGCGTGTCCGGACGGGATCTCGTCGACGCCAGCTACCGGATCTTCGCCAGCCCTCGGTGGGTTCGCTTCTATGAGATGGAGTACGGGATTCCCCGCGAGGCGCTTCCCGAGGCTCTTCGTCGAGTGCGCGAACTCGTCATGACAGCGAGTGAGCCGATCTTCTTTCCCATCGAGGTGCGAGTCTCGGCCGCGGATGACATCCCCCTCTCCACCGCGCAGGGGCGTGACAGTGCGTGGATTGCCGCCCACGTGCACAAGGGCGGTTCGTACGAGACCTACTTCCAGGGAATCGAGCAGATAATGAACGACTACGACGGGCGCCCTCATTGGGGCAAGCTCCATTTCCAGAACCACACCACACTGGAATCCCGATACTCGGAGTGGGGCCACTTTCAAGAGGCGCGCACGCGGCTCGACCCGCACGGGCGCTTCGCAAACCCCTACACCGACCGTGTCCTCGGTCCGACCCGGCCGGCCTGACCAAGATGCCCACACCCCACCGCGCCGTGTCTCGCACCGTGTCTCGCACCGCTCTTCACTCCGTTGCCGGCCTCGTCTTCGTCCTTCTCGCCGCTGCGTGCGGTGAGGCAGAAGTGCCCGTTGCCGTCGATGACTTCACATCGCGCGTGAGCGAGACGCAGCACGTCTACGCCGAGCTCACCGAGGAGGAACGATCGTGCGTGTTTCGGCGTGAGGCCGAGGAGCTCGATGTGGATCTGATCATCAACGGGATCGGAGCGGCGGCCGACGACGAACGAGCACAAGCGGCGCGGATCGGGCTCGAATGCGTGGAGGACCCGTCCTCGTGGGACGGATGGATCCAGGTGCAGGCCGACAGCTTCGCCGCGGGGATCGGTCAGGGCGTGGAGTTCGGCGACGACGAGGGCAAGTGTCTCGTCGTGTATGCGCTCGAGAACTCCTCTGACCCAGCGCGGCTCTTTGCTGTCGGCGATCGGCCATCGGATATCGACATCTTGCTCGAGGGAGCCAACCGCTGCCTGACCGAGCAGAACCTGGCGCTCCTCTACGGCGAGGAGACAGCCTTCCTTGCCTATGGCGACGACCGCGCCCTCGACACGCTGTACGACTCCTGCGGCAACGGAGACGACGCGTCCTGCGACCTGTTGTACCTGCTGTCCGGCGCTGGCTCGGAGTACGCGGCCTACGCGGAGACCTGCGGCGAGACGGGGGAGCTGGGCGGGGAGTGGTGTACCGGCCTCGCGGTCGACTCAGAAGGATTTGCCGTCGAGAGTTCGGCCGCCTTCGTCGCGGTCCGCCAGGCCTGCATCGACGGCGACCCGGTCTCTTGCGATCTCGTCTACACGATGGCGGCATTCGGCAGTGAGGCCGAGTCCTTCGGATTCACTTGTGGTGAACGGTTCCCGCTCGGCGCCAATCCCAACTGCCGCACCTCCATGGCCGACTCGTGAACCACGAACTCGCTGACTTCTTTCGGTCGTTCGCCGACTACTCGTTGGCCGGCTACGCGCCTCTCTACGAGGCGATGGTGCGCGCTGCGGCCGACAACCCCGAGGTGATCGCGCTGGTCGCGAAGGCGCCGCCGCAGGCCCACGTGCCCAACAACCTCCACGCCGCGGCCCGCTATCTCCTCCTCTCCGGAGTCGCTCACCCGCTGGCTGCGGCCTACGAGCCGGACTTCGAAGGCGATGTCGGCGCACTCTTCTGCGATCTCGTGCTCTCCGAACCCGACGCCATCGCCGAGTTGCTTGCCACTCGCTTCGTACAGACCAACGAAGTCAACCGCGCTGCAGCCATAGCTCCGTTGCTCAACCTGATCGCCCAGCGGCGTGACGAGCGGCTTGCTCTGATCGACGTCGGTTGCAGCGCCGGGCTCAACCTGCTCCTCGACCGCTACCGAATCGATGTCGGCGACGCGACCCTCGGGCCGCTCGACGCCCGTCTCCGTCTGGAGGCCGAGAGCCGGGGCTCACGCGCAGTCACCACGCCGGCTGATATCGCGTGGCGGCGCGGTGTCGACCGCAACCCGATCGATGTCACCGACGCTGACGAGGCTCGCTGGTTGGAGTCGCTCGTGTGGCCCGACCACCCCGATCGACTCGATCGGCTGCGGGCCGCGATCGCCGAAGCTCGCACCGATCCGCCAGAGCTGGTGCGGGCCGACGCGGTGGCTGGTGTGGCCGAGGCGTTGACCGACGCGCCCCGCGACCTGCTCGCCGTCGTGCTCACCACGTGGGTGGTGTTCTATTTCGACGATGATCTGCGCCGCGAGTTCGAAGCCGCGATCACCGAGGCGAGCCGGCCGACCGCATGGCTTGCCATGGAGATGGGCGGTGTCGTGCCTGGCATCGACATGCCACCCGCCCCAGGCGGCGAGGGAGAAGTGAGCGTGATGAGTCTCGTGAGCGGCGGGGCCGGCGACCCGGTCACGCGCGAGTTCCTCGGGTTCACCCACCCGCACGGCGCGTGGGTCGATCTGGCCTAGCCGGCGAGTGTGGTTCCGCCGTCGAGCGCGAGGATCTGGCCCGTCATGAATGCGCCGGCCTGACTCGCGAGCATCAGAGCAACCCCCTTGATGTCGTCGGCGTCGCCCCAGCGGTGCATCGGGATCATGCGAAGCTCAGCGTCGTAGGAAGCCGGATCCTGCTTCGCGAACTCCGTCATGTCGGAGTGGAACCGGCCGGGCGCGATGGCGTTCGCGCGGACGTGGCGCTGCGACAGGGTGAAGGCCAGATTGCGGGTCATCTGATGGAGGCCGGCCTTCGACACGTTGTAGCTGTAGGTGTCGACCGGGTTGGCGGTGATGCCGGCGATCGATCCGATGTTGATGATGCTGCTGTTGCTCTCCGGCGTCGCTCGACGCGTGAGCAGCGGAAGGAGTTCTTGGGTGAGGAAGAAGGGTGCCTTGAGGTTGAGATCCATCACCTTGTCCCATCCCCGTTCGGGAAAGTCGTCGAGCGGCGCGAGCCAGCCGCGGCCGGCGTTGTTGACGAGGACGTCGATGTGGCTCTCGCGCTGCGCGACCTCGGCAGCCAGATGCTCGACGTCCTCCATCGACGAGAGGTCGCCGGCGAGCGGAATGCAGTCGCCGTCGTGGGCCGCGGTGAGCTCCTCGGCAGTGGCCTCGACCACCTCGGCATTGCGGGCGGTGATGTAGACCCGAAAGGCGCCGGCCTCGAGGAATGCCTCGGCCATGTGGCGACCAAGCCCCTTCGATCCGCCGGTGATCAGGCAGGTGCGGTCGGTCATCGAGAACAGATCAGGAATCATGGTCCGGAACTGTGTCATCGTGCGGCCCGTTCGTCTAGGGTCCGAGGCCTAACCGAAGAACAAATCGATAAGAGGAACCTTTCAATGGCAACGTCGCAACCCGCGATCCTCGGGGATCTCCAGAAGTACCAGTGGTACGTCCACATGAGCCGAACCGAGGGCGCCGACCTCGGTGTCATCAAGGCTGCGCTGAAGGCCGGTCAGGCCGATGCTGCCGCGCAGGGCGTCAACCTCTGCCTCCTCGTCGGGCCGGCGTTTGCCGATGCCCTCGGCATCGAGACTGGCGGAGACTTCCAGGACTACCCGGGCTACGAATCGCCCGACGGCACCAAGGTGGCCAAGGGCACGCAGGAAGAGCTGCTCATCTGGGTGCACCACGCCGACAAGGACCTGATCTGGGAAGTCCAGCACACGATGCGCAAGGCCCTCGCCGGCCACATGAGCGTCGCTCGCGAGACCCCCACCTTCATCTACAAGAACAGCCTCGACCTCACTGGCCACATCGACGGCACCGGCAACCCCGAGCCCGAGGACCAGCAGGATCGCGGCATCATCGACGACGGGCAGCCGGGCGAAGGCGGCAGCTACTGCATCGCCCAGCGCTGGGTCCACGACATGGACTACTGGGCCTCCCTGAGCCTCGACGAGGAGGAGAACACCTTCGGTCGCACCAAGGCCGACTCCACCAAGCTCGAGACCCAGGTGCCGCGCTCCCACCTGAAGCACGTTGAGCTTCGCGAAGGCGCGACCGCCGACGAATCGACCGCCAAGCGCGGCGAGATGGTTCGCCGCTCCACCCCCTACGCGTTCCACGAGGGCACTGTCGGGCTGTACTTCATGGGCTTCTGCAAGACCCAGGCCCCCATGCGCGAGCGCATGGAAGCCATGTACGGCCACAACGACCACGAGACCGACGCGATCACCGACTACTCGACGCCCGCGTCGGGTTCTTACTACTTCGCACCTTCGGTCGAAGCCTTGGCTGCCGCTCTCGGCTAGTCAGACCAGCTCTGCGGCGGCGGCCCTTCGGGGCCGCCGTT
>Ga0315336_1002678_pt1 | contig 26301 bp, 24 predicted proteins | sample ASW5metaG_FD_204512 | JGI IMG/M metagenome (GOLD analysis project Ga0315336, IMG submission 204512) | Ammonia-oxidizing marine archaeal communities from Monterey Bay, California, United States - ASW #5 | ecosystem: Environmental > Aquatic > Marine > Intertidal zone | place: USA: California... | reverse complement strand
ATTCACCCCAGTCATCGCTAAAGAAAAAAGTTTAAATATTGGATTACTTAAATTTGGAAGTGTGAATTGGGAAATAGATATTCTTGAACACAATGAATTAGATAAAAAAAATGATTTTTTAATAAAAAAAACATTCTTCTCTACTAAAAATGCTGCGGCGATAGCATTACAAGGTAAGGCTGTTGACGTTATAGTTACTGACTGGTTATGGGTTTCAAGGCAAAAAGGGCTAAAAAGAAACTATGTTTTTTTTCCTCATTCAATGACTGTAGGCGGTATTATGGTTAAACATGATTCAGAAATAATTGATATAAAAGATTTAGAAAACAAAAAGCTAGGAATTGCTGGAAGTTCAATTGATAAAAGTTGGTTGTTATTTAGAGCTTATTCTAATAAAAAAATAAACAAAGACCCAAAAAAATTTTTAAAACCAGTTTATGCAGCACCTCCACTATTAAATGAATTTATTGAAAGAAATGAAATTGATGCTGTATTAAATTATTGGCACTATAACGCAAAACTTCAGTATAAGGGTTATAGAGAGTTAATTTCTATTGAAAGTATTTTAAAAAATTTAGGGATAAAAACAAAAATACCAGCAATTGGCTGGGTTTTTGATGAAAGTTTTGGAAAAGAAAATAAAGATCTAATAAATAATTTTTTAAGAGCTTCAAATGAAGCTAAAAAAATTATGTTATCATCTGATAATGAATGGGAAAGAATATTTCCATTAACTAGAGCTAAAGATCGAACAATGCTTATTAATTTAAGAGATGCTTATAGAAGTGGCATACCATTAACTTTTGGAAATAATGAAATAGAAGAAACAAAAAAAATATATAAAATCTTAGCAAAATATGGTGGGAGAGATTTAGTTGGTACAAATAACGAACTTTCTCCTGATATATTTTGGGCTGCAAATTAATAATTAATAATTTTTTGGTCTTTTAACTTGAGTGCATTATTAAAAAATGAATTATTCAGAAGATTGGCTTCTATATTTTTCCTAATTATTCTTTGGGAAATTACTTCTAAAATAATAGATGATCAAATAATACTTCCTTCCCCTATTGATGTTATAGAGTCTATTAAATACCATGCCTCTCAAGATTTATTTTATCACGTTTATATTACTTTACTTAGAGTGATTACTGCTTTTTTTCTAGCAATGATGATAGGCTCGGCGGTTGGAATTGCTATGGGAAGAAACAAAAAAATAGATGACTATTTCGATGGATGGTTAATATTGGCTTTAAATGTTCCTGCTCTAGTAACAATAATATTGTGTTTTCTTTGGTTTGGCCTAAATGAAGTTGCTGCGGTATTAGCAGTTACAATTAATAAAATACCCACAGTAACTGTCATTTTAAGAGAGGGTACTAAAGCTGTAGATGAAAAACTTGTTGACGTTGGAAAACTTTATAATCAATCAAGATTTGAAATAATAAAGGATATATTAATTCCTCAATTATTTCCTTATTTTGTATCTGCTGCCCGTTCTGGCCTAGCTTTAATTTGGAAAATTGTTTTAGTTGTCGAACTTTTAGGTAGATCTAACGGAGTTGGGTTTAAAATAAATGAATTTTTTTCAATGTTCGATACAACTTCAATTTTAGCTTATACCTTGGTCTTTGTATCTATTATAATGTCTATAGAATGGTTTTTGGTTAGACCTACTGAAAAAAAATTAACTGAATGGAGATAATAAATTAATTAAAAAAAGCAATTAAAATGAATGATTTAAATATTGAAATAAAAAAGAAATCTTTTCCATTAAAAATAAAAGATAAAAAAAAAGAAAATATAATATTTAAAAGTTTAAATATTAAAATAACAAAAGGTCAATTTGTCGTTTTCTTTGGCCCTTCTGGTTGTGGCAAAACTACACTATTAAATATAATTGCAGGTTTAGACAAAAATTTTGATGGCTCGATAGTAACTGAAAATAATAAGTTAAATTCAAAAAAAAAAATAAGTTACATGTTTCAAACACCTAGATTGTTTCCCTGGTTAACTGCTTTTAATAATATTTTATTTCCGATTAAAAAAGAAAAAAATTGTGAAAAAATTGCATTTAATCTTATAAAAAAAGTTGGTTTAGAAAAATATAGAAATCAATATCCAGATAAATTATCTGGTGGTATGCAAAGAAGAATTGCTTTAGCAAGGGCTTTTGCACCAAATCCAAATATTTTATTATTAGACGAACCTTTTATATCTATTGATAAAAAAATTTCAAATTCATTAAGAAAATTATTAATTAAATTATGGAGAAAAAACAAGCCGACTATTGTATTTGTTACCCATGATTTAGATGAGGCAATTGAGTTAGCAGATAGAATTTTTTTTCTATCAAATTTACCTGCAAAAATTTTATTAGATCATGAAATTAATTTAACAAGGCCTAGGAATCCAAATAATAAAAAATTTATATTTCTAAAAAGATTATTTAGTTCCACGACAAGATTTAAAACAAAATAATTTATATATTTTGCTTAAAAAATTTATACATGAAATGTAACAAATCTAAGTCTGATTCAAAATTAAAAAAAAGAGAGAGAATATGTGTTGTAAAAATGCAACATTTACGTACTATTTTGAGTTTATTTTATGTCTATTAAAAAAATATATTTCTATATAAATGTTTGATTTTACTTAATAATATTGATAATAATGGCCTCTCTATAAATTGCTATATAACCCAAAAATAGTTAGGTAAGGAAAATGTATTGCGTTTTACCACAAAATTTTCATATTATATAAAAATAATTTATTAACTTTTTTTCTTTTAGGGAGGCTTTTATAATGATAGAAAAGAAAAAATTACTTATAGGCGCAGCAGGTATTGCATTAGCAACTGCTTACGCTGCTCCTGTAGATGCAAAAGTTACTTTAATGGCAGACGAACCATCAGGTTGGTCGTTTTCTGTTGATGGTAATGTAAATGCATTCTACGTATATTCATCTGGTACAGCTGATGCTAATATCGGTACTTCGCACGCTGCCGAAAGATCATCTTCAGGTGATAATTCACGTATTCAAACTGGTCTTTTACCATCAAAATTTGGTTTTGGTGTTCAAGGTCCAGCTTCAAACGGAGTTCAATTAAGAGGTTACTTAGGAATGTATCCTCAAATCCAAAATGGTGCTACTAAAACTGCTAGAGGTGCGCAATTAGATTTAAGAGAAATCTATGCTGCTGCATCAGGTGATTTTGGTGAAATACTTTTTGGAAGAACTTTAAGTTTATTTCAAAGAAATGCAATTGTGCAAGATATGACATTATTTGGTGTTGGTGCTACTGGAGACGGTCGTACTAATGGCGGTACAACTCTTGGTCGTATCGGTTTTGGATATGTATATCCGGACTTTAACGCTAACTTTAGATATACTTCACCTAGCTATAACGGAACAACTTTAAGTATCGGACTTTTTGATCCTTCAAAAATTGCTTCCGGAACAGGTATGGCTCAAACTGCTGTAACGTTTGATGAAGCTAACTTTCCTAGAGTTGAGGCTGAACTTAATATTAGTTTGTCACAAATTAGTGCTGGTTCAAACTTAGCTATTAGTGGAATATATCAAGAAGCTGAAAATGCAGGAGAAGCCGAAGCTGAAGGTATCCACGTAGGTGGTACTTTAGTAGGTGGCCCTGTTGCTTTTACAGCTCACTATTATAGTGGTGAATGTTTAGGTATCACATTGCAATTAGATACTGGAGCGCTTAGTTCTGATGGAAAATGTCGTGATGCTGATGGTTATTATGTACAAGGTACATATAACTATGGCGCTGGTAAAGTCGGAGTTTCCTGGGGTGGTTCTTATCAAGACCAAGCAGGAACTGACGGCGCTACAACTTTTGATGAAAAAGACAGTCAAGAGATGTGGACAGTTGGCTTATATCACAACTTAGCTCCTGAATGGTTGGCTGTTGCTGAGTATTCTCATACCGAAGAAGATTGGTATAATAAGGATGCTGGTGACAAAGAGAAGGAAAGTGACATCTTCTCAGTAGGTATGTTTTACCTCTGGTAAGCTAGTTACTTAATTTATAGAGCCTTCCCAACTAAAGAGATAAATTAATTGGAGGCAGGGCCTGTTGTAATGACAGGTTCTTGCCTCTTTTTTTTTATATATACAATTTATAATAAGAATCTTATAATTTTTATAATAAATATCAGTTTCTTTACTGAGTAGAATAATGCTTTATAATTTTTTTAAAAAAAAAAAATCAATATTTATTATTTCAATAATCTTATTATTTGCATTTCCAGCAATTAATTTTGCTAAAATTTCAGACAAAAATGAGGTGCAAACTTTTTGGCAAGAAGCACCTATAATGCCTGGTGCTGCCAAATACTTTATTAGAACCGAAAAAATAGAAAAAAAAACTAAAGTTTTAAATAATCATCCTATAAAAATATCTGGTGATATTTTAACAAAAATGTTTAAACAACTTTCTTACAAATACGACAGAAATGAACCGGAAATTCCTGTATTCTCAAATAAAGAACTTATTTTATTATCTGAGTATGTTCCACAAGCTCTTATGAATGCCAAACCAAACGAAGATGTTACTTTTGTTATAAAGGGGCCTCATAGTAGTACAAGATGGTCATTTAGTGAGGAAAGATTAACATCTGGCAGATTGTTTGTAGCTAATAATCAATTAAACTTAATAATTGGAGCTGTTCAGGTTAACCTTCAACCAACTCTAGAAGAGCGATATGCGGGAAATGTTTGGGAAACAACTAAATTGTCTTATGGCACTGGACGTAGAGTAAAGGGTGCTGAATTTGAAGGATTAATTGTTGTTTATAATCAAAATAAAGGAATATATAGAAAATCTAATGAAAGAAAAGATTGGTTTGTTTTTACAAATGATGCATATAAAGCAGCAAAAAGAAATGTAGATGGAAAAGCACTACCTAAAAAACAATATGAAACATTGCAACAACAAATAGACAGTTTGCAAAAACAATTAAATAAGAAGCCTAAACAACAACAAAGAGAATTGTCTCCTCCTCCTCCTCCTACTAAACAACTGAAAATAGAAAGAAATGAGCCTACCAAATCTAATAAACAAACAAATGTTAAGAATAATCCCCGTGCTATAGAACAGCGATTGAAAACAATTGAAAATTTGTATAAAAAAGGAATGTTGACTGAAGAAGAATATCAAAAAAAAAGAAATAGTATTTTAAAGGGAATTTAAATCTAAAGAAAAATTTTTTTTCAACTCTAGATGTACCCTCCTATTAAACCTTTTAATTCGTTTTTTTTAAAGACTGATGATAAATTACATTCTATATATGTTGAAGAATGTGGTAACAGAAATGGTTTGCCAATAGTCTATCTTCATGGAGGTCCTGGTGGTTCTATTGGCCCAAAAAATAGAAGTTATTTTAATCCTAAAAAATACAGAATCATTCTCTTTGATCAAAGGGGTTCAGGCAAAAGTAAGCCTAAAGGTTCTTTAAAAAAAAATACAACTAATAATTTGATTGCCGATATGGAAAAAATTAGAAATATATTAAAAATAAAAAAATGGATTATTGTTGGCGGTTCATGGGGTTCAACTCTAGCTCTTATATATTCCATAAATCATCCTAATCGCGTTCTAGGTATGGTTCTTAGAGGTGTTTTTCTTGGAACAAAAGATGAGGCACATTGGGCTTTTCATTATGCTTCTAAATATTTTTATCCTGAAATTATAGATATGATTGAAAATAAGTTAAAAGAAAAGAATAAAAAAATATTTCTAAAATTAGGAAAAATGCTGGAAAGTAAACAAATAAACTCAAGATATATCTCATCTATAATATGGGAAAAATACGAAAGAACTTTATCGGTTTTAAAACCTGTAAAAGTTAATTTAAATAAAAATAAAAAATTTAAAAGAAAAAAAAAATTACCAAATAGTCCATTTTTAGAATGGCATTATACTAAAAATAATTTCTTTTTAAAAAAAAATGAAATTATATCAAATATCAAGAAAATAAAGAATATACCAACAATAATAATTCAAGGAAGATATGATTTAATATGCCCTCCAAAATCTGCTTTCTTATTAGCAAAAAAACTGTCGAATTGTGAACTTAATATAATAGAAAGTAGCGGTCATTCAACATCTGAACCTAATATTAAAGTTAATGTTGTAAAAGCAATAAAAGAAATTTTTTATAAAATAAAAAGAAAATAGATTTGTGAATTAATTATTTTTCTTTTACTAAAATTGAACATCCAGCGATAGCATCTTTGCCACTATCTAAATAACAGGTTTCAATCATATTTTTTCTTAAAATTGTTCCTATTACTTTGCCATCATCATTACTACTGTCAGCCCAATAAAAATTTTTATAATCTGATCTAATAACACCCACAAATGCTTCTTTTCCATCTTTATGTTTAACATAACCTTTGAAAAGCCTGTCTTTTTGTTCTGTTATTTCAACAATATTATTACTTTGAACAAATCCTTTTTTTACTGTAGATTTAATATTTTTACCTTGCCATTTGCCGAGTAAGTTAGGAACATTTTTTGCATTAACTTGAAAAGAAATAAAAATAAAAAGTAATAAAAAAATATTCAAATAAACAATTTTTTTCATAATATGTAATAAAATTAATTATAGTTAAATGTTTAAAAAAATTCTATCAAATTATTTTGTAATTATAGTTCTTTTATTAGTTACATGTGAAGATTTTTATAATTTTGAAGCAAATAAATTAGATGAAAAAGCTCAAGAACTAATTAAAAGTTCAGAAATATTAGATAATACAGACGAAAAAATTAAACTTATATCAAATGCATTAATAAAAATCGAAAAAATTCAGAGTGAGTACCCAAAAACTAAGATTGCTAAATTACATAGAAAAACAAATAAAATTAATAAACTTAACTCGCAAATAGAAGAGTTAAAATTAATATCAAGCAAACAAAAGACGGAAAAAGAAAAAAAAAGTAATGTTAATGAAATTATAAAAAATATTGATCTAGCTAATGTGGAATTAAAAAATGGTAATAAAGTTAAAAGTTCATTAAATTTACTTAATGCAGCAGAATTATCAATTCAACAAATAGGAGATGCGAGAACAAAAGCTAGATTGTCAAATGCCATTAGTAAATTAAGAATACTTTTAAATGATAAAGAAAATGCATTTAAGAACATATTAAGTTCAGAAAAATATCTTAATGTAACATATACGGATCTGCCTAAAAAAGTTAAAAATTTATCAAAAGTTTATGAAATGCTTCATCGACTAAAAAAAGAAGACAAAAAAAAAGAAATTGAAAAGAAAATATATCTAATCATAAATAATGAAATCTTGAACAATGATAATAAAGCTGTGGCTCTTTTAGAAATCGCTAAAACAAATTTATTATTAAGAAGCATAGATAAAGTCAAAATTGATTTAATAAAATCATCAAAACTTGCAGAAAAATCAAATACTTATTTAAATATTGCAAAAATATCATATAAAATTGATGATATTACTCAATGTAAAGAATTTTTAAATAAAGCAAAAAATGCTGCAAAGACAAAAAATCAGGAATTTTGGATAGTAAGAGAATTAATTAATATAGCAATATTCGAAAGTTCAATTCAACTAAATAAAAAAAGCAATGAAACTTTAATGGATGCAAAAAAATATGTTCTTAGAAATAAAGATAAAAGAATTTTTGTTGAATTAATTATTGCCTTTACAAAAATAAACAATCTAGATCAAGCAAAAGAATTATTAAATTTAATGAAACCTGGTTATGAAAAATCATTGGCTATGTCGCTTGTTGGAAAGGAACTTGCTGAGAAAAAAAATATCTCAGAAATGGAATATTTTTTAAATGAAGCTATAAAAACAGTTCCTGATTTAATTGGTGGAAAGTATGCGCTTGGTTTACCAGGATTCTCAACAAGAGGTAGGGTTTTTATGGAAGTCGCTAAAACATATGCTTTAGCTGGAAAATTTGACAAATCTTATGAATTTCTAGGATTAATAGAAAGTGATAGGTTTTACAAAGAAGGTGTTTCCGAAATTATTATAATTCAATCACATAAAGATAAAGTTGGCGCAAAAAAACTTGCGCAAAAAATGCTCGAGCAAGGAGGCAAAATTATAGATAATAAATTCATTGGTAAAATAGCATATGCTCAAGCAATTAGTGGGGATATAAAAAATTCACTTAATACTATTAAAGAAATGGAAATTGGTTTTGATTTATCACAAACCTTAATCAACATTGCTAATCAAATCAATCCTCAACGAGAAGATCGTTTAATTTAGCACCACCTATATTGTACTTTGTAGAAGGTAATTTGTAAGACCAATTATCAATATCAGCAACAAAAATTTTATCATTATTTTTAAGTTTTAATACGTATTGGCTATCTATATTAAAATTAATCCATTTATCTTTATTTTCATTAAAAATAGATGCAGAAATTTTTATTCCATCAAATAACTCAAAATTTATTTTTGTTATAATTTTATTATCTACTGTATTTTTACGTTCTGCAACATCATTGAAAACTAAATTAGTAAAAAAATAACCTAAATAATTTGCAATTAAATCACTTTTAGGTATTTGTTCTTTATTTAAATTATCAATTAATAAATTTTCATTTTTTTCGTCTTTACTTAAAGAAAAAGAATCTCCAGCATTAACATGTTTTATTGATATTTTTTTTACATCATCATAATTTATATCTAAAATTTTAGTTTCTAACCAATCTTTTTCTATTGATGACATATCAAGAACTCCTGATGTCAACCATGTTTGCTTGTCTTTAAATTTCTTTATATAAACTCCATTATTTTTTTTCTTTCCTAAAATAAATTCTATTAAAATTTCTTTATCACTGTTTTTTATAGTTATAAATTTAGAGTTTCCATATTCATCATTTGGATATTCAAGATCTAATCGAGAATACAAAGATTCTTCCTTTGTTTTTTTTTCAAAAAATCTTAATTCTGAAATCTGAATCAAATTCCTTCTCACTACTTCATTTTTTACTATATAACCCGATTTTGATATCATATACCATTTCTCTTGGTCTTTTATAATTGAAATTTTATTTTTATTATTATCAATATTTATTTCTTTAATATCATTTAACTGATTTTTAATATTTTCAAAAATTACTTCTCCTCTTTTTATAGATGCTTCATATCTAGGTTGAATTAAAAATGATATTAACGCTAATAATAATAATGAGATTGTTATTAAAACTAAATATATAAAATATTTATCAGACATTTTTTTAATTTGTTTCTCTTACAATATGCTTTTGGTGCCTTTTTCTTCTTTCAGTAAACCCAAGCGCTATAGAAATAATAATTAATAAAATTGGTACAAAGAAAATATTAAAAAATTTTAAAGTACTATCTAATTTTTCAATATCTTTTCTTAATGCATTCTGCACTTTTCTAAGTTCAGATCTAACAATAATCATTTCCTGTCTAAATTTATCAATTTCTAAAGCTTCTTTTCCTGTTAAAAGTGACTTTTCCTCCCCATCTTCTTTTGAACCTTTTTGTATATTTTCCAATTTACTTTGATAACTGTTTAACTTCTCTAGAAGTTCTTGTTCTTTTGCTCTAAATTTTTGCTCTGCTTCTTTTTGAATCTTTTCTACTTTAGTGAATGGTAATGAAGAAACACCTTTTCCTCTTAATCCAATTAAATCTTCAGTACCATTTAAATATTCTAATAAATTAACTGTAAAATCAGCATTATTTGCTATAGGAGTTATTTCTCCAGACTGTTCATATCTTAACCAATATTCATCATATAACATGTCTGCATCAGCAATAACAACTAAAGTAGACGGTTTAATTGATTTACTTATATGTTTATTTTTATCAAAATCATCCCTCTTTGTCTCTGGTGGGCCATTGGGAAAATTAGATAAGAAATTCCCCTTAATTTCAGCAGCTAAAGTAAGTTCTTCATTAGAAGGAACAAAATTTCTTAATAATGTAGTTGGATCTGGGGCAAATCTAACCTCAGATACATCAATTTGCATGGATTGAGTTGTACTCCATACTAATCTTTTAAAATTCATATCGTTGTTTTGATTATTATTTTTTAGGAATCCTGATGTTGCAAAAGTTAATCTTTGAACTTTAGAAGTTACTTGATGTGTTTCATCCATGTGATCTTTTTTTATATCAAGCCATGCAAGATAATCTGTAACAGATGGTTGGTTTGAATCTCCAATTTCGATTCTTCTAGCTGAAAGTAAATCGCCAACAATTTTATTTTCTACCAATTCTACTCCCCATTTATTTAAAAGTTCATTTAAATTAGAATTGTTGCTATCGCCCTTATTTATTTGATTTGCGTCAGGAGAAAAACTTTCTGTTTCCGAATTAGGATCAATAAAAACAAGTAGTTTGCCTCCTCTTAATACAAATTGATCAAGCATGTATAATAATTTTTCTGGAATTTTTTTTGGATGAACTATCATTAATAAATCAAGTTCTTTCGGAATAGAGCTTGTTTTTTCATGAATTCTCTGAATTTCAAAAAACTCATTCATTTGATTGTAAACTTCCCATGGAGGAGCTGCAGCTGCTTCTTGTGTTTTAGCTAAAGGATTAAATGTGCCAATCATTGGTAAATCTGTATACAGTCCAACTAATCTTCTGTTTGGATTTGCCAAATTTGCAACAATCTTACTCAAATCATATTCTAAAAATTGACTACGATCTGGTTGAAAAAAAATAATCTTTTCTACATCATCAGTACTATTATTTGCAATTAACCCAAAATAACCATAAACTCCAGCCATGATTTCAGCGCCTTGTAGACCATATTCAACAGCTTTGTCTTCTTCGTTTGAGAAAGGTTTTGGATTATATATTTTTAATTTAATTTTGTTATTAGATAACAGCACGTACTGTTCAAGTATTTCTTTTACTCTATCATAATAATTTTGATAAACTGGGTTAACATCGCTAATTTCTTTTGTGTAAAATAATTTAAAATCAAGTGGCTCTTTAATAGATTTTAAAATTGATTTTGTTCCATCTGATAACGTGTAAACATTTGATTTTGTAAGATCAAATCTTAAATTTTTTAAAAAATTTTTATTTAAAAAATTAAATGAAAAAAAAGAAATCACTGCCAATAAAATAATTAGGGTAAGCTTATTTTGGTTATTTAATATTTTTTTTAACATAAAGTTTAATTAAATTTTTTAAATTCAACTATAATAACATTTAAAAAAAGCCAAAATATAATCACACTCACATAAAAAAGAAAGTCCCTTATCTCTATGACTCCTTTTGTTATTGAATCAAAATGAGTAAGAAAGCTCATAGAAGAAATAGTGTTTACTAAAAACTCAGGAGCCCAAAGTTTAAAAAAATTTAACACTAAATCTAGACCGCTCATAGTAAAAATAAAACATGTGGTTGAAGCTATGACAAATGCTATCACTTGATTTTTAGTAATAGCAGAAATACAAGATCCTATTGATAAATAAGCTCCTGACATAAATAAACTACCTACATATCCTGCTAGAATAACTCCATTATCTGGTTGGCCTAAATAATTTACTGTAAGCCAAATAGGAAAAGTTAAAAGCAATGCAATAAATATAAAAATCCAAGCAGCAAGAAATTTGCCTATAACTGATTGTGTTGTTGTTAATGGTAGTGTCATCAATAATTCAATTGTTCCTGTCTTTCTTTCTTCTGCCCATAACCTCATAGTAACAGCCGGTATTAACAATATATATACCCATGGATGAAAAGCAAAAAATGCGTTTAAATCTGCTTGGCCTCTAACAAAAAAATTTCCTAAATAGAATGTGAAAGATCCTATAAGTGTTAAAAAAATTACTATGAAAACATAAGCAAGTGGTGTGGAAAAATAACTTGCTAATTCTCTTTTTACTATATTTAAAAGTACATTCATAAATATAATTATTTTTTTAATGTAATTTCTCTAAAAATGCTATCTAAGTTTTTGTTTTTAAAGATTTTTTTTAAATCATTAGGCTTTTTATCAACAATCTTTTTTCCTTTAGCAATAATACAAACACGTGAACAAACGGAATCTACTTCTTCCAGAATATGAGTAGAAATTATTATTGCTTTTTTTTTACCCATTTCATTTATCAAATTTCTCACGTGGTGTTTTTGGTTTGGATCTAAACCATCTGTTGGTTCGTCTAAAATTAAAATTTCTGGATCATGTATTAATGCTTGAGCTAGCCCTACTCTTCTTTTATAACCTTTAGATAAAGTATCGATTGGTTGGTTAATAACATCTGTTATTTCAGTTTTTACTACAACAATGTCTAAAGCTTTTTTAAATTCTTGAAAAGACATCCCTCTAGTATATGCCACAAATTTTAGCATACTAATAGGTGTCATATCTCCATACAATGGAGCGCCTTCTGGTAAATATCCTATCAATTTTTTACACTCTATTGGTTTTACATCAACATCCATATCTTTTATTTTTATTATTCCTTCTGTAGGTTTCATAAAACCTGTAATCATTTTCATAGTAGTAGACTTTCCAGCACCATTAGGGCCTAAAAAACCAAGAACTTCTCCATTTTTTATATCCATACTAAGATTATCAACGGCTACAAACTCATCAAATTTTTTTGTTATATTTTTAAGAGAAATCATTTTTTTTATTTAATTCAATAGGCCATAGATGGAACTTTGATTTTTTTGATTTTAACAATTCTTTTTTTATATACTTTTTTGGTTTTATTTAAATTTAAATACTCTTTATTTACAATTAAATTTTCTTTATTTATTTCTTGGCAAATTTGCTTTAATTTTAGAGATCTTGCAATCGAACAATCTTTTTTAAATAGATATGATAAAGCATGATCAGTGGTTGTTTTATCTGTTACAAAATATGTGGCAAGATCAGCGCTATTTTTTGTATAATTTAAAGTATCAAATAAATTTTGCAAAGATATTGAGCAATTATTAAGAATTAAAAAAAGAAATAAAAAATATATTTTATAAATTGATTTTATCATTAATTTGTTTCAAAAAAATATAACTGTTTACCACTTTTTAAATCATAAATAATTATTTGATAATTTTGATTTAATTTAATAGTTAATATCAATTTGTCATCTGAAATATTAGCATTAATTATTTCACTATTTTCACTTAATTGTAGTTTCTTTAACTCATCTTTTTTAGGAAATATCAAAGTTTGTTTTGAAAATAATCTATCGAAGACAATATAAATAATAGATGATGTTGCAAAAAAAATTAACACTCCCATAAGAATTACTATAGATTTTAAATATTTCATATATTTTTTTTAAATGTGCTTACAAAATATAAAAATTTTACACGAAGATAAAGACTTAATTGTATTAGATAAACCTAGTGGTTTAACAGTTCATCCAGGTGCAGGACATGAGGAACAAACGTTAGTAAGTTTTTTAACAAAAAAATATGGAAAAAATCTATCAAATTTATCTGGAATAGATAGGCCTGGGATAGTTCATAGACTAGATAAAGATACAAGCGGTTTATTAATAATTGCTAAAAATAACAAAACCCATCAATTACTAAAAGAAAAATTTGAGAAAAGAGAAATAAATCGTTTATATTTAGCTATTGTTTGGGGATTGCTAGAGAAAAATAGTGGAAGTTTCACAATGAATATAGGAAGAAATCCAAAAAATAGAAAAAAATTCTCTATTCTTCAAATTGGAGGAAAAAAAGCAATTACAAAATATAAAGTTAAAAAAAATTTTTCCAATGTAGCATCATTAATTGAATGTAAATTACTTACAGGAAGAACTCATCAAATAAGAGTGCATTTATCCAGCTCAGGAAACCCTTTAATAGGAGATAAAAAATATGGAAAAAACAAATCAAAATTACTAAAAAATGTGGATAAATCTTTAATAAATCATATAGTTTCATTTAAAAGACAGGCTTTACATGCCTATTTCTTAAGCTTCATTCATCCAATAAAAAATAATAAAATACAAATAAATTCTAAATTACCTATTGATTTCAGTAACTTAATAGAGAATTTAAAATTAATTTAATCACTTGACAAGTATAATATAATTATGAGAAACTGTGGATAAGTAATAAACTAATATTATTTAATAGAATCGTTATATAAATATCGAATTTTATTAATTTTTTTAAGGGTTATTATTATTACAGCAGTTTTTAAATACTTACCAAGAATCACTTCAGAAAGCGGTTTAAATAGATACTTACAAGAAATAAGAAAGTATCCTTTATTAGAACCAAAATATGAAAGAGATTTGGCAATGAAATGGACAAAAAAGAAAGACATTGAATCTGCTCATATTTTAGTTACAAGTCACTTAAGATTAGTGGCTAAAATTGCCATGGGCTATAAAGGATATGGATTGCCAATAAATGAATTAATTTCAGAAGGAAATATAGGAATGCTTGAATCTATAAAAAGATTTGATTATAAAAGAGGATTCAGATTAGCTACTTACGCAATGTGGTGGATAAGAGCATCTATCCAAGAATATATATTACATAGCTGGTCATTAGTAAAAATGGGCACAACTGCTGCACAAAAAAAATTATTTTTTAATTTAAGAAAAATTAAATCAAGTTTGAGGGCTTATGAAGAAGGAGATATGTTACCTGAAAATGTAAATAAAATAGCAAAAAACTTAAATGTCTCAAAGAAAGAGGTAACTGAAATGAATAGAAGATTAGCTGGCCCAGATCATTCATTAAATGCTCCACTTAAAGAAGATGGTGAAGGAGAATGGCAAGATTGGTTAGTTGATACTTCACCTACACAAGAGTATACAATATCAAATTCTCAAGAACTAGACCAAAGAAAAGGTTTATTAGCAGAAGCTATAAATGTTTTAAGCCCAAGAGAAAAATATATAATGATTCAAAGAAGGCTGAAAGATAAACCTAAAACCCTTGAGTTTTTAAGTAATCATTACAAAATTTCAAGAGAAAGAGTTAGACAAATTGAAGTTAGGGCAATGGAAAAATTAAAAAAATCTGTGAAGAATTTGTTGATAAAAAAGAATTTAGAAAGAGAAGAAATTTCTCATGTTTTAAATTAATTTAATTCTTTTAATTTAATAATATCATTTCTATCAGGGCCGTTTGAAAGAAAAACTATAGGTATATTTAAAAGTTTTTCAATAACATTAATAAAATTTTGTGCATTTTTTGGCAATGACTTTTTATTTTTTATTCTAGTCGTATCACTACACCATCCATTCAGAGTTAAATACCTAGGTTTTATTTTATTTAAAATTTTACTTGAGTTAGGCATAAATTTAATTATTTTTTTTCCTAGTTTATAATGATGGCAAATTTTTATTTCTTTAAAATTATCCAATACATCAATTTTTGTTAATGCTAATGAATCAATACCAGCAATATTAATTGCTTTTTTACATTGTATAGCATCAAACCAACCACATCTTCTTGGGCGTCCAGTAACACTTCCAAATTCATTTCCATTCTTTGCGAGTTCTAATCCTAAATTAGATTTAATTTCAGTTGGAAAAGGTCCCTCACCTACCCTTGTCGTATAAGCTTTGATAACTCCTAATATATGTCCAATTCTTGATGGTTTTAAACCTAAGCTAGAAGCTGCCGTTGCAGGAATTGTATTACTTGAAGTTACAAAAGGATACGTCCCATGATCTATATCTAGCATTAAACCTTGTGCACCTTCAAAAAGGAATTTTTTTCTTAAATAAAACTTACTATTTATTAAATCACTTACATCAATAGAAAATGGCAGAATCTTTTTTCTTATTGATATTAATAATTTATAAACTTCATTAAATGAAATTATTTTTTGTGAAAAATTTTTTAAAAAAATATTATGAAAATTAACTATATTTTTTAATCTTGTTCTCAGAATATTTGTATCTTCTAAATCACAAATTTTTAAACCCCTTCTAGCAACCTTATCTTCATAACAAGGGCCTATACCTCTTCCAGTAGTTCCAATTTTTTTTTTTGATAATTGTTTTTCTCTTACTTGGTCTATGATTGAATGAAAAGGTAATAATATTGATGCATTGTTAGCAATTTTTAAATTTTTTTTAGATATTTTAATTTTTTTTTTTTTTAATAAAGCTATTTCTTTTAAAAAATGTATAGGATCTATAACTACACTGCTACCAATTATACATAATTTATTTCTAATTAAACCTGATGGAAGAATGCTTAATATAAACTTTTCTTTACCTATAACTATTGTATGTCCAGCATTATGCCCACCTTGAAATCTTAAAACTACATCAAATTTACCACATAAATGGTCTACAATTTTACCTTTTCCTTCATCTCCCCATTGTGCACCTACTATTGTAAGATTCTTCATTTTAATGGCTTTATTTTGTTGTTTTTAAAAATAAATTTACAGTTATGTAATTTAGCAATTTTTTTATCATTATCACTGTCAATATTTTGAATTGTAACCCAGCCTTTTTTTCGTAATTTAGGTAAGTTTTTATCAAATATACTGTTATATGAAATTAAAATTTTTTTTTTATTATTTTTTGAAATTCTTCTTAGTTGTAAAAACTGATTTAAAAGAAAAGTTGATCCAACAGCATCTTTATTTTTTGATGTTAAATAACGTCCACCTCTACAAACTTCTTTACTAGAATTTAAGCAAAATATACTAAATGTTATACCTGTATAATACTCAAAACCTCTATGATCTAACAAATCTATTGAAATTTTATATTCATCATAATTTTTCTTTTCCAATAGAGAACAAACGTTTATAAAATCTTTTATAATTTTCTTAGCATTGCTTCCTAATTTTATTTTTTTTAATTTTTTTAGATTTTTCTTTAATGCCCCTGAAGCATCAATAATTTCTTTTAAAATATTGAATAATTTAACATCGTAATTATAAATTTCTTTAATATTTTTTTTTGCAACAAGTTTTCTAAAACTAACCCTGTTAGTTGGTGAAACTTTAAAATCGTCAAATATTTTTTCTAATATGATTGGAGCATTAATATCTATACTAATTTTTTTAAAATTAATTTTGTTTAAAGAATCTAAACTCAAATTAATTACCTCAATATCAGCAAACAAATTTTTTGTACCTATAATTTCAAAACCTGCTTGCTTAAATTGTCTATCTGATGATAGTTTTGGTTTATCCGCTCTAAAAACATCTCCAAAATAGCATAATCTTAAAGGTTTAGGTAAGCCAAATAATCTATCTTCTGCTATTCTGGCTAATTGTGTAGTAATATCAGGCCTTAATGATACCTTTTCCTTTGTCAAAGGATCAAAAAAAGACAATGTTTTTTTATTTAATAATTTATTCTTTATATCAGATAAGGTTTTTTCATATTCAATAATTGGTGGTTCTATAAAAGAATAACCCCATAAATCAAAATTTTTTACTAATTTTTGCCCATATTCAAATTGAAGATTTGCATCATTTGTTAAAATATCTCTAAAACCAGTGGGGAGTAAATTCTTTTTTTGATTCATACATTATATGTTATAATAATAGAAAAAATTATTACTACTTTTTTAATGTCTCTTGGGGGAGCGAAAATAGCTGAGAAAAAAACCCTTAAGACCTGAACTGAATAATATTAGCGTAGGGAAAGAGAAATGGATAAAAGAATTAATAATAAAAAAAAAGAAAATATTACAATTGGACCATTCCCTTCTTCAAAAAAGATTTATTTAAAAGGAAAAATCTTTCATGATATTAGAGTCCCTATTAGGCAAATTAAATTATCTAAAGAAGCTAAACCAAATATAATCAATCTCTACGATAGTTCAGGAGTTTATACAGAATTTAAAAGTAATAATGATTTTAATATAAACTTAGGCTTAAAAAAGAATAGAGGTAAATGGATAAAAAAAAATAAATCTATAATCATGTATAGAGGAAGAAAGGTAACTTACAAAGATAATGGTTTTACAAAAAAGAGTGACAAAATTTTACATATTTTTAAAAAAGAAAAAAATGTTTATAAGGCAAAAAAAAGTAGTTTTATTACTCAATTATATTATGCCAAAAAAGGAATATTAACTCCTGAAATGGAGTATGTTGCTATAAGAGAAAATGAATTAAGAAAAGAAAGAAAAAACAAAATTAAAAAAGGAGCCATTCCTCAAATAATAACGCCAAAATATGTTATGGATGAAATAGCAAGAGGTAGGGCAATTATTCCATCTAATATCAATCATACAGAATTAGAGCCAATGATAATTGGTAGAAATTTTTATGTAAAAATTAATGCAAATATTGGAAACTCATCTATAACTTCTGATGCAATTAACGAAGTAGAAAAAATGGTATGGGCTATTAGATGGGGCGCCGACACAATTATGGATTTATCTACAGGAAAAAATATTCATAACATTCGTGAGTATATTATAAGAAATTGTCCTGTACCTCTTGGAACAGTGCCAATTTATCAAGCTTTAGAAAAAGTGGAAAGTCCTGAGGATTTAACATGGGAAGTTTATAGAGATACTTTAATTGAACAAGCAGAACAAGGTGTAGATTATTTTACAATTCACGCTGGTGTGAGATTATCACATATACCATTAACTTCAAAAAGAACAACTGGCATTGTTTCTCGTGGTGGCTCTATTATGGCTAAATGGTGTTTAGCTCATCACAAGGAAAATTTTTTATATACTAAATTTAACGAAATATGTGAAATTATGAGAAATTATGATGTTTCTTTTTCACTAGGTGATGGATTAAGACCCGGTTCAATAGCAGATGCAAATGATAAAGCTCAATTTGCTGAACTTGAAACTTTAGGTGAGTTAAATAAAATTGCATATAAAATGGATTGTCAGGTCATGATTGAAGGACCTGGTCATGTACCGATAAATCTAATTAAAGAAAATGTTACAAAACAATTAAAAATATGTAATGAAGCTCCTTTTTATACTTTAGGTCCTTTAACTACTGATATAGCTCCTGCCTATGATCATATAACAAGTGCGATTGGCGCAGCAATGATTGGATGGTACGGAACTGCAATGTTATGCTATGTTACACCAAAAGAACACCTTGGTCTTCCTGATAAAGAAGATGTAAAAGAAGGAGTCATTTCATATAAAATAGCAGCACATGCAGCTGATTTAGCAAAAGGTCATCCTGGAGCAAGAATTAGAGATGATTCTTTAAGCCAAGCAAGATTTGAATTTAGATGGCGTGACCAATTTAATTTATCATTAGACCCAAAAAAAGCAGAATCATTTCACGATGAAACATTGCCATCAGAAGGGGCAAAGGTTGCGCAATTTTGTTCTATGTGTGGACCAAAATTTTGTTCAATGCATATCACTCATGATATTCGAGATTATGTAAATAAAGGAATGCAAAAAAAGTCGAAAGAGTTCTTGAGCTTAAATAAATATAAAATTTCTAAAAAAATTAAAATAACAAGAGATAGAATTTAAGGGGTCTAGTTTCAATGGGGTCTCATTTAGAAAAAAAGATTATTAGCAGTAAAGACTTCAAATCTCTAGTTAAAAAAAAGTTTTTTGTTAGCTGGCTTCTATCGGCAATTACACTTTTAACTTACTTTTCTTTTATACTCCTGATTGCCTTTTTCCCTGAAGTGCTAGGACTTAGAATATCCGATGAATCAATTATCACAATTGGAATTCCCATCGGAGTTTCGATTATACTATTGGCTTTTGCATCAACGGGAATTTACGTCTTTATAGCAAATCGAAAATTTGACCAAACAGAGAAAATAATTCTGAAAAAGAATAAATGACAAATTATCCGGCAATAACAATGTTCTTCATATTTGTCTTCGCAACTCTTATGATCACCTATTGGGCTGCCAAAAGGACAAAATCACGTTCTCACTTTTATGCTGCAGGAGGAAAAATTACAAGCCTACAAAACGGATTAGCTATTGCAGGTGACTATATGTCTGCTGCATCTTTTTTAGGTATTTCCGGTCTTGTATATCTTTCGGGATATGATGGTCTTATTTATTCAATTGGATTTCTAGTAGGATGGCCAATTATATTATTTCTACTCGCTGAACGACTACGCAATTTAGGAGATTATACATTTGCTGACGCTGTATCACACCGGCTTGATCAGACCAAAATAAGATGCCTTGCTGCAAGCGGATCGTTAATAACTGTTGCCTTATACCTCATTGCACAAATGGTTGGAGCGGGCAAACTGATTCAACTACTATTCGGACTCCCCTATGAGTTTGCTGTCGTTATAGTTGGGGTGCTAATGGTTCTCTATGTAAGTTTTGGTGGTATGTTAGCAACCACATGGGTCCAAATTATCAAGGCTGTGTTACTTTTGTTTGGAGCAACCTTCATGACAATCGCAGTTATGTGGACTACTGGTTTCAGTTTCGAGTCACTCTTTCAGAAGGCAGTAAACGCCCATCCGCAAAGTTACGCTATCATGCAACCTGGTGGGCTGGTATCAGATCCTGTTTCAGCAATATCTCTAGGTATAGCTCTTATGTTTGGAACAGCGGGGCTTCCTCATATTCTAATGCGCTTTTTTACTGTTAAGGACGCAAAAGAAGCACGTAAATCTGTTTTTTTTGCCACAGGTTTTATTGGTTATTTCTACATACTAACCTTCATAATAGGCTTTGGGGCAATTATGTTGATTTCGACAAACCCTGAATTTTTGAACGAAGACGGAGGATTAAGAGGAGGAAATAATATGGCCGCAATACATCTCGCAAATGCTGTCGGAGGGGATGTGTTTTTGGGATTTATATCAGCCGTAGCCTTCGCCACAATACTTGCTGTAGTATCAGGACTTACCCTTGCAGGGGCCTCAGCAGTTAGCCATGATCTATATGCTTATGCCCTCAAAAAAGGGGAGGTTAACGAAAAAGATGAATTATTTGTATCAAAAATCTCAGCCGTTACTCTTGGGTGTGTTGCTATCTTTCTTGGTATTCTTTTTGAGAAACAGAACGTTGCATTTATGGTTGGCCTTGCATTTGCCGTAGCAGCCAGCGCAAACTTTCCAATTCTATTTCTCTCCATGTACTGGAAAAAACTAACCTCCAACGGAGCATTAATAGGAGGTGGTGCCGGCCTTATGACAGCAACAATCTTGGTAATTCTTGGTCCAACAGTTTGGGTCGACGTCTTTGGATATGATAAGCCAATATTCCCTTATAAGTATCCAGCGCTATTTTCGGTAACAACAGCGTTCATTGTAATGTGGCTCTTTTCTATAATGGATAAAAGCAAAGCCTCAAAACGAGAAATTGCCGCATTTGATAGTCAATTTATACAATCACAAATAGGTTTAAAAAAACAAAAAAAACTATAGGAAAATAAAAATAAGTAAAAAAAAAGGGCCCATTGTAGGGCCCTTTTTTACTCTACACCTTCACCGTGTCGGGATCAAATTCGGGAGGGTGAAACTTTATATTTTAGCTGATTGATCTTTTATTAAGTAACCAGCATATGATAGCCAATGCTACTAATCCAACTATACCGTTACTACCTAGTTCACTAAGTAATGAAGTAATATTGGATACAACATCAGTACCAATGAAAGGAACAGCGCCTGGATAAAGTAAACCAGCAACGATGCCAAAAGCAATTAGCATCAAACCAACCTCTGTTAGTGCTCCGATCCATCTTTTAGCTACATTTAAGGCATTCATTAGTGCCCCCTATAAAAAATTAGTAATTATACATAATTACTACATATAGTAGTATTATTACATAATACACAAAATATAGTTGATTAAAAGAGAAAAATTAAATATTAATACAATATGTTGTAAATACGCAACACTTCTTATAATTAATTTTTGATCAAAATTTTTTATTTAAATTATACTTTTTATTTTATTAGATAATTTATTAGCTATTCTATTGATTATACTAAGTTTTTCACCTTCTACTAATACTCTAATTAATGGCTCTGTTCCTGAAAATCTAATTAAAATTCTAACATTGCCAACAACTTTATTGTTGTAAAATTTTAATAAATTATTAATTTTCTTATTTTTTTTATTAATAGAATCTTTTAATTTTATATTTTTTTGTACTTGAAAATGAGAGTTATAAAGATCAAAAATCTCGCTAGTTTTTTTGTTATATTCAGAAATTATTTTAATTAGATATAAAGCTATTAAAATACCATCGCCAGAAGGTCCATATTCTTTTAAAATAATATGCCCAGATTGTTCTCCGCCTAAAAAACAATTCTTTTTATTCATTAGTTTATAAACAAACTTATCGCCAACATTTGATCTATAAAATTTTAAACCAATGTTTTTAACAAAATTTTCAAGACTCATATTAGACATATGAGTCCCTACTACTGAACTCGTATTTAATGTTGATTTGCAAACAAAATATTTGGCTAAACATGCTAAAATCTTATCTCCATCAATGATTTGCCCTTTTTCATCACAGCAAATTATTCTATCTCCATCACCATCAAAAGAAATACCAAAATCAGCAGATTTATTTTTAACTTCATTGATTAAACTTTTAGGGTATAAAGACCCGCATTTATAATTAATATTTCTACCATTAGGTTTATCTTTTATATAAATTGAATTAATATTTATTTTTGAGAAAATATATTTTGCTACTTTATAAGATGAGCCATTTGCACAATCAATTACAATTTTTAACTTTGTTGAGAAATTACGTTTTATTAAAATTTTTTTAAATTTTTTTTTATATATTAAAAAAGGATTATTTACTGTTTGTATTTTTCCATTATTTTTATCATTATCTTTTTTTTTAATTAATTTAAAGAAATATTTTTCAATCTTGTTCTCATCTAGATCAGAGAACTTTTCACCATTTTTATTAAAAAATTTTATACCATTAAATTGGTATTGGTTATGAGAAGCAGATATGACTATACCCATATTACAATTAAGTTTTTTTGTTAAATAAGATATTGCAGGTGTCGATATTAAACCTACTTTAAATACTTCTGCACCATTGTTTTTTAAAGCATTTATAAAATTACTTTCAATTACTTTACTTGACTCCCTAGTATCTCTACCAACTATAATCTTTAAACTTGTATTGTTTTTTAAAATAGCCTTAGACAAAGTATTTAATGATAAATTATTAAAAATTTCATTATTTGATAAAGATCTAATGCCGTCGGTTCCAAATAATTTTTTAATCATAATATTTTATAAAAGCTATTATTTTTTCTGAAGTGCTTGCCATACAAGTTTTGCTTGCATTGCTTCTTTAACATCGTGTACTCTAATAATATCAGCGCCTTGTTCTAAAGCATATTGATTTGCTGCTATTGTTCCAGGAATTCTATTAATCGGATCTTCTTTTTTACTCAAATTTGATATAAATCTTTTCCTAGATAACCCTATTAAAATGTTACATCCTAATTTATGAAATATTTTTAAATTTTGTAAAATTTGAAGATTATGCTTACTTGTTTTACCAAAACCTATACCTGGATCAAGTATAATCCTATTTTTTTTTATACCTTTTGTTTTACATTTGATAATTTGTTTTTTTAAAAAATAATATATATCTCTTGGTGCAAAATTATATTTAGGATTTTTCTGCATTGTCTTTGGGTTACCTTGCATATGCATTAAAATTATGAAACATTTTGAAGATTTAACTACATTTATACTTTCTGGATCATGATTTAATGCAGAAACATCGTTAATAATTTTTACTCCATTATCTAAAGCAAACTTCATTGTCAATGAATTTCTAGTATCAATAGAAATATTTAGTTTCTTTCTTTTTAAACCAAGAATAATAGGTTTTAACCTCTTAATTTCTACTTCAGGCGATATTGTGTTTGCCCCAGGTCTAGTTGATTCAGCACCAATATCAATAATATCTGCTCCCATTTTTTGCATTTTAATTGCATTTTTAATCGCAATGCTTGGTTTCAAAAAGTACTTACCTCCATCTGAAAAACTATCAGGGGTAATATTTAAAATGCCCATTATGCCTGGGGTTTTAAATCCTAAATATGGTTTCTTAAAAGGTTTAAAAAGATTCATGGTATGTATTCTAACTATAGAATTACTTTTTGAAAAATATTTTTGCTAAATATTAATTGTTTTCTAATTGAGGCTCCGAAAGGTCTACTTTTTTTTTCTTTTTTTCTACAGAAGGAACTGCGGCGAGTGTTTCATTTTTAGTTTTTGTATTTTTTACAATAGATTTTTTAATTTTTTTACCTTTTACAATATCAATAATTTCTTTTCTATTTAATGTTTCATGTTCAACCAACCCTTTGGCTAACCTGTGTAATTGTTTAACATTCTTTTTTAAAATTAAACGAGCTTTTTTTTGTGCCTCTATCACAATTCTTCTTACTTCTTGATCTATTTCTTGTGCAGTTTTCTCAGATACGCTTTTCTTTTGCGTTACTGAATGACCTAGGAATATCTCTTGTTCATTCTCACCATATGCTATTGGTCCTAATTTTTGACTCATGCCCCATTGAGTTACCATTCTTTTTGCATCATTTGTTGCCATACTAATATCTGATTGAGCACCTGTTGTTACTTTAGATGGCCCAAAAATCATTTCTTCGGCAATTCTCCCGCCCATTGCGACTGCTAAACGTGCAACTAATTGTGCTTTTGTCAGTGAAAGTTGATCTCTTTCCGGTAAATGCATTACCAATCCTAACGCCATGCCTCTAGGTATAATAGTGGCTTTATGAATAGGATCAGTATCTTTTAAGTGTAAAGAAACAATTGCATGGCCTGATTCATGATAAGCAGTTAATTTTTTTTCCTCAAGCGTCATTATCATAGATTTTCTTTCAGCTCCCATTAAAACTTTATCTTTTGCATCTTCCATTTCTTGCATCGTAACAAATCTTTTATTTCTCCTTGCTGCTAACAAAGCACTCTCATTTACAAGATTGGCTAAATCTGCGCCTGTAAAACCAGGCGTCCCTCTTGCTATAACTTTCGGTTCAACATTTGGGGCAAGTGGAACTTTTCTTAAATGAACTTTTAGTATTTTTTCTCTACCAAGTATATCTGGATTTGGAACAACTACTTGTCTATCAAACCTACCAGGCCTTAATAATGCAGGATCTAGTACATCTGGTCTATTAGTTGCAGCAACAATAATTACACCCTCATTACTTTCAAAACCATCCATTTCAACTAACAACTGATTTAATGTTTGTTCTCTTTCATCATTCCCACCGCCAAGTCCAGCGCCTCTATGTCTACCAACAGCATCAATTTCATCAATAAATATAATGCATGGAGCGCTCTTTTTACCTTGTTCAAACATATCCCTGACTCTAGAAGCTCCGACACCAACAAACATTTCTACAAAATCTGAACCAGATATAGTAAAAAATGGCACCCTTGCTTCGCCAGCCACTGCTCTAGCTAAAAGCGTTTTACCACATCCTGGTGCTCCAACTAATAAAACTCCTTTAGGTATTTTGCCTCCAAGTCGTTGAAATTTTGAAGGATCTTTTAAAAACTCAATTACCTCTTGTAATTCATGTTTTGACTCATCTATGCCTGCTACATCTTTAAAAGTAATTTTTCCAGATTGTTCGTTTAGTAATTTAGCTTTTGATCTTCCAAATCCAAGTGCTTTTCCACTTCCTGATTGCATTTGACGCATAAAAAATAACCATACGCCAATTAATAAAAGCATTGGAAACCATGATAAAATAATACTTAATAAAGAAGATCCTTTATCTCTATAAGGTTCAACGCTTATTTTTACATCTTGATTTGATAATTTTTCAATTAAATTTGGATCATAAGGCGCATATGTTCTAAATTTTTTATCATCTACTAAATTTCCATTTATCAAATCACCTTTAATATTTACATCTATAACATTACCTTTCTCAACTTCATTTAGAAAATCTGAAAAAGCAATTTCTTGCACTATTTTAGTTTCATGTGATTTGGTAAAAAAGTTATAAAAAGAGGATAAAATGAACGCTATAACCAACCACACTAAGAAATTCTTTTTTAATTTTTTCATATATATCTATATTTAATCTTTTTTTTTATAAGGGCAATATCATTTCTTAATAAATATTCGGCAAAGACATCATTGGTTTAAAAATAAAATTCATATTCGAGAATTCTTTCTTACATTTTGAATTAGAATAATACTTTAAATGAGGTACATATAAAACATCATTTTTTTTATTTTTTATTGCTGGTAAAGATAAAATGATTTTGTTTGGAATACTAAATTTTTTTTTTAATTTTTCATTCTTTAATAATATTTCATTCCAACCATTTTTTTGCAATTGTTCAATAAAAATTGATTTTCCCAACTTTTTTTTTA
>Ga0315336_1002677_pt1 | contig 26320 bp, 24 predicted proteins | sample ASW5metaG_FD_204512 | JGI IMG/M metagenome (GOLD analysis project Ga0315336, IMG submission 204512) | Ammonia-oxidizing marine archaeal communities from Monterey Bay, California, United States - ASW #5 | ecosystem: Environmental > Aquatic > Marine > Intertidal zone | place: USA: California... | reverse complement strand
AACTTCTTGTACTTCAACAGGATCCAGAGGGAGGCGCTGTATCCTCATCGTTACCATTTTAGTTTCTTAGGCTTACACTTCACCTTCCCTTCCAGGAAAGGTGTTGCATCGACCCATTGAGATCACCCGGGATCGCACAACCAAAACACCCGGCCGGCGCAGTTCCGGGAGGTGCTCGGGGATAAAGGCCCGAACTCGGCCGAGTCCGACAGGGCCCAGACTGCCGTCGCATCTAGAGCGGGTCCTCCCGTTGGCGGTAATGGTCAACGCAGGCTAACGCTCGCGGCTCCGAGTTTGGTTTTGAGGGGCTGAGGTTTGTTGGGTTCTCGCGGGCAGGCAGGTTCAGACCTACGCCTCTTTCGCTTAACGGTGTGATCTCCTGGGTGGGGATGGCGCCGCCGGGTGCGGCGTTTGTGGTTCGAGGTTGATCTAGCCCTAGGCGTCTTTCCAGGGTTCGATGGAGAACAGGCTGACCAGGTCGGTTACGCCTAGGGGGACTTCGCTGTCGTAGGGCTCGCCGTAGGCTACTCCGATGAGTGAGCCGTAGTGGGCGAGGTTGGCTTGGATGGCGTCGAGGAAGCGCTTGGAGGCGATGCGGACGGGGAAGCCCTTTTGTTGCGACTCGAACTGCGAGCGGTAGCAGCGGACGGCCTCCATGCGCCGGTCGATGACGCCGGAGATGTCGACGACGAACTTGGGCGATTGGTGACGGCTGCCGAAGTGATGGAGCAGCGCTTTCGGACGCCACGGCGGCAGGTCGGGCAAGTACTTGCGGATCGAGCAGAGGTAGAAACTCTGCCGCACGAGTTCGGCGACGCCCATGTGGTCCGGGTGATGGTCGTCGCGGGGCGGCACGATGACGATGCTCGGGCGCAACTCGCGCATGGCGCGGACGATGTGCTCGCGGTTTTCGTCCGTGTCGCGGACGTGTCCGTCGGGGATGCGAAGGTTGCGGCGTTCGGTGAGCCGCAGGACCTTCGCGGCATCGGCTGCTTCCTGGTCGCGGATCTCGGGTGTCCCCAGGCTGCCCAGGTCGCCGCGGGTGAGGTCGACGACGGCGGTGCGCCGGCCTTGGTCGGCTGCGAGAAGGAGTAGGCCACCGCAGCAGAGTTCGGCGTCATCGGGATGGGCGGAGAAGACGACGATGTCGAAGGGATCGCTCTGTGGTGCGGTTGCCATGACAGACCCCACAGTCTAGACGATGCCGAGGGACTGGGTAGTGATATCCGCCGGGGCCCGCTCCATGACTGTCGCGGCTCTATCTCTGCGCTCGGGTGTAGGATACTTTTGTCATGGCTTGGGTGGCGATGCGGTGGCTGGGGCTCTGGGGGCGCTGGCGCGGTATGGGTTGAGCGGTTGGGTGCACCGCTTTGCGGGTCCCGGGTTCCCGAGCGGGACATTGTCGGTGAACTTGCTTGGCTGCTTTCTGTTGGGGCTGCTTACGGAACTGGCGCGGCACGGCGGCTGGGTGTCGCCGGAGTTGCGCGTGTGGGTGGGGATCGGTTTTCTCGGGACGTTCTCGACGTTTGGCGTGGAAACGTTTCGGGCGGCCGAGGCCGGTGACTGGTATGTCGCGGCGTGGAACATCGTGCTCAATGTTGTGGGAGGATTGGCGCTGGTGCTGGCGGGCGTGACGTTGGCGCGCTGGCTGACGCAGATGAGGAGCGGGCTATGAGAGGCATCGAAGGGCGGCAAGTGTTGATGCGTGTCTTCGTCGGCGAGCGCGATCGCTGGCACGGCCGCAGCCTGACCGACGGGCTGATCGAGTTGCTTAAAAAGGAAGGGTTCGCCGGCGCTACAGTGCTGCATGGCACGCAGGGGTTCGGCGCGCATTCGGTGATTCATCGCGACTCGATCCTGCGGTTATCCGAAGACTTGCCGGTGATTATCGAAGTGGTGGACGAGGAAGAAAAGGTTCGAGCCATTCTGCCAACGCTCGATGAAATGCTCGAAGGCGGCTTGGTGACGATGGAGAAGGTTGAAGTGATTCGCTATCAGCCCAAGCGCTCGAAGAATTGAGGGCTTGCCAGATTCGGGTCCTGCCGTGAGAATGGCGGCATGAATTGGCTTCCACCGAATCGACGATCCATCTTATGCAGTCTGGCGGCGCTGCCGGGGCTGGGCATGCTCGCGTCCTCGAAGGGTGATGCCGCGGCGCGCGTGGGCGGCGGGCGAGACGTGATCCCGGAACTGGGCGTGTGGCCATTCATTAACGCCGGTGGCGCGTATACCGTTCTCACTGCCTCGCTGATGCACCGTGAAGTTTGGGACGCGATGACGGTGGCGTCGCGGCAGTTCTGTCCGTTGCAGGACTTGCATGATGCTGTCGGCAAGCGGATCGCGGAGCTCACGAAGAATGAGGCGGCGTCGGCGGTGGCGATCAGGACGGCGGCGTGTGTTGCAGGCACTGACCGCGAGAAGATTCGCCGTCTGCCTGACACGCGCGGGATGAAGAACGAGGTGATCGTCCAGAAGAGCCACCGCAATGGGTACGATCATGCGGCGCGCAATACGGGGATCCGGCTGGAGGAAGTGGAGACGGCGGAGGAGCTGGAAAGCGCGATCCACTCGCGGACGGCGATGATGCTGTTCCTGAACATGTATAAGTACGACGGCAAGATTTCGCACGCGGAATTCGCGCGGCTTGGTAAGAAGCACAACGTGCCGACGTTGGTCGATGCGGCGGACGCGTTGCCGCCGGTCGAGAATCTTTGGGACTACACGGACGTGGGGTTTGACCTGGCGGCGTTTTCGGGCGGCAAGGGAATTATGGGCCCGCAGTCGGCGGGGATCCTCGTGGGGCGGAAGGATCTGATCGAGGCGGGGAGGTTGAATAGCAGTCCGTATTCGGACTCGGTGTGTCGCATCAGCAAAGTCAACAAGGAAGAGATGGTCGGCATGATGGTGGCGCTTGAGACGTTCGTCAACCGCGACCAGGAGGCGGTTTGGCGAGGCTGGGAAGCGCACTGCGACCGGATCGCGGGCTACGTGAAGGGCCTACCTGGAGTGAAGACTGAGACGATTGCGAAGAAGCCCTATAGCGCGGTGCCGCACTTGCACATCTCGTGGGAATACGAGGCGACGGGTAAGAAACCGGCTGATGTCGTGAAAGAACTGTGCGAAGGTAGTCCGAGCATTGAGGTGAGTCCGAACTCGCGAGAAGAGTTGATCATTGCGGTCTGGATGTTGGAGCCAGGCGAAGACCGGATCATCGGACAGCGCGTGAAGCGGATCCTGGCGAGTTAGCTACTGCTTGTCCCACGACAGGAACGACAGGCCGTTTTCATCGAAGACGATCTTGCCGCCGCGTACGGTGAGCACGCAGTGCAGCCGCTCTTTTCCGAGGAGCTTGTTTCGGCGGGCGTCCATAAAGGCGAAGACGCCTTTCTCCAGGTCGAAGACGGCGATGTCGGCACCCTTGCCGCGGCCGAGCGTGCCGAGTTCGGGGAACTTGCGGATGGCCCGCGACGGGTTGACGGTTGACCGCGCGATGGCTTCGTTCAAGCCCATCCCGAGGTTCATGAGCTTGGAGATGCAGTTGGGCATGTCGACTTGATTCATCACGCTGCCGGAGTGTAGATCGGTGCTGATGACGTCGGGGGGGGGAGCCGTGCTCGATGGCTTTGGCGGCGACGGGCCACATAAAACTGCTGCCGCCGTGACCGAGGTCGAACAGGACACCGCGCCGGCGGGCTTCCCACGCTACCGGACGGATGTCTCCGCCGAAGCGGCTGACCAGATGCATTTGCTGGTCGTTGTACATGTGCGTGTGCAGGTCACCGGGGCGCATGATGTCGAGAAGTTTGTCCTGCATGTTGCGGTCTTGGTTGGTGTAGATGTTGTCGTCGACGAGGACCGGGACGTCGGCGAGCTTGCCTGTCTCGATGGCTCGCTTGAAAACGAAGAAGCCGGTCGGGCCGGGGTCGTGTTTCTTGATTCCGACGATGAGGGTGGGGTATTCGTGGACCTTGGCTGCCGCAGCCTCTGCGTCCATGTCGTCGGTGTTGCTTTCGGCGGCGGAACTCACCATGCCGGCGCCGACGATGTTCAGATAGGCGAGGACACGCGTCTGGACGCGGTCGATGATCTCGGACTTGAAGCGGTCGAAGGTGCGCCACCCGGCTCCACCGCAATCGACGATGGTGGTCGCGCCTGTGACGAGCGACGTGTCGTCGGGAAACAGGCTGCCCGGAAGGCCGAAGACGTGCGCATGGATGTCGATCAGGCCCGGTGTGACATAGAGGCCGCTGACGTCGACGACTTGCTTGGCTTTGGCTGGCGGGATGTTGTCGGCGACCACGGCGATTTGGTCACCCGTGATGGCGAGGTCCGAGATCCGGTCGATTTCGTTGGCCGGATCAATGACATGTCCGCCCTTAAGGAGGAGGTCGTAGACGGGTTGCGCGGGTAAGACGCTGGTGTACGCTGCCAGTAGAAGTAGGAGTAGGCTGGGATAGCGAAGGATGGCAGTGACGAGACGCCGTATCCTTGGCAGTATAGGGAACGCTGTTGATAGAGGGCTCGTGTCGGCGCTGTAGGGCGAGCACGGCATGCCGTGTTTCTACCTTGTCACCACGATGGCTGGACTTCCCGCGTTAGTTACGGACGAGGACAACGGGGGCGGCGGCGGCGACGTTGACCTGGCGGAAGAACTCTTTGACGTGCTCGTATTGATCCGGGGCGAGGACCATGTTCTCGAGAACCAGCGAGCGGTCGAACAGCAGGTTGTCGCCCTCGACGCGCCACTCGGCCCGGAACGTACCGAAGTCCTCCTCGATATCGACATCGTCGGGTTTCTCATCGACGTGGAAGCCGAGCGGCAGCGCGACTTCGACCGACTCGTCGTAAGCGCGCGAATCTAGGACGATCGGTTGGCTGCGAGTGTCGTCGGTGAACGACAGTGCGTCGCGGCGCGACACGATGGCCGGCTTGAAGATGATGAGCTGGCCTTGCATGGATTGCCCGTAGCGCTCGGCCGTAAACTCCACGTCGAGCTCGAAGCGGCCGGTGTCGTCCTCCTGGGCCTCGACTTTCACGACTTCGGAGCCTGGCGCGCCGCGCGCCACCCAGCGTTCAATCACCGACCTGTACTCGCTTTGGGTCAACCGCTTCAGCAGCTTGCGATTGGCGGTGGCGGATTGGCCCAAGGCCTCTTCGCGCAGCGTCGCCTCGATGGCCCCGACGGCGCTAAGAGAGACTTTGGTATCGCGCCGCAGCAGGTTCGAACTTCGTTCGGTCGCGGGAACACGTATCAGCTTACCTCCTTCACCCGCCACGACCAGCGCGTGGCTGCCTTGTTCGTGGTCGGGCAGATGGCCAAACGGCGTGACCGGGTCGGTTGGGTCAAAGAACAGTAAGCGGCCCACGCCGGGGTACTCGGCCACGGCGGGGGCGGCGGTATCCGGCGACACTTTGACGGCTATGATGGCGTGGTTGAACTGCTGTGGCGAGGCCCAATCGGGGCGCACGTAGTTGCGGTCACCGGAATAGATTGCGACGGGATGCGATTCGATTCCGACGGCCTTGAGCATGGTGCGCATGAGATTGGCTTTGTCTTTGCAGTCACCGTATGACTTCTCGAAGACTTCCGCTGCAGAGTGCGGTTCGTAGCCGCCCCCTCGGCCGATACCGGTCTGGATGGACACGTAGTTGATGTCTTGCGCGGAGCGCCCGACGGCGGCGATCTTATCGAACTCCGTGCCGGACGCCGAGGTTAGCTGCTGTGCCTTTGCTGTGATCTCCGGCGTTGCGACCGCTTGCGGATCGCTCAGCGGGCTGAGCCAGCGGGACACGTCTCCCCATTCCCGGAACGCGGGGCCTACAGAACCGCTTGTGCTCTGGGGTGGGAAGTAGCTGACGGCGAGTCGCGGCACGAGGGACGCAATCGACGGTCCGGCTTGCTCGATTTCGCGGTAGGGAAGGTCATGCAATTGCCAGATCGTGCTCGAACCGCTCGTCTGGGGCTGGATGTCCGGGTGGTTGAAAGTGACGGCCTCTGTTTGCCACCCGGCGGGGAGGGTTAGAGAGAAGATCGAGTTGAGGGTCGGCAATTCGTCTTGGAAGAGCCATTCGAACTGCGTAAAGATCGAGCGGTCTTCGGTGACGGCTTCGTAACCGAATATGTCGCCGCGCTCGGCTTGGCCCGATGCGAGGATCACGCGAACACGTGCTTCACCATAGACATCGCCGTCAACGAGAGCCACGTCGACCGCTTCCTTCTTGCCGTAGCTTCGTTCTTTGCCGGCGGCCGGGATGAGCCATGCTTCGAGCCGTTCGACCTTCCCGGTACCTTTGCGATACCGCGCGCGCGCGAGGGCTTCTCGGCGACCTTCGCGCGCGAGGGCTTCTCGGCGACCTTCGCGGGTGAGGATCTTCACCGCGCGGCGTTCGGTACGTTGAACACGGCCGGCAGGGTCGACCGAGAGCCGCTGCTCACGGAACAAGACCACCGCCGGAACGTCACTGTCGTACTCGGGTACCTCCGTTGTCGCGAACTCGCGGAGCCACGAGGGGCTCTTATCCGCGGCGCTTAGGGGCGTTAGCAGCAGGGCTGCCACCAGGAATCTTGCGGTCATGGTGATCTCCCTGTTACTTGGCCGCGGTTTGGGCCGTGATCGTCACCAGTTTGGTGTCGCCTTCGTGAACCTTGTCGAACACGGTCTTGAGCTGCTGGTAGGCCGCCTTGGGAAATATCACACGGCCCCCATACCCGAAGGTGAATTCCCGCTCATAGTGCAAAGCGCCGGTCTTGTTGATCGACAGCTCCACCCGATACTCCCCGACCGCTCCGAACCCGATGGGCGGCGGAGGATTGACGTTGCTGCCACTGAAGCCGTCAGGGAGTTGGATCGTTACGTCACCCTTCTCCATCCAGGCGAAGTTGAAGTGGATATCATGCTCGCGGGTGCTGGTCGGAAACTGTGCCGAGTTGCCCTTCTGAAAGAACGCGGGCTGAATAAAGATCCTCTTACCGGTGACCTGGGCATACCCGGGGATGCGGATCTTGTAGCGATAGCGGAAGGGTTCGTCAGGGTCAGTGACGTTCTCGATTTCGACTTCGCTCACCTCAGCCGCCGCGAGGCCGTCTTCAACCGCCTCAATGAGACGATCCCGGCGTTCCTGAGGTGTGAGGGCGTCGTAATTCGTCTTGCGGCTGACGCTGTGGTGTCCGGTGTACTCGACCTGCACATCGCCTTCCAGTGTCCCGTCGATACCGAGTGTGAGCGTTGCCCGTCGGCTGGCCAGCGACTCCTCGGGTTCGGAGAAAGGGGTTGTGAGGAAGATGGGCTCCTTCGGATCCGAGACCAAGGCCACCGCACCTTCTTCGGGCCAGCGGAGCATGCCCTCGGTGACGTAGGGCGCGGAAGGGTCGAAAAAGAGCCACTCGCCGTCGAGGTTGATTACGATGTTGCTGCGCTCGAACAAGTCGATGTTCGGGAAGCTCTTATCGAAGAACAGCGAGTTACGCCCGGGCAGCCGCGCGATGCGTACGTCGAATCCCGCGCCCGCGGCCAAGGATGCAAACAGGGGGTTGATATCACCGAAAGTACCACGGCCTTCCTTCAATGTGTCTGAAGGAGAGTGTCCTCTTTTGCGCTTCTTGAGATACTCCTCCCGCTTGTCGGTGGAGAGTGCGTCGCGGTCATGGAATACGTTCTTGATCTGGGTCCGGCAGTAACGGGCGATACGGGCGAACTTGTCGCGAGGCGTCGCGGCGTCACCGATGATGGGAGGTAGGGCTTTCTTGATATCACCGCTTACTTTTGCTTCGTCCTGGAGTTCGCTGTGTAACTCCTTCGCCAAGTTTGTTCACTCCTTAATGACATCCTTCTCGTTTGAGACCCAACGGTTCGTCTTTACGTAGTAGATAAACATCCACGGGCGCACCGATGCCGACGGGGGCATGCGGGGTTCTGCCTTGTATGCCGGAATATCCCGCATTTCCGTCATGTAGTAACCCTGTGCTTCTTGGGCGAAAGGGCTTCCCGCGTCTTGAAACGGTTGAGCCTGCATGGTGAATCCCGGGTATTGCAACGGTTTGATGTGGTAGCGGCCGTGCCATGACGGGAGGTCGCGCTGGACTCGAGTCTTAACAGATGGGCGGCCTGATCGTCCCGGTACTCTTTGTATTGGTATTCGATTGATCGCACCCGGTTCGAACCCCGGTAGTGCGAACGACTTTGCTCTGACCTTAACGTCCCGCGATTTGGCGACCGTTTTGTCGAAGATCGCGTCTTTCTTGAGCTCGACAATGGTGCCGTCGGGCTTGATTGTGCGTGCCTGGATGTCAGTGATCTGGCCCTTTCCTTCCCAGGAGAGATCGACCGTGCCTTGGGACTCGACGCCGCGGTCATTATAGACCTTGATGCAGAAATAATGGGTGAATCCGAGACGCAGGTCGGTTCTTGACATCAATTCATCTGTCAGACGCACATCCCAAAGAATGATTTCGGCATCCACATTCGGATCGAGCTTGGGCGTTTTGAGCGCCAACTCCCGCGGGTCGATCAGCAGCCAATCCGCCGTGAATGCGGCGGGGCATAGAGAAAACGCAATGCCCAAGATACAAACTACCCTAAGAAGTTTCATGCTCTGCTCCTTGAGAACCAGCGACCTACGGCGAGAGGAAGTGTCTAAATCGGTTCTGCCCGCCTGAAAAAGCCGCATCTACGTTTGTCAGAGGAAAGCCTATCAGAACTGTAAATCCGATCGAAAGACTGCCTCGGCCTGAGTCTTTAACCGACAAACTTCTGGGTTTAGCCAAGTTCTAGGCTCACTGGTCTCGTTACCCTGCAATTGCTTCGCCTGTTAGGGCACCCTCGGCGACTTTAGGTTGAATGAGGGCCACATTGTGCCGGCGAGGGGAGTTCTCTATCGAGCGGGATGCTTGATGAGTTCGAGGAAGGCTTGGGCGGCGTGGGAGAGTTGGCGCTTGGCGGCGTGGACTAGGTTGACTTTGCGCTCCATCTTGACCTCGTTGACGGGTACTTCGACGAGGCTTCCGGCGGCGAGTTCCTGTTCGACGCACATCTTGGGCATGAAGGTGACGCCGAGGTTCGCTTGGACCATTCGCCGGATGGTCTCGATGGTGGGGAGCTCGAGTTTCATGTCCAACGGGACGTTGTGGCGGCGGAAGGCGTCGACGACATTCTTGCGATACGGGCTGACGACATTGTGGGCGATGAACGATTCCATGCCTAGCTCCGTAATGCGGACGTGCTTGCGGCCGGCGAAACGGTGCTTGGGAGAAACGATGAAGACCAAGCTGTCGTTATAGATCACGAGCGAGATGATTTTCGGGTCTTCAGGGTCGTAGCTAATGGCGCCGAGGTCAAGCGAGCCGCCGAGGATCGCGGCGGGGATGCGGCTCGATAGACTGCGCCGCATCTCGACCTTCACGCCGGGATAGAGCTTGCGGTACTCCTCAATGTGCTGCAGCAGATAGAGCGCTGTCGATTCGTTGGCGCCGATTGACAGACCGCCGGTTTGCTTATCGCGCAGCTCGATGAGGCGATTGCGCAACTCCTTCTCCAGGCCGTTGAAACGTTTGGCGTACTCGTAGACGGCCTTGCCTGCATCAGTGAGGAGAACGCTCTTCGACGAGCGGTCGATCAGCTTTTCGCCTAGTTCGGCCTCGAGGCGCTTGAGCGCGAGTGAAACGGCCGGCTGGGTGCGCAGCAGCCGCTGTCCGGCGGCCGAGAAGCTGCCTTCTTCGACCACGGCCTTGAAGGTGTCGAGGAGTTGGAGGTCCATTGGTTCCGCTCAAGATCTCTCCCGGCCTGGCGGGTTGGCTGTGGACACCGGTCGGTGAACTATCGCCGCGGCATCGCGGGCACGGCATGCCGTGCCCCTACATCTGCAAGTTGATCGGGCTTTGGGTTTTGATAAGCCACCGTTATGGTATCAGTTTTGTATATGCAAACCCAAAATATTATCAATTTGCATTATGATCTAAGCCCTGCTTTACTGGGGGAGTAGAGAGGAGCAAGTCCATGTCCGACCGAGTCTATATCTTCGACACGACGCTGCGTGACGGCGAGCAGTCGCCCGGCTGCAGCATGACCACCCCGGAAAAGCTAGAGGTGGCGCGCAATCTCGTGGACATGGGTGTGGATCTTCTCGAGGCGGGCTTCCCGATCGCCTCGGCCGGTGACTATGAGGCGGTGCAGGCGGTTTCGCGCGAGTTCCCGGAGGCACGTGTCGCCGCGCTCGCCAGGACGGTGCCGAAGGACATTGACCGTGCGCTCGATGCGCTGGACAAGGCGAAGAACCCTCGGTTGCACTGCTTCATCGCAACGAGCGAGATCCATCTCAAGTACAAGCTGCACAAGACGGAAGACGAAGTGCTCGAAGCGGCCGTCAAGGCTATCGAGCAAGCAAAGAAGCACATCGACGATGTTGAGTTCTCCGCGGAAGACGGCAGCCGAACGAACATGGAGTATCTGTGCAAGATCTCTAAAGCGGCCGTGGATGCCGGCGCGACGACGATCAATATTCCGGACACGGTCGGGTTCATGGTGCCGCATGAATATGCGGAGTTGATCGGAAAGGTCGTGGAAGCCGTGGGCGACCGCGCAATCGTCAGCGTCCATACCCATGACGACCTGGGACTGGCGACCGCGAACGCTCTGGCGGCGGTCGGGGCCGGAGCGCGGCAGATCGAATGTACGATCAACGGCATCGGGGAGCGTGCCGGCAACTGCGCGCTCGAAGAGTGCGTAATGATCATGAAGGTGCGCTCGGACCAGGTCGCGTACCATACGAACATCCGCTCCGAATATCTCTTTCCAACGAGCCAGTTGCTCTCTCGGCATATTACGTTTGGACCGCAACCGAACAAGGCCATCGTCGGGGCCAATGCGTTTGCGCACGAAGCAGGCATTCATCAGGACGGCTATCTCAAGAACCCCTTGTGCTACGAGATCATGGAACCGAGGATGGTAGGTGTGCCCGCCACGAATCTTGTGCTGGGTAAGCACAGTGGACGGCACGCACTGAATGTGCGCGTGAAGGACCTTGGCTATGAAGACCTGTCCCGCGATCAACTGGACCGGCTGTACGAGGCGTTCACGTCGCTTGCTGACAACCGCAAGGGGTTGACGAACGACGATATTGGGGCGCTTGTTGAGCAGTTTCAGAGTCGAAAGAAAGGCGTACGGTAGTCGGAAGTACTTGCACCGAGCGCCTAGCGCCTCAGGTTCCCATTCAGCTAGAGATTAACCGGGCGGTCCCCCCGCCTGATAGAAAGCAGTAGTTCGCCATCATGAAACTCAATATTCTCGTTCTGCCGGGAGACGGCATTGGTCCCGAGGTTACTCGGGAGGCGGTGCGTGTCCTCGAACATGTCGCCGCCAAGTGGGATCACGAGTTGAGTTTGCAAGAGGGGCTCCTCGGGGGCATCGCGATTCATGAGACCGGTGGGCCTTTTCCGGAAGAGACAAAGCGGCTCGCATTGGCGACCGATGCGACGCTGCTTGGCGCGGTTGGCTTGCCGGAGTTCGATAACATCGCACCGGAGAAGCGTCCCGAGAAAGGCCTTTTGGGAATACGCAAGGCGTTGGACGTGTTTGCGAACCTGCGGCCGATCGTTGCGTATGAGACGTTGTTGGGCTCGTCGCCGCTGAAGGAAGAGATTGTGCGCGGGACGGATCTACTCATCGTTCGTGAGTTGACGGCGGGACTTTACTTTGGTGAGCCGCGAGGGGTCAGCGGGGAGCCTGGAGAGCGCGTCGCGACGAATTCGATGGTGTATCGGGAATCCGAAGTGGAGCGCGTGGCGCGGGTGGCGTTCGAGCTGGCGATGAAGCGCCGCAAGAAGCTGACTTCCGTGGACAAGGCGAACGTTCTCGAGAACTCGCAGATGTGGCGCGAGATCGTGGCCACGGTTTCGAAGGACTATCCCGACGTTGAACTCGACCACGTGCTTGTGGACAATTGCGCGATGCAGCTCGTGCTGAATCCGACGCGCTTCGATGTCGTCGTTACAGAGAACCTGTTCGGTGACATTCTTAGCGATGAGGGCGCGGTGCTGGCTGGTTCAATCGGCTTGTTGCAGTCGGCATCGATCGGGAATCAATTGCCTAATGGCGTTTGGCGAGGGCTCTATGAGCCGGTTCACGGTTCAGCGCCGGACATTGCGGGACAGAACAAGGCGAATCCATTGGCGGCGATTGGTTCGGCGGCGGCAATGCTGAACTACAGCTTCGGCCTTAAGGAAGAAGCGGCCACCGTCGATGCGGCCGTGCAGAGCGTGCTTACGAACGGACCGCTCACGGCGGATTTAAAGCCAGCGGGAACTCCGGCTACCACGGAAGAAGTCGGACAGGCGGTTTGCGCCGCCATCGGATAGGCGGGGCGCCCAAACCAAGAAGGACCGGTCCGAAAGTTGGTCGGGGCCGCAGCCCCCGTGATTAGGGCAATGGCTCTGAACGGACGCCGTTCACGATGACCGGCACCCACTTCTTTGCGTTGGGGACCCGGTCAGGAGGTGGGACGGAGGTCTTTGACAAGCCCTGCTTGCGCGAGAAACTCTCGCACTGGGACGGCTTCCTTGCCCTGAACGCTGACCGTTAGCGAGACATCCACCGAAGGGCCCAGCAGCCGGATGTCAATGCGGTCCGACTCGTCATAGAGGCGGAAGTACGAAACCGCCGTCAGGTTGATGACCCGGCTGCGAATGCGAATGAAGTGTGGCTGCATCGAAAATGCTGATCCTCCGTGTTAGACTCGACCCGTATTTGTGAGAGAACAGATGTGGCCTATTTTAACTTCCGCCCAATTGTAGTGCTCATCAGATTGTGCGATTGCCGCCACCGAGGCGCTTTCAGACGGGTATTGATACCTGTTGTCTTGCTGTGCCTCACGTTGACGTCTGTGCGGGGACAGGTCTCCGATGAGATTTCCTTTCGCAAGCATACGCTCGACCTTGGCCGCAACGAGACGTGTGCCGTGGCCGATCTGAATGGCGATGGCCGTCTTGACATTGTTTCCGGCGAGAACTGGTACGAGGCGCCGTCTTGGCACAAACATCGGTTCCGCAGCTTTCCGACACGCAATAACTATATTGACGTGTTCAGCGATCTGCCGCTTGATGTAGACAAAGATGGGCATGTGGATGTTGTAAGCGTCAGCTACATGAGCCGCAAGATGGCGTGGTTTCGTAATCCCGGCAAGGCCGATGCCACCTGGAAGGAGTCGGTGATTGACTCGGGAGCTCCGGTGGAGTTTGCTTTCCTCGTCGATATGGATAATGACGGCGTCGCGGCGGAGGTGCTGCCACAGTTCGGTGGCGCCGATAACGGGACAGCGTGGTACGAAGTTGTGGAGAAGGGAAATGCGACGGCTTGGGCAAAGCACGAGGTCCACGAACGCAGCTTTGGTCACGGCATCGGCGCGGGAGACATCGACGGAGACGGCCGTAATGACATTCTTACGCCGAAGGGCTGGCTGAAGGCGCCGGCGGATCCACGTGAAAGCGGTTGGGAGTATCGACCTGACTACGACACCGAAGGGGGAGCCGGTTATCTCTTTGTACACGACATGAACGGCGACAGCATCAACGATATTGTGACGACGATGGCCCATGACTATGGCGTCTTCTGGTTGGAGCAGGCCGCCCCGGGAAGTGAGGGGCCGAAGTGGAAGAAACACGTCGTCGATGATGCCTGGTCGCAGGGGCACGCGATGACCATAGCGGACCTCACCGGTGACGGCCGGCCGGAACTTGTGACGGGAAAGCGCCTTTTTGCTCACAACGGCCACGATCCCGGTGGACGTGAAGTACTAGGGCTCTTTTGGTACGACAAAGTTTCTGACGGCGCCGAGTGGGTGCGACACATCGTTCATTACGGCGGTCGAGTCGGGGGCGGAATGCAGATTCCCGTTGTGGATCTGGATCGTGACGGCGACCCTGATATTGTTGTAGCCGGTAAGGGAGGGGTGTTCGTGTTTGAGAACCTGAGTCGGCGTCCCGCAAGACCGCCCGGCCGGATCCAGGATTGAAGTCCTTGGGGTACGGTACTGCAAGTCATGACGCTTTAGTAATACGAGTCATCGTACGTTTGGGGCAAAGTCGTCGCTACGGATATCACCTTAAGAAAAGCCGGTACTAAAGGCACATTGCGCCTAGGGGAATTTGAATACTAGAATCTGAACAGCGTCGGCCTGTACCCGCAAGAGGGCGGGGCACAAGCGTACGCGCATGAGCGTCGACAAAAACAAGGATCGCGGCGACGCGGGGGAAACCTTGCAGTCGGCGGACTCCGTCTCGAAGAGTGGCCGGGCTGATGGGCGTGTTCCGCTAGGCAGCACGAAGAAGCGACCTGGCGATCCGGGAATGGGTACGGCGCGTCCGACGGACTTCTCCAGCCACAACATCATCCTTCCGCGCTCACAGCTGAATACAGCGAAAGTCACGGACGCCGCGCGACTCCGGCAGGCACCCGAGCGGAACCCGCAGGTGCGCTCCGGTTCGGCGGAAGTTCCGCGCCCTGTGCTGAAAGATATCCCGATAGCCAAGACCGAGCCCCGACCTGACTCGACAGCCGCGGTCGGTTGGGGCATCGCGAAGAACAGCCGGCGCCGAAGTGAAGGCGCGCTGGCCGCGCTGGGGCAACCCAGCCAGGGACAAACCCCGGCTCAGCAAGACAGGCGCTCGCGCAAGCGGGACGCCGCGCTTGAAGAGCAGTGGGACTACGATAGCCCTTTGCCGTTTCGCCGAGCCGAGGAGCCGCCCCGCCGGAGTCGGGTCGTCCAACTGCTCCGTCAGATCGGAAACAGCCGGGTGTTACAGGGCGTCGTGCTCACGACGTTGATGCTATTTCTTGTGAGCAGCCTTGATGTGCCCTGGCGGCCATGGTTCAGTTCGCAACTCGGCGCGATGAAGGAGAGGTTCGCTACCGTCATCGACACAGTGAGTCGTCCCATTGAGGACCGGGCTGCCTTCTTCATCGCCGATAACTTTCAGAGCGAGACCGACCAATGGCTCAGCCGCGAGTCGGGTTCTCTGGCAAGGGATTCGACGGGCCGCGTTGCCTCCGGCAATATGTTTCTGCGGCAAGACACTCTGAAATTCGCAAACTACCGCATTGACTTTGAAGCCAAGATTGAAAGGGGCGCCGTCGGTTGGGTTGTGAGAGCGGGAGACTTTGATAACTACTACGGTTTCAAACTGATCGAGTCAGCTAGTAGGAGTCAGCCCGTCTTCCATCTTGAGAGATTCACCCAGGCCGCCGGCCCGGATGGAGTTGCCCCCGGATATTGCCCGCTCTGGCGGTTACAACCGAATTTCTGTACGCGTCCGCGGCGACCACATCACGACGTTGGTCAATGGTTTCGGCGTGGACTACTGGCAGGACAAGTACTTCAACAGCGGCGGGGTCGGTCTGTTCGCCGACGCCGGGGAGAGTGCGCTGGTCAACCGTTTGACGGTCGCCGGCAATGATGACTCGTGGGGGCTCTTCCTCTACGGGACGATCAAGACGCTTCGCTCCGTTCAGGATCGCCTTCCATCGAATGCTGCTATCGTGCTCGTCCCGAGCCCCCTGATGGCTGCGACTGCGGGGCCCTACCCCTACCCGATACGCCTTTCCGGCGCCGGGCGCTGACCAAGTATCGACCGTTTACCTGCTCGGGACATTGCCGAGACTACCGTCATTGAGGCTGTTCCAGTGTCCGCCCAGTGTTCGGTTGGTACTTGAAGCGGGTTAGTCGTCGCGGCCGCCTAGCAGGCCGGCACGCATCAGGAAGTAGAACAGTGTGAGTAGGGAACTTACCGCCGCCGCAACGTAGGTGAGGGCGGCTGCGTTCAGGACCCGGTCGACGCCTTCGCGCTCAGTGGGTGAGATGATGCCGTGGGCCACGACGAGTTCTCTCGCCCGGGTGCTCGCGTCGAACTCGACGGGCAGCGTCACGATCTGGAATAGCACTACGGCCGAGAACAAGACGATGCCGATCGTAATGATGCCCATCAAGTCCATGAAAAACCCCGCCATCATTACGATGTAGCCGAGCGAGGAGCCGATATTGGCCGTCGGCACCAGCAGCGACCGGAGCCACAGCGGCTTGTAGTCCTGCGCGTGTTGAATGGCGTGGCCCGCCTCGTGAGTGGCTACGCCGATCGCCGCGATGGAGTTCGAGCCGTAGACTGCCTCTGATAGTGCGAGACTCTTGGTGGCCGGGTTGTAGTGGTCGGAGAGAAAACCGTGCGAGCGGTTAATCTTCACATCCTGGAGCCCTTCGCGGTCAAGCATCGCCCGCGCGGCCTGCGCTCCCGTGTAGCCGGTGGCGGCCCGGACTTTCGAGTACTTCTTGAAGGCGGATTTGGTACGAAAGCTTGCCCACGCCGACAATGCCATGCCGGGCAGCATGACAAACAGGAGATACATTGGATCGAAGAACATTCCGCGTTGCCTCCCTACGAATTCTCTCGGGATTCTTTCATCATCTTAAGGGACGTACCAACGCGGTCCCTTGTTCCCACGCCCTTTAGCAATGGCCGTCGAGAGGCCGCGGGGACGGCATGCCGTCCCCCTACTTCTTTTTGCCGGCGAGCTGGTACTGCGTGAAAGGTGAACGCGCCCCGGCGATGTTGACGTTGATCAAGTAGGGCTTGTCGCTCTTCAGCGCTCGATCGAGAGCCGGTCGAATCTCAGCGGGGCTTTCGACATGCTCACCTTCGCCGCCGAAGCCCTTCATCACCAGGTCATAGCGTGTGCGGAGTAATTCGCAGGCAACGGTGTGCTCGTCGTCGTAAGTTCCCTTCTGCAACTCGCGCTCGATACCCCAGCCGCCGTCGTTGCCGACGATGATGATGACGGGCAGGCCGAGCCGAACCGCCGTATCCATCTCGGCAGCGTAGAAGCCGAGTGAGCCGTCGCCGCTGACGATGATGGCGCGGGAGTTGGGCCGGAGGATCTGCGCGGTGAGACCGATCGGGAAGCATGCGCCCAGCCCTGCCAATGCGCCCAGCCGAAGCCAGTGCATGGGCTTCCGGGCCGGAATGGAGCAGCGGCCCCAGTGGACGAAATCGCCGCCGTCCCAGCAGAGTGTGGCGTCTTCGGGTACCCACTCCCGCATCTGCGTGTAGAGGTGCAGGGGATGCATCGGATTGGACGGTGTGTCCGCGATGGATTGGAGTTCCCCCTGCCAGGCATCGTCGGCTTTTTTGACTTCGGCGAGCCATGAGGAACGATCTGGAGCGGGACGATTACCCAGTGAATCGTTGAGTACTTGGAGGGCCAGCTTGACATCCGAGAACATGCCGACTTCCAAGCGGCGATTGAGACCTAACTCTTCGGGATGGATATCGACCTGCGCGAATTTCGCTTCGGGCGAGAACAGTTGCGCGCCACCGAGCCGCAGCCGGTAGTCGAGTTTCTTGCCGAGGACAACGACCAGATCGGCTTCCTTGAAGGCTTTCCCGGCCGCACGGCTTAGCGTCGGATCCGCGTAGCCGAAGCAGAGCGGATGATCATCGGAAACGACGCCACGTGCCAGTCCGACGGTAAACAGCGGCAGTGATGTCTTCTCGATGAAGGTCTGTAGCTCGTCGCTTGCGTCTGACCACCACGTGCCGCTTCCGCCGATCACGATGGGCCGCTCGGCTTGGTCGAGCAGATCGATCAGCCGGCTGACCTCGCTCGAATCGGGTCCCGGCTTGCGCACTTCGATCGGACCGTCGGGCAGGGGGTAGTGGTTGTCCGCCTGCGCTGTGAGCAGGTCTACCGGCACGCTTAGATGCGAAGCGCCACTGCGGCCGGAAAGGGCCTCCAAGAAGGACTTACGGACGTGGAACGGGATTTGGCCGGGGTCGGCGGGCATCGCCGAATACTTGGTGATGGATTGCACCATGCCGAGCTGCTCCATGTCCTGAAAGGCAAAACGGTCGCGCAGCTTCGAACTACTCATGCCGCTCATGGCGAGGATCGGCGAGCCGGTCGTGTGGGCCGTGGCGATGCCGCTGAGGGAATTCGTGTGCCCCGGCGCACCGGTGACCATCGAGACGCCCGGTTGCCGCGTGATGCGGCCCCAGCCATCGGCCATGTGGACGGCCGCGGATTCGTGGCGTGTGTCGGCGATCGTGAGGCCTTCGCGCTCGGCGACGCGAAGGATTTCATTGAGGTGATCGCCTACGAGGGTGAAGATGTGGGAGACGCCGAGCTTCTTGAGGCTGGCGATGAATAGTTCTGCTCCGTTGGGCATGTGGGTTCCTGTGATGATTCGGGTGTTGCGATCTTGGGGGCACGCCGGCTAACGGGGCGCGAATACAGCAATATAGCGTGTTTTTCTGAGTACCGGCAGAAGACGCAGATTGCCCAGGCCGAACAGCTTTGCTTAGCTAGCGCGCGCCTCTTTCGGCAGCTTCAAGGCCATCAAGAAGCCCAGCACGGGCAGCGCGACCACGCCCCAGAAGACGGTTTGCAGGCCTACGTGGTCGGCGATCCATCCCAGCATGGGGATGAATGTGATCCCGGCCATCCCCCAGCCGAACCCCATCACCAATGCGCTTGCCGTGCCTGCTTGCTCGGGCACCAAGTCCTGCGCCATGACGATGATCACGGGGTTTGTGAGCAAGAGGATGATCGCTCCTAAGAAGAGGCCCGTCAGCGACAACCATCCGGTTGTGCCGAGGAAGAGGGCCAGGAACGGTATGCAGGCGATCATTGAGATGAGCACGACACGCCGTCCGCCGATGTGATCCGCAAGGCTGCCGCCGGTCAATGAGGCTATCGCCGAGCTCGCGAAAAACACGGTCAGCCAAAGGCTCGCCTGCCGCAGTGTGAAGCCGCGCTCCCGATAGAGATACAGGGTTAAGAACTGCGCGATGCCCAGGTGGACGACCGACCGCAAGACCACGATTGCGTAGTGCAGCAGAAGCGGCTTCCACTCGCGACGGAAGGGTTCCCAATTGAATGAGGGCCCGCTGGAGCCGCCGTTCGAGGGCGCGGGCAGCATCCACAACAAGAAGCCAGCGATGATAAGCGCGGGAATGGAGGCCAGAGGCAGCCCTTCCAGTCCGATTTGCTCGACCATCGTTGAAAAGTAGGAGGGGCCCAGCGAGAGGCCCACCATGCCCGCCGCGATGAAGATGGCGACCGCCAGTCCGCGGCGCGTTTTCGAATGCGCGGCCGCCTGCGACGTGCTCTGCGGATGGAATGCCGCCACGCCCATCCCGCCGATCAGCGCGATGGCAAGCAGCATCAAATAGCTGTTTGCGACTCCCAGGCTCGATAGGAAACCACCCGCTGTGGCGAGGCCGAGCACGACGAAGAGGCGGGAGTGGACACGGTCCGACAGCAGCCCGAAAAAGAGCTGCATGACGGCGGAGCCGAACATGAAGACACCGCTCAACGCGCCGACCTGCGCGAGCGTGAGCGCGTACTTCTCGGCGAGGAGGGGTTGCAACGTAGCGACGGCGCTGGAATAGAAATCAACCGCGAAGTGCCCGAAACAAAGCAGCAGAAACGGCCCGGTCAGGATGGCCGTGGAAGCCACAGCGCTGGCGGAAGGGGTAGCCGACACGGAGGCTTGAGCGGGTGATTCTACGGTGGAGGTGCTCAAGGTGGGGCGCTCGCAAGAATGTTTCATCATAGCCAAAGCGTTTGATCACAAACGCCGCGGCGCCGACTCCGCGGCCCTCATGTATACTTGCCGGGGTATCCGGCCACGATTTGGTTCTGACAGGTGGTTTTGGGGAGGGAAGCACGTGAGCTGACTCTAAACCGGTCGGATTGCCGTTACGGGCCGGGACCCGCGCTGCAAGATGATCACGCTCGACCCTGACACGGCGCAGGCGAGCCCAGAGCTGATTCGGGTCGTGTCGGAATCCCACGCCGGCAAGGCCGGAATCTATGGAGCGGTGGTGACGGAGGGCGTTGTCCGGCGAGGCGACAAGGTCACTCTGCTGGATTGACGCGAGGCGCGGACGGGCTGATCGAGCACTGGTGAGTCGACCGCCGTTGTAAAACAAGATCATGAAAATCGTCGACATGAGGGTCCACTCCATTGCGATGGCCGATCCGCCTTTGAGAAGTTCCTACGGACTGCACGCGCCCTACGCGTTGCGGAATGTGCTCGAGATTGAAAGCGAAGACGGCCTTGTCGGCATTGCGGAAACGTACGGCGGCGAGAGGCCCGCGACCGCTCTGTTGGAGGCCCGCGATCAGGTGGTGGGCGCCGACGCCTACCGGCTGACAGGGGACTTGCTCGGTTTCGTAGAGGGCGAGGGAGGCGGTCTCGATCGCTCGCAGACACACCACGTTCCCGGCGAAAACCCGCTCGACGCCAGCAGCCGCACGTACTCAGCTCTCGAGACGGCGTGCCTCGACCTGATCGGCCGTTCGGTCGGACAGCCGGTCTGTGACTTGATCGGAGGCCGCGTCCGCGACGAGGTTCCGTTCTCGGCGTATCCGTTCTACAAGCACGCCGGCGGGGGCGGCGAGGGTGACGACGCTCGGGAAGACAAGTACGGCGAAGCGCTATCGCCGGAAGGGCTCGTCCGGCAGGTGAAGCAGATGTTCGAGGAGTACGGCTTCGGCTCGGTCAAGTTCAAGGGTGGCGTTCTCGATCCGGAAGTCGAAGTCGAGACGATTCGGCAGCTTCGCCAAGAGTTCGGTCCGAGCGTGCCGCTCCGCATCGACCCGAACAGCGCCTGGACTGTCGAGACCTCGATCAAGGTGGGCCGGGATTTGAAGGAAGAACTATCCGGCGGTGGCTACCTCGAAGACCCGGCCATGGGCATCGACGGCATGGCGGCGGTCCGTAAGAGATTGCTGGCGGAAGGGATTGATACGCCGCTGGCGAGCAACGTGGCGGTTACGTCGTTTGCGCATATCCCTGAGTCGGTCAGCAAGGATGCGGTGCAGGTGATCTTGTGCGACCACCACTATTGGGGCGGCATGCGTCAGGTGCAGCACCTGGGCAAGATCTGTCAGATCTTCGGGATGGGTCTGTCGATGCACTCGAATAGTCATCTGGGAGTGTCGTTGATGGCGATGGCGCACGTCGCCGCGTCGGTGAAGCATCTCACTTACGCTTGCGATACGCATTACCCTTGGCAGTCAGAGAAGGACGAGATCGTTGTCGGCGGACGCATACCGATTGTGAATGGATGTGTGCAGATTCCTGACAAGCCGGGGCTGGGCGTTGACCTGGATTTCGACCAGATCGCGCGAGGCAAAGAGCTTTTTGAGAGGGTTCCCTATCGGAAACGGGATGACGAGGCGGAGATGCGCAAGCACGTTGACCCCGAGTGGAAGCGGGTGCTGCCGCGCTGGTGAAACGTCCTCTGCATCGCATAGACAGTGCCTGTCGGACCCGCTAAGCTGAACGGTTTGTGCACGAAAGGGGCTCCGACGCCATGTCGCCAGAGGAACTCAAAGGCCAACTTGGGGGCGTGATCACGTTCCCGGTCACGATCTTCAAGGAAGATCTATCGCTCGACATCGAAGGCTACCGCCAAAATGTCGCCGAGATGTTGAAGTTTCCGCTGTGCGCGGTCGTTGCGGCAGGTGGCACGGGCGAGATGTACTCGCTGACGCCCGCGGAGCACTTTGAGATCGTCAAGGCGACGATCGACGAAGTCGGCGGAAAGACGAAAGTGTTGGCGGGGGTCGGCTTCAATCTCCCTCTGGCCACCGAGATGGCCAAAAAGGCCGAGGAAGCGGGCGCGGACGGTATTCTGTGTTTCCCTCCGTACTATCCGCATGCCGACCGCGAAGGGCTGCTCAACTACTACAAGGCTATCGGCGACGCGACGAGCCTCGGCCTGTTCATTTATAGCCGCGACTGGGCGACCTTCACTCCCTCTGAAGTTTGGCGGCTTTGTGAGGCGATTCCGAACCTGGTTGCGTGGAAAGAAGGCCAAGCCGACTTGTGCACCCTCCAGCGCATCATGGAGCGCTGCGGCGATCGGCTGCACTGGATTGGCGGCATCGGCGACGATATGGTGCCGGGCTACTATTCGATCGGTATCCGCACCTATACGTCGAGTGTGGCGGTCGTTGCACCTCGTCTCTCGCTGCAACTGCACGAACGCGCTTCGATGCTCGATCAGGCAAGCCTGGCGAGGCTGATGTCGAAATACATCATTCCTCTGTACGCTCTGCGCAAGCGGCGTAAGGGCTATGAAGTCTCCGTGATGAAGAAGGCGATGGAGATTCTCGGCAAGCCGGCAGGCCCGGTGCGGCCTCCGCTGCCGGAAGTGCGCCACGAGGAAGTCAAAGAGATCGAAGCGCTAATGGAGCGCTACCAGCCTGTGCTGTAAGGGACGGGTTATCGGTTAGACGCGCCGCGAAGGCGCTACCTTGAAGACAGGGGCGGCCCCGCATGGTGGTGGGCCGCGGCGTTCTTCCCACCTGCATGTGCACCGGCTTAGTGATCTACGAGCCCCCTCGGCGCGACCAGGTTCAGCAACAACTCGGGCAGGTCGACGCGCTCGAATTCCAACTCAAACAACTCGCGGAGCGCTACCAGAAACTGGCGAGCAGCATCCGCGTATTTGAGTGCCGTTATGCGCCGCTGATTGGTCTCCGCTACTCGGGCCTGGAAGAACTGCGTCACAAAGTGGAAGCGTCCCGGCGCTTGCTGCGCGAACGCAAGCATCGCATGGAGGCCGGTGAACCTGAACCCCTGGCGCTGATTCCCCTGGCCGCACCCGAACCGGACTTTGTGTCGTTTCGGCCCAGTCTCGAGATCCGATCACTCTACCGTGAGCTTGTGCGGCGCATCCACCCCGACTTGGCCTCGGATGCCGATGAGCAGAGACGCAGCCACGAATTCATGGCGGAGGCGGGACGGGCATATCGCCTGCAGGATTCCGATCGATTGCAGGAGTTAATCGAGATCTGGGAGTCGAATCCGGAACGCATCGAACGGGCGGATGCGGAATCGGAGATGCTATGGGCACTGCGCCGCGTGGCACAGCTTCAGGCGGATATCCGCGCGATGAAGACCAAGGTCAACGATGCGGAACACTCCGCGCTCGCACAGCTCATGCAGCAGGTGGAGCAGGCGAAGGACACGGGCTTCGACCTGCTTGGGCACATGAACGAGCAGGTCAACGAGCAGATCCAGCAAGCGGAGGAAGACTACGAGCGGGTCCAGGAGGCTCTTGCGGACTTGGACGGCGAAACGACACGGGTGGTCAAGATCAACGCGGGAACGCTGTGAGCGCTGGGCTTCGCGGTTGGCCCGCTCCATGACTGTCGCGGCTCTGTCCCTTCAGGCGTGGGCGGTGTGGCGGTCACTTAGTATCCGGTTCTATGATTGAGAGGGCGATTGGTTTGATGGTCCGTCAAGCCTTGTTAATAGGGAGTGCTCTGGTGGCTTCGCTGCCGATGTGGCCCGGCTACGTTGCGCGCCTTCCCGCACAGAATCTGGCGGGCCAAATCCGATTTCGCAAGATCGCGACATCCGGAGGGCTCCCCACCTCGATCACCAATGCCGGTGACGGGTCGCAGCGGTTGTTTCTCACGACCCAGGAAGGCCGTGTCTGGATCATTGAAGACGGCGAACGCCTGGAGACTCCCTTTCTTGATATTCGCAGCCGCGGTAGTGAGCGCGGCTTGCTCAGCATCGCGTTTCACCCCAAGTACGCAGAAGAAGGATACTTCTATACCTACTACACCGATCCGCAGGGCAACTCGATGGTGTCTCGGTTTGAAGTCTCTGACGATCCCAACGTGGCGGTACCGTTTTCCGAGACGTTTGTCATCGGCATCGAACAACCGTTCTCGGGCCACAACGGCGGGCAGTTGCAGTTCGGGCCCGACGGACTTCTCTATATCGGAACGGGCGATGGAGGTGGCACCGGTGACCCCGGTAACCGGGCGCAAGACCTGAGTCTGCTGCTCGGGAAGATTCTGCGCATCGACGTCGACCGGAGTACGCCGTATTTCGTTCCCACCGATAACCCTTTCCAGTTTCGGGTGGGCGCCAGGAATGAAATCTGGGCCTACGGACTGCGTAATCCGTGGCGTTTTAGTTTCGACCGCGAGACGGGTAATCTCTTCGTTGCCGACGTTGGGCAGAGTGCGGTGGAGGAGATCAACTTCCAATCCGCCGGCAGCGATGGCGGCGAGAACTACGGCTGGCGCTTGATGGAAGGAAGCCAGTGTTTCGAACCCTCCAAGGACTGCCAGGATGGTTCACTGCGACTACCCATCCTTGAGTACGAGCATATCGGTGGCGGGCGCTCGGTTACCGGTGGGTATGTTTATCGAGGAACGGATTATCCGCAGTTTGACGGTACGTACTTCTATGCCGACTGGGTGACGGAGGAAGTTTTCCTCGCGATGCGAAATGGTTCGATCTGGACCACGATTGGCACTGTTGCTTCGGGCTACGAGATCAGCACGTTTGGGGAAGACGAGCATGGTGAGCTCTATGTTGCGGACTACTTCGGCGAGGCGGTCTATCGCATTGAGGCTGATAACCCCCGGCCTTTTCTCACTTCTGTCATCCCGGAGATGGTGATGGCCGGCGGCCTGGCGTTTACCTTGACGTTGAGGGGCCAGGGTTTCAGCTCGTCATCGGAGATGCTTTGGGACGGGAGTCCGCGGCCGACGACCTTGGTGAGCAGCACCAGGCTGCGGGTGGAAGTGGTTGAGGATGACATCGCGGAAGCCGGTGTTACCCAGATTCGGGTCCGCAATCCGAGCCCGGGCGGTGGGACTTCAAGTGCCGTCCCATTCACGATTGAAGAGCCCCCGAGGATTATTCCCGAGGTCTTCCAAGGCGGAGTGGGCAACTCGGCCGGGGTGACGAGCATTACCGGTGTCGCACCGGGAAGCATCGCATCGGTTTTCGGCACGAACCTATCCATCGAGACCGAACCAGCAGGAGTTGTACCGTTGCCGACGTCACTCGGTGGCGGCATGCTGCAGATGAGTCCGCAAGATCTCGCACCGCAGTTCTTCGCATCGCCGGGCCAGCAGAACGTGCAGATTCCTTGGGAATTTGAGGGCGCGGAAGGGGCAACGATCACGGCGATCCTGGGTGAGGAACAGAGCGTGCCCGAGGAGGTAGAGATCGTTCCCTACAACCCGGGCTTGTTCAGCACGAACTCGCAAGGGTTCGGGCAGGGCTCGATCCAGATCGTTGGGGCCGGAGGGATTCTGGCCGGGCCCTTCAGTCCTTTTTCGGCAGCTCGCCCGGCGCAAAAGTGCGAGTACGTTACGATCTGGGCGACCGGCCTGGGCCCTGTGACGAACACGCCTCCGACGGACCCACTTGCGCACACGACGACGCTTGCGGAGGTGATGATCGGCGGTGTCTCGGCAGAGGTCATTTTCTCGGGCCTGGCACCACCCTTTGTCGGCCTGTACCAAGTGAACGTCAAGGTGCCTGAGAATGCTCCGAGCGGCTTGGCCGTCGAGGTTGTGCTTACGATGGGCGGTATTCAGTCCAACGTAGTGACGATGGCGGTTCAGTAGCGGCCAGTGGTCGCCGCCTGGTGGGAAGGCTTTGTTCCCTAGCGCACGCCTCTCTGTTGATCGTGTGTGACGAAACGGGGGAGAATAGGCGCAGAACGCAGGAGGCTACCGTGCGTATCGCTCTATTTCTCTGTTTCTGTCTTGCTTCAGCCATCTCTTTGCCGGGCGCGGATTGTGATTCCGCTCTGCGGATCCGCGAGAAGAAGGGTCAACTGCTGGTTAAGAATACGTCGGGCCAACCGATCACCGCATACAGCGTCAATGCCAAGTCCCAGAATGGGACCGTGACCCGCACTTATTACGGGGCGTACAGCGGAGGAGACTCCCTTGGCCCGGGCTGGTCGATAGAGCTCGGGAAAGCGGATGCCGCCGCGCAAAACCGCGTCGTCGGCTATGTTCGACTCGCCGACGGCTGGCGATGTGGCGAGGCCCCACCCGAGCTCGAACCGGCCGAAAAGTAAGTTCTTCATCACCTCACTGGGCCTTGAGCGGTTGCGAGAACACCTTGCAGGAGGCTGAAAGTAAGTCGGACGCGCCCACCTAGCGGACTGTCTCAAAGTAGCCTTGCATATAGGGAAGACGTCTTCTCTATATGCCCTTTGAAGGTAGCCTGGTTCGATTGAACTCCCGGCAATGTTCCAAGCTCGAGGAGATCGCTCGCTCCCAATCGCTCCCCGTCGGCTTTGTGCTGCGCGCCAAGATTGTTCTGCTATTGGCCCAGGGGTTGTCCTATCAAGCCGTCGTCGCCAAGCTCGACACTTCCGCGCCCACCGTCGGGAAGTGGAGAAACGCTTCCTCGAGCACGGACTCGACGGGCTCGAAACTCATCGGCCCGGACAGCCGCCCCGCAAGCTGACCGCTCGTCTTCGCGCCAAAATTCTCAACGC
>Ga0315336_1002676_pt1 | contig 26321 bp, 21 predicted proteins | sample ASW5metaG_FD_204512 | JGI IMG/M metagenome (GOLD analysis project Ga0315336, IMG submission 204512) | Ammonia-oxidizing marine archaeal communities from Monterey Bay, California, United States - ASW #5 | ecosystem: Environmental > Aquatic > Marine > Intertidal zone | place: USA: California... | reverse complement strand
AGAAATGGGCCGAAGCAATCGAAATCTACGATGCGTACCTCACCCATCACGCCCCTAAAACGGATACGGACCCTACATTTTTTCAATACGCCAAAGCCTTGCATGCCAACAACCAAGAAGACGTTGCGCTGAACTATTTGAAGCCCTTTATCGCGGACGAATCGACATCCCCGTTGAAACAGCTCGCTCTATTTCACTCCGCAGAAATCCACACCCAAATGAAAAATATCGAAAAAGCCCGAGTGGCTTATTTGACGGCTTCAGAAATGAATACGAGTGATATCGCCGCCCGTTCGAGGTTTCAGCTCGGACGCCTGGCTCAGAACAACGAGGAATGGGACGTAGCCGCTCGCCATTTCATGCGAGTGGCCATCTTATATTTTCACAACGAGCTATCACCGAAAGCATTGTGGCACGCTGGACAGTCCTACGAAAAACTCAACGAACCCGATCAAGCTAGGTCGGCGTATCAGGAGTTACTTCTTGATTTCCCGAAATCTACGTTTGCAGAACGTTCTCAACAACAATTGAGGGCTTTGGCGGCGAAGCCGTGATATGGCGCCCATGGAAAAGATGAGACCCTATAAAGTTATAAGCCTTTTTACCAGCCTTACGATCGCGACCGCGCTGTACGGCCTCTTGATTTATGTCGCGCCACAAATCATGCTTCTCACGGCGAATGCCAAGGTGAGCGCGATCGACACATCCTACAACGTTGAAATCATCAATCTTCCTACACCCCAATTACGCAAAGAGCAAGCCGACAACCTCAACAAACCGGAAAAACTTTCCATTCCTGATTTTCAGGAACTGTTTCCTTCATTGGAGGAGGCTCTCGATGCAACCGTCCCCGAATCACAATGGACGCCGGAAACGTTCAATGAGCTGAATAATCAAATCGAAAACTCCGATCCCGATCGAACCTACGATTTAAATCCAGAACAACAACTTTTCAAAGGCGTGGACGCTCAGATATTGGAGATTTCCGAATCGGTCGCACGCGATAATATTGATATTGCGCGCAGGATGGTACGCCCAAGTCCGACTGCTTCGAATTCCGGAGGGGATATCGACGCATTGTTCAGGTCTTCCCGGCCGCAAGAACAATTGGCATTCAGGCCGCCACCGCAGCAAGATGTTTCGCTCGATCCTCCAACCGCAGCCCCCTTGATCAATGACGATGCGATGAAGGCAATTGACAGCCTTCAAGATGAAATGATCGAAAATGAATTTCTCGATACCCATTCCATAGAACCATCACCATTTACACCCGACGAGAATGAATTTGAGATTGGAAAAGTGATTCTCCAGGAACGCATCACAAAAGAAATAAAACACGACAATATCGAACATATGGTCAAGCTGAATATCAGAACGTATATTCAACCCGACACGAACCAAGGCTACTTTCGAATATCCATTTTCCCGAACGATAAAATGGATATTCAAACCTTGCCACGGGACATCACGTTCGTAATCGACACGTCAAACAGTATTTTGCAACGTAAGTTGGACTCCACTCTGACGGGAGTGCTCAGGGGCTTGGGGCACCTCAAACCCTCGGATCGATTTAATATTGTTATTTTCAGAGACCGCGCGATTTTTCTGTCTCCTGACTACCTTCCGGTAACCCCGGAATCGATTGAAGCCGCCGACAAATTCTTGACCGGGCTTAAGTCACAGGGCTCCACGGACGTTTATAATGCATTGGTTCCCGTCTTTGAGGTGCCGACAAGACCCGGCCTACCTGCGATCATCATTTTTATAAGCGATGGTCGGCCATCTGCCGGAAGCCTCAGTGGACGCGCATTGATCAACGCCATATCAGACGCTAACTCTTCAAGACATTCGATTTTCACTTTCGGAACCGGGAAGACCGTAAATAATTATCTCCTGGATCTGCTGGCCTACAGGAACAAATCCGAATCCAACGTCAGCACCAGAATCGAGGACATCGAATCACTCATTCCGACCCGACTTCAACAGCTGAACCAGCCTTACCTGGTCAATATCAAGGGCCAATTCAACACCCTGAATGAATCAACGATTTTCCCCAAAGAAATTCCCGACTTCTACAACGAAAAGGAAGTCATTTTGTACGGACGTTTCAATCCGGAAATTGACAATGACCTAACATTACAATTGACGGGCGAATCAGGAAGTCAGTCCAAATCGATGTTGATTACAACCAACATAAATTCAGGCTTGAAAGGGAATTCCTCGATTTCCAGAAATTGGGCGAACGCCAAGGTCTATCATCTGATCAATCAGGTTTCGAAGTACGGCGAGACCCCTGAATTAATGAGCGAAATTCAGTCTCTCAATCGGCGTTATGGACTTAAGAACGCGTACACAATTGATTAGGGAGTAAGACCGCATGCTTGAACACGTGGCTGAATGAATTAACCTTCGATCAAGGCTTCCGTAATACGACGGTCAACAACAATCCGCCGTTCGATATCGCGTCGGTCCGATTTACGCCTACAGTACTGAGACAAACTTGTGCGTTTCCAAATCTGAGAACGCCACGAAAACTGGTCTCGCCGGTCGTTCGCGCGCCGATCGTTTGCACGACGCTCATCGTCATCACGCTTTTCATAAAAAAGCCCGCTGTCGACCACTCTGGGGGATTCTACGGAATCAGCATTCCGCTCTTCGTTGCCCAACCATTTTTTGGTCGATGACATTGATTTAAACATAAATCTAAAACTAAACATTGGATTTCCCTTTATTTCAACGCCTTTTATAATGCAAATTCCGTACCACATCTGTTTCTAGGTGGTAATTCCGCTCGTCCCCATATACATTGATCGAAATATCTGCTAATCACGATACACGGTTTCACTTTTCGTACAATTCTGAAATCTGTCCATAATTTGTTCAAAAATGTACGTAAAAAAAATCCCGAACCCATATAACTTGCTCAATCGTACGATAGTTTCATAAAATAGATCGGTAGCAAAGTCGTTCGTTTCAAAGGGGTATCCGTATAGATGTTCAACAACCAAATTAAACTCCATCAGCAACCCCAATTAACCAAGGCCAGAATGATTATCGGGTTCGACGGATGGATGGACGGTGGTGACGTTTCTACCGGCGTCGTCGAACACCTGGCTAAAGAATTCAGTTGTACCGTCCTCGCTGATTTAGAACCCGACGATTTTTATATATATAACGTACCCGGCTCTATGGAAATCTCGGCATTATTCCGCCCACAAGCCAAAATCGAGGACGGTATGGTGATGTCAGTTTCAGAGCCATCTAACACATTTTTTTACAATACCGAAGAAAACCTGATTCTCCTTCGCGGAAAAGAACCTCAAATTAATTGGCGCAAATACACCAATTGCGTCTTCGATATCGCCGAACAATTTAACGTCGAAGAGATTTTCTTTGTGGGGAGCGTTACCAGCCTCGCGCCGCATACCCGAAATCCAGTTTTCTATTCGTCCGTTTCTGAAGAATCCATGAAAGCATACATTGACCTCATCGACGGAAACCCAACATACTATGAAGGGCCTAGCAGTTTCGCAAGCTTCATGATTTCACTCGCCAGAAAGAGAAGCCTCAGAATGATGTCCTTGGTCGCGGGAATTCCTCCATACGTTCAAGGAAAAAATGATCGTTGCATCGAAGCGGCGATCACCAGTCTTGTGGAAATCACTAAATTGCCCGTTGATTTGCAGGTCCTGAAAACATTAACCGAAGACTTCATCGCCGAGCTAAATACGATCGTGGCAAAAAGACCTGATTTAGCGGAGCAAATCGCGAAATTAGAAAAGGTCTACGACGAACAAATCAGTGATGAATTCGTTGCCGACGACGAGGTTGAACTGTTTCAAAAAGATACCGATGACATTAAAGAATGGTTTGAAAACCAGGATTTCAAACTTGATTAAGGATACAATGTGCCCCGACCGGGATTCGAACCCAGATCTAATCCTTAGGAGGGACTTGTTCTATCCATTGAACTATCGGGGCAAATAGAAGTGCTATAGCATACGGTTGCACCTTCCGACTTTCAAGTTTTAACATGACTCGGCCTTCCTTCAAGAGCCAAAACAGGATACAGTTGTAAAAATTTATGAATTCACAAGTCCAATTTTTCATCGCCGAAGCGTTGCCTCGGTTCGGAATGGGTTCGGGGATTATTCTCCCTGCGACTATCATTCTAATCGCCATGGTGTGCAGCGGCTCCATACTGGTTGCCACCCGATATCGACAATCACGCTTCAATGCCTTTCTGAATACCGAGATGAATCAAAAAGAAAAAGACCTTGAGACGATCGGAACCATTTTTTGGATGTTGGACAGCGGCGTCACTAAAGATAACTACAAAAATATCTTCCAGGATCTACATCACTACGCGTGGATGATCAGCCATCAGGACCATATTGATTTTTGCGTCAAGATTCGCGACTACGACGAACAACGATTGGACAATTTTGAGGCCACTGAATCGTTCTTAGCGACGGTCAGAGCCGAAGCTAAGGCCTTACTGGGTCACTGAGGAGGTTTCTGTGTCAACATCCATGAACAGAAGACAGTTCATTCAATCGACTGCCGCTGTCGTATCTGCATCGACCATTCTTTCCTCAAAAACCGATGCCGCGGAAAAACTCGACTACCGCAACCACCGCGAAGACATCATGCCTTACCGCAAACTGGGACGTACCAATTTCATGTCCAGCCGCCTCATATTCGGCTGTGGAGCGGCGTTGATAGGGGGGAGAGCCGTTAAACTCCTAGACAGAGCCTATGAAGCCGGCATCAACTACTACGACGTAGGGTCCAACGATTACTACAAAGGCGCAGAACAGCACCTCGCAGCATTCGCCAAACGCCACAGAGGCGACATATGGATTACCTCGAAGGGATACGCCCGCTCCGGCGTCGACCACATCCCCGGCGAAGATGTGTCCGTTGAATATGCGAAAGGTGCGGCCACGTACTGGCTGAATCTTGTCGAAAACAGCTTGATCGACTTAAAGTCAGAATACATCGATTCGTACTTCATTCAGGGGACCAACGAACCCAGCCTTCTCAAAACGGACGAAATGAACCGAGCCTTTGAAGAGGTTAAAACTACGGGAAAAATAGGACACGTCGGTGTCAGTACCCACCAGAACGCCGAAGCCGTGCTTGAAACAGCCATCGGTCACGAGCATATCGAGCTCGTCATGCTGGCCGTAACCCCCGCCGGTTGGTACGACTGGAAGAAGAAAGTCATGTTGGAAGGCACACCGCCGTTAACCCAACTGAAGCCCCAAATCGACAAGGCACGGGAAGCCGGTATCGGTCTCATCGGAATGAAATGTGGGCGCCTTATCGCACCTAAGACGAACGCGGGGCAGGGGGACAACACCGCGTTCGACAATTTCTACTCAGAAGACTATCGCAAGCTGCCCATCACACCACACCAAAAGTCATACGCCTTCGTACTCAAACATGGAATGGATGCCGTCAACTCCGACATGCAGAACTTTAAACATTTCGAAGAAAACTTACACGCTTCGGTCAACGCCGAGCGTTTTTTTGCCTAACCCATTTGGGTTCATCGCCAAACACTTTGTTTTTCTCGCTCCACCCGGGGACTGCGTCTTGGTAAATCCAGAACACGGGCTCTTCGCCTTCCTGTTCATGCAGCTCATAAACGAACCGGTTTTCCGCTAAAGCATCATTCAAATATTCGCAGTCGTCCGTCAATCCAATTTCGTCGAGACTCTTCGGATAGACTCCGGTCGTTCTTTTGAACAGTTCGATATCCAATGCAAGCAAGGTAGTTCGTCGTTCCGTTTCCAAGTATTCATTCACGGTCAACAGTGATTGGACCTTTCGACCAAAAGAGTCATAACGCACGACGTCCGATCGTTCTCTGCGTAAAAACACGTCGTTTTTCGGGTCGTCAAACCATTTTCGTTTTTCGACGAAGGATAGTCCGTATAACTCCTCAATCATTTTCATATTCGCTCGTAAATATTCCACGTCTTCTGCAAACTTACCCCTAAAGATGGTTTGCTCAATCGAGTCTCCGATATTCGCATTTTCATTATCGTAATAGTGCGAACTCGGAAACCAAATCGTGTTGTCCACGACTCTGTAAAAACTGACGACCGATTTGGGATCAAATTCGAATTCGACGTCTTCGATAATCTTCCTTAAAAATTGGGCCTGTTTTTCAGTCCCTTCCTTCGCATACTTATGAATTGACGCAAACAAGTACTTCATTTTCGATTGAGTGTCGTTCCATTCATAGAACTCTCCTTGGAATTCCTCTTCCCTCAGGACGACCTCGAAAGACATGTGGATTAATTCTGTAGCACGCTCCTCGTTACCATTGTGGAGTAACTCAACCAATCCGGTTCCCATAAGGAGGTGTGATAACCACCTTATATCAAGGTACCTATGCTCGCGAGAGCCAGCAAATGTTTCATAGTAAGGAGATCGCACCAAGAGCGGTACCGGCGACACCGAATACGGTTTTTCTAGCGCCAACTTTACTTTTTTGATTGCGGGCTCGGAAGCCGCCATGAATGCCAGCATATGCGGGTGAAAATCGGGGCGCGCCATGTAGAGCAACTTTCCGAGTGAATGTGCTTCAATATCGTGGGAAATAAAGTCGTTCGGTTTGTCCGGATCGGGCGCGTAATGGGGCCTCAGTTTTGCTGGAAGCAACTTAAATGCTTCCAACATCGCAAAAAAACCATTTTGTTCTTGGTCTTGCCGCATCGCTTCACGATCGGCCGGATGTTCGTCTAATAGAAACGCGATGGTCGTAGACCGTACATTGATCCAAACAATCAGCGCAACGAATAGAAAGACCATACCCCCAAAAAGAACGAGGGTCTTCGTGGTTCGTTTATTGCCCGCTTTTTTTCGCATCAGCCACCGAGCGAATGTGCGCTCGCGAATTCTTTTCCGCGAAGCCCCAAGACCGTAAGAAAACATAGTCCCACAATGATGAATAGTAATGCCAATGTTGCGTTCACAATGCCTATATTGATGGTCTGCTTCGTGAATTCACCCATCTCGGTTTGAACCGTAACTTCTTTCATCCGGGCCATTGCCAAACTCGGCATAATCGAATTGATGTACTTCTGGATCGTAAGAAAATCGACCAGTCCGGGAATGATGTTCGCCAGACGTTGCCATCCATAAAGAAACGCCACGCCCAAAACGATAGGCCTCTTGCTGGCCGTTCCCAGAAACATCGTAAACGCCCCGTAAGCTGTGAGCGCCATAATGCCTACCCAAATGAAATGTCCGACGAGCTTGATGTTTTTGGCATCGTAGCCAAACCCTTCTAATGTCGTGCAGGCTGCAAACGTCAAGGCAATCGAAATAGACATAATGACCGTCGCAACGAACAAATAGGCTAAAAACCTGCCAAGCACCCAAGCCGACCGATGAATAGGCCGTGTCAGGACAAATGGAATCGTCTGCGACTCAACATCCTGACCGACCAGCATCGTCGCGAAGAACAAGGCGAGTAGGGGAGTCAGTACATTAATCTGTAGCGACTGCGTCAATTGCATAAACGTCTTCAATCCCGATTCCGAAAACTGCGAACTGGTAAAAAACGCCATCATCAACGGAATCAACACCGGTAGAAAGCAAATGAACGCGGCCAAAACGATGCGCCGTTGCCGAACCATCATCGTAATCGAGTGACCAAAACTGCCGATGACTTCACTCGGGTAGCCCGATTGTCCCGGGGGCGGTCCATGTAAGAATTCTTTTAATTGAGATTCACGTGTCGTCATGCTTTTTCCTAGTGAGTTAAATACTTGAACACGGACTGAAGGTCATCATCTGTACAGGAGATTTCTTCAATATCTTCCGATTTATCAATGTAGAGTTGATTCAGTTTTGTAAAACAATCATTTGGATCCCGAGTACGAATAATCAACGCATTCTCTTCAAAATCGAGATTCATCGTCGATTCACTATTATGAAAATGTTGAGACAACTTACGGGGATCGCCGCATTGAATCGTAATCGTATGGGGATGCCTATCGATCAAATCACGGATTTCGCGAATTCGGCCTTGGGCCAACAACGACCCCTTAAATAGCAAAACCACGTTGTCCGTAACCCGTTCAATCTCGTATAAGATGTGACTCGATACGATCACCGAACGCCCTTCGTCGCCTAATCTGCGAATCAAACTGAACATCTCTTCGCGTCCTTGCGGATCCAAGCCGCCCATCGGTTCGTCCAACATCAACAAAGCCGGCCGTGATGCCAGTGCCTGCGCAATCTTAATTCGTTGGCGCATCCCTTTACTGTACTCGTCGATGGGATCGTCCATACGATCCGTCATCGTCACGATATCGATCGCCTCTTCGGCAGAATGGGTCGCTTCTTTCCGGCTCATTCCCCATTGTCTGTTCAGCCAATAAACGAATTCAAAGCCCGTCATATTTTCGTAAAACTTGTCGCTCTCAGGGCAATATCCCAGCTTTCGTAGGCAGTCGAGGTTGTTGCGCGGATTATGGCCCATGACCTCGATCGCACCCCGACTTGGCGTGTATAAACCCAACATCAATTTAAAGAGGGTACTTTTACCTGCGCCGTTTGGGCCCAGCAGGCCGGTAACACCCGTTCCAATTTTCAGGGATAAATTGTTCAATGCGACAACTTCGCCGAACCATTTCGAAAGCGTTTTTACTTCGATTAACGTCTCCATTATGCGACCTCCGCTCTTCGAATTTTCATGCAGACGATGAGCGTAGACACTCCCGTTACCACGGCAACTATCGCAAGCGACCACATCCAATGAGTTTGAAAAATCAACCGTGTATCCTTAAACATAACCTGCCCTAGTCGGTTGATCGTCAATGGAAATGCCCAAACGAAATAGTTGGGATTTCTCAATACACCTGCCAACGTGGCGCCAAATGCGGAATTCGCCATCAGCAACATAAAGATTGATATGGCAGCGAAATTTTTGCTCTTTATCAGCGCCGAACTCGCCAACACCGCAGTGACACAGGGAAGAATAATCACGAGCGAAAAGCCCAATATTGCGGGTATCCACACCCAGGATTCTTTTACTGTTTCCAAACCGGGTAGCAGCATGTTGTGAACGCCAACCAGAATAATCCCGGGAACCGCCGTCAATACCAGTCCGATCAACACCAACGTGCCAATTTTTCCTATCGCGTAATCTCGCCAGGTAATGGGCTTCGCGAAATAGACATCCACCAGATTATTGTTGAAATCATTGCAAATCATTCCAGAACCGGCGAACAATACCACTAGGAAAACCACCGGGGATTGAATGCGAATAAAATCAAAAAAGAGCAGGTTATCAACAGCGAAATCGGCAATCTGACTAAACGCTAGCGCCAGCGGACTGTTTGGGTCCTGAGCGATTACGTCGTATGCGGTGACCTGAAGGAGCCGCAAGATGACGTGAAGCATGGCGAAAAGCATCATCATCAGGAAAAATTTCGATTTGATCAATACCCTTAATTCTTGCTGGATAATAATTACCCATCGATATTTGTGCCTCAACTCCCCGTCGTATTCACGGTAGGATTGTTCGTAAATGGGCATTTAAGAATCCTTTCCGACAGCATGCATAAAGACTTCCGACAACGTTTGCCGGGAAGGATGGAAATGGCGCACCTGAGTATCACAGTGTTTCGCGATTTCGAACAGTGCCTGGGGGTTCTCTCCATTCGGCTGACTGACCCAAAGATTGCCGTTCTTCATTTCTCCGCATTGAAACCCGGCTTCAACCACGCGGTCCATGTATTGACTTTTATTATCACGAACACGCACTTCGTATTGTTTGTCGTGTTTCTCGGTCAGTTCCTCAACGTTACCCTGCTTCACCATATCTCCTTCGTTAATAATCACAATATAGTCGCAAACATACTGGATGTCCGGCAGTAGGTGGGACGAGAGAAGTACCGTCACCTTACGTGTCACGGCCAAATCGCGTACGAGGTCCAACATTTCCAGACGGCTGTCCGGATCAAGGCCGTTCGTCGGCTCATCCAAGAGTAAGACTTGCGGATCGTGAATCAGTGCCTGTGCCAATTTAAGCCGCTGTAACATACCCGTCGAATACGTTTCCGTATTTCGATATCGATTCTCTTCCAGCCCCACGTAGTTCAACACCTCGTGGCAGCGTTCCCGAGCGTCAACACGGCTCATTCCCAGCAGCTGACCGCAATACGTCAAAAAAGATACCGCACTGATATTTGGACTGACTACTTCGCGTTCGGGCATATAGCCAAGCCGTTGGCGAACTTCCAACGCGTGCTCCGGCATCGTATAGCCGAGTATGTTAACCGTACCGTTCGACGGTCGATTAAAACCCAATATGGTCTTCATCAGCGTACTCTTGCCAGCCCCATTCGGGCCCAGTAAACCTACCGCCCCTCCGTTGATTTGCAAGTCCACGCCCTTCAGCGCATGGAACGACCCGTAATGCACTTCCAAGTCCTTAATGTCTATCAAATAATCCACAAAACCTCCCGTCACTTTCGGATGTCGTGCCTCGTTGTCTGGCCTTCTCTAACTACTACCTTGTCCGTGCCTAAATTCGAGTCCATGTTGCCACTCAAATCGGCCAGGTTTTCCAAGCTCCCTAAATTGCCCAAAGTCTGAATTCCGATCACTTGCAAGTAATGCGTTCCCGGCGAAACGCTCTCAAAGAAATAGAATCCACTACTATCAGTGCTCGCCGAAATGGGGGAGGTGGCGCTCATTAACATAACGACGGTATCAGCCGATGGACGGCCACGACTCGTCACATACCCTTCGATTTGTCCCCCTGACGTAAGCCATATTGTCACGCCGGTCGCGGAACTGTTGTCTGGAAGCGGAATTAAATCGCTTTGGCCATTCGCATAATTTTTGTGATGCGCATAAACCATATAGTTTCCTGATGGTAGACTTTCGAATTGGAACTTCCCATCTGAATCCACGCGTACGGATTCGCCCGTAAACATCCCTTCGATATCTACCAGACTATCGAGTAACGAATTCCCTTTTTGGGTAACCCGCTGTAGACTAACACGAGTCCCTTGAGGACTTTGGCTATCACGTGTTCGAACAACTCCCTCGATACTTCCGCCGGTCTTCGATACGTAAATCGTCCCTGTTTTAATATCATCCGGATTCAGACTGACGCTGATCTGCCCATCAACGAATCCTTCGTGGCTCGCTTTTATCGTATATTTCCCAGGGTTCAAATAGAGTTCGAATTCGCCGGTGTCGTTATCGACTTGCGTAGAACTGTCCTCGAAATTGACGTTTTCCAACGCACTCAAAAACCCTTCCTTAAATTCGATCGTTGGCTTCGCCGTCACGTGCGTGCCCGACCCGGGAGGACGTCCCGTTTCTTTGATCAGAACCCGTCCTTTAAACAAGGCACCGGCTTCCAACTGAATTGGCGTAGGTTTGTCTAAATAAACTTTCATCACACTCTTCGACGCGTACCCTCCGCCCGCAGAGGCAAGGATAAAGTATTTTCCAATGGTCATCCCCTCAAAAAGATACTCACCGTTCTCATCTGTCAATGTGCTGGATTCTAGGCCGTCGAGATTTCCTGTCGAGATGCCCGCCAAATTTATTTCTGCACCGGGAATTGCAAAACCTTTTGAATCAGTCACTTGTCCGTAGATGATGTGTTCACCCGAATCCACCTGTGATAATTGAATCGTTAATCCTGAAACATCGGAAAATCCATCGGTGAACACTGGAACCCCGCGAGCTGTGAGCTTATACCCCTCTCTAAACGCGAACAGCTGGTAATTTCCGCCGGGAATACCCTCGATTTCGAAATATCCATCTTTGTCCGACTTGTCCGTCGCCATCGCCATCGAAGAACTCAACGGAGAGAAGAGTTCCGTGAAAGAGGGGATACACGTGACTTCGGCGCCCTCTACAGGTCTGAACTTGGAATCCACCACACGCCCGAAAAGGTCTGAACCGTCAAACATGTTGATATCTACACGTATATCCGGTTCACCCGGCGTCAAAATAAACGGATCGGACAATTGCGGCGCGGCGCCGTCAGTCATGGCATATACGCGGAATTCTTTGTTGAATGGAACCCCGCCGATTTCATAGTACCCGTCTTTTTTCTCCGTCGATTGCGACCCGAAAAATTCCGGCTCCTCCTGATTCATTACCGCCGTGAACATCGCGTTGATACCCTGAGTAATAATGTTGTCAGACGTCACCAATACCAGAGATGCTCGCGTACCCAGATCCGTATCCGGATCGATCGTATACCCCCAAACCACGCCCGCGCGGGCCAACTGAAAATCGATATTGGTAATCTTTTGTTCCACTTCCACCAAAGTCACGCGCTTATAAGGAAGTTCTTTTCCTTCCTGATAGCGACTATCCGACACGTAAACCCCTATTTCATACTCACCAGGAACCAAACCATAAATCGAATACACGCCTTTTTCGTCGGTCTCGTATCCATACCCGTGTCCATAGTCCAAATAATTGTGAACCGGCCGCCCGTTTTCCACCCGACTGATATTGATAGGCATTCCGAATACCGGTTTGCCCGTACCTTCCTCGGTGACGCGCCCCCCGATCATCGCCCCAACGTCCAATGCAACGTTAATCTCGGTGTACGCTTTCTCCGTTTCCAATTCCACGTCTTCAAAAACAGTGGCAATAAAGCCTTGACGTCGATAACGAATCGTCACGGGTCGATCTTTCGGGATGTATATTCTGTATTTTCCCCTGGAGTCCGAAATCGCCGAACGGCTATTTTCGTATTTCCGATCAGCGGCATTTATGAGCTCCCAGCGATCGCCCTTCTTTCGTCCGTCCGCGTCGTCCGCTTCGTCTTCGGCTTCTTCTTCCTTGTCCTCGATATCCTCGTCGTCTATCTCTCCAGCATTCAACGCTTCACCGACTAAAGTCTGGTGAGCATGTTTTTCATCATCCGTCAATTCCCACGAAGCTTCGATACGGGCTTTCCGTAATGGTTCGCCGGTCTCCTTATTCGTTATAATCCCTCGAACCTGGTGATCCTTCTCCGTGGGTTCATAGGGATTTTCAATATCGATACCGGAATCCAATTCCAGTGACTCGTCAAAACGGTAACTGACGGATTGCAGTGATGGGGGAGCCTCATATTTAACCACAGAAACGGGGGGAGGAGGCGGTTTTTCAGGTGCAAAAAAGTACGTAAAAACGATAATGCCCGCTAAAAGAACCACCATGACGCCCACTAGCAGGGCGGTCAGAAATGATGATGATGATTTAAGTTTTTGCCCCATGGATAGCGCAGACACCCTGATTTATTTTCAGTCTACCCATTAGACTAGAATTCGTAGCACTTGGTTTATGCTGAAAATGGCGCATGAACCCATTGTATAGATTTTAAACCGTAAATCAAGTGATTTCTCAAAACCTCCGGAGTTCAATCATAAATACCGCCAAATCCCAATACGCGTTGCTCCATTTAGTGGTTCTCATCTTCGGATTCACCGGAATTTTGGGCCGCTTGATTACGGTGCCTGCACTCATTCTCGTCTGGTACAGACTCGTCATCGCTGTGATTGCCATCGCCGTCTATCTCATCGTCAGAAAATCCTCCTTCAAAGTAGATACGAGATTAACAATCTATGCATTACTCATTGGTGTTTCTGTCGGAATCCATTGGGTTTTCTTTTTCCATTCCATCAAAATATCATCCATCTCTATCGCGCTCGTCTGCATGGCGTCCGCACCGTTCATCGTCGCGATTTTAGAACCACTCATTTACCGACGGCCGTTTCGAAAACACGAACTCATCTTCTCCATCCTGAACCTCGCCGGTATCGCCATCATTTATAATTTTGAAGCTAAATACATCACCGGCATCCTCTTCGGGATCGGTGCCGCTTGGCTCAGCGGTTTGTTCACGGTCCTAAACGGCCACCTCGTGAAAGAAAATGACGCTTCGATTATTTCTCTCTACGAATTGGCCGGCGCCTGGATCATTCTCAGCATCATCGCTCCGTTGACCTATCCCGTCACGGATCCACTATGGGTTCTATCCACTTCAGATTGGCTTTACTTACTGATTTTAGGTACAATCTGCACTGCTTTCGCCTATATGGCGAGCATTCATGTGATGCAAGTGGTTTCACCGTTCACCGCCTTATTAACAGTCAATCTTGAACCCATCTACGGAATCATTTTGGCCCTGCTGATTTTCGGCAATGATGAAACCATGTCACCCGGATTCTATCTCGGTGCGAGTTCTCGGAACCCTGTACTTGAACGGAATCGTCAGTAAGAAGCTCAGCAAAAAAGGATAAGGCATTGGATTTGAAGAGTATTTCCGATCTTGCACACCAGGGTCGCTCCAAACTGCTAACCCAACGTTCACAGCAAAGCGCCGAACTCCCTCTTAGGTATTGGAACCAGCAAGCTCACTTCACGACACCCGCGTCGGGAACACCGGAAAAGGCCATACAGGGCCTGGCCGCGGTCAGTAAAATTCTACAGCGACTCGACCTGACCCCACAGCGAATCGGCAGCCACACCGGCGCCCCGGAAAATTTCATTGAAGAAATCCTTCAACAGAAAAATAGACATTCACCGTTCGTCATGGTCGACGCTGAAGACGCCGTCGCATTGACGGAAGAGTCCATTCCTCAGGCCCGAGATGGCGCCATTCGTTGTTTCACACAAGAAGACTGGGGGACAACGCTGCCATTTTTTCGGCCGGCAGGCTTGATGCTTCAATCGTGCGTAGATGACCTTACCACCGTGCTTACCGACGTTGTCGATGAATCCAAACCTGAAACGTACCCAATCGCGGGAATCGTCTGGCCAAAAGTCGAACATCCGGAAGAACTCATGTGGGTGTGTGACTTGCTCAAAAAAATCGAATCACAGGTTGGAATCGCCGAAAATTCAATCAAATTAGAATTCCTCGTCGAATCAGGATACGCGCTCGCACAACTTCCCGAACTCGTAAAGGCAACCGCCCATCGCTTGGCCGGCATCATCTGGGGTATCGCCGATTACTCGGCCGACACCAACCTTCCCCGAATCGAAAATACTCATCCCCTATGTGAATGGGCACGTTTCGAAATCGTCAACCTCGCCGGCGCCGCCAACGTGCCCGCCATCGACAACATGACTCTGAATTATCCGACACCTTTGCATCGTGGCGGCGATTTATCCGACAAAGAGAACGAGGAAAACAAAATCGCGGTTCTTGATGCACTCAAAGAAGTATACGATGACTCAACCCATGGCATTGATATGGGAATGAGCGGAAAATGGGTCGGCCACCCGTTACAATTACTCATGGTCATGACCGCTTACCGCAACGCTATTCCCATTGAACAAATAGAAAAAGACGTGGCTGAAATTGAAGCGTTTGCCCAAATAGTTGAATCCGGAACCGGAGCCACAATCCTTGGCGAAGGCGCAGACGAATACATGGCTGACCGTGCAACTGACAGACACCTCCGCGCAAGGCTTCGAAGAGCCACCGCGTGGGGCGCACTAGACAAAGAGAAATCACAATCATTGGGAATCATCACTCAAGAAGAATACGACCAGCTTTAATGATGGAAGACCCAATCAATTTATTGGAAAACAGCGTACTAAAAGAAAAAGAGACCGTACCAAATGATTCAAATTGAAAACCTGTTCCGGAAAGTCAGAGGCCTTCACGAGTCGGTGGTTACCGGCCTTAAAGCTCAAACAGCGAACGGAAAACAAATCGATGAGTTCCAAGTGGCGACACGCCACGTGGCCCAACTCTCAACACAAGTACCCGCTTTCGCCGCGTTGTTGGATTTCGCAAAGAACTTCCCCGAACTCACGAACGCTCAAAAGATCACCGAATTTCAATTGGCCGAACTTTACAGGGAATGTGTTTCCATGCAGTCCGTTCTCGGGCCATTCGATGAGCAAAACTGCTATCTCGAATTAAAAGCCAGTGAAACAGAATTTCTCGCTCTTACAAACACGGCCGCCATCGAAGAACTAGGCCGTGAATATATAGAACAAGGAGGAAGGTACGATTGGCCGATCCTAACGGATTCGGATTCTGATGAAGACGAAAATGATCTCAGACAGACCACGCGCAAGTTTGCGCAAGAAACCATCGCCCCTAAAGCAGAAGCCATTCACCGGGAAGACCTCATCATCCCTGAGGAATTTATCTCATCGATGTCCGAGATGGGTTATTTCGGCATGTCGGTCCCCGTCGTATACGGCGGCGTGGGTATGTCCAATCTCATCATGATTCTGGCCACGGAAGAATTATCCGCTGCGTCTCTGCCTGCCGCAGGAAGCTTGATCACGCGCCCCGAGATTCTGTCCAAAGCATTGTTAAAAGGCGGCACAGAAGAGCAAAAAAGTCATTGGCTCCCCATCATATCCTCCGGAGAGAAAATGGTCGCTGTAGCCGTTACCGAGCCCAACACAGGCTCTGACGTCGCTTCCGTAAGTTGTCGCGCCACGAAATCAATGAAAGATGGCAAAGAAGGATACCTGCTCAACGGCCCCAAAGCATGGTGTACGTTTGCAGGTAGGGCCGACGTTCTCGCGCTACTGGCACGCACCGATGAAGATGCCTCAGTCGGTTACAAAGGATTGTCCTTATTCATCGTTGAAAAAGATTCCTTCACCGGCCATGAATTCGTCGCCAAACAAGAAGGTGGGGGAACAATCACTGGAAAAGCCGACGCGACGATAGGGTATCGTGGGATGCACTCGTTCACACTCCAAATCGAAGACTATTTCGTGCCCGCCGAAAACCTTGTAGGCGAAGAAGGTGGGGAGGGGAAAGGATTTTATTTGCAGATGGACGGCTTCTCGGTCGGACGCCTTCAAACCGGGGGACGCGCAATTGGCGTTGCGCAGGCGGCACTGGAAGCCGCGATCCAATATGCCAATGAACGCCCTCAATTTGGAAAACCCATTTCAGAGTTTCAAAACACGCAATACGAAATCGGCAAAATGGTCGTGGCATTGGAAGCCGCTCGACAATTAACCTACTCCGCCGCGCGCGCGATGGACGCGGGAGATTCGAATGCCATCACTTTGGCCGCCATGGCAAAATTATTCGCCTGTCGAACAGCCGTCAATATTACCCAAAAAGCACAACTGCTTCACGGTGGTTGGGGATACGCGGAAGAGTACGCCATTTCCCGCTATGTCGCAGACGCGCTGGTCCTTCCCATCTTCGAAGGGGTAGAACCTATCCTTGAAATAAAAGTCATTGGAAGGGCTGTATTGGCACGCTGATATGACCGTTATCCACGAAGTTCGAAAAAACAGCGACGCCTTCAAGAATCTTCCGGCCCTTATCGACGGTGCCCTGATTCTGACTCATGAAGAACTTTGGGACAAAGTCGATAGGCTCACCAACGCGTTCATCGAGTTGGGAATGAATACGGGGGACAGGCTGCTCTGTTGGTTACCCAATAACGCCGAAGCCCTCATCACCGAACTCGCGTGTCTTCAGTCCGGGGGAGTTTGGGTCACCTTGAACGCAGGATTGACGTGGCCCGAAGTTCAGCAAGTCATTGAAGCCACGTCGCCCCGAATCACGGTGACTTCTTTAGATCTCCTAAACAAGATACCTGAAGAAGACCTACCCCAAGTGTTTGAATCCAAAATCATTCATGTCAAAGAACCCGGGGGAGGACAAGGTGAACACATTCGGGAATTCTGGAGCCTTATCGATTCATCCGTACCCAAATTGCCAATAATAATGTTATCAGACACAAATGCAGCACGCCTGAGATACACTTCCGGTACCACCGGCAAGGCCAAGGCAGCCATCTTGTCTCACGGAGTCTACAAGGCCAGCCTCCAAAACCTGCAACACGAGCTACACGACCTCGACTCGAACGATGCTGTACTTCACGCTGCGCCATTGACCCACGCATCAGCCGCCTTGATCTACCCGATATTGGCCGCCGGCGGCTGCAATTTTGTCATTTCCGCGTTTGAGCCCGAAACCGTCTTAAGCTGTATCGAAAAACACGCAATAACGACAATGTTCGCCGTTCCCACGATGCTCAATCGCCTCTTCGCGGATCCATCCTTCCACAAGAACAAAATTGAATCGCTCAAAACCATCTCCTACGGTGGTGCGCCAACACCACTCGAACTCCTCAAAAGCACAGTATCCATAATCGGTCCCCGGATGCTTCAAATCTACGGCCTGACAGAAGCCCTTCACCCAATCACTACGCTGAAACATGTCGATCACCAACCTGAACACCCGAAACTGGGGTCAATAGGCACCATTTCGACCATTTCGAAAATCGAGATTCGAAATGATGAAAACCAAGTTGTTCCACCTGGAACAGTCGGTGAGCTATGGACAAAGGGCCCGAATACGATGGACGGCTACTGGGAGAACCCGGAAGACTCCCTTGCCATCATGGACGGCCCATGGATTGCGACGGGCGATATGGGATACGTCGACGAAGACGGGTACTATTGGATTGTCGACCGAAAGAAAGACGTCATTATCTCCGGTGGCTTCAACGTGTACTCCAGCGAAATTGAACACATTCTACTGAATCACCCCAACATCGTAGAAGCCGTGGTCGTCGGTATCTCGCACCCGGACTGGGGAGAAAAAGTACACGCGATATGTAGAACCGACGAAAACTTGTCTGAACAAGAAGTCATATCCTATTGTCGAGAGAAACTGGCAGGATATAAGACCCCAAAGTCGGTCACTTTTTCGGACACCGAATTACCGAAGAATAGCGCTGGCAAATACATCAAAAGCGACTTAAAAACGTCCATTCAAGGACAATCATGAAGGAGTAAATGAATGGCTGTGTTTTCATCATTAAAAATCCTGGATTTCTCGACGTTGTTGCCCGGGCCATTTGCCACCATGATGTTCGGCGATATGGGAGCCGATGTCATTCGGGTTGAAGCGCCCACACGTTGGGATATGACGCGTTCCCGCCCACCGTTCGACGAAGGGGTCTCTGCCGGACACAGTCTCCTCAGCCGAAACAAACGATCTTTCGCTCTCGACCTGAAGAAACCCGGTGCCGTCGACATCGTCAAGAAATTGATCCAGGAATACGACATCGTCCTTGAGCAGTTTCGACCCGGCGTGATGGAACGTCTCGGGCTGGGATACGAAACACTGGCTAAAGAGAACCCTAAGCTCATCTATTGTTCGCTGACCGGTTATGGTCAGGACGGCCCTTACCGGGACCGAGCAGGCCACGATAACAACTATCTGTCAATCGCCGGGGTCATGAGTCACTGCGGGCGGAAGGGCGTCGGCCCGGTACCACAAGGTGTTCAGGTGGCAGATATTGGTGCGGGTTCGTTACATTCCGTCATTGGTATCCTCGGGGCCGTAATCCAACGCAATGAAACGGGGGAAGGCCAATATATCGACGTATCTATGTTCGACGGCGCGATGCATTGGAACGCCTATGCAGGCGCTCACTACATGGCGAGCGGCGAGATTCCTTCGTATGGAAACATGATCCTGAACGGCGGCTCCCAATACGATTACTACGAAACCAGCGACGGACGCCACATGTCCGTGGGAAGCCTCGAGCCACAATTCTGGAAAGGTCTTTGTGAAACACTTGGCCGACCAGACCTAATTGAGAGGCACGCGCTACCTGGGCCCGAAATGGACGCTGTGAGAGATGAAATCGCCGCGGAATTCAAGAAGAAGAACTTTGAAGAATGGTCTGCCATATTCGCTGAGCAGGATTGTTGCGTAGAACCAGTCCTAAATCTGGAAGAAAGTTGTGAACATCCGCAGACGATCGCGAGAGAGATGGTCGTTGATGTCCCAAAACCTTCCGGAAACCTTCAGAAACAGATCGGCTTCCCGATAAAATTCTCGAAATCGAAACCGGAATTCAAACACACCGGTCCGGACATGGGCCAACACACCGGGGAAATAATGCTGGAAAATGGCTTTACGGCCGAAGAAATCGCCGACTTCAAAGAACGTGAATTATTCGGGCCGCCAAAAGAAAAAGGCTCTGATTAAATCAGAGCCTTTTGAAAATGCATATGGAATTGTTTCTAGTCGTCGGCCTGCATGGCCTTTTGACGTTCCGAATAAGGTATCCGTTCCGACGTGCTGATACGCGGTGAAGCGCTCTTACGTTGACGTAGAGCCATCGTCGGCATCTCCGGATTGTTCAATCGCATGAAAGGAACTCCGTGTCTGTCCACGGCAACGGACAATAAGGCATAGCCTCTGTCATCCGTAAGGTTCAAATAAGGCTGTTGAACGCCATCACGTTTCGAAAAACCCAATCGGGCGCGATTGACACCTTCAGCGTCTACAAGCACGAATTCGTGAGCTTCGATTCGTTTTGGAACTTCTCTGTCACCGGCCGCAACATCGTTCATAGTCACGTTTATGGTGAATAAAGAGCCTAGAATCGCCGAAGTGAGGCACATGGAAAATAACATCATATGTGATCGCAAAGTCTTACCCCCCAATGGGTTACGTAAGCGCCTATCTGCCTACATAAAAATTGTACCACATAATTTACATTTTGAATAGGAAACGACCGATTTTCTTAACGTTTCTGCCGTGTAATGATTGAGTACCAGTTTTGCGCTTCTTCTAATTTCATCGAATAGGTGATGAAGCCATAAAAAATTGCCGCCACCCCGACAGTCAAAATCAATTTCAAAAGTGCAGCCCAAAAAGCGTCCCCGCCAAATCCAGATTGCTGAAGCATTTGATTGAGTCCGAACGCAACAATACCCATCAGCACCGAAGAGACTACGATTTTCAACAAGCCATCCCCATAATCACGCGTCCAAAGTTTTACTACGTTGACCGATAAAATTCCGTAGAGGAATGCCGCGTTCAGGAAAAATGAAAGAGTTGTGGCAAGAGCCAATCCTTTGTAACCGAGAGGCCCGATCAAAACGAAATTGAGAAGTATGTTCATTCCCATACACAGCGAAGAAATAATCACTGGAGACTTTGTGTCCTGTTTGGAGTAAAACCCAATCACAAGAATCTTGACCCAGGCAAAACACAGTAATCCTGCACCGTAGATCCGAACCGCGGTCGCCGTTTCAATGGTATCTTCAGGACCAAAATAGCCTCGTTCGAACGCGACGTGAATGATCGGATGCGCCAAAATAATCAATCCCACCGAAGCCGGAAGTACAAGGTATAAACTCGAGCGTAACCCGGAGAGCAAAGTCGTTTGAAACGCTTTCAAATCCTTTTTACTACTCTTCCTTGATAGAGTCGGTAAAATTGCGACCGAAACTGCGACACCGAAAATTGACAACGGAAGTTGCACCATCCGGTTCGCAAGAAACAACGAGCGAACCGTCCCTTCTGGAAGCGTGAACGCAAACAGGATATCGATCATACGATTTACTTCGGCTGCGGCTTGACCAATCAAAACCGGCCCCAACAAGAGAAGTATCGTCATCAAATCGGGGTGATTAAACTTGAACGAAGGCATGCGAACCCCGGTGTATCGACCCATCGCCCAATATTGCAACCCCAATTGAGCGAGCCCACCAGCCCACGCACCGGCCACCAACGCCCACGCTGGGTTTGGGAAATGGTCACGAAACAGCCACGCGAAAGCGATGAAGGCGACGTTGAGCAGAGCAGGGGAGATGGAGGGGAGCGAATATATTCCTTTCGTGTACAGGGGGGCCATACAAAAGACGGCCAGACAAATCATGAACAAATAGGGAAATGTCCACATCGAAACTTGTATGAAGAGTTCAGTCTTTTCGGCTGAAATTTCCGAGGCAGGCGAAAACTTAGCAAGAAAATCGATGCCGGATCCGATAAAAGGGATCACGATAATTCCCACTACAGTAATCAACCCAAGAATCAAAATCATCGCGCCGAAACATACACTGATCAGTTCTTTGTACGCTTTCTTGCTTTTCTTGTCGTTGTACTTCGAAAACATGGGAACGAACGCCGCGTTCGATGCTCCCTCCCCGACGATTTCGCGAAGCATGTTCGGGAAACGAAATGCCGCGATAAAAATATCCAGAAACGCAGCAGGAATAAAAAAAGCCCACACCTGATCACGCACCAGTCCCAACACCCGACTGAACATCGTGCCACCGGCAAAAATAGCAGCATATCGCGTGTGTTCTTTCGATTCGCTCATGCTATTTAACTTCAACTTTTTTCTTGGGCACGTCCGGCATGATGATGCTTAATATAAAAAAGACGATCGCGATTCCACACGCGATCAGCGGATAGATACGCGGCCCCTGTTTGAGCAGAGGAACGCCCGGATTCGCGATCCGCAACCGGTCACCCAATCGACTCATTCGAGCATCAATGGGTTTGGCATCGTCTCGCAGTTGATACATGACACCCTCGGCGTTGATATGTTTACGTACCATCTCAAACCGGCCGAACGGATCAAAGACCCCGGAAATACCCGTGTTGGATGAATGAATTAAAGGGAGACGGGTTTCCACGGCGCGCATTTGGGCGATAGCCAATTCTTGCGGGATTGCATTACTACTCCCAAACCAGGCGAGATTCGTCATCACGACCAAAACCTCGGCCCCTTGATCTTTAAGCTCTTGACTCATCTCCGAAAATAACACTTCAAAACAAATCAAAGGCCCAAGTGTTTTTGAATTCGCCTTGAAGGTTTTATACTCCGTTCCAGCATGGATGTCCCCGATACTTGGGACCACTTGCTGCACGAACGGAATGAATTCTGACAGCGGTACATACTCTCCAAAGGGTGCCAGTTTTTGTTTGTCGTAAAATGTCGGGGCGGGAATATCCTTTTCAAAGAAGTACGCTGTATTGTAATGCTGGCCACCCGCGCTCCGGGCAGCCCCGGTTAACAGAGATGCAGCCGTCGAACTCACTACGTCGTTGATGTACCCGCGCGTTTTCGGATGGTCAATGGACCCCATAATTAACGCTTCCGGCCAGACGACCAAATCAGTAATCTGGCCATCGTTATATCTCTTTGTTTTTTCCGCCGTATTTCGCACCATTTCAACTCGGTATTCAGGATCCCATTTCATTTCCAACGGGAAATTTGGTTGAACCACCAAGGCTGTGAAGGGCTCCGTATCGTAATCAGCCTCCTGCACGAAAAGGTACCCCGTCCCAAACAATGCACCTGGAATAATGAGCAACACCGCCAACCGTTTGAATCGGTCTTTGGACTGCGCCAACATCAATGCGGCCACCGTATTCGTAAATACTAATATCGAGCTAATCAACGTGTGACCACCAACCGATGCCCATTGCACGATGGGTAAATTAAGGCTTTGAGAATACCCCAGACTGCTCCAGCCGAATCCGGTAAACAGTTTACCCTGTAAAAACTCCATGGCAGCCCACAGCACAGCCATTCCCAACGCGCTTCCGATCACCGGATTCCGGGTGTAAATCCAATTCCATGCCATCCCCAAAAGACCCCAGTAGGCGGCGAGATAAATGCACAACAATTGATACCCCAATACCGCCCAGCCGCCGCCCCACATAATGTTTGAAAGTAGCCATTGGAGCAACAATGAATGGAAAACCCAACCGGCGAAGAAGAAATACCAGCCCGACTGAATCGGACTGACACGTATTGACTGAATGATCAGCGGAATCAATGCCACCCAGGCCAACGGATAGAGATTGTTGGAGGGGAAGGAAAGAAAGAGAAGTACTGCGGAAAGGGTCGGCCAGGAATAGTGCTTAAACAAATGGTTCATAATGGCGAATAGTGACCAATAACGGGGGAAAGGTCAAGGTAAAATCCTTGATAAGCCCGTTATAACTCATCTTTCATCACTTGAATTTCTTTCCCGATTTCTTCTTCATTGCGCCACGACCCCTGCTTCCAGAATTCCAGTGCATTGGTCGATTGGGTTGTCATCTCACGAAGGTCAACCACAGTCGGCGCCACGAAAATCATTAAGTGAGTATTCACCACTTCCGCTTGACGTGCGCGAAAAAGCATACCCAAAACAGGTAATTTTCCCAACAGAGGAACCCGTCGTTCTGATTTACGTGTAATCTGACTCGTCAATCCGCCGATGACCAACGCCTGCCCGTTGGGAACCAGAACTTGACCCGTTTGCGACCGCGTAGCAAATACGGGCAAATCGACGCCGCGGACATTGTCCACCCGGGTAACATCCGTTACGTTTAATTCTTCAAGATCGATCGAGATATTCCCATCTCCTCTGATATTCGGTTTGATTTTCATATTTACACCGATTTTCTCAAAGGTTACGTTCAACCGCGCGTTTCCCTTATTGTCATACGCGATACTTTGAAACGGGACCAAACCCCCGGCATGAATTTCTGCCTGTTGATTATTGATCACCAAAATCTCGGGTTTGGAAATCAGATCTACATCAGAGTTTTGGTCGATTCCACGAAATAAGGTGTCGATTTGACCGTGATCACCTTTAAACAGTGTAAAATTGACACCGGCTCCACCAGGGCTCTGTACCCCGTCGTCGAAGTTTCCGGAGCCATCCGGACGCAATTGAATATCGCCGCCCGGGGCTGGAAGAGTTACGTCAAACAACGGGTTTTCCGGATCAAACAAATTCGTCGATATTTGTTGAATTGCGTCGCTCGTGTTTTCTTCAAAACGATTGTAATTTACGTTGGCCCCTATATCACGCAATCCCTGTTCAGTGGTTTCACTAATCCAAACATGCATTTGCACTTGTCGGAAATCCGGTTTCTCCTGACCAAAAACGGTCAGGGAAAACGTGAGGAGCATAATAAAAATCGGAAAGGCCTTATTCATTTTCGCTCGATTCAACTTCTGTTTCTACGTTCGTGATTACAGGCTCACCTTCCTCTGGCGTTGGAGCGGAATCACTGAAACCTAAACCAGCATCCAATGCGTACGAGTCATACCATATTTCAGTCTTCACCAAAAAAACCAACTCGCGTCGGGATTCCGATTTCGACCGATTTCCGATCGCGAGGGAGAGTGGAGTCGTCACCCTATTTCCAGGATACGCATTGCCCAACGCATACTTCGCAATTCCCTCGCTTTGGTTTAACCATGGCATGGTCGACAGACTGGTACTTTCCGAATTACGATATAGGCCTCCGAACATTAAAACTTGATCATTTTTTGTCCAGACCTTCGTTTTGATACTACGGTCAATAAATTCCGGCACCAGAATCGCATTCTCTGACAATGAAAAGTCGCTGCCACCGGCCAATTGGTCGTCCAATGCCACCACGATCCGTTGTCCTTCTTCGCGCACGCTACACGACAAATCCAACTGAATGTAAGTATCTTGCGTCGTGTTATAGTTACCGTCTTCATCGTGAATGTGTCTCGCATTGACCGTCAAATTAACCCCCGTATTTTCGAAAGACGTAATTTGAACGGCCGTTGATCCGACAACCTGTGTATTTTCATACGGCACTTTGTTCGTCGTTTGGATTACCGTTGGCTTCTCAATGCCGATGGGCACAATAGCACGCGGGCGAGATAAAATCGTGGCTTTGTTCTCATCGATCAATGCCTGCAATATGACTTCGATATCGCCTTCTTCCATGGTAATCTCATTGAGGATCACGGTGATGCCGGCCGCCGTGCTCGAAGGAAAAGTAAAATCCAGATTATTGATCGCATTACCGTTTACCAGTACCTCACCACCTGGGTCCGTTCGGGTTGCTTTTAGGAAATAGGCACTGAGTCCCGTCTCCACACCCTTAGTCGCTTGAAATTCAATTATCTTTACGGAGACGATGACTTGTTCGGGGACTTTTTGCGCTGGTTTTTGCGGGGCGGGAGCGGCAGCAGGGGGGGGAGGTGTATCCTGCCCAATACAGAGCCCAGAATAGAGACACGCGATCCCTGCGCAAAACCAATTCCTCAATATCCAACCACCCATAGCCGACCTCAAATTAAGTTACCCCTTTATATCTAAACGTAAGGAAAAGTTTCCAATTCCTATTGATACGTTATTTTACACTCGAACCGTTCAATATTGTTCTGTGATTCAAAGTTGGAGAATCGAAGACTGAAAGCTCGAGATTCCCCCGAATTCATTTTCCCGATCGAAAATCTTCGCGTATCGTAAATTGAGTTGCCAAATCCGAAAATCGTGACGTCGACAATAACCCCTCGCTGCACCTCAGAACTCCGGTTGAGAGCCTGCCCGGAAACAACAAAATGCCGTGCAATACCTGTACGTCGATCTCGCCCAGAACGAAACGAACTGGTGTTGACAACTTGAACGGGTTCCTTCTTTACGTCTCTCTTTAAAATCTCATCAGGCGTCAGAACTACGTATGAGCCGTCCGAATTAAAATCCATTCGTTCAGATAGAGGCCTTTCCTTTTTATACTTGGGCTCTTTCTGAAT
>Ga0315336_1002675_pt1 | contig 26330 bp, 16 predicted proteins | sample ASW5metaG_FD_204512 | JGI IMG/M metagenome (GOLD analysis project Ga0315336, IMG submission 204512) | Ammonia-oxidizing marine archaeal communities from Monterey Bay, California, United States - ASW #5 | ecosystem: Environmental > Aquatic > Marine > Intertidal zone | place: USA: California... | reverse complement strand
TGCCATCGCAAACCTATGGGCAAATTTTGCCTCAAACGACATCACGAATGATCCCTGGAGCGTCCTCTACAAGGTGTTGGGCACCAAGGGAGGCGTCTGTTACTCCTGGAATGAAGCCCAGTTCAAAGACGACACCGGACCTGGATTCGGCATGCCCGGGTACGTGGATGCGTTCGCCGGCGAAGTCGATTATTTCGTCAATCAGTGCATTCTTCGAGGCAATCCTCCCCTCTCCTCCATGCAGGACGCTCTGGATGCGCTTCGCATCGTGGAAGCGGCCGAACGATCGGCAAAGTCCAAATCGGGGATGGTTGAGATGGACTACCCGGCCGCAATCTGATTGCAGGGAAAGTGGGTCCGTGGTATATTTCGTACTTCGTGCCCCATGAATCGCCTGACAGGAATCCCGCTTCCGAAAAATGAAGAATAAGCCCTCCATTTTGCAGCCGCTGATTGCAATTCTCTGCGTGACTGTGATTCCCACAAAAGGGCTCGGCCACGGCATTGTGCACGAGCGCATCGACGCCGCGACCTCCGCCATCGAAAGTGACCCCGGGAATGCGGAGTTGTATGCTCGCCGCGCGAATTTGTGGTACGTGGACGAATCCTGGGACGTCTCCGCGCTGGACTTCGCGCGCGCCATTGAGTTGGGCCCCGCCTCCATGAAACTTCGAATGGGCTACGCGCGCGCGCTTCGCCACGCGGAGCGCTTCGACGAAGCGTTGGCAATCTATGACGCTTGCTTGCAGGACGAGCCGGAAAGCAATGTCGCGCAACTCGGACGCGCGCGGACACTTGCGGGTCGCGGCGATCGGGCGGAGGCAGCCCGGATCTATGACAAGCTGGCGCAAGACAGGGAGCATGTGGGGCCCGAAATCTGCACCGAGCACTGCGCGATTCTTGCCGAGATGGGCGACGAACATGTCGATGAGGCAATTCGAATCCTGGATCGCGAAATGCAGCGCTCCGGGCATGTGCTCCCGTACCAAACCCTGGCGGTGAAGTTGGAGAATCAGCGTGGAGAATATTCCGCTGCCGCAAGCCGGCTTCAGGTGTTGATAGATTTGCCGGGACGAGACGAATTCTGGTTGGAACGGCAGGGAAATGCCCTGCTGAAGGCAGGTCGCGCCGAGGAAGCGAAGGACAAGTTCCGTTCGGCCATGGATGCGATTCGGAATCTGCCCCCTGCGCGCCGCAACACCCACGCCGTCCGGGAATTGTCAGACCAACTCAACCAGATGTTGTCGCAAAACGAGAGGGTGCGGCCATGATCCGCGCAATCTTCCTGATCCTGCTGGCAAGCGCGGTGGCGGGGTTCGGTGACACGGCCACGCTGCTGATCGGAAAAGGGGACGACTGGCGGTATCTCGACGACGGTTCCGACCAGGGGACGGCCTGGCGCACGGTCGGGTTCAGCGAAACGGGGTGGAGTGGCCCTGATCCGGCGGAATTCGGATACGGTGACTTCGACGAAGCCACGTTGATCGACTTTGGTCCTGAGAGCACCAATAAATATGTAACCACCTACTTCCGGAACACCATGCTCCTTCCCAACGGCTCAGCCATCAAGTTTCTCGAGTTGGATCTCTTGCGGGACGATGGCGCCGTGGTGTACGTGAACGGAACGGAAGTGTGGCGAAACAACATGCCGGCCGGACCGATCGATTTTCTCACTCTCGCCTCCACCTTTGTGGACGGGAGCGACGAAGAGGTGTTTAACCATCTCACCGTGCCCGCGACGGGGCTCTTCGTGGATGGCACCAACGTGATCGCGGTCGAAATTCACCAGTCATCCGTCGGCAGCAGCGACATCAGCTTCGACTTCGAAGCCGCGGCGGTGACCAACGACCTTCTGGTGACCCGCGGATCGATCTGGCGATATTTGGATGACGGATCGGACCTGGGAACTGTCTGGCAAGCCACGAACTTCAACGACGCGGCATGGGCGAGCGGCCCGGCCAGCCTGGGGTACGGGAACTCGGACGTTGTCACGGAAGTTGGATTCGGCGGAAACCCGACCAACAAGTTCATTACGACCTATTTCCGCCAATCGTTCGTCGTCGCCGACGTGTCCGACATCCAGTTTCTCTGCATGCGGCTCCTGCGCGATGACGGCGCCGCGGTATATTTGAACGGCGTGGAAGTGTGGCGTAACAACCTGGGGGCGGGCACGATCAACTACCTCACGCTCGCCCCGAATGACGGAAGCAGTCAGGACAATTATCTCGAGAAGATCATCAGCGCGGACACGGTTCTACAGAACGGAATCAACACTTTTGCAGTGGAGGTACATCAGTGGACTCCGGCGAGTTCCGACATCATTTTCGACTTTTCCTGCGAAGCGATCACCAACGATCTTCCGCAACTCGTGCGTGGTCCGTACCTTCAGTCCGGCTCCCACACCAGCGCCGTGGTCTGCTGGCGCACCCTGTCGGATACCGAGAGTTGGGTCTGCTATGGCGATTCTCCAACGAACATGATCGCGACAAACATTGTCAGCGATCTGACCACGGAGCATTTTGTCACGATTACAAATCTCCTTCCGGATACGCAGTACTACTACGCGATCGGGGATGAGGAATTCTTTTATTCGGGACCGGACTTCGATCACAACTGGATCACTCACCCGGTCCCCGGCAGCATTCAGCCGCTGCGATTCTGGTTTCTCGGGGATTCCGGCGAAGCCAATCTGACCGCTGTGAATGTGAGCGACGCGTACTACGCCTGGAGTGGAGGCGTCGACCCGGACGTATGGGTGATGCTGGGAGACAACGCGTACTACAGTGGAACCGACGAGGAGTACCAGGCCGCCGTCTTCGAAACGTACCCGGACACCCTGAAGCGGGTATTCCTGTGGCCGACGCTGGGAAATCACGATGCGTATTCCGCTTCGAGTTCTTCCGTGCCCGGTACCCCCGGATCCGGTGTCTATTACGATATCTTTCAGTTGCCGGAGAATGCCGAGGCCGGCGGCATCCCTTCAAATACCGAGGCATGGTATTCGTTTGATTGTGGAAACGTGCACCTGATCTGCCTGAATTCCCAGGACGTCGATCGGTCAACGAACGGCGCGATGTACGGCTGGCTCGAGACCGACCTGATGATGACGGACAAGGATTGGATCATCGCGTATTTCCACCATCCCCCGTACACCAAGGGCTCTCACGACTCCGACAACCCGTCGGATAGCAGCGGCCGCCTGTTTGACATGCGTGAGGTGTTCCTCCCTCTTTTGGAATCCCACGGCGTCGATTTGGTGCTCGCCGGCCACAGCCACGCCTACGAACGATCGGTTTTCCTCAACGGCCACTACGGCCTTTCCGGGACCCTCACCAACACCATGGTCATTGACTCAGGCAGCGGTCGCGGCGACGGAACAGGACCGTTTTACGACAAGGCCGCCAACAATGCGGCAGTATACGCCGTAGCCGGGAGCTCCAGCATGGCCACCGGCGGATCCCTCGATCATCCCGCAATGTATTTTTCGACCAACGACGTCGGCTCATTGGTCATTGATGTAAACAGCAACAAGCTCGACGGCATGTTTATTGGGGATACCCCCACCGTTCATGACTGGTTCACGATTACGAAGAACGTCACCGGGTACGAGTTAACCACTTCTACCGGCGGATCGGGTACGGTGGTTCCGGGAGGCGGAGTATTCTCCGGAGGCACCGTCCTGGAATTGGCGGCTCTCCCGGACACCTTTTTTGAGTTCGACGAATGGTCGGGAGACCTGACCGGCACCACGAATCCGGAGCGGATATTCATGAATTCGGACCTGACCATCACCGGAACGTTCGCGGCAATCGTTGTAACCAACAATGTGCCGCAATGGTGGCTGCATCAATACGGTCTGGCCCTCACCGACGCCGCCGCGCTGGCGGATCAGGACATGGACGGCGACAAGACCTGGGAAGAGTTCATCGCCGACACGGTACCCACGAACGGTGAGTCCGTTTTACAGATCACCGGCATTACGTTGGGCAATCCCACCCGGATTGACTTCGGACCCGGTTCCACCGGACGAATCTACACACTGCAGGCTGCAAGTGATTCGGGATCCGTCTACACGAACGTGCCCGGACAGACCGACGTACCCGGTAAAGGGGGGCAGGAATTCCTGTTCGACGATGCCGGAACTTCATCCTCTCGCGCCTGGCCGTCGTTCCGGATCGAGGCGGAAGTCCCCTAGCCTGCATTGTTCAATGCAACAGATCGCGCAACTCACAATCGTCGTTCGCGACTACGACGAGGCGATCGAGTTCTACACGGAGAAACTCGGATTCCGCCTTCTCGAAGATACGAAGACGAGCGAGACCAAGCGCTGGGTACGTGTCGTCCCGCCGGGAAGCACCTGCGCGCTCCTCCTGGCAAAAGCAGCAACCCCGGAGCAGGAATCCAGCATTGGCAACCAGTCGGGCGGGCGCGTGTTTCTATTCCTGCATATCGACGACTTCGATCAATACTACACAAGACTCCAATCTCACGGAATCGTCTTCGAAGGTGAACCGCGTGAAGAGGAGTACGGGAAGGTCGTCGTGTTTGCGGATCTATACGGAAACAAGTGGGACCTGGTGGAGCCACGGGTAAACTCGAGCGATCGTTCCTGATTTGATGGAGCGTATCGTTCTGTTCGCGGGCCCGCGGCACACCCCGGCACTAACCCGCATCGTTCACACTTTTTCTACTGCGCGGATGGATGTCACACCAAATCAAGGAGCTATCCCTATGGGTCGACCTCTACATGTGTCTACATGCCTTCGCCCGCCCCAACGGGATAACTCCTTGATTTGGCGCAACCTCCATCCGCTCGTGACGAAAAAGTGTGAACGATGCGGGCGAAGGCAATTCAATACAGATCGTTCCCAAGCGTTCTGAGTGTGGTAGCTGATACCGGGCAGGGATGGCCATTCAAGATAGAAAAGAAAGAGGCCTGCCCCGGTGATCTGCCCGAAGGTTAATGCCGCGCTTCCCTAGATGAACGAAAGATTCTTCAGCGTGCCGTTATCTACTGCCAGAACGACAGCGTCTGCAAAATCTCCTGATCCGCTTCACTTCGCTTCTTCAGCGTCTCCAGCGCATGGCTGTTCGGATAAAACGTGAAAGCGTGCATGGCAAAGCGAACCCGCCTGCATTCCGGGGCACAGTGCAGGACGGCGTCCACGCCGTAGCCGGTGACGATGACTTCACCTGTGATCGCCCCGTCCCCTTCGGCGAGGACGAGTCCGACGGGCCCGAATCCCCTGCCGTACTGATAATCGTGATGCTTGTCCGCAAAAAATACCCAGCCGTCCTGGTCCGTAAACGGAAGTTTTTGCCCCGGTTCGCCTCGCCTGACTTCAACCGATTGCCCGGGTGTGCTGACCCAACGGTGTGACGGTCGACCGTCGGGACCCCCGGCATAGGCGGCAGGGAAACATCGCAGGCGAATGTCAATCGAATCAATTTCTCCTTTCGGTTCGATCAAGTACTCAACGTACGCAACCATCCTGTTTCCCGGGACGGCGATGTTCAACGTGATGTTTGCTTCGGGCGCATCCCAAGTAAAATGGACGCGGCCATAGTCCAGCCCTTCGCGCCAATCCATCTTGACGGCTTCACGATCCGCGAAAACGCTTTTCCCGTTCACGAATATCCGGGTCGAGTCCGCATAGTGCCAGTGCCAGGGATCGGGCGACACGCCGATGCCGACCCCCATGCTCGAAGACGTCAGCGACGGATGCTCGCCCGGGAAACCCGGGGCAGCGTTACGGTACCTCTTATATGCAACCCGCATATCGGCGATTCCGGTTCCAAGGGTCAGGACGTCTTCCTGCAAGGCGGGCACAGTGACGGACTGTTCGCTCACGGTGGCGCACTTGTGCTCGATCCGGATCGTGTCCTTCGGGATTTGAATGCCGTTGATTTCGTACCCGGTCCCCTGCCCGGTAGCGACAATGCAGCCACCAAGCAACATCACGACCGCGAGTTTCATCCTGCGCTTCACTGCGAGGCATCCTTCGTCAATTGAAGGGTCCGGAACCCTTCGATTCCACTTACTACGTCACGGACTGCCAGTTTATACTCCCCCGGAGTGTCATTGAGTGCGAACCGAATTCTCGCCGTACATCGGCCTTCTTCTGTCATGACGTTTCTCCCGTAGTGCCTGCGTTCGATTCCATCCGGTCCAATGACCCGGATTCGAAGGCAATGACGTGTGGCTTTGGGCCCGGAACCTTCTACCACGATTGAAAGAGTCACCTCTGCGGAGTCACCTACGCGGCATTCCGCCTGCGGCAAGGAGACCTCCACCTCCTTCACGCGGTACGGCAGCATCGCGTAGAGGTGGGCCTCATGGGAAATGTCCGTATCTATCGCATCGATGAACCCCAGGTAATTTCCGGCGCGAACATCGTAGAGATGAGAACGCCGGTCAAACGCGACGCGGGAGGGGTAGGCCAAATGATTCTCCGCGAAAAAATACCGCAGCAGGGTCACGATTTCGACGCCGTCTTCAGTGAAGCGCCGAACCACGGTCGGAGGAAGCGAGTCCGCCGGCGCTCGCGGAGTGACCGAAACGCTCGGTCGGATCGTGGTGTGGTCGGAAAGGATGCTTCTGAAAGACTCGATGTGGGGCCCCAGCCTCCCCGCAAAGTCGGTTGCGAAGCCGTACACGCTGATGCCGCAGTTTCGCGAACGATCGCCAAGTAAGAGCGCCGTTCCCTTGCCGTAGGATTTCCGCCCCACTGGTTCAAGCAGCGGGGTGTCGGTTGCGCTCTTCTCAGCGGTGAATAGTTCCGAAAGCGAAGGAGTCTTCCGGACCCGGGCATGATCGTCCATGATACCGGGAACCAGGTCCGCGATAACCACCCCTCCGGTTTCTGCAAAGCGCTTGATCTGATCCGCCTCCTTGTCGGAGAGAGCCCGGCTGTAGGGCAGAATCAGGAGTCGAAATCCATCCCGCAGCAACTTTCCCTGTTCGACCTGCTCGTAAGATACAAAATCATAGCCAAGGCCGTTTGCCTCCAGCATGTGCCGATAATACCTCAGGTTCGCGACAAACGCTTTCGACCCCTCTTCGACTTTTTCGGCTACCAGGCTGTCCGCGATCCGGGATGCGTCCGAGTAGTGAATGGCAATGCCGTCGTTTTCACGATGGCTGGAGAGGATCATCTTTCCGATACCGGACTTGATCTCCCGCAGCGCCTCGGTCCGGGAGGCGAAATAGGGGAGCGAGGTCAGATCGGGCGCATATCCGCTGAGAGGCCCCGGCACTCCCATGGTCCAGAACCAACTGCTGTTCGCTTGATTGAAGAGGGCGTTCCACACGATGTAATGCGATGCCTTCACGCCGGTCGGGCGGGAGAAATTATCGCCGTAGCTTCCATACCAGGCTCCGCGAAGGGACCTGGGATCCGCGAAGGAACGAAACACCTCAAGTTCACCGCTTTCGTTATACGCCTGGAGCACGCCTCGCGTTTTGCAGAGCTGCCACCAATTGATCCCCCCATTCGGCCACCAGAATCCTTTGGGTCCGTCGAACCCGCTGCGCGCGCCGGCATCTCCCGTTTCGAGCGCCGCGCCCGCACGATCGTACAAACCCGAGAACGCGGTATTCATGAAACACTTGTGATCAAACCAGGGTGGGTAGTTTCCGCTCTCTCTTGCCGCTGCGAACGTACCGGGAAGAATCTCATCCCAACTTTTCCAATTGCCGGCCCAGCTATCGTTCAAAGAGGCGAGGTCACCGTAGGCGAACTGCAGGTATTTTCGAAATCCGGCAAGGCACGATGGAGACCAGCATACATCGGGATCTTCGGACAGAAAGCTCTCGTCTCCGTGCGTCCATCCTATGGGTCCGTAAGGTCCATACACCCGCGCATCCAGCGCGAATGCTTCGTCGATGGACGCCAACCATTCGGGATCGGTAAAGCATGGGCCGTTGATCTGATGCTTCTCGTCTCCCCCCAGCACCCCGAAGCGATAGTTGTACCCCATAATCTGCAGATCCGCCCTGGCAAGATTGTGAACCTTGCTTTCAAGCTCGACCGCGCGAGGAAACATTCTGTCGGATTTCATGTCTCGAGGCAGCCGGTTCCGGAGAAGGTGTCCACGCCACGAAACGTCAATCGCATCCCCGAGATCTTCATCGCGCAGTTTCCTGAGCATGGAGTGGCTGATCATGTCGTTCTTCGGCATGGACCAAAGAACGGAGCTGAAATCGTACGGATCGCTCCCCCTTCGGATCGGAAACCAGTGCCGCGACTCGGTGACGACTTCTCCGGCCCGCCACACCGCCGCGCGCAACTCGTGTAAAATGACAAGCGGATCCGCTTTCCCCATCGAGAAAGAATGCTCGCCGCCATGCGGGGGCGGTTCTACGCGGGCGATTTCCCGTCCCTGGCTGTCCCACAGGCTCACCACCAGTCGCTCGCCCGTTTCTAAAGGTCGGGTGGTCTTCAGTTCACCACTGATTTCATCCCCTCGTTCGATGGAGGATTCAGTTTGCGACAGCCCAAGGATCGCGATGTCGGCATTCACGTCGAAAGCAAGGCTGCCCCAGTTGATAATGTTCTGCCCTTGAGCATCCGTCACCCAAACATCGGCAAACGCGGTGCCGGACGGGAGAGCGGGCAGAGGAATATGTGCCTCAACGGTCATGGCATCGCCAAAGGCAAGAAGCATTTCATTCCCGGCCAGGATTTCGCCATGGGTGTTTCTCAAAGAGACTTTGGCGCGGACCTCATCGACGGCGGAATCTCCCCGACGAAGTACAAGGTGGATCGAGGCAGAATGAAGTTCCTCCCGATCGAAATCCGGGTTCGTTGTAAGCTCCGCGAAGCGCAGGTCGGGCTCCATTCGCGCAGCCCAGAGGACGGCGCGCGCAACGACACTGTGATAGTAATCATAATAAAAAGTTTCGAAAAGCGGGTCGTTGTCGATCGTCCACCGCGACTGAAAGTCAGGATCAACCCAACGGGGCGTCAGGCTGTGGAGGAATTTCAGCCCGTCATACGCGTTTCCGTCCTCCGACACCATGGCAGGCTCGTCATAGGTGATCCTGACTACACGCCCGCTGCCGAACGTCGACACGCGAATCAACTGATCCGCGGTAAGCTTTTCGAAGCGAGGCAGAGCACCGAGCGGGACCCCCTCCAGAATCGCCCCGTCGTCGTCAGCGGGAAACTTGTTGAATAAGACATCCAATTCATCGTCGATTTCCGGTGGATTGACGAAAACAAGGCCGGTTCCGTTCGCCACTTTTTCCAGGAGAGCGAAGCGGCTTTCCGGTGGCAGCATTCCCCAATGAAGCTTTCCAATGAGCAGGACGTCGAATTCCGAATCGGGAGCAAGGTAGGCATTCAGATGCTCGTAGACCATGCCGGCAGGCGGGAAAAAATATCGCGCTTCGTGCTCCAGGTAGGCGGGCGCGACTTCGAAGTAGGTCGAGCACATCCAGGGCGTGAAATCGAGGGACAAACGCTGCGCCAGTTCGACCGTCTCGCGCTGCGTCCACATCGGCGCCAGCACCAATGTCTTCACCGGTCCTTGGATGTAGGGGTCCGCCCATTTGACGTGGGGCGTTTCGTGGGACCGGGTCAACACACCGTACGGGTGATTTTCATGAAGACCGAATAGATGACGGGTTTCGGGCTCAGAATAGGCTGCCAGGGACATGAAAAGCGGCAACGTTGCGAAAAATGTACTGAAGGTGGATCTGGTCATAGACTTCCCGGTTGTCGAAGTGAGCAGAGTACCTGAATTGCCGGAAGATTGATACAATTCGGAGTGGGATCTGAAATCTTGAATTTTGTGCACTTTCCTTGTATGTTTTGGCGTTCAACAATGTCCAGAGTTTGGAAGGGATTTCCAATGTTTGTCCTACAACGCATCCTCGTCCTCAGCACGGTACTATCGCTGGGCGCCGCGGTCATGGCATTTTCCGATGCACCGAGAGGCTTTATCGGGGATACCGGCAGTGGGTGGAATTCGACCAGCGCGGTATCCGTGCGAGCAGGTAACGAGCATGCGGGAGGAAGCCGTCTTGCCGTCGACACCATCAACGGTACCGGCATCAATGCGGCGGGAGAAGTTCACGATCAGGATCCAATGAGCATGTGGCTGAGCCTCGAGTTCACGACTCCAGATCGTTTTGGTGTTTCTCCGGGTGGACACTGGATTGAGTATGCCTTCGACCAGGTCTATTCCGTGCAAGAGTTATGGATATGGAATTACACGGAAGGCGATCCCGGAGGATATGCGTGGTCGGCACAGGGACTTCGCAATGTGACGATCAAGTACACATCCGTGGACGGACCCGGCGGCTGGGGTAGCCTGGCGCCCGGTGACTGGACCACGGTTTTTTCCGGAGACCTGGATGTCTACGATCCCGGACAACCGCGCACCACCAGCGATGTAATCGATTTCGGCAGCGCGTCCGTGAAGTATGTGCTGATTACAACTTCGACCGACGACACGACGATGAATTGGGTTGCTGCGCACAGGCCGGCCAACTATCCCAACGACGATTCAGGATTGAGCGAGGTCCGCTTCTATGGCTCCAATGCACCCACGCCGACAGCTCCTCCGCTGCTCGGATTTGAGTTCGACACGGTGACATCACTTACATTTCAAAGCATGATCGGTTCTACCTATTCCCTCGAGAAGAACCTGACCGGCCTGCCCGCGGACTGGATACCCGCGGGCCAGGAAGTGGATGGAAACGGCGGGATCATGAAGATGCGAGACCCCGCGGGCTATTCCGCTCTCAATTTGTACCGGGTGAGGAAGCTGTAGCCGTTTTCCGTGCGCCGCAGGCGCGAGATTTGGAGCGCGTCGACTCTTGTTTGAGCGTTGAGGTCCCAGACGTTTTCCGGAATCCCTACTCCTCCGCCAACCGATAGATCTTGGTCGGCGAGCTGCCGTGCGCGTCGTAAGCGTTCATGATGGTTCCGTCTCCTACCAAAACCGAATTTGCCCGGCTCCATGTCGGTGAGATCGGGTCCGTCGCGCTCTCCAGGTAGTAGCGTTTACCGGCTTCGCTCTGGAACCACACGACTGCCATCTCTTCAGGAATGGTGCCGAGGATGGGGAGGAGGTCGTCCGCGAATTTGAATTGCACTTCACTGAGCGCGCCGCGCTCGGGGTCGGATCCGTTGCTCCAGTTCATCCCCAATCCGACATCGCCGGTCAGAACAACCGTTCTCGCGCTTACTTCGTTGAAGTCCACGATCAGGCTAACATCAGTGGCATTGTTCGGCCCGGCCGTCGCCGCCATGGGAAGCACCCCGTCGTAAATGGTGGTCCAATCGCCCGGGATGCTGCTGCCGGTGGCGGAATATTGTATCGTAATGTCCTTGAACCCCTGGGCGCGGAATGGAGCTTCGTTGTAATTCCAAATCCACATCTCGTCGACGGCCTTTACTTCTCCGAAATCGAACTCGATCCAATGACTGCCTGCGACGGTTCCTCCGCGCGGATTGGACAAACTCGCCGAGAGGACACTGCTCATCCACATGTTTGCCACGACTGCGTCGTGCTGCAGTCCGTCCTCGCTCAGGCCGGAACCGTTGCCGGCGTTCACGCCCGCACGGCTGGCGGAATGTTGACTCGAAACGGCTACGTTAACGGTTCCCGCGCCGGCGCTCTCGGCCACCCGGATGTTGGAAAACAGACTTTCCGCATTCTGGCCGCCCCCGTCATGGTCGTTCACGAGAAAAAGGTAGTTCATCGCGCCGGTGTAGAAATCGCCGACCGGAATGCGGAAATGCTGCCAGTTGGAGGAGGGCGAACCCGGTGCGTAGAAATCGTCGATGCTTCCGGCCCAGGCCTCCGTGCCGTAGAGCCGGAATCCCATCGTGGGGCTCTCATTGTCGTCGATGTCAAAACCGATTGCATGGATTTCTCCGAGTTGGCTCACCTTCAGATCGAATTCCAGAACCGTGTTGGCAGTGACGTTGTAGGATAAGCCGAACTTCCGCCAAAGGTTGCCGGTCATGTGGAGCGTGGCGTTGCTTTCTTCGATCGTGGCGGTGCCGTTTTCGGGCTGGGTTGCCGCGGCATACCGGGTCAGCGGAAGAGTGCCTAGATTCAATGGGCCGGGGACCGTCGGCATCGCCGGCGGAACGAATCGGAATGGGTACTTCGCGTCGCCGTACTGCTGGATCAGCCCAAACGCCTCCTGGAAGCGGGTCGGCAGCGTCCACGGGTTGCCCAGCGCAACCGCACGGTCGCGGAATTCGTACCAGTGATGCACAAAGATATAGAGAAGCGGAATCTGCGCGACATGGATGCGTTTCAGCAGTTCCGGATCCGACATGACCGCCACTTCTCCGGCCGCCAGGTGATTCCACGATTGATTCATGGTGTCATAGGAAAGATAGGGCGAATTGGGCCCGGTGCCCTGGGGCAACCACTCGCCGCGCGCTTCGGCGTCGTTGTGAAGAAGATTGATGTAGGCGATCACGTCTGCTCCCGCGGCCCCGTAGTACCCGTTGCAAAACGTCTCAATGAGAGTTTGCCCGTCAAGAGAGGGGTCCCAGTAGAGCTTGGCGATCATCCAGCTTCGAATCTCGGCCATGTCGGTGCCCATGCCGAAACTCCATCCCTCACTGTTCACACCCTTCACGCCCTGGGCCGCGTAAAGGGCCTTGTTTGGAGCCAGCACGCGGAGGTTTGGGATCGGGACGTAGGGATCCTGAAAAGCGGTTGCGTATTCCCAGATGTGGAGCCGGGGGCTGATCTGTCCCCACGCGATGATTTCATCGTGGAACCACTGGTTCCTCGGATCGTCCAGCGGCACGCTCCAGGAGAGACTTCCGCCCGGTGTACCCTGCGGCAGGATCTCTTCGGCAGCCGTTACCAGTTCCACGACCACGTTTGAATCGGGTACGGTGACCGCGGGCGCGCGCGCGGTGTAATGATAGGCCAGGGTATGAATGGCCAGGTCCGGATGCCCCACCGCCATGTCCGCTGCCGCATCGTTGACAAACTGCATGATCACGCCGGAGTAACTGCCTTCCACAGCGACGATGGCATCGGAGGCCGGCGTATTGCACGGGACCCAGCCGTCGATTTGCGAAAAGGACGCCATGGTGACGTCGTCTGTATTGAGAAGCCAGGTATCGTGAATGGTCATCACGACCCACCGGGCCGAGGCGCCGGCGAAATCGATGGTGTGATCGTGAGCTTGCCCCGGGTAGCCCCACGCCTTATCGAGCACGCCGCTGAAAATCGTGGTCCAGTCCCCCGGGGAGCTTCCGCCCGTCGTCGAATACTGGATGGTTACGTTCTTCGGCCCCTGGACGTGCCACACAAATTCGTTGTCGTTCCAGACCCACGTCTCGCCAAGCGGATAGATCTGGTCGAATTGAAAGGCGACCCAGTGCATGCCGTCGACCGTGCCGGCATTGTAGGGTGTTGCCGCCGCACTGCTGGCCGCGGTACCTGAGACAAAAATGCTGTTTACGACATCTGTGTCATGGAAGAGGCCGGAGGCATCCAAGCCTGAGCCATCGACAATACGGGCCGGTGGTCGCGAAGGATGGGAGCTTGAGGCGGAGGCGGTCACGCTGCCCCGGGTATCCCACCCGGCGCCCGCACTGCCCACGAAATTGGTGGAGTTCTGGAGATGGAAGCGAACTTCGCTCAACCCGGTATTCGAAGACTGCTGCGGATTATTCCCATCGAGCATCAACTCCAGGTTGGCCACCGCAGTCATTCGCATGCCGGCCTGGGTGAAATCATTGGCGATCAATCCATCCGGGGTGCAATACCACTGCGGGTTGGCGGCTCCGTAGGTCGCCATAGGAACCAGCGTTTCCATGGAATGCGCGGACCACTTCTCATTTGCGAGGTACGCCAACTTTCGGCCCCCGCGTTTCTCGTTGACCTGCTGAACGTTGCCATTGAGCTTGTTGCGCGCCGAGAAGTCCTTGTCACGCGCGTTCACATAACTGACCTGGCGGTAGTCGAACACGGGAACGTACGTGAGATCCAAACTGGGGATCACCAGGGAGGGTATGGAGGGAATCGTGCTGTCGGAATCGGACCACCACCGGCAGCCCACGTGATCTTCGAGAAAGGAGTAGACCGCGTAGAGTGTACCCCTGGGTTTGCCTCCCGCCAGGATCAAGTCGTCGCCCACGGTGCGGATCACGGTTCCGTCTTGTTCCAGTCCCGCGGTGGAAAAGCCCGGATCGGCGATCAGCGCGGCATCGGGTCCCACGAACAGGTTCGCTTTAACCGGATCGGCGACGGTGACGATGGGGTACGCACCCCCTGTGACCTGGCCTAGAAAATCCGCAAGCTCCTCCGCGGCATGTACTTCCGGGGGATCCGCCGCCGGGTCCAGAACGATAACCGCGTCGCCGACACCCCCCACCGAAATGGTTACCGCCAGCACCTGCTGCAGAGCGAACAACATAGGTGAGGATAATCGTTTTCCGGCTCAAAATCAATACGAAATCGCCGAAACAGCAACCTAGTCGTACAAATCCACCGCAATCTGCTTGCGCGCAAATCGTTGAGCCGTCATGGCGGCGGAGTGGCTCCCTTTGCGTCGTCGGACATCCGTGGCGTACCAGTATGCAAAAGAGGTCGAAAGTTGCCGCCAATCTGAACTCCGCAATAATGCGGACGAATGAAACGATGGTACGCTTGAGGAATGGGCAGTCGGAAGCAATCGCTCTTCCGGTGAATCCCCGGGGCCGCGTCTCGCGCAGCGCAGCGACGCGCGCCGATACGAACAAATCATTCAATCAAGTGGGAACAAATTTTGATGAACGGACACTTGTACGCATCTTCACTCATTGTGAGTATACGCCGAAAACTTTTCCGGCAAAATATTTAACAAGTTCTGATTTGGAGGACTATTAGTTACGCATGATCAGACATGATCACACCCGAAGTGAGCATCACTTCACAATGCGAGAGCCCTCTGCGAACGGTCTGGTAACGAAGAAGCACATGAAGAGGTACCTGACCCATGCACAGAGGAATGCGGCTCCGCGAGTTTTCTAATGTCCTGCTGACCCCAACGATTCTACTTTTTCTGTCATCCGGAGCACCCATCACGGGTAGCAGTACGGTACTGGCGGGTGATGTCGACTACGGCGCATCGCACTCCGCCGTGGTATTCGAGTTGCTCGGCGAGACCGAGTTCTCCGGCCAACCGGGTGATCACATTGAAGTAGAACACGACGACCGGTTCGAACTGGCGGAAGGCACCATCACGCTTAGATTCGTCGCGGTCGATGTGATGGAGCGCCACGGACTGCTATCGAAAGATTTCACGGGCAACCGGGAGGGGGGCGACCTGACCGTGTTCGTGGAGCAGGGCCGGGTGAAAGTGCGGCTGCAAAGCGCGGAAGAATCGATCTGGGCGAAAACCCCGGAGGGATCGGTGCAGGCGGGTCAGGAGTATCACCTCGCGGTGACGTTTGGGCCGTCGGGTCTGTGGGTCTATCTGAATGGACAGATCTCCGCATGGGCGCCGGAGTTTGACCAGGGACTGGAGAGGAACGTGCAGAACCTTGCCATCGGGGCAAGTATCTGGGCGCGTACTGAACGTGATCCTTACGGCACGTGGGATCACTTCGCCGGGCGGATCAGCGGCTTCACGATCTATCGTACTCAATTCGACCCGGGTGAAGTGGCGGCGGCCGCAGGGATTGACCCGGAACCGGAGCCGACGGAGCCGTACGTAATGAACGGGCGTCTGTACGGGATCGATGAGGACGAAGTGCTGCATGCGGGCAGCAACAATGTCAACGATGTGCATGGTGGCTACGGAAACGACCGGGTGGTCGGGACCCGGTTCAACGACACCCTCGACGGTGGACATGGAGAGGACCGGCTCGTCGGCGGCGAGGGCGATGACTTGTTGATCAGTCTTGCCGACGGCCGGGAACCGGTCATCGCCCAGGAGTATGGTCCGGAAGACGACCCGGACCACGAGATCAACCCGCTGACGCGCACCTACTATCCGGATCAACCGATCGAGGCGGACGATGTGCTCATCGGCGGGGGAGGAGCCGACACGTTTCACTTCCGCGTGCTGATCAACGCGAAACGCGAAATCATCCTCAGGCACATCAAACCGGACGGGACAATCGAGTGGGGGATGCACGGAGTCGCCGGAGAGAATGATGAAGTGCACGACCACTGGGTGGAGCGTCTGGGTGACGAAGTCATTTGGGACTTCAGCCGCGCCGAAGGCGATCATATCGAGGTGGTGGGCCACACGGTGGAGGTGTACCGGCGTGTCCACGAGGACAGCGATGGAGACGCAACACTGGACTCGACGGTGCTGCACGTGCGCTCGAACCAGGGCAATGGCGGTGGTGCGCATAACAAGGACCTGCTGGGGACAATCCGGGTGTTCGGGGACCTGGTGATGCGCAGTGACTATACGGTGGAAAAGATCGACTACGGGATCGTGCCAACGATCGCGGAGCTGGAGGAAGCGATCTCCCCTCCGGTGTACACGTCAGTCGCCGACGATGGGACGCCGCCCCCGTTCCCGGAAATTGACGACGGCGAGTTGCCGGCCGGCGCGGTGTTCGGGGTAGCGGGCGAAGTGGTGTTCAATCAATGGGAGGAAGATCATATCGAAGTCGCGCACCACGAGCGATTCGAGTTGGCGGAAGGGACGGTGGCGCTCCGGTTTGCCGCAGAGGATGTGTGGGAGCGCGGCACGCTGTTTTCGAAAGATTTTACGGGCAACCGGGATGGGGGCGACCTGACCGTGTTCGTGGAGCAGAGCCGGGTGAAAGTTCGCCTGCAAAGCGCGGCCGAATCGATCTGGGCGAAAACGCCGGAAGGTTCGGTGCAGGCGGGTCAGGAATATCACCTCGCGGTGACCTTCGGGCCGGCGGGTCTGCAGGTATATGTCGATGGCCGGATCTCCGCCCGGGTTCCTGAGTTTATCCAAGGTCTGGAGATGAACGTCGAGAACCTTGCCATCGGGGCTAGTACCTGGGCACGCACCAACAAGAAGCCATACGCGACCTGGGACCATTTTACCGGGAAGATCTCGCAATTCATCGTCTTCAGCCGTCAATACGACGACGATGATGTGGCGACGCTCCTGGATATTCCCAATGATCCCATCGACCCTCCCAATCCGGTCGAAGGCGGACCGATGGACCGCGAGGGAGATGGTATGAGCGATGTGTGGCAGAATATCTACGGAATCGACGCCTCAGAGACCCGCGACGATCCCGATGGCGACGGTCAAACAAACATCGAGGAGGCGATCGCAGGGACGAATCCCTTTGATCCGGACTCCTTCTTTGCGGTCACTACATTCAACCTGACGGCCGACGGTCTCGATGTGGCCTGGCCGAGCATTGAGGGCATGTATTATGTCATTCAGTGCAGCGCAGATATGATTGAGTGGCATGACGTCGGCACAAAACGAATCGGCGTCGGCGATCACATCGGGGAAACTCTGTCCCCACTGAGCGATCATTTACACGTCCGAGTTCGCATTCTGAACGGTATTGATCGCGATGGGGACCGGTTGACGGACTGGGAAGAGGGGCTCCTGGGCACCGATTCCCGGCTCGTAGACACCGATGGGGACGGCGTCTCGGACGGAGACGAAATCCATGTCCACAATACGGATCCTACGACCAGGGACGGAACGGACCCTGATGAGACGATAAAAAGCACTTCCTGGTATCGCTTGATTTATTGGCTCTTCATGGAATTCTTCACGCGGAAAGGATGAAGCTGAACCGAAGCGATCGGAGCCGGCGTGAAGAATTCGCGCATACCGATCGCACGATTGGAAACCCTTGCGCACGTTACTGCGATGCCGCGGATATCCCATGGGAGGACGCTGAATATTGGTGGCAAGAATTGTTCCCCAAAAATTTCACGTATTGGGTAGTGTCATCCGGGTCGACGATATGTTTTCATCGGCAATGATGGATGGCCCGCTGCCTCAAGCGCGGCGGGAGCGACCCGTGAAACAGGACAGTAGCTGATATGTTCTCCCAATGGAGTTCAGAACAACTCAATACGATTGAATCTACAACCCTCGGTCATTACAATTCCAACGCGAAATCTTTCTGGGAAGGAACGAAAGATCACGACGTCTCACAAAACATTGAGGCTTTTCTGTCGGCTTGCCCCCAGGGGGAGTCACTGGACATCCTGGATTTCGGTTGCGCGGCCGGACGGGATGTAAGATTCTTTCAATCGCTGGGCCACCGGCCGGTCGGTTTGGACGGTAGCGAGGCGTTCTGTGCGGCCGCACGCGGATACACCGGTTGCAGAATTCTTCAACAGTCTTTCCTTGCATTGGATCTGCCCGAAAAAGAATTCGACGGCGTCTTTGCAAACGCATCCCTTTTTCATATTCCGAGCCAGGAATTGACGAGGGTCCTTATTGATTTGCGCAAGACGCTACGACCGAACGGCATCCTCTTCTCGTCCAACCCTCGCGGCAGCGGCGAAGGATGGCAGGGACAACGGTACGGCCATTACACGGAATTCGAAGCAAGCAAATCCTATCTTCGCAGTGCGGGTTTCGATGTACTGCACCACTATTACCGACCCGCGGGAAAGCCCCGTCACGAGCAACCCTGGCTCGCAATCGTGAGCCGTTCCGTTTCCGATGAAACGCCCTCTACTTCTCCCCCCGAATCAACTTCATAGAGAGAGAAACCACGTCCTGTACCAGTTTCGCCTTTTTCGGATTCGACGTTGTCCGATAGTGCAACTCGATCCCGTCCTCCAGCGTAACCCGATGCCACGGCAACGCCACCGCCCCGGTACGAGTTGGATTTGTGTCGGTCTTGCGAGAGTCACGCGTATCGCTCGACGGGGGAGTGAAGCCGTCGGTTGAATCTTCGGAACCGTCCTCGGAAATCGTAGCCAGAAGATCGAGAAGGAAACTTTCCGAGTTCGATCGCTTTAAGGGGGCTGCCCCACTGTTCAGAATCTGCTCCATTTCGTCGATCTCCACTGTCTGCAGCGCATCGTGAATCACTTCGAGGGGTAAGTATTCCGACTTCAGCCGCTTGATCAGGCCGAGTCGCACCAGGTGTTCGCGGCCATAGATACGGTACTGGCCCGAACCCGCCGGGGCGGGCAGCAAGCCTTTCGATGTGTAATAACGGATCGTACGCGGCGTCACCCCGCTCTCCCGGGCCAACGTGCCGATCGTCATCTCCGAGTCGCCTTTCATTTCCCAAGCATACACCTTTACGTCAAGGTGTCAAACCTGCGCAGCGTGGATCACTTTTCCCTGGATTTGGATTGCGATCAGAGACTTTGGTAAGGAAAATCAATCCATGAACCCTGATCAAAGAGTGCTCAAAAAATCGGCCGAAGATTTCGTGATGCGAGGAACCCTGGGCGGGGTTGCCGAGTACCTGGGATGGTCCCCCACGAGACTGCGCCTGGCCTACGTATTCCTCACGGTCTGCAGTGCCGCTTTTCCGGGTCTTATACTCTACATTGCGCTGACGATTGTAATGCCCGAGCCGGAAACACCGTTTCGCCTCGAGGACTTGCGAACCCAGTAGCCTTCCAAGAATGCTTGCGGCTCCACCGCGATCGTCCTTTGATCGCACGGCAGCATTCAACCTTGCTATCGGCATCGCATCCGCGGAGAACCTCCGCCGAACCCGGCATCCGTGGACGCAAAATCCCTGCGACTGAAAACGAATGCTCGGAACCTTTGCCGCTCGGCGGGTAGGATAGGGCATCAACTGCAGCAATCGGAAATTCGAATGAGAGCGATGGTCTTAACTGGAATCCGCGGGATGGAAATGCGGGAAGTTCCGGATCTCCAATTGCGGAATCCAACCGACGTACGAATTCGAATCGACGCAGTCGGCGTCTGCGGGTCGGACATTCATTACTACGTGAGCGGCCGCATTGGGAGCCAGGTGGTGGAATATCCTTTTACTGTCGGTCATGAGTGCGCCGGAACCGTGGTGGAGACCGGTCCTGCCGTTCGTCACGTGAGGGTTGGGGATCGGGTCGCGGTTGAGCCGGCCATCACCTGCGGGGAATGTGATCAGTGCAAATCCGGCCGAAGCAACACCTGCCGCAACGGCCGCTTCCTGGGTTGCCCCGGACAGACCGCGGGAAGCCTCAGCGAGTTTATCGTGATGCCGGAGCGAAACTGTTTCGCAATTCAGGACCGGACTTCCTTCGGCGATGCCACGATTTCGGAACCTTTGGCCATCGGGGTGTATGCGATCAGGAAATCCGTACCGCTTGCGGGCGCTTCGGTTGGCATCCTGGGTATGGGACCGATCGGCACCTGCGTACTCCTGCCGGCGCAAACCATGGGACCCGCCGGCGTCTATTGCACGGACCGGATTGACGCGCGCGCGGACCTGGCGAAAAAGAACGGCGCGACCTGGGCGGGAAACCCGGACCGGGAAGACGTTCTTTCCGCTATCCGCGAACGTGAACCGAACGGACTGGATGTTGTGTTCGAGTGCTGTGGACAGCAGGACGCAGTGGACCAATGCATTGAGCTTCTCAAGCCGGGCGGGAAACTCATGATGGTCGGAATCCCGGATGTGGATCGCATCACATTCCAGATCGATCAGATGAGACGCAAGGAGATCACGATTTATAACGTCAGACGCCAGGATGGATGCGTACAGGATGCCCTCGACCTGATTGAAAACGACACCATCGACGTGGGCGCGATGGTGACGCACCGTTTTGGCTTCGAGGCATCCAGGGAGGCGTTCGACCTGGTGGCCGGATATGAGGACGGCGTATTGAAAGCGATGATCGAATTCGGCGCCTGATGAACCGCAACGAAAAAAACGTACTCCTCCTGTGCGGCGCCGGGCATTTCATCGTCCACTTCTACATGCTTCTATTCCCGACCCTGGCGCTATTTCTCCACGAAGAGATGGAGCTCAGTCTTGCCGAAACCCTGAATCTCGCATTCTGGATGTATCTATTCTTCGGCCTCTTCGCGGTGCCCCTGGGGTACATCGGGGATCGTTGGAAGAACCGCCCCCTGCTCGTCGGCATGATGTTCGGCATCGGGGGGGGCTGCTTCCTGACCGGGACTGCGACAACGCCGGGCAGCCTGACTCTGGGCCTGGCTGTTATCGGGTTCTTTGCTGCCATTTATCATCCGGTGGGGATGGCGTTGATCAGCCATACCTGCAAGAACCGTGGCCGGGCACTCGGGATCAACGGCGTGTGGGGAAACTTGGGAATCGGTCTCGGCCCCCTGTTCGCCGGAATCGCGGGCTACCTGGTTGGCTGGCAATGGACTTTTTTCATTTATGGCGCCCTGACGATTTTACTGGGAGCTCTGCTGGCCTTCATCAAAGTCGATGAATCAGCGGTCGAGCGCGGTGGCGCGAACGGAAGCGCGGAGGAAGGCACGGGAATGGTTTCGTACTTCGTAATGATGCTGGGGTGCATGGCGTTGCTGGGGCTTTCCTATCGCGGCACGGTGGTGGCAATTCCCGCCCACTTCGAGGCGAGTATGGAATTTCTGAACGGGCTCTTCTCCCTGGAGGGACAGCTCGGATCGAAAAAGCTGGGGACGGCGATCCTGGTTTCCGCCATGTATCTCTTCGGCACCTTCGGCCAGATCGTGGGTGGCCGCGTTGCGGACAAGTGGGATCTGCGCAGGGGGTATTTCCTCTTTCACCTCTGCTCCCTGCCCTGCATGATCGGCATCGCGTACTTCACGGAAGTTCCTCTCCTGATCATCTCCCTGGCCTACATCTTCTTCGGGCTGGGCATGCAGCCGATTGAAAACAGCCTGGTCGCGCGCCTCACGCCTCCTCACCTGCGAAGCCTGGGCTACGGATTGAAGTTCGTGCTGGTGCTGGGATTCAGCGCCTTTTCCATCAAGCTGGTTAAATGGCAGATGGAACATGGCGACGCTTCCGGCATCTTCATCGCCCAATCGGCCCTCATTGCCATCGTGCTGGTGCTCATCGCAGCCATCTGGTGGAAGTCCAGAAAGCAGGATTGGCGAAACGCGTAGCGGGGTACGGAAGAAGCGGACTTTGAACAGAAGTTAACAAAGAGAACGAAAAATAGGTTTTGATCGTGGTCTCTTTGTTGCGTCATCCCCCTACCGTAACAGCCGAGACTTCCGCTACACTCGGTTGGGGGTATGCTGCTTCGTGTCCTTCGGGAACTTCGAGGTTCAAATTCCCTGCACTCTACCGCTTCTTCAATTGGAGGCTCACGATCTGGTGTCCCTGCAGGAACGGAACGGTGAAACGGGTGCGGCCGTTCGCGTTGACGGGAACGATGGCCATGCTTCTCGGCTCCAGGGAAACGGAGTCGATGCGCTCGTTGGGATCCCGGATGGATACCCGAATGTCGTAGAGGGGCACTGCGTCTTCAATGATGTCGAATCTCTCGCCGCGACGCTCGGGGATATAATGAAGCAGGTGGAGCACAAGCCTGTCTTCGTGAACCTGGCGGTTGAGGGTCACGATCATTGAACTGGGACCGTCGACCTGCACGATCGGATCAGGAAACAGACGCCGGACCGCATTCAGGACCAGTTCCTTGCACCACTTCGGCGCGTTCTTGCAATACTGGCTGAAAATCGGATGGGCGAAATAGATCACCGCCCCGTCCTGAACGATTCCGGGATACTTGTACTCGCCACTGGAGGGAGTATGCGCGTGTGAACAGAAGTGTTCCGGCGTGCGATTAAAGTAGGGAACCTCAACGTCGGCAAGAATCTGCGCGCCGAGTCTCGGCTCAACCTCGGTGCCCTGTTCATACATCACATGCGCAGTGGGCGGGAGATTCCCGCGTATTTCCTCTCGAGGGAACAGAAAATCAGGACTGAATGGCGCGGATCCCACGAGATCCACGCAGAACCTGTCGGACGCAAAGGCGTTGCCGGCGGGATTGACGCCTGAACGATGCGAGAGGATCAGTGACCCGCCCTCGTCCAGGAATGAATCGATTTTACTCATCACCTGCTGCTCACCGGGAACTTCGTCGGGGAGAATTAGAAGCCGGTATTTCGAGAGGTCCGATGCGCTGTCGACGATATCAAACTGGTGATGGCCTTCCTGCAGAATTCGCACCGCACCTTGGACCGATTCCGGCAGGATCACATGATCGCCCGGTTGCTCAAATTCCTCGGGTGTCATGATCGCAATCTCGGTCAACGCTTCCGCGTCCCGGCACCACGGCTCCTTGGCTTCCACTTCGGCGAAGACCGAACCGATTAAACGGTAGGTGTGAGGACAGATAACTCCGGACGGATGTAACTGGTCGCCGATGGAGCACTTGGCGTTAAAGGCGATCGCCTGGAAAGATTCGAAAGCGAGCGCTTCGCGATTTTTGAAGGAATGAAAATCGCCCCACGAAGTATGAAACTTTCCCGTCATGCCCAGGCAATCCAGGCCCAGGTTTCGGGCATAGCGGACGGTGGCCGGAAAGTGAATGTATCCCCATTGGGCGCTGGGAAGGGACTCCAGTTCGAGATGGGTGTAGGCGTCGAGGGAACGGCGAATCCCCGGCCCCACGTGTCCCGCATTGTAAAATATGGTGCACTCGGAATTGAATTGCCGCACGAATGCGGTCATTTCCGATTTGAATCGCCGAATAACTTCGGCCCCGAACCGTGCACGCGCAAGGGAATCCTCGAGGTCGATCCCCTCCTCTTCCATCTGATTCCGGGTCCACTCCGAATAATCCGTCCGCGGTTGCACGATGTCGAAAAACAATCCGTCTACGGAATACATCTCCAGGACTTCCTGCGTCTGCGCTTTCAGGAAATCGAAATACGGGGAATTGACGCACAGACAATTGTAGAAGCCGGCCTCCCCCTCCCGGGTTCCTTCCACCTCGCCCGTCTCGTCGCGTGTCAGCCATTCCGGATGCTGCCGGGCGGTGAAATGATCCCACTGCACCGTGATGTAAACCGGAACGCGAATCTCACGTTCCCGGCAGGCTTCAATCTGCTCGCCCAGCAGAGCAGGGCGCTCCAGTTGGGGGTGCACGCGATCCGGAAACGCTTCGGAGGGATAATAGAGCCACCCGTGATGGCACCGCGCGAAACAGGTCACGGAATCAACATGGGCAGCCGCCAGGGTCTCCGCAAATTGACCGGCATCGAACTTCCGGCCGATTCCTCCGATATTCTCGCTCGTATGAAAGTCGAGATGGACTTGCCTGTACCGCAACGAAGCGGACATTCAACCCTCCTTTTTAATCCTCTCTGGTACCCTTGGAATGGTTTATACCATATTCTCCGGTTCCCGCACCGAAAAACATGCCAGGGAAGGAAGGATGGTGGTTTTCAGCGAGGCCGGATTTTAGTATTCGAGCAGGCTGAAATGTTGATGAGGGTCGAAGAAACAGGAGATTGCGGATGATCAGGGTCACCGTCTGGAACGAATTCATTCACGAAAAATCGAATCCCAACGTCCGTGAGATCTACCCGGAAGGGATGCACACATGCATCGCCGAAGGACTGCGCGAGGACGCGGGGCTGGAGGTCCGAACCGCGACCCTGGACGAGCCGGAACACGGACTGACCGAGACGGTGCTGGAGGCGACGGATGTGCTCACCTGGTGGGGTCACACTGCGCATGAGAGAGTACGCGATGAAATCGTACTTCGAGTCCGGAAACGCGTGCACGAGGGAATGGGCTTACTCGTTCTCCACTCCGGGCACTACTCAAAAATATTCAAAAGCCTCATGGGAACCACCTGCAGCTTGTGCTGGCGCGAGGCGGGAGAAAAGGAGCGGCTCTGGGTCTGCAATCCGGCTCACCCCATCGCAAAGGGCATCGACCGCTATTTCGAAATCGAGCACACGGAAATGTATGGCGAGCCATTCGGCATCCCTCCGCCGGATGAACAGATTTTCGTCAGCTGGTTCGCCGGGGGTGAAGTTTTCCGCTCCGGACAGACCTGGAAGCGCGGAAATGGAAAAATTTTCTACTTCCGCCCGGGTCACGAAACCTATCCGATCTACCACGACAAGACCGTGAAACTGATTCTGAAAAACGGAGTGAAATGGGCCGCGGCATCGGGTTCCAAATGGATTGATTCCGCCCCCAATATTCCGGTGGAACAGGCGCCCGAACCGATCGAACCCTGGGGCGGAAGCGTGCATTAATGTGCTCAATCCAAGGTAAACTGAAATGATAAAGATCGGCGTTATCGGAACTGGGGGCATGGGGAACACGCATGGCCGGGCGTATACCGGCATGAGAAGAGTTAAATTGACTGCGGCCTGCGATGTGCACGAGGAGGCAGTGAATCGTTTTGCGAAGACCTACAAGGTTCCACAGGTTTTCACCTCGGTGGACGAAATGCTGGCCCATGCCGACATCGAGGCCGTGTCTGTCGTAACCCCGGACGGCGATCATGCTTCGGTCTCCCTGGCCGCGATCCGGGCTGGAAAGCACGTTCTCTGCGAAAAACCCCTCGCTACGTCCTATGCGGATGCGCGCAAAATGGCGCAGGCAGCAAAGCGAAAGGGTGTCATCAACATGGTAAACTTCTCCTATCGAAACGCAGCGGCGATTCATCGCGCCCGGCGCCTGGTAGAAGAAGGATCCATCGGCAGACCGGTACACATTCACGGCGCATACCTGCAATCCTGGCTTTCCAGCAACTGTTGGGGAGATTGGCGAAAGCAAAAATCCTTTCAATGGCGGCTGTCGACCCGCCACGGAAGTAAGGGCGTTCTGGGCGACGTCGGGGTCCACCTCCTGGACTTTGCATTGTATCCGGTTGGGCCCGCCTCCCACGTCCGTTGTTCATTGAAGACATTCCCAAAACATCCGGGAAATCGGCTCGGTGAGTACGTCCTGGACGCAAATGATTCAGCCCTGATGGAAATCGGATTCAAAAATGGCGCGCTCGGAACACTTCACACCACTCGCTGGGCAACGGGACACACGAATTCGGTTGCAGTAGACATCTATGGCGATGAGGGCGGGATCCGGGTCAACCTGGACCAGTCACAGACCGAACTACAGGTGTGCCGGGGAAGGGATCGGCACGGCAGTACCTGGAAAACCCTCCGGTGCGCACCAACGCCCGACCTGTTTCACCGGTTCATCAAGAGCATTCGAACCGGGACCAATGATCAGCCCGATTTCGCACGCGGCGCGGAGATCCAGAAAGTGGTCGATGCCTGCTTCGAGTCGAATGCAACGGGATCGCACATCCGCGTCTGACTCCGAGCAGTACACAAGAAACGGATTTTGAACAGAAGGTCGCGAAGATAACGAAGAAGATGAGGACCCATGCATTTAATCCGCGGGGTCTCGTCGTTGTCTTCTGTTCAGAGCCGTTTTTCGTGTCTTCGGCAGGTCCATCCCGGTGGAATCTGCCGGCCGGCCATTATT
>Ga0315336_1002674_pt1 | contig 26334 bp, 23 predicted proteins | sample ASW5metaG_FD_204512 | JGI IMG/M metagenome (GOLD analysis project Ga0315336, IMG submission 204512) | Ammonia-oxidizing marine archaeal communities from Monterey Bay, California, United States - ASW #5 | ecosystem: Environmental > Aquatic > Marine > Intertidal zone | place: USA: California... | reverse complement strand
CACACTTCTGCATCGGGAAAACGCTGCTTCAGAGCCACAACCTGTTGACCACAACTACAACCGGCATCAAGAATGCGTTTGACCTTGCCATCGGCAGGAAGAGGAATAGCACTGGCCAAAGACACATGTCTTTCGTCCTGATAATTCCGTCCATTATAGAAATTGTTGGTACCATAGTGATAGATGTGACCAGCAAACGGATCCCCTGTATAGCCACCCGGCTGCATGTGAATTTCATGCTTAGTATATTCAGGCTCGCAGCCCGGATTGAGTTCTAGAACACCAGGACCAGAGTTGTCAGCCGCTTCCATCTCGGACATATACATATCGTAGTTACCGTGGAACTCACGTTGTAGTTCTTTCCACATATGCATTTGCAAACGCTGCCAGTTGTGATTGCGCATAGCGATGACTGGGTCATTCGCCAAAATTTCCACAGCTGTATCCATCGGCACATCGTCGTTCACACCGTATCCGTTCGCCTTCATCAGCTCAATGGCCCGGCGCTCTGCCGCGCGTGTAAGTTTAGTATTAATGAAAACGCGGGTATCGGTAGCAAACTCGTCGTAACTCTCCAGATCAAGTGTCGGCAAACGCTCAAGAATGCCATTACTGCCACGCGGCTCAACATCTTTTGCCAACTTAGCCAGGGCCGGATTTGACCCAATAACAGACCACGCCGCGCCAGCAGCAACACCAGCAACACCCATGGCTGAACGTCGATTGAAAATCTTACTCATAATAATCTCTCCATTTCCCTACTTGTTCTTCCAGTCAGACACGGCGGCGGAACCCCTTCTCGATCGACCTGGCATACGTAAAACACCAGCCTGAGGTCGCCCCTCTATCCACGCCCGGAAGTGGCAACGTTCTCTAACGTTATACCTGTATGATGCGCCTCTTAGAGGAAAACGACAATAAAAAAAACGAAATTTCAAATCTTGGCCGGATTCCCAACGTTCCTGGATACTAGTTTTGTACTTAGAACCGTTATAGCGCTCTAATTTTAGGCGTTTTCGGGAATTTTAACAGTATCTTCATCTTTGCATCGGCTCGTGGCTAATTGCGGCTAGTTTAGAACTATGTTGACAAAATAGGACCTTGAATCGCATCGTCGCCGCTTTCTACCATCCCAGTTTTGTTTGTTTGGAAATAAAACACACAATACTTTTTGATATTCTTGTATTTCTCTAGCATCTTGCATTGGGGTGTCTACTTGAATGCAGATGAGAGAGGAATTTCGAGGATGTTAACCACAAGTACTCAGCAGGCAGCAATTCCATATCACCATGCCGACCGACGAGCTCTTCCACGACGGCTCAGTTTGTCTCTATTGTGTAGCCTTGGTTTTCTTGGGGCCACCTCCAACTTTCTTGTCGCAACGCAGCGGCCGGCTCGTGGTGCTGCGCGTCACCTTGACTTAGAAGATCCGTGGGACAATCTCGAAGGTTACCTAAAAGCCCGCAGTGATGTGAGTGGCAGGCAATCTATATCTTGGACATCTGGAATGGTCTGGAGCTCAATGCCAGGCCGCAAAGCACAAGTGCTAATGATGGCTCATGGCCTGAAGTGCACACGTTGCATCAAGGACAAAACTGGCTACGAGTTTCTGGAACGCGAATGTGTCATATTCTCAGATCCAAAAACGCTCGAGCCCATAAGCACGTGGTTTAATCCGTTCACTGAGCGCACGGTGGACGTATTCCACATCCGCAATGCCTCAGCCGGCGGACATATTGATGCAAATGGTGCCGACGGCCCTTTTCGCATGAATTACATGGAACATTCTGGCGATGTTACGTTCTATGATGATTTATTCTACGCGAAACCATCTGCTCTTAATTTGCAAGATTATTCACCCTATGCTGCCAGCAATGTCTATGAGGGTGCCGGAATCTATCATTTCCACGTGAAGCGTGCCGATTTGGATAATCCATACCTGACGTCCGTCCCCGTAACCACTTCACACACCGGAATCCGCCAATGGCTGCCCTGGATGGAAATGGGTGCCTGGCCGGGTGGTGTCGTGTTACCAAGTCGCGGCAAGAAGTTGCAGAGCGTAATGGACATTCCGAGATCCTTCCTAACTTGGCTTGAAAGAAACTCACCTGAGTTTTTGGAAGCACCTACGTTGGCTGACAAGGACAACCAGAAGTTTTTCTACCAACACTTCCGCGAACATATAGATAGCAACAAAGATTCCTAATGGGTATCCCAACAAATACGCGAAGTAGGCTTCAATGTATGAGTCTTGTGAAGGCGAAACTAATCCACAATCTCGGAGGCGTATTTGCGGTATGCCCTGAGATAACGGGTGGGACGGTCATCACTTTCTTGGATAGCCTCATCTCGAGACACCTTTCTCTGTATGAGGAATTTCTCTCGGCCTGAGCAGCACCATAGAAAACCATCCGCCGAATATTCGTAGTCCAATACCTTATCGTCGAAGAAACTTAAGTCTGGTGCACGGCCAAACTGTTTTAGGTAGTCATAAACCGCATACATAGCGAGTTGATCTATACCCCACCTCAGTTCCCGTGAATCCCAGAAATGTTTTATGTAGGCAGCAATGAGACGAAAGTAAGTAACGCTTGAAGCAGATGGCTTGGCGGCAACAAGACAGGCGTTGAATTGATTCCATGGCTCAAGGCGTCCAGGCCTAACACGCATACCGACGTCACTATTACCGAGAAGTGGATAAAGATTGTCGAGATTACGGTTAACGATAGCATCAACGTCTGACAGCCATAGAGTGGATTGGGACTTCTGCAAACACTGGTAGAAGCGAATAAATCGGATAGCATGGTAGTAACATCGAGATTCTATCATTGGTGCACGAGTAAGACCCGGTTGTTCTGACGTTATTGCAGCTGTCACATTGGTGAGGCCGTCGCAGAATAAATTTGCTGCATTGAGATCGGCGTCCGATGTATCCATAAGATGAATGTGGACAGCCGCATCCGCCCCACGGTCGTTGAGAGACCGAATCATTGGTATTGCAAAGGATCCAAAGTAGGGCGCGTTGCAAGAAAGATAGAGAACATGCTCTGGCTTGGATTTCATTAGCCTCACAGTGTCCACTTTTGGCAACCCAGAGAAGAGGTCGTCTTCGACAAAATTTTCGAGATGCTCAAAAAAAGGCTGATCGAAGCGGATAGATTGAATAATGTGGTTGGGAAGGGAAGGCGCAGCCTTTTCGTAATGCTCCTGTGCCACAGCTGCGTCTCCCAAACAAAAACTGGCAGTCGCCTTAGCGGTTAGCGCCATTACATTCTGTGGGTCATTATCAAGCAGAATCGTGCTTTGACGGTCAATGTCTTGCAAGTAGGAAAGACCGTACTTAAAAAACAGCTGATCCAAGGAAGTGGCATGGTAAGGCAATAGGCCACGTTTAATTCTTTCTACCCATTCTTTGTAGACCACTAACGATTGCAGAATTTGTATTGCTTTGTGGGGTATAGTCCTAACACGCTCGTAAAGCCCTTCTTGCAGCCGCACCACAGAATCGTGGTCATCACGCCAGGCGAGATCGCAATACTTTATAGTTGCCGCCACGTTCTCAGGGTCAACCTTTACAGCTTTTCTGTAATATTTTTTTGCGGCTGAAATATCACCGCTTGATTCAAGAATTGAGGCTATCCCCTGTAAGGCGGTACCTTGGCTTGGGTCTAGCCGTATGATTTCTTGCAAGATATTAAGGGCATCCTGGATACGGTTCGCAGCCCGATAGGCCTCAGCCAATATAGACAAAGCCTGCACAGATGTTTGAGCCTTCACCGCACGTTCCGCGAATGTAGTTGCATCATCTACGCGGCCACGGTGTAACGCAACGGTCGCAAGATTAATCAAGGCCACGGGATAATCGGGTACGTGCTGTAGAGAGGCCTTAAACCACTTCTCTCCGTCATCGAGCTTATTAGACTTGATGGCTTCAGCACCTTTGAGGATGCACTGACGAGCTTTTTCTTTCTGCTCCGTATCGGGCGGAGCACCACTCCGTGAGCTAGAAGTCATTTAAATTTCAAATCAAGATACAGAATCGAAAAAACCCAATAACCGTTGATTTAACGCGTATTTCTTCACCAACATTGAACGTCGTATGCCTTACGTCTATCGCAAACGCCCAAGGGTTAATGAAGACCGGAACGTTCACATCGGCTTCACCTTTCCAAGGAATGCAATTACCGCAATAATAGCATAAAGGGTAAGCACCCAGATCAGGGTATGGTTGATATGCTTAGTCACCAAATGCTCTCGTTCAGGTGTGCTGCCATGCTGGCCGATTTCCATAAAGGGCTTGAAAGCCGGGCGGAAAGCGTAGTCTATGCCTAAGGCTGCCCAAAACGCTAATCCAAATAGAAAAATTTTCAGCGCAAACCACGTATCACCCAATGGAGCACCATTTACAAGAGACATCAAACCGATCGAAACGATGAGCACGCCCATAATGCCTTCAAATATCAACTGCGCCTTGGACAACATCGCAGCAATTGGTTTTCCCTCGTTCCGGTATGTAGTGACGAAAGCCCAAATCCATGCAATTGCGACCACCCAAGCCAATCCGTGCATCCAAGTGGGAACCGCGTACAACCCAATCGCATCTGTCATCTGTAAACCGACGGGAATGATCAAAGCAAAACAGGTGCGCGGAAATAGGTCAACCACCAAACCAAGCTTCATCAACGCCGCCCGCGTTTCGAAACTATACTTAGGATTCTTAGCCATGACAGCGGAGGTAAATACACCAACATCTGCACCCAGCCAAAATACGAACAACAAGACATGTATGTATACCCAGACCTGATATCCATCCATAACGCCCAACCCCCTTAGATAGTCTTACCGCCAAGTCTTAATTCACATCTAACTCTTTTATAACGCTTATAGCAAATGCACATTTGCAGCCTACTTTAACCAACACATCGGACATATTGTCGGTGTTATTAATGCATCCACTGGACGTGGATCAAGCAACCCCTTCTGAACTACGCAAAAAACATTAGTAGTTCCGATGCCAAAGCGGGCGCCTCTTTGGGTAGAGAACGGACCGTGTGGCTGTCAATCCCGAAGGAAACAGCTCTATTAGGCTGGTTGGAATTAGGGCTTCCCAGCAGAACAGGACACTTAACAGCAGAGAGCTTGTCTGTCATCGGATATGAGAAGTGGGCAGCGTAAGCTGACTGCCAAATTTTTATACACTTAAAGAGATCGACAACACGACGTTGCAAAAGGTCTGGTGCAATGTCTGGCTCAGCCGCATGAATTACATGATCTTTTTTTCTTCGATACCAAGGCGTGTAAAGCTCTTGATCCCTCAGAATATTCCAAGCTTTTATGAGGTGGCAGCCATAGTCGTCATATTCTAAATCAGGTGTATAATTTGCTAAGTACTCTTCGCGAGTTACGTCATCGAGACAAATCAAGCTTGGTATTGCTAGGTTCTTCACCAGACTTGGATGCTGAATTGCCAATTCCACGCCTACAGTGCCGCCGCCCCAATTCCCAACGAAATCTACCTCATCATAACCGGCTGCGCGGATACACTTAGCTAACCAATCCGCCTGATCCTCCACCTTGATATCGAGGCCTATTGGATTGTCAGACTCTCCATTCCCTGGAAGATCGAACGCGATAACTGGTCTTTCTCCGATAAGCTCAGTCATCAAGCGGTCCATAGAAAAGCTTGAACCCGCGGAGGAATGTTGCATAACTACCGGACGGCCAGAACCATCAGTATTCCGGCGAGCATAAAAGCTGAATCCCTCGACTTGGAAATACTCGCCCCAAATTTTCCCGGGCAACGGTTTGGTTGGCGCAACCTCCAAGGACGCTTGATGCGAAACATTATCGCTGAGAAAACCAACAAGATGTTTGATCGCATCTGCTGCAGTCTCGGCAGCTACCTTGGTCACGTTGTCGGATGTTTTGCCAAGTCGCTGGTGATAGGTCCATAGAACATCGGTCTTAGCGGTCATAACGACCATATTGCCTTTCATTTCCTCGACGGCCGAAACGGTATCCGCAGTAAACGCACAGCGGTACGGTTGCCGATAATTATCTCCTGCCCTAAAGAATTCCATAACGGCTTCCTGCAATGCGAAAGCTGGCGGAATGTCATAGTTCATACGGGACTTACCGTCCTTGCGAAACCAGGGGAAAAAAATTGTTTGTTCACGAAACCGCGACCAAGCCCATGTCAAGTGGGACCCACTCCAATCGGGTTGAAATACCGCAAAATAGTTGTCCAAGATCTCCTGTCGCTCTTCCGGGGTCATCTGAATGTAGCCGTTCATGACCCCGACGGTAAGTTTTTCCGGGTGACGCCAAGCCAATTCGAGAGCACAGAGCCCACCGGTATGAAAACCATAAACGGGACATTTCTCGATACCCAGTTCATCCATAAGCGCTGCAACGTGATTAGCATAATCCGTCATGACCGGTTCTTCGATGGGTAACGGATCAGACATACCGTTACCTGGGGTATCAGGAGCAATAACCGTGTAGTTTTCGGCAAGTTGTTGGATTAGTGGGGTGTATTCTTTCGAAGAGGTTGGCGACTGATGCAACAATATCACCGGGGGACCTTCTCCAGCACGCCGATATTGGACCTGACGGTTTCCTTCCACAGTGGCATAATGACGTGTAATCGTGACTGACATAGGTCCGCTCCTAATACCTTTTTTATTTCCCACGACCCAGCCCTCATCAACCGGGTTACGAACAAAGCTTAGCCCTTGGCAGCTGCGGACGGAACCCCTGCTCGAAATCATTTGAGAGAAATCGCCCCGTGGGTTTATTATAGCTAGAACATAAAGTGAAAGTAGAGGCCTACGATGAACGACACGACCGCAATTAAACGGCAGATTATCCAAGCACAAGAAGCTACGCCTGAGGCTCTGGCACCCTATGGCCAGATCATCGGGCCGGGGATAGGCGCTCCATCCGGGGTCAGTGATTTTTATGATGGGGCTGTAGCAGTTTCAAAGCCGGTTGATTTTGTCTCCGATGACGATACTTGTATTTCTCTGTCTACCCTTCAACCGCGCCGCTTCGAGATTGAGTACCTAGAAAGACACTTCAAACATACCCAGGCTTTTATACCTCTTGGTGGCAAACCTTTCGTCGCCGTTTTAGGCGCACCTACAGCTGGCGACATGCCGGACCTCAACAGCCTCGAGGCTTTTCGATTCGATGGACAATCGGGATTCTGTATGCACATAGGAACCTGGCACGAGTTCCCATTCGCCATCGAACCAGACACCAATCTGGTGGTGATACTGCGCAATGAAACAACCCAGAACCTATCAACCGAGAACGTGAAGGATAACGAAGCTCACGGCGAAGATCTTGACAAGAAAAACATTCTTCAGCGGACTGGGCAAATGTTTGAAATCAAAATCTAACTCACGAGTATTGCTGGCTAGCAGCGCCAGGTAGTTAGGCTTCAAATAATAGCCCTGATCTAGCTCTCCTATTCCGGGCTAGACTAAAAAACAGATAGCGGTGACACCTATACCTATCTTGCCGTCCAGCCGCCATCCACCTTTAAACTTGTGCCAGTAATCATTCGAGCGGCAGACGACGCGAGGAAGACTACCGCACCTGCAACGTCTTGGATTTGACCGATTTCGCCCAGCGGTATCTGATTTAAGACTGAATCTCTAAAGTCCTCATCTTCAAAATACGGCTTAGTCATGGGAGTCTCAATAAAGGTTGGCGCCACGGAATTAACCCGGATCCCATGCGATGCGAGCTCCACGGCCATGGCTTTTGTCAAACCCTCTAAAGCATGCTTGGAAGCACAGTAGACCGTGCGATTGGCCGCGCCCACATGCCCCATCTGCGATGACACATTGATTATCGAACCTTTGATACCATGCTCTATCATTCTTTTTGTTACTTCAACGGCAACAAAGAAAGCAGCGCGGACGTTGAGCTCAAATATTTGATCAAAGTCTCTTTCAGTAACATGGACAAACGGATCGGGAATATTCATTCCGGCGTTGTTCACCAAAACATCTATAGGTGGAAAATGATCAAGTCCACTAGCAAAGGCATCCCTATCAGTGACGTCACACACGAAAATATTGGCCTCCTGACCCCTTGATCTAATGCTACTTGCTGCATTCTCGAGCTTACTTTTATTGCGTGACAACATAATTATACGTGCACCAGCCGCGGCAAGAGCCTCAGAAAAACCTAATCCGAGGCCTGCAGAAGCACCAGTGACAAGAGCCGTAACACCAGTAAGATCAAAACTTTGGGCTAAATTGGACAAGAGCCCGTCCTTTAATCAATTTCTCTAGTAGCAAAGGCTTTATGAGCAGCCAAAGCCATAAGTCTGCGATCTCGCCATACGCGCCGTGACTCGAGGTCTATCGTGGGCAGCTTCCCTCTGCGTTCTTCTTCAACCTTTTCTATAAGCTTTCTACCCCACGACTTTGGAGCAGTGCGGGATTCGGCTATAGCTTGATATAACGGTCCGAGGCGACGGGCATAGTCCGCCACACCTTCAGGAGCATTGAGGTCTATGGTTTCGAATGGCCCCATGAATGACCAACGCAGTCCGAGTCCGGACGCTACAGTTTTATCAATATCATCTATGCTAGCGTAACCCTCATCAAACAAGGCCCATGCCTCGTTAAGAAGAGCTCCTTGCAAGCGGTTTAGAATGAAGCCCTCCACTTCGCGACTGACGCGTATAGGTTCCTGGTCTATCGATTTCATGAATTCATAGGTTTGATCGACAACTTCGGGGTTAGTCCAAGGCGCCGGAACAACCTCTACAAGAGGTATTAGGTAAGGGGGATTGACCGGATGAGCTATCAAAGCACGCGAGCGACAAGCAATATGATCTGTAAAAACTGATGCCGGAATCCCTGACGAAGAGCTGCCGATAATAACTTCAGGTCCAACAACTGCATCTAACTGAGAAAAGATGTCACGTTTGCTCTCAACCGTTTCGAATACAGACTCTTGGATATAAGAAACATCTTTCACAGCATTTCCCAAGAGAGGTTCTATGGAGATTCTGTTGTTAATTTCAGAATCATCGCTAATGAGGTCGAAGTGCTTCAGATCCTTGAGATTAGTAGAAATAATTCTTGATGCATTATCCAATGACGCTTGAGAAGTGTCATAAACGGCAACATCAAGTCCAGCACGAGCAAAAACAATGGCCCAACCAGAGCCCACCAAACCGGCTCCAACAACAGCTACCTTCTTTGCCATATTCTAATGCTTTTCGTAGCGGCGCACACGAAGATCCGCTTGTTCTTTGTGACCCCAAAAATTCTCTACTGCACACAAGCGCGAACAATATTCTCCAATCTTAACACTCGCGGCTTCGGTGCATTCCTGATAGGTGACCGTCTTCATAAACTTTCCGACCCAAAGTCCACCCGTATAACGTGCCGCACCATTTGTGGGCAGCGTATGGTTGGTTCCTATCACCTTATCACCATACGAAACATTAGTTTCTTTTCCTAAAAATAAGGAACCATAATTGGTCAGTAGATCCAGGTAATAGCGGGGATTATCCGTCAAAACCTCAACGTGTTCGGCCGCAAGACGGTCTGCCTCAATAATCATTTCCTCATGATCACTGCAGAGTATAATTTGTCCAAAGTCCCGCCAAGCAGCACCAGCGACGTCAGCCGTTTTTAATGTGGCCAATTGACGTTCAATTTCCCTTTTTGTTTCCATCACCACTCGCTCTGAGGTGGTGATAAGAATGGCCGGTGAGGTTGGTCCATGTTCGGCTTGCCCTAACAAGTCGGTGGCCACCATCTCACCGTCAGCACTCTCGTCGGCGATGACAAGTATTTCTGTTGGCCCCGCTAACAAATCAATACCAACACGGCCGAATAGCTGGCGCTTGGCTTCGGCTACATATGCGTTTCCTGGACCGACAAGCATATCGACAGACTCTATAGTCTCAGTGCCTAGTGCCATCGCTGCAACCGCCTGAACCCCGCCGAGAAGATAGATTTCATCGGCTCCAGCAAAACTCATCGCGGCGATAGTAGCCGGGTGGGGTTTACCGTTAGTCGGCGGCGTGCAAGCAATAACTCGTTTGCATCCAGCAACTCTTGCCGTCAACACACTCATGTGAGCTGATGCAACCATCGGATAACGTCCTCCAGGTATATAACAGCCCACGCTATTCACGGGTATGTTGCGGTGACCCAGCGTGACACCGGGCATAGTCTGCACCTCTACATCACGCAAAGCGGCTTTTTGTGCCAATGCAAAAGTACGGATCTGGGTTTGAGCGAACTTGATGTCCTCGATTGTTTGGGCTGGCAACGAGTCAATACAAGCGTCGATGTCATCACTTGATAAACAAAAGCTTTCGGGCGAAAAATTATCAAATTTCTCCGACAATTCGCGAACGGCAAGATCGCCATTCGTGTCTATTTTCCCTATTATCTCTGCAACTATCGCGCTGACCTTCGACGCAATTTCAGCAGCTTCTTGCTGCTTCGCACCCCGTTTTAGGTATTTTGCCATCTATTGTACTCTCCGTTTTCTCAGAGGGCTCTAATCCTCTTGAACACTAAATAAACTATTAGTCTGCCAAGCAGACAACGGGCGCGGAAAAGAAACTTAATTAGCAGTGTGGCTTTTCTATAGACGTGAGGTGAACTCCTGTAATTTCTCAACCGCGTCAATGGGACCAATGCAGGCAAACGCAGGCGAGCTTTGGAATATTCGCTCGGCCGCGTCTTTGACCCCCGCAATGTCAACGGAATCGACTTTCTTAATAATTTCTTCTGTCGACAGTGGATGCCCATGCACCAGTATCTGCCGCGCTCTCTGAATACAACGGCTCGAAGGGCTCTCAAGTGCCATCAAAAGCCCCGCCTTAAGTTGGATTCGAGCCCTCTCAATTTCGTGGGTCTCTAGAGTTTCAGCAACTTTCGATATTTCGTCGGCGAGAACAGGAATTAGCTCTTTTACTTCTCCCGCTCCGGACCCCGCGTAGATAGAAAAAATACCAGAGTCGTCGAAAGATGTGGTGTTCGAAAAAATCGAATACACCAATCCACGTTTCTCTCGAATTTGTTGGAAAAGACGAGATGACATACCTTCTCCAAACAGAACTGAGAGCGCTGCCGTGTTGTAATAATCCGGATCAGAGAAGGGTACCCCTTCAAAGCCAAGCACGAGATGAACCTGTTCCAACGCTCGAGCTTCACGGTACTCTCCTCCTACATAGCGACTCGGGATCGGTGCCTGATGGCTATGGCCGGGAACATTCGAGAACACTGTCTCCACTTTAGTAAAAAAATCTTTGTGATCCACGTTACCCGATGCCGAAATCACCATGTTGGTGCCACTATAGCTATTTGCTAAGTAGGTCTTCAATGCATCCGACGAAATGGAGCGGACGATTTTTTCCGAGCCGAGCACGGGCCACCCCATTGGTTGATCTGGAAATGCTACCGATTGAAAATGATCAAATATAATATCATCGGGTGTGTCGGCTGTTTGCAGAATTTCCTGAACGACCACGTGCTGCTCCCGGACTAGTTCTGCTGGATCCATTGTAGAATGAAGTAGGATGTCAGACAGTATATCAAGAGCTAGAGCCACATCTTCTTTCAACACCTTGGCGTAGTAGGCAGTGTGGTCCCGGCTGGTATAAGCATTCAGCTGACCACCCACACTATCCATTTGTTCAGCAATTTCTCGAGCTGTTCGGCGCTCCGTACCCTTAAAGGCCATATGCTCCAATAGGTGCGAAATACCGTTCAGTTCTTCGATCTCGTGACGTGTCCCAGCTCCAACCCAAACTCCAAGAGCTATTGTTTCAACAGAAGCCATCGAATCGGTCACGATTCTGAGGCCGTTAGATAAAGTGCTCATAGTGACAGTCATGGGCTCTCCATTTTATGGGCTCGGTCTTTCGCTGTAGATATAGTCTGTAATGACATCAATATCATTCGGTAAACAAACATAGTTTTCAGGCCGTTCAAACAAATCTGATAAAGTGTTTGGTAATTCAGGCTTAACCCCTGTGGCCAATTGTACAGCATCGGTAAATTTTGCTGGATGGGCGGTGGCTATCGTGACCCGAGGCACTGTCGGTTGGACGCTGAACTGGCGCCCACAGGCGATTCCCACAGCAGTGTGGGGATCAATCAGCTTACCAGTTCCCTCATAGATGCGGCGCATGACGGCAAGCGCCCCTTTGTCATCGATGCGATAACCACAGAACAAGCTATCTATAAACGACCGAGCTTCGCCTGCAACGGTGTATTGACCATCTTTCTTGAAGCTAGCCATCAATCCGGCGACGGCGATACTATTTCGGTCATAAGCTTCGAACAAAAGACGCTCAAAATTACTAGAAATTTGTATGTCCATTGCTGGACTCAAGGTTGGGACAACATCTGCTGCAGTCATGGCTCCGGATTCGAAATAGCGAGTAAGAATGTCGTTACTGTTAGAACCAACCACAAAACACTCCACCGGCACCCCCATACAATGAGCGGTATAACCCGCATAAACATTGCCAAAATTTCCAGTCGGCACGCTATACACTGCGCGCTTTTCTGGTCCGCCCAGTACTAGAGATGTTGATACGTAATAGACAGCCTGAGCTATGATTCGCGCCCAATTAATCGAATTGATGGCGGATAGTTGCAGCTCTTCTCGCGCACTTTTGTTAGAAAACAAAGCCTTAACGAGAGTCTGGCAGTCGTCAAACGTACCATCAATTGCTATATTGAAAACGTTATCGGCGGTGACGGTCGTCATTTGCCGGCGTTGAACATCTGAAATTCGATTCTTAGGATGGAGTACGAAGATGCTCATCGCTTCGCGGCCCTTGCAAGCTTCAATAGCTGCGGACCCCGTATCACCCGATGTAGCACCCACTATAGTCGCGCTTGCACTACGAGCGTTCAGAACACGCTCTAACATAGGTCCAACCACTTGAAGTGCATAGTCTTTGAAAGATAATGTAGGCCCATGGAATAACTCCAAAAGCCATTCATTTGGCGCTAATTCCACAAGCGGGGCAACTGCAGGATCGCTGAAACCGGCATATGCTGCATTGGTAATCTCAAACAACTCGGGTTCAATCACTGATCCCTTCACAAAGGGCATCATTACATTGGCGGCAACCTCAGCATATGAAGCTTCGCCACTGCGACCTAATTTCCGCAAGTCGATTTCAGGCCATTTCTCAGGGACATAGAGCCCACCGTCACCGGCCAGCCCGGTCAGGAGAACCTCATCAAAACCGACTTTGGGGACTCCGCCCCTAGTACTTACATAGCGCACCGGCGCCACTCCCTAGCTTGCACAAAGCCGCGGGTCCTATACAGAGCAATGAACCGCAGCAACCGCGGAAAATAGCAGTCAGGCCTTTTCTTTGCTCTTAGCGACTGCTAAGTCAAGGAGTAGCTGGGCGAGTATTTCATCGAGAGCACCCCTTATTGAAGTCACGGCACTAGAAACGCTAGAACCGCTAACTGAGCGTTCGGATCTATAAGTTTTAAGTAGTAGATTTTGGTTCCCCTGGACACGACGAAGCCCAAGTTCTAGCTCAACAACAATCTTTCCGCCCGAGCTCTCTAAATCGTGCTCAAGCGTGTACAAAGAGCCAGCTAATTCGTAGTCCCTACTGGTACGCATTTCTGGCGAAGCAACTGATTCAAACGCGCTGGCTTGGCGCAATGCAGAAATTAGTTCACGTTGGATCATTATGCCAGGTGGTTCAGCCCACAAATGGTAAATGTATTGATGCAGTTGAGACGGTCCATCACGGTAAATGATTGCTCTCTGGTTTATTATGCCCTCACCGCGCAAAGGCTGAACCTCTAAGGCACCAACGAAGGGACCGCCTTGAAGCAATGCCAACTTCTGGCTAGAGATCAGCCTGTAGAAAGTATCTTTGGGTACTGGTTGTGCAGAGCAGCCGACCAGCAACATGAGCATTGTCACCGGCAAGCAAAGCCGTTTAATACTGAACCGTGAATAGATAAAGATCATTCCATATCCTTCTTCACCAATTAGCGCCCGGCACCGACTGCATCCTGCTGCGGAGAACCGCTGAGTAGCAAACTCGGATTCTCCCGGATGGACCTGCTGAATTCAGCCATGTTGCGACTAGTTGCCTCCAGATTACCAGAAATATCATCCACATATCTGACAATAGTGCTAAGAGTGTAGCGGAGGTCCCGAACAGCATCGTCAACATTTGTTGCGTTATTTTCGATCAGTTTGTTGAGAGCTATAGCAGATCTGACAAGAAGCTCACGGGTTGTATCAAGATCTGAAGCTAGGTTAGCGATGTCGACTGAAGCTGATTCAAGATTGTCCAGCGAGCTTCCAATATTGTCCCTATTTGATTTGCCTAGAATATCCGTTTCGATCAATTCTGCGGACCGCTGTATACTGTCTGCTATATTGGGTACGCGTTCCGCTAGATGATCACTAATTTTCTGAATATTGCCCAGACTTTCCGGAACTTGCTCCATCGCCACTTTCCCAAAAGCAGTCACAAAATCGTTAAGATTGTCTATGAGTGGCTTTAAAGAATTCTGACTTAGGTCGCCAAACTCGGCACCTATTTCAGATAAAGCAGCAAAGATATTAGTAGGTGGAGAACCAGGAATTTCAGCACCCGGCTCAAGAATAATAGAACTTGCACCTCCCTTGACATCTATTGTCATGGCTGACAACAAACCAGACACTGTTGCTCTCGCCAGACTGTCTTCCGGAATAGCCCACCCCTCCTGCACTTCCAAGTTTACCCTATATCTCACCTTTCTATTTTCGAAGCGCGGTTCAACACTCTCTACTTGACCAATTTGGTAGCCTTCGTAAAGCACCTGAGTTCCAAAATTAATACCTGTAACGTTCTCAAGAACGGTATAATAAGTATCAGTTGCCCCAGTGCGACCTGCAAGCATAGAGATCACCACAAGAAACGCTATTAACACTACGGTGACAAAAGCACCAACAACCGCATAGTTAATTCTACTGTCTTGCATCCCGCACCTGCTGCAGCTTTTCTCCGCCACTCTTCGTCAAGAAAAACTTAGTCATTCCTCACTGTTAACCGCCGGAGATATTCATCTGGGTCTAATACTTCTTCCTCAGTACGACGATTTAATAGGTTTTGTATACGCTGGTTCTCGCTCGCTCTTATTTCTTCTACTGACCCGATCATTAGAATATCGCCCTTGTCTAGTACACATATACGGTCAGCGATCTTAAATGCACTCTCTAGCTCATGGGTCACAACCACAATAGACATTCCCATAGCATCTCGAAGGTCAAGGATCAGGTCATCTATTGCAGAAGCCACGACAGGATCGAGCCCCGCCGAAGGCTCATCACAAAACAGTATACGGGGATCCATCACAATAGCTCGCGCAAATGCCGCTCTCTTTATCATGCCTCCAGAAAGTTCGGCTGGCATCAAATTGTCAAATCCCGACAGACTAACTACCTCCATCTTTAGACGCGCCATAATCTGCATGGTTAAGTCATCAAGCTGAGTATGTTCGCGAAGAGGCAACATGATATTCTGAATAACATTCATAGAGCTAAACAAAGCACCACCTTGAAAAGCCACACCAATTTTCTGCCTCAATTTGGTGCGCTCGATGTCGGAAATTTCGTGAAGACTTTGATTTAGTATGCGCAACGCCCCTGACGTCGGCCTTACAAGGCCGAGAAGCGCGTTCAGAAGAGTACTTTTCCCGGATCCTGACCCACCCATAATAACGAGAATTTCTCCTTGATAGACATCCATACTAATGCCGTGCAGAATTTCTGTTGTACCATAATGAGTAATTAGATCCTCGACCTGTATGACGACATTCTCATTTCCATCGTTATTGGTCTCAATTGTCTGTGCTAATTGGTTCATTTCAGCGTGTCGTTATAAAAGCGAAAATCATATCTGTGACGATTATAGCGCTGATCGCAAGGACAACCGCTCTTGTAGTCATACGACCAACACCTTCAGCTCCACCGCTAACAAGCGCACCATTCATTACTCCTACCAAAGTAATAAGAACAGAAAACAATAAACTCTTACCCAACCCATGCATAACATCATCCACTTTAATGACATCAGTGAGCTGATTTAAGTATGCTGTAAAGCTCATACCCAGCTCTATGGACGTATACCACCCAGCCCCTGCCAACATGACCAAGTCAGCCCAAAACGTCAGCGTTGGTACCATTACCACCATAGCAAGAAGCGCAGGCGCGACAATAAATCGTACTGGATTAACACCCATGACCTCTAGAGCATCAACTTCTTGGCTAATGCGCATGGTCCCAATCCGGGCAGCCAGAGAGCTGCCTGTCCGACCAGCTACAATAATTCCAGTTATCAAGGGGCCGAATTCTCTGGTTACAGAGATAGCAACACCAATTACCACCTGTTGCTCGGCCCCAAATGTTCGCAGGGTGTAGATGCCCTGAATCGCAAGCATTATTCCGATAGTAATTGACATAAGTGTGACGATCGGAACGGCATGAACGCCAACCTCCATGCAACGCTCAAAGACTGTTTGGATGCGAACCGGTTGAGCGCGTCGATGTCCAATAACGGTCCAGTATACGCTCTGCGCAAGAAGAACAGCACCGAATCCTAATTCACTGATCCCGTCAACAGCGGCACGACCTACCCTTTCAAGAGTCGTCATGACTTTCCCCACCACATGATTATCCAAGGGCTGCTGCGGCGTCCTCAACGCTCTCGTGAATGGTGAATACCTTGTCTAAGCGAGCCAAGCTGAACACACGTAAGGCGGCCGGACTAACATTAGCGAGAACAAAAGTTGATCCCTCTTTCCTTGAAATCTGAAAGGCCTCAACAAGGCTCGCAACACCCGACGAGTCGATGTAGCTGACACCAGACATGTCAACAACTACCCGCTGACTAGTTTCCAAACAATCCAAAAGGCCCTGGCGCACTGAAGGAGACGTTTGAAGGTCTACATCACCGGACAGCGACACTATGGCAGTGCCATCTGTTTCTTTAACTTCTAGCGTCATGCGTCCCCCTAATGATGAGGTCAGTGTAGCGTGAATTATAGACGTTTGGTCAATTTAAATAAGTTACCCACCCCTGTTGGAGGCGTAACAAATCTAGCATCATCGGTTACAGAATTGATAAGATGCACCCCAAGCCCACCCGGTCGGATATCCTCTAGGTCTCTACCCTTCACTTTTTCTGGATCTACTCGATCAGCAAAATCCATAATGTGAACAACCATCTGCTCACCCTCTTTGATGAAATCAATGCAAATATCACCCGGCTCTTTAGAGCTGTCATAGGCATGACGTATGACATTCTGCGATGCTTCGTCCACAGCCAGAGTCAGGTCTCTTGTCCAATCGCTATCGCATAAACAATATTCAGCTGCCTCTTTCACTGCAGCACGAATTAGCTTCAACCGATCTGCACGGGCCGGCAGACGAAGATGTAAGATTTTTTGGATCTGCTGCATAGGATCCCTAGTTACTGTAATTGGTGGTTTGTGAAAACCTTTAGAACAATCTTGAACGATAAGAAGGGTTAGATCGTCATGAAGCGGCTTGCTCGGCAACCTGACAGCCGCTGTTATGTTCCTTAGCTGCTTTTCAGCGGGCTGCTCCAAATGTTCCAGTATCAAGGAGCGAGCGCCGTCATTGCCGACAATGCTGCCACCGAATGTTCTTGCTTCAGTCAGACCATCAGTAAAAATGTACAGACTGCCGCCACACATATCAAACTCAGTATTGGGAAAACCTCCGGAGCCCGCAATATTCGGTGTAATACCCAAAGGAGGCGCCTCGGCAGGCATTTCCTTAAACTCGTGGCTTTTCAGATCCAGCAGGAGCGGTGGCTCATGCCCGGCATTGGACATAGCAACATGGCCTGTTGCGGGATCCAACAAACCTCCAATCATTGTGACAAACATCCCATGGGAATTCGTTTCGCAAAGCTCATTATTAATGATGTGCAACAGTTGCCCGGGATGAGTAGCGCTTTTCGCCAAACAACGGAACAGGCTGGTTGTTTTTGCCATCAAGAGGGCGGCGTTCATTCCTTTGCCAGAAACATCTCCTATGTTGAACCATATACGTCCATCTGACATTGGAAGAATATCGTAAAAATCTCCTGAAACTGATCGAGCTGGTATATTGACACCATGAATGGGAAACTTCTGACCTTTTTGCACTGGCAATAAGTTGCGTTGTATTTCCGCCGCGAGCTCAACTTCACGGCTTGCACGTTCTTGCTGGACAACCTGTTGAGTCAGGCGAAGGTTATGCAGGGCCAAAGCAGCGGCACTTGACAGTGTTTCCAGTAAAGTTAAGTCGCTATCATGAAACAAACCGTCGTCAGTATTCTTGTTAATAATCTCGATACTGCCAAGATGTTCATCGCCAATGCTAAGTGGCGCTGCTAGGATCGATTTTGTTTTGAAACCGGTCTGCGCATCAACCGCACCACCGAAGTCCGCATCCAAACTAACATCACGCACCATTTGCCCTTTCTGCTGCTGAACGGATCTCCCCACAATACCAGAATCAGCAGGCACACGGAGACTAGTGATGTTGACAGGTCCATAACAAGCCACGCAAATAAGTTCTTTACCCGTTTCATCCAGTAAGAACAGAGAAGACGCTTCGGCACCAACGTAGTTAGTGACCTGTTCAAGGCCTGCAGCAGCCATATCTTCGTAATCCGTAGCGGCAGCAAAGTCGCGCGTTAGCGCAGCTACTAGATTTAGATGGCTTCTAAATTTCTGCTCGACTTTTTCTAATAGCGGAGCAGCCGAGCGACTCTGAGTCATATCCATACTATGCCTTTTTTTGGCCAGGGTAGGTAAATCATCACCCGTAGCTGTTAAATCAGGTTGGAGCGCTTAGTCTTCAATTTCTCGAACAAATCCATATAGGACCCCGCCACCACTTCTTCTGAAAATTCAGCTGCAACTCTGCTTGCTCCATTTACCACAAGCTGACTTGATAAATGTGGCGATGCAATAAGCTTGCGGACAGCGTCAGCCAAACCCCCACTATCTTCAACCGGCACCAATATTCCATCTTTCCCGTCACGAATAAGAAATCCTGGCCCTTGGCTCTGAGTTGCAATAACGGGTACCCCATGGGCCCAAGCATTAAGCACAACATTACCAAAAGGCTCGTAGCGTGACGGAACCAGGCATACATCCGCGGCCTTAAGTAATGCAGTACGGTCTTCTCGCCAACCTAAGAATTTAACACGGTCCGCTACCAAGCATTCCATGGCCTGTTTACGAAGATATGTATCTAACGGTCCATCTCCTGCAATCCACAGATAAGTGTTCTGCGTCTTGGCTAATGCCTGGATAGCAATATCGATCCCCTTGATACGCTGCAGTCGGGCAAGGATGAGCAAAACCCTAGCATCACTAGGAGTCTCTAATACCGACCTATCCACCGCATCCTGGTTGGCAACCGGACAAAAGTTGGGAATGTAACTTATCCTTTCCGCCGGCCACCCCTCACCGATCGCGTACTGGACAAGATCGGGCGTGTTGCAAATAAGATGGTCACAGCGGTTATAATATTTCAAATCATAGTACCCGCCAAGACGGCCGACCCGCGTAAAGGGTCCTCTTGGTAGAACATTGCATGCACGATTCATCCAACCTAGCAATACATTAGGCTGAAAATCACGTGCCATGCGATCTAATTTCCGAGGCGTTATTAAGTCCAATGGACCACCAAATTTAAAGGTATGCACATCACAGTTACTTGCTTCCAGATAAGAAACCCGGTCAGCAAATCCGCGGATAGCTAGTTTCTGCACCACACCTCGGCGCTCTAAGGCGAGCGCCATATCGGTGAAAAAAGTTTCTGCACCGCCATGGGCAGCACCGGCAAGAACTTGCATTAATCGCATGGGTAACTCGGACATTAATCTATTCTATGGTGTCGATCACTTCCTCAAACTGTACCCTAGGTGCTTAATCTATAATAGAGTCCGCGAACTGCACTGGAATCACCTAATATAATTGGCCTATGAGTTTATGTTGAAACATCCTATCCGATACAGACTGGAAGCAATTACCGCCTATATTGGTATAGCCCTGTTCCGCATGCTTCCAACCGACTGGACATCTGCCTTGGGCGGTTGGCTGGCGCGCTTTGTAGGGCCAATGGTTCCTATTACCCGAACTGCAGAAAAAAATTTATCGTATGCCTTCCCAGGTCTCACGAAAGCGCAGCGAACCCGCATTATTAGGGACATGTGGGAAAATCTTGGTCGTGTGGTTGCGGAGTATGCTCTTCTTCCGCGTTTTTGGCGCAATAACGACTTAGACAGAATCACAGTTTTGGGCATAGAACGACTTCAGAAAGTTGAGCAATCCGGGAAGACTGCCATTCTGTATACTGGTCACATTGGTAACTGGGAAATTCCAGCTTTGGTTACAGGCCTACTCACAAAGCCAGTAGCAATTGTGTACCGCACCCCCAACAACCCACTGATCGAAAAGCTACTAAGGACTGCGCGGGGTGAGATGACCGCAGACTTTATCCCCAAGGGTCCTGAGGGGGCCCGGGATTTGATTCGCGTACTCAGAAATGGCAGCCATGTGGTAATGGTGGTGGATCAAAAAATGAATACCGGGTTGGAGATTCCGTTCTTTGGCCGTAATGCCATGACTGGTCCGGCTGTGGTTCGTCTTGCCATGCGTTTTAAATGTCCTCTAATTCCGGTACGAACAGAGAGAATCAAAGGGTGTAGTTTTTGCGTTACCTTTGGAGAACCCTGGACAATTGAAGAAACCGGCGATGACGATAAAGACGTGACTAAAGCGTTAATCAGGATCAATACGCAACTCGAGGATTGGATCAAAGAAAGACCAGATCAATGGCTTTGGCTGCACAACCGCTGGCCCGAATGATCTATAATGTAGCGTGAAGAACACACCTGAAACAACTAGCACATTTTCCAAACTCCCATATTCGGGAAGGCTGATCCCTTGCCCTTTGTGCGAAGAACAAAATCATACTGTCGTTTCAACTCGGGATAGAGACTATCGGCCCTTGCGTACAGTGATGTGCCAAGGATGCGGACACGTGTTTACAAACCCAATGCCCGGACCTGAATACCTCCAGGCTTATTACTCGGCAATCTATAGGCAACTCTACAAGGGAACCTGGACCCCTAAACTAAAACACATATACCGTGCGGGTCTTCGCGCCCTGGAACGCGTAGAACGTTTAGGGAATTATGTGCCCCTGGGTGCCCAAGTCTTCGATGTAGGGGCCGGTGGAGGGGAATTTATTTACCTACTGCACAAACACGGTTACGGAGCTAGCGGCATAGAACCTAGCGAAGCATACGTTGCTTTTTCTATTCAACAGTACGGAATCAAAGTTGAAACTGGGTATGTAGAGACTTTTTGGATGGCAGATTCGAGTGTTGATGCTATCACTATGCACCATGTGCTCGAGCACTTAGCCGACCCTAAGTATGCCCTCACCCGAATCAAAGCCTGGCTTAAGCCAGGGGGGCACGCAATCATAGAAGTACCAAACTTAGAATCTAGATTCCATTCCCCTGGACACCGCTTTCATTTCGCGCATCTACAAAATTTTCACCAGTCGGGCATTGAACAGTTAGCCCGCACTTGTGGTTTTGCTGTTATAGATTGCCGCCTGAGCCCGGGCACCGAACATATAAATATAGTACTACAGAATGAGTCAAACGAGCCTACCGGAAACAACTATTTCAGCTATTATGAAAAGGCCAAGGACTCATTAGAGAGACATACCTACTTAAGCCACATCTTATCTATAAGACCGTACAACCGTCTGTGGGCTAACATTACACGTCCACTTCGGGAGCGACGAGAAATGAGGCGTTTGGGATCACCGCAGTCAGGCAATGATGTTCTGGAAGCCCTACATCGCAAATCCAAAATCTGACAAACAAAATAGTCCCGCACGAATCATGAACTAACTGCGACTATCGTCCCCTGCTAGGAATCTTCTTGATCCCGACCTGATCACATTCAGCTATGCTATTACACATCCAGAATCAAATGACAGCAAGAGCCTTGGCAAGCATATGTTATTCCTCCGGGGCCACGATCAAACTAAGACCATCGAGATCTTCCGTGAACTCAATCTGACAGCTGAGGCGAGAATTTTCGGGTTTGTAAGCCTCCGTTTCCGAAACCAGCTCCTTCTCATCCTCTGACAGTGCAGGAAGTTTGCTAATCCACATCGCATCTATAAACACATGGCAAGTAGCACACGAGCAGCAGCCTCCGCATATTGCCTCAACGTCCATATCATTATCCCGTAAATTCTCCATTAGCGTTGTGCCAATGGTACCTTGTATTTGATGATATTCGCCTGCTCGGCTAATGACATTGATGATCGCCATTCTAATTTCTCTCCAAGGTTCCCTTTTCAAGAACGTGGTGCAACCGCTCCCTAGCGCAAACAACGTCTTGAGTGCAAGGATTTTTGGTTAACGGACTATATGTCGCTTTCACTACATGACCAATCTCAACCTTGGTCTTCAATCAAAAATAGCGACACGCTACACTAGGCAGACCCTAGGTAACGGAGACTGGAGAAAGTTCATGCTGCTCCCAACCAAACAGCAGTCCCACGGCATCACACCAAGTTGGTCACATGACGACCGTTCCCGACAAGCATTTCAGAGAACTTTGCGCGAGGGTGTTATCCGTAAGCTAGGCACCGGCAGTCGCGTTTTGTTCGATAAGAAGGTGAAGCCTCGCTTTGAAAAAAATTCTGGGAGGCCTTTTGAGAACCGTCGGGAGCTCAAGACAGAAATGTTAGCGGAACCATACTATCAGGCCCACCTCAGCATACAACGTGCGGCGCAGGAGCTTATGTGGGCATCAGTAACGTACTCGATCGAGAGACAACTTACTGACCTTAACGCTCGGGCAAGACAAACCGGCCCTACACTAGGCAGCCTTGAGATTGATTTAGAGCTGCAGCCGCCCCGATACATTACAAGCCTAGACATTCACTGTCAGCCAGGGGGCTACTGTCTAGATCTCGGAGACGATGATGTTTCCGCCGGTGCGATTTACGACAAGGGCGGTTATATTTACGGCAGTGGCCAGGGTGGCCCTCTGAATGACCGCTCCGCCGAAATGGTTCTTAGATATCTCAAGAGAGAGTGGCCTGAGTTCAAACCTAATCGAGTCCTGGACATGGGCTGCGCCACTGGAGCTAATACAGTTCCTTATTGTAATGCATATCCAGATGCTGAGGTGCACGGTATCGATGTGGGGGCGGGGCTCTTGCGTTATGGCCACGCTCGCGCCGAATCGTTAGGGTGTGCTGTTCACTTCAGTCAACAAAATGCGGAAAAGACTAAGTTCGCGGACAAATCTTTTGATCTAATCGTATCTTGCATATTGTTTCACGAAACCTCGACTAAGGCTCTGCCCAACATTATAGCTGAAAGTCGCAGACTGCTGAGACCCGGTGGTATGATGGTGCACATGGACGCGGGGCGCTTTGCCGATATGGATCTATTCCGCCAGCTCATCTTTGATAACGAGACCTACAATAATAATGAACCTTTCTGGAGTGCCTTTCGGGAACTTGATATAGAAAAGCTCGCCATCGATGCTGACTTCGATGCAAACAAGGTGATTTACCACTGTGAGTCTTTTGATCCGACAGAAGGGCCTTCTAGAGACCCTGGGAACACTGAATCCAAAGCAGTGGTCCGGGGTTTTTATATGTTGGTTGGTAGAAAATAGAGGTGCCTTATGACCAACGGCAATAAGACTTCGACTCAAGTTCCAAAGACGGCTAAAGGCCATAGGCCTACTTTCTTTAAAGACCCGGTTAACGATCGTCTTATGTCAATGATCATGTCATTGGTCACAGAGTTCTGGGTTATGCGTGAGCGGTTGGATACCATCGAGGCCCTTGCCAATGAAAAAGGCCTCCTTTTAGACACGGAAATTGAAGCATACGAGCCCGATAACGAGCGTGCTGAAGCTCGGGAACGTATGCGCCAGGAGTTTCTTGACCGGGTCCTATATATCTTCCAAGAGGAAATTGAAAATGTTCAAAGGGGAGACACTAAAGAGGCCTATGACAATGCCGTCAAAATCAGCGCTGATGGATAAAAATGTGCGCTACTATGGCAGATCGTGAACACATAGTCTTGCCGCCGCCCTATGATCGCTTGCATCGGCACGACATGATCCCAGACATAACTCATGATGAGATGGCTCGTTTCAATTTTATCACCAACCTTAATTTTCATCTAAATCAATCGATTGCTCCAGGCAACAAAGTAGCATTCGAACGTCAAGCACAACCAGCCTTCGAAAAGCAAGCAGGCCGGAAAATTGAGTCTGAACAGGACGTTCGCTCTGCGATGGCCATGTGCCCTCAATATCAATCCTGGGCCGCACTGCGGCGAAACAGCATGGAAATGAGACAACAAGCAGGACGTAGTACGGTCTTGCGCCAAATTCAAAGTCTCAACTCAAAAGCACAGTACTACAACACCAACAAGAGCACCTTAGCACTTAATGCAGACACAGAAGTTCCTCGCTATTTATCGTCTGTAGACAACCATTGTATGCCAGGCAGTTATTATACAGAACTTGTACGCGACGATGTAGGTGCTGGAGCGAACTACGACACTGGCAGTTTCTGCACTACCGCTGGGTCAATGAGCTGCCGAGGTGACGGGGCAGGACGAACTATTGTGAATTTTCTTAAACGACAATTCCCGAACTTCCAGCCCAAACGAATATTGGACATCGGTGCAGGGATAGGCGTCAACGTCCTACCATTTGCCGACGCCTTTCCAGATGCCGAAATATTCGCAGTGGATGTTAGCGCGCCAATGCTACGGTACGGCCATGCTCGGGCTCAGGCAATGAAATATAACAAAGTACACTTCATGCAGATGGATGGTGAGCACCTTGATTTTAGTTCAGAAAGTTTTGACTGGATACAAACCACCATGTTCTGGCACGAAACTTCGGTTGCAGCGTTCCGCAATATGTTGCAAAGCATCTTTGATAAACTTGTTCCCGGAGGACTAACACTGCATATCGAACAGCCAAACTTTAGGAGCGACACCCCACCGTACGACCGCTTTGTAAGAAACTGGGATGCCTGGTACAATAACGAGCCTTTTTGGTCCAAGTTTCATACCATGAATGTAATGGTAGAAATGAAGAAAGCTGGATTTCAGAACGAGGACATGTTTGAGGCTCTAGTTGCTGCCGATTTAGAACAGGGTATTTATCCATCGTGGTCCGGAACGGCATCACGTCACAAACACGAACAAAAAGGCATCAAACGTGATAAGAAAGGCGCAAGAAAAGGCGAAGGTTGGTACTTGTTCGGCGCCAGAAAAGCCGGCTAGAACCTTTTTTCACCTCCGGATTTTCAAAGGACTCTCAAGTGTCTAAACAGCCAGATGCAAGGGTTTTACCGCCGCCCTATGATCGTGTCGGTAAGCATGATATGCGAGCCGACGTATCGCACGATGACACGGCGCGGTTTAATTTCCTCGCTAATCTTAATGTTCACCTGAGCCAAGGCCTATTTCCCGGTAATCGCCTTGCCTACGAAAAAAGGGTTCAACCCAGATTTAATAGAGATCAGGGCCGGGATTTTGCCAATCGTCAGGAAATCCGCAAAGAAATGCGCAAAGATGCCCACTACCAAACATGGGCCGCCATGAGGCGCAATTCTATGGAAATGCGCCATCAGGTCGGCCTGTCAGTAGTTTTGGGCCAGATTAACAAACTGAATGCCAAAGCAAACAGCTATAACGAAGGTAAGAATACACTCTCTCTGAATTCAGAGCTTGAAGTTCCCGGATACCTGGCTGCGGTAGATAACCACTGCATGCCCGGCAGTTATTATTCAGAGCTAATGGAAGGTGATGTAAGCACCGCTGCCAACTATGACATTGGTACCTTCGTAACAGGAGCGGGATCTATGAGTTGCCGGGGGGATGGTGGTGGTCGCGCCCTTGCCAAGTTCATCAAGTCCAAGTTTGTTGAGTTTTCACCAAAACGCATCCTGGATCTTGGGTGCGGTATTGGTTCCAACGTTCTCCCCATAGCCAGTGCTTTTCCGGATGCTGAGATTCTTGCAGTAGATATTGGTGCCCCGTTCTTGCGGTATGGGCACGCCCGCGCCCAAGCAATGGGAGTTAGCAACGTTCATTTTGTGCAAATGGACGGTGAGAGCCTCGACTTTGAAGCTAAAAGTTTTGACTGGATACAAACCACCATGTTTTGGCACGAAACTTCAGTTATAGCACTGCGCAAGATAATGAGAGAG
>Ga0315336_1002673_pt1 | contig 26342 bp, 17 predicted proteins | sample ASW5metaG_FD_204512 | JGI IMG/M metagenome (GOLD analysis project Ga0315336, IMG submission 204512) | Ammonia-oxidizing marine archaeal communities from Monterey Bay, California, United States - ASW #5 | ecosystem: Environmental > Aquatic > Marine > Intertidal zone | place: USA: California... | reverse complement strand
AGGTTGGAACTGGCAGTATGGCGACTTCGTTTTTGGCGCCGAGGGTGATTGGGTCGGCAGCAACCTGACCGCCTCCCAGAAATTCGGCGACAATACCGTGGATGCCAGCGTCGATTGGATGGCCGGCGTGCGCGGGCGTGCGGGTGTCTTGGTGGCGCCCGATCTCCTGCTGTTCGGCACGGTCGGCTATGGCTGGGCCGGTATCGATTTGCCGATCTCTGGCCCCGACGGTGGCTCGGGTTCGGACACCTTCAGCGGTTGGCAGTTCGGCGGCGGCGCGGAATACATGTTCACCGAGAACTGGAGCGCGCGGATGGATTATCTCTACACCGACCTCGACGCCCAGACCCTGGACTATGGCGATACGTCCGTGACCTATGACCCGGACATACATACGGTCCGAGCCGGTCTGGTCTTCAAGTTCTAACGGGGCTATTGCAGCCGCTATTTGGTCTGCAGCGTGACCACGCCGTCCCAATCGGCCGGCGCGCTTTCCTGGAAGGCCGCGATACGGGTGCGGTAGAGGTCGTAAAGGGCCTCCAGGCGAAATTCGCCATCGGCCTTGCGGCAGGCCGTCACGCCCTTCATTGCGCCCACCCAATCGCCCTCGCGGTAGGCCTGCAGCATGTCGCGCATTTGCTGGTGGAGCGCCTGGTAACGCGTCAAGTCCACCTCGTCCCGGCGACCGAGCAAGGTATGGATGATCTCCGGCTCGGTCTTGCCCTTCACCCGAATGAAATCGAGCTCCAGCGTGGCGAATTCATCGCTGATCCGTGCGGCCGTATTGGAGCCCAGTATGATGGGCAGGCCGTAGGCTTTTGACTGACCTTCAAGCCGGGAGGCCAAATTGACGGCGTCACCCAGCACCGAATAGTCGAAGCGGATATCCGAACCCATATTGCCGACCACGCACTCGCCGGTATTGATGCCGATACCGATATCCAGTGGCATGAAGCGCTGGCCCGCCTCCTTGGCTTCCGCCTCGCGCTCCTTGTTGACCTGGTCCAACCGCTTCAGCATGTCCAGGGCTGCATCGCAGGCCCGCGCCGCGTGGCCGTCGTCGTCGAGCGGCGCATTCCAAAATGCCATGACCGCATCGCCCATATATTTGTCGATGGTACCATTGTGGTCGATGATCGCGTTGGAGAGCGGCGTCAGGAACCGGTTCATCAGGGATGTCAGCCCCTGGGGATCGTTCTTGTAAGTCTCTGAAATGGTCGTGAAGCCGCGGACGTCGCTGAATAGCACCGTCATGTCACGGGTCTCGCCGCCGAGCACTAGCCGGTCGGGATCATCCGCCAATTGTTCGACCAAGGTGGGCGAGAGGTATTGGCCGAAGGCGCTGCGAATCTGGCGCCGCTGGGCCTCCTCGCGGAAGTAATTGGTGAAGACCAGCACAAGGAACACGCCGAAGCTGGAAATCGCCGGATAGGAGATATCGATCAGCATGCCGTAGCGCGTATAGAGCCACCAGCTGAAGCCGATCATGAGGGCCATCAAGGCGGCACCCAATGCAAACACGGTGAAGGCGCCCAGGATCGGCACCAGCAATATGATGGCGATGCCGAGCGCCAGGGCGAGGCAGATCTCGGCCCCCACCGCATAGGAGGGGCGTTTCAGCGCCGACTGGGTCAGGATGTTTTCGAGCAGCTGGGCGTGAACCTCGACGCCCGGCATCACCGGCTCTGTCGGTGTGGTCTTGACGTCGAACAGACCGATCGCAGAGGTGCCGATCAGAACCAGCTTGCCCTTGAGGCGGGCGGGATCGACGGTGCCCTCGATTATGTCCTTGGCCGAAATGTAACGCTCCGGCTGATGGCGCGAGAAATAGACCCAGACATGGCCACTGCTGTCGGTCGGTATCTCGGCGCCCGCCACCACGATACTCTTCATGCCGCCCTCGTCACTCTTGATCAACAAGGTGGTTTGGCCGGTGGCGACCCTCAGCAATTCCACGCCCAATGAGGGCACGATGTTGCCCTTAGCGCTCAGCATCACGGGGACCCGCCGGATCACGCCGTCTGAGTCTGGGCGAATGGTGACCAGGCCCCGCCCGGTCGCCGCGTCCTCAAGGGGCTGGATATTGGTCAGAATCTCAGGGTAGCTGGGCAAATACGCCTTGGGATCGCCGCCGATGGTGGCGATGGAAGCTTTTGGCGACTGCGCCGGGGTGACGGGTCCGCGCCGATGGCTATAGGCGGACTGGGCAACCACCACGCGGGAGTTCTTCATCGATTGGGCGAATATCTCGTCGTGGCTGCGGGCAGATTCGATTTCGCCGCGAGCCTGTGGGCTCAGGCCGGGGAGCGACTTGGCCAGTAGGTCGGGGGAGGTACGGTCCGGCTCCGCGAACACGATATCCATGGCGATCGCCACCGCGCCGTCCTTTGTGATCTTATCGACGAGCTCGGCCATCAGGTCGCGCGGCCAGGGCCATTGCCCGAGCTTGTCGAGGCTCGCCTCGTCGACGTCGACGATCACGACCGGAAAACTCTCGACCTCCCGCGGTTCGGTATTCTGGTAGAGATCGAAGATCTTGTGGCGCAGCAATTCCAGGGGCAACGGGTCCCAGGCACGGAAGAACACGAGTGCGACAAGCAGAGCAGCACTGAGCGCGCGGCCCCAGCCGATGCGCCGCGGCAATGCCTTAAGCCATTTGAGGAGTGCGTTGACCATGATGCCGCTCGAAACAGGCGCCAGGCGCCGCAGTTTAGCGCGCCCTCTCAGACATCAGTAATCGCACATATCGTCAGGCAATGACCACTTCGTTGGTCGCGCCTTGGCTGTCGTCCACCTGAACGGTAACGGTGTCCGGCGTGTTCTGCAGTTGCGCAGCCAGGGTGAAATCAGCCGGGTCGCCCGTTCCATCGACATTTATGAATAGATCACCCGCCGAGCCCCCCAATTCGGCTTGATCGGAGTCGTTGTCGTTGGGCGAGATGTATCTGACATATTGCTCGAGTGCCGCCTCGGTGATCTGGCCCGCCACGAGGCTGAAGCCAAAGCTGCCCACATCGATGGCGTCGTCTTGTCCAAAGTCGGTGATCAGATCGTGGATCGCCAAATCGGTCAGGACGAATAGATTGCTTCCGCCATTGCCCGTCAACGTGTCTTGGGCTCCAAAGCCGACAACAATCTCGTCTCCTTGGGTGCCGCTCAAAACGTTTTCGGCGTCCGTTCCTGCGATCACCGGCAGCTCAGTGCTGTTCGAAAGATTGTTGACGTACTCATAAGTCTGGGGGTCGAACTCCCAGACCACGCCTTGCTCGGTGCTGGCGGTAACGCTGAAATTGTTCACATCCACCGCGACAAAGCCGCCGAGATCGCCCTGCGCGAAGTCAAGCTGCTCTACGCCATCTAAGTCATTCTGATCGTAGCCATCGGGAATGATGAAGAAACCGAGCAGCACGGCGGAGGGATCAACGTCGCTGGTGTCGATGGTGAAGGAGGCAGTATTGACGCCGGGCTCCTTCACGTTCGGCACCAGGATATAACCTTCCAGTGGCGTGCCATTCTCATCAGCCAGATAGAAGCCGAGCGTGCTGTTGAAGCCCGCATTGGAGAACAGGTTGTCGACATTGACCGTCACCTGCGTATCGGTCGGAAGTTCGTAGACGAGGTCGCCTGCGTTGACACCGAAATCGGTTGTTGGTTGAAGCTCAACTGGCCCCGCAACGTCGGGGACCAGGATATCTACATTGAACTGAAGATCGTTGAAGTCGAGATCGCCGCCGCCTAGAACGTCCTCCCACTCGGAATCGCGGTCAGCGCCGTTATCTACGGTGCCGCCCCGGTCGTAATCAAAATTATCGGGATTGGCGCGCTGGTCGCTGAAGAAGGCGAGCCGGATCTGATCGCCCCCGCCGTTCAAGCCGAGAAGCTCCTCGCCCTGGGGCTGGATGTCCAGCGTCAAGGTCAGATCGAAATTGGCGGTGTTGTCGGCGACATTGGGCTCGCCGCCGCTCGCCGCCACATTGCCTTCCGGCGTATTGGCTTCCTGGGTCTGGATCGAGAAGGTCGCGGTGATTTCGCCATCGTTGAAGCCATCGGCGGGCGTGACCGCAAAGGAGTCGACCAGCGTGTTCCAATCGGACTGGGTTGTCCCGGTGAAGGTCCATTCGCCCTCGACGCTGGTGTCCACCTGGATTCCGAGCGCTTGGACGTCGGTGAACATCAAAATGCCGCCGGCCGAGATCGCCACTGTCATGGCGACCTGTTCCGATTTGTCGCCGTCCGTTCCACCATCCAGCGAGCCCTGGAAGCCCGCATTCTTGAGCACAGAGGCGAGGCCGAGCGGAATGCTGTCGAGCTGCGCGCCATCGGGCGCGCTGCCATATTCGCCCTGGTAGCCGTACTCGCCATATTCGCCGCCAAACAGCAGTTCGTAGAAATTGGGTGGCTCCACGGCCAGTTCCAGAGTCTGGTCGAGCACCGCATCGACAACGATCGGGACGGTCGCGCTCGCCGAAGCAGTCGCGCCCGGCAAGTCAGTGTCCTGGGTCGTGGCTGTGACCGTCAGGCTCGAAAGGTCGATGTCGGTGTCCTCGCCAGGAATGACCTCGATAGTGACCGTCTCATCGGCACCGAATCCACCCTCCGGGACCGGAAGCGTGAAAGTCGTGTCCTCGGAACTGAACTCGTGCCCGTTGATAACGTAGCTGGCATTGGGATCGAGACCGGTGATCTTGATCTCTGAAATTACGTCGTCGCTACCGGCGGCCGCTGCGATAGTCACAATGATGGTGCCGCTGCCATCTTCCTTGACCGTCAGCGTGCCGTTGGGATCCACATCGCCGGCCAAGGTCAGTGTGGGCTGCTCCGCCACTTCGACGTTGAGCGTGACCGTAAGGTCTGAATTGGCCGTGTTGTCGGCTACATCGGGCTCGCCGCCGCTGGCCGGGACCTCGCCTTCCGGCGTGTTGGCTTCCTGGGTCTGGGTCGAGAACGTGGCGGTGATCTGGCCCTCGCCGAATTGGTCGTCGGGATCGATCGCGAAGGATTGGGCGAGCGTATTCCAGAGAGACTGGGTGGTGCCGGTGAAGGTCCATTGACCGGCTACGCTGGTGTCGACCTGGATTCCAAGCTCCGTCAAGTCGGCGAATTTGAGGACGCCGCCCTGGGAAACCGTCACGGTCATCGTCACCAGTTCGGAACTGTCGCCATCGGTTCCGCCGTCGCCCGATCCTTGAAATCCCGGACTGTTCAAGACCGCCGAAAGTCCGAGCGGAACCGGCTCGCCTTCATTTGCGATCCCATTGATTGTGATGGTCTCGAAGCCGGGCTCGTCTCCGGTGAGCGCCAGAAACTCATCGAGCACGGCGTCGACGACGATCGGGACCGTAACGCTGGCATCGGCGGTCAAGTTCGGCGAGTTGCCGTCCTGGGCAGTCGCGGTGACGGTCAAGCTCGAGAGATCGACATCGCTGTCCTCGCCGGGCAGAACGTCGATTGTGACCACTGTTGCGGCGCCAAAACCGCCTTCTGGAACCGGAAGCGTGAACTCGGTGACGCCAGGCTCCAGCTCAATGCCATTGATCATGTATGCGGCGTCGGGATCGAGGCCGCTAATCACGATCTGAGAAATCACATCATTGCTGCCCTCGGCCGCAGCCACGTTCACGATGATGGTTGCCTCGCCATCCTCCTTGGCGGTCGCCGTGCCGTCGGGATCGACGTCTCCAGCGAGCACAAGGGTCGGCGGCTCCACCACATCCGGCTCGGGCTGGGGCGGAACTACCTGAGTGGAAATCACGAGGAAGGCGTCGGTTTGGGTGCCGTCAGGCAAGGTAATCGGTTCGGGAAGCGGTATGGTGCCAAATGGCGTCGATCCATCGGGGCCTGAACCCTCTGGCCCAACACCGTCGAATCCCTCGAATTGCTCGAAGAACGGCGAGCCGGTGATCTTCTTCAGCAGATCTTCGGGGCTCTCTTCGGGCCCGCTCTGCGACTGCTCGATGGTTTCTATCAGCTGCTGAGTAAGGTTCTGAAGGAAAACCAGATTCTCGCCGGTTACCTCGAAGACCTGCGGCGTGCCGCTGGCGCCAGTAAGCGTGACGCCCTTGGTGGGATCGTTGACCACCACCAGCACGTTGCCGTCGAAGTCTTCCAGATTGTAGGAGCCGGGTGCCTTTCCGGGCAGCACGCCCAGATAAAAATTGATGGTGCCCTGGTTCAGAGTGAGGTCGGCTACCGGCGCAGTGCCGCGGATCGCCATCACCGCGACCGGCGTTTGAACCTTCATGTCGCCGTTGGGCGCGACCTGGCCGCTAACGAAGCTGAAGGTGCCCTCAACAAAGTTGAACAGCATCTTGTTGGAAGAGCCGCCCGCGTCATAGACGAATTCGTTCAACACCATCCGGGCGTTGGCCGACATGTTGAAGACGCTCTTGTCGGCGAATGACATGCCGACCGCGGAGTCCGCGCCAGTCTGGATCACATCGCCCTGGAAGACCGGATCGCCCGACTTGAGCTCGACATCGAGCCCGTTGGCGCGCTTGGCGCTGGCCGTCCCGCTGAGCGAGACCACGGTGCCGATCGGCTGCGCGCCTTCGGGCCCGCCCGCCTGCGCGTATTGGCCCGGGAACATCGGTCCAGCGAGAGCTTCGACGATGTCGCCGGTCAGAATCGAACCCGATGGCGACACCAGCGTGGCCGGGGTCTGGGAGGCGAAATAACCCCCTACCACCAGCGAGGCGCCGTCGTCGCCGGTCAGCACGAGATTTTCACCCGACCGCGAATAGTCGCCGGTAAACATCAGCTTGGCGTCGGGCACATTGACCGAATCACCGGCTGCACTGATGAAGCTGGTGTGGTTTCCAGATGGCGCGTCGGGGGTATTGACCACGGCTGTGTCCTTCACCGATTCGCGAGAATTACAGTGGAAATGGGCAGTCCGAATGCTCCGCGTTGCCTCAGAATTTCGGACGGTCTGTTGGCCTTAACGGCTAGCGCCGCCAAAGTCGACCGCAAATGGGGCAATTTTGGGGGCGAATCGCGATCCAGTATTGGGAAAAATCATTAAGAGATTCACCCCTATAGCGGCGTCACCCGGTAGCCGACGCGGGGGAAATGGACGCAAACCTTTCCCACCCGGTCATCGTCGCGCGTAATGGCGATGGTTTGGTCGTCTGCCGCGTGAACTCGCCCTTCGACGCTGGGATCGCTGCTCGCTCCATCGGGCCGCACGCCGACCAGCATTCCGGGCTCCAGGTCCTGAGGTTCGCCGGGCGCAACGCCCTCAGGCGTTTCGGGGTCGCTGGCCCGTGCTATTTCCAGGGCCTCGCCCGGCTCCAATTCGGAATGATCGCCATGTCCGATAGCGGCAACCCGCGCCTCCCATGCCTCTAGCGCGGGAAATTGGGAAAACAGGGCGGGTCCCTGGTCCCAGCGCGCCCGGGTTACCCAGACCATGGGATAGAGGAAGAGATCCGGCAGCCCGGGATTGTCACCCAGCATAAAGTTTCGGCCCGTGACCCGTTGATCGACCCAAGCCATCTGACCCCGCAGCTGGGCGGCGATATGGGGGATATCCTTGGCGGCAGCCGCCAAATCATAGCCTGGTTCGAAATAAAGGCCGCTGCGGTCTTTGACCCATTCGGCGGGCATCGTGTCCCGGCCGGTGATCGCCACGAGACGGATCGCCAGATCGAACAGGAAGCCATCGGTCCATCGCCCAAGACCCCACGGCGCGTCGTTGACGCCGGTGGCAAAGAAAGTGGGTTCGGGAAAGCGGCGTTCCAACTCACGCAATATGCAATTGCTGTCGCAATAGATGTCGGCGCCAATCTGCATCACCGGCGTGCGCCGGTAGCCGCCGGTCAATGGCATCAGATCGGGCTTCGGCGGCAGCCTCGGAATCTCGACCCAACGCCAGGAGAGCCCCTTTATGCCAAGGCCAAGCCGCACCCGCTCGGCGATCGGGGATTGGGGGTAGTTATGCAGGATGATCTCGCTCATGGGTGCTCCCTTCAATGCACCGAATGCTCGGGCTGATGCCTTCCGCAGACCACGGTCCGAGCCGGCTGCGAGCCATGATACGCCGGACAGCGAACTGCTTGATCTTAATACCAAAGCTCATTGATAGTGACCCATCTCATGGGAGCAAATCGGATCGTCCGGGCAGGCGCGGCGCGAAGCGCGATGCCGGCGCATCGGGCGAGCGCCGCAACGCCCCCGGGGGGCCGATTTGGCCCACGGAAGGCCGCGGTCTTTTGTCCGCCCGCGTCGTTGCGGGCGGCTTGTGGTGGATTGGCACCACGGCGCACCCCGCGCCTGGCGGGCGGTCAAAAGACCAGCGGTGAGATAGGTCATTATCAGCGAGCCTTGGTATTTACCCGATTTGGTGATTTGTGCGATTGCGTGTCGGACTTGGAGCGATCGAAAGGAAGCCACGACATGGAGATTGGATTTCTCGGCCTCGGTATCATGGGCCGGCACATGGCGGGCCACCTGATCGAGGGCGGCCATCAGCTCTTCACGGCAATCCACGAGAGCCCGGCGGCGCCCGAGCTGCTGGAAATGGGCTTGAGCGTTCTCGAAACGGCCGAGGATGTGGCCCGCAAGGCGCAGATCATCATCACCATGGTGCCCGACACGCCTGAGGTGGAGGACGTGCTGTTCGGCGAGCACGGCGTGGCGGCGGGACTATCGCCTGGCAAGACGGTGGTGGACATGAGCTCGATCTCGCCGATCGCGACCCGGGATATCGCCAAAAGAATCGGCGAGCTCGGCTGCGACTATTTTGATGCACCGGTATCGGGCGGCGATGTTGGAGCAAAGGCCGGCACGCTGACCATCATGGTCGGAGGACCCGACGCCGCGTTCCGGCGGGTCAAGCCGTTGTTCGATCTGATGGGCAAGACGGTCACTCACATCGGCCCCAATGGCGACGGCCAGACCGCCAAGCTCGCCAATCAAATCATCGTGGCGCTGACGATCGAAGCGGTGGCCGAGGGCCTGTTGTTCGCGTCCAAGGCCGGCGCAGACCCGGTCAAGGTGCGTGAGGCCTTGCTTGGCGGATTCGCTTCTTCCAGGATTCTCGAGATCCATGGAGAGCGCATGATCAAGCGCGTCTTCGAGCCCGGCTTCCGGATCGATTTGCACCAGAAAGACTTGAACAACGTGCTTTCAGGTGCCCGCGCCCTGGGCGTATCTCTGCCCAATACGGCAACCGCGCAGGAGTTGTTCAATGCCTGCGTGGCCAGGGGCGGAGGGGGCTGGGATTCGTCCGGCATAATCCGGGCGCTGGAGGCGATGGCCAATCACGAGCTTGGCTAACGCCGCCGCGCGATCACGATTTCCGAGGCGACGCTCCACGGGCTTACGGTCTCCCGGCTGAGCACCTCCCAATCCCGGTCGTCGAGCAGTTCGGTTAAGCGGACCGGACGGCAACCGCCTACCCATTGGGGCGCGAGGCGTTGCACGCCGGCCCAAATCCATGAGCCTAGGCCGGCCAGGCCGGACCCGCCCCGCGTGAGGCTCGCAAGGCACAACAGGCCGCCAGGAACAAGCACGCGTTTGGCTTCGCCGATCAGCGCGAGCGACTGGTTGTGGGGCAGCAGGTCGAGCAGATAGGCCGCGATACAGCGGTCGACGCTGCGATCGGCTAGGGGCATACCGGCCGTGGCGTCGGCGCGTGCGAGATGGGCTCTATTGGATTGCGCGGCGAGCCGCGTGGCGGCCAGTGCGAGCATGGCCCGGCTGATATCGAGCCCCAAATAGCGCGCATCGGGGGCGAGATGACGATCGAGCAATTGCTGCGCCAGCCGGCCGGTCCCGCAACCCAGTTCCAGCACGGCCTTGGCTCGCCCAAAACTGCCGCCGGCGATCAGCCGTTCGAGGGCGGCGTCCTCGTACCAGCCCTGTTGGTCCTGCGTGCCCGCGAAGCGCTCGTAGTAGGTGCGCGCGGCCTGCTTGCTGAGTGTCCGGTCCATGATTGGCCAAGGGCTGCGGCCCGAGGGGCCTGAGGCGGAGACCGAGGCATTATAACGGCATTCGCCCATAGCTTGACATCACGGCCCGAGTGGGCGCTTAACGCCAACGCCCTAAGGACAGGTCTTGGCAACCCATGTGTGGCATCGCAGGATTTATCGAGCTGAAGCCAAGCTCCAGCGCCGACAGGCTCCGGGCTGACGTCGGCGCCATGGCGGGGACGCTGACCCACCGGGGTCCCGACGGCGACGGCGTCTGGGTCGATGCGGAATCCGGCGTAGCGCTCGGCCACACCCGGCTCGCCATTATCGATCTCTCGCCCCACGGTGCCCAGCCCATGGAGTCGAGCTGCGGACGCTTTGTCCTCAGCTACAACGGCGAAATCTATAACGCGGCCGAGCTGAGGCAGGAGCTCGAGGAGCTGGGGCGCAGCTTTCGGGGACATTCGGATACGGAAGTGATTGTCGAAGGCTGCGCCCAATTGGGCGTGGAAGCGACGGTGCGGCGCCTGATCGGCATGTTCGCCTTTGCGGCTTGGGATCGCGAGACGAGGACGCTCAGTCTGGTTCGCGACCGGCTCGGCATCAAACCGCTCTATTGGGGCCGGCAAAACGGCCGGCTGGTGTTTGCCTCCGAGCTCAAGGCAATTGCCGCGCTACCCGGCTGGCGGCCGGAACTCGACCGGCAAGCGCTCGCCGCCTTCATGCGGTTGAGCTATGTGCCGGCGCCGATGAGTATTTATCAGAATATTCAGAAGCTTACGCCCGGTACCATTCTGGAGCTTAGCGGCGATGGCGAGCCCGAGATCAAGGCCTATTGGACGCTGGACGAGGCGGTCGCTGCCGGGGAACGGGAGCCCTTGGAGCTGGGTGATGACGAGGCAGCCTCCGCGTTGAATGATCTGCTGAGCGATGCGGTTGGCCGCCGGATGGTGTCCGACGTGCCTCTCGGCGCTTTTCTGTCAGGCGGCATAGACTCATCGACCGTCGTCGCCCTGATGCAGGCTGCAAGCTCTAAGCCGGTCAAGAGTTTCTCAATCGGCTTCAACGAGGACGCCTATAATGAGGCGGTTCATGCCAAGGCGGTCGCCGCCCATCTCGGCACCGACCACACCGAGCTCTATGTCAGCGCGGAACAGGCCCGCGCGGTGATTCCCGAACTGCCCATGATCTATGACGAACCCTTTGCGGATTCGTCACAAATTCCGACCTTCCTGGTCTCCCGGATGACCCGCGAGCACGTCGCGGTAGCGCTTTCGGGCGATGGTGGCGACGAGCTGTTTGCCGGCTACAACCGCTACCTCCAAGGCGCGTCAATCGCCCGGGCGATGGGTCTGGCGCCGCGAGCCGCGAGGCAAGCCTTGGCGAGTGCGCTGGTCGCTCTGCCGCCCGCTACCTGGGACCGGTTCTTTGAGTTGGTGCCGGCCAACCGACGGCCACGGCTTGCGGGCGACAAGGTACATAAATTGGCGGGCGTGTTGGCCGAGGACGACGTCGGGTTCTACCGCGAACTGATCAGCCAATGGGATGGGGCTTGGAAGTTGGTCCGGGGCGCGACAAGGTCCGAGGAGATCTTGGACGACAGGCTGTTGCGGCAGCGCTTCGGGAGCCACGTCGAATGGATGCAATATTTGGACACTTTGACCTATTTGCCCGACGACATCCTGACCAAGGTCGACCGGGCCAGCATGGCGGTTTCGCTGGAGGCGCGGGTGCCGATGCTCGATCACCGGGTCGTGGAATTCGCCTGGCGGCTGCCCAACCGCATGAAGATCCGGAATGGTGAGGGCAAGTGGCTGCTGCGCCAAGTGCTGGGCCGCTATGTGCCGAAGCGCCTGGTGCAACGGCCTAAGATGGGCTTTGGCGTGCCGATCGATGACTGGCTGCGCGGACCGCTCAAAGGTTGGGCGGAGGATCTCCTTGATCCGGTTGCCATGGATCGGGCGGATTGGCTGGAATCGAAGCCGATCCAGCAGAAATGGCGCGAGCACCAGTCGGGCCGCCGCAACTGGCAGTATTTTCTCTGGAACGTTTTGATGTTCGAGGCCTGGCGCCGCGAGGCGGGGCTATAGGTCGACGTTGGTCGGGCTTCGTGGCGTGCTGGGCCGAGATGGATCGGGGGCGGGGTCGGCTTCGCTTGGTGCCGTCCCATTCTGCAATTGAGCATTCGGCATCGCCCCATTGGCGTCCTTGGCTACGTCGCGGGCGGCCTTCCAATAGGCGTCCATGCGCTGCCGGAAATTGCTGGGGCGCTCCACGAACAGGAACTTGCCTAGATCGCGCGCCGAATGGCGAAGCTCATCTTGCCGGGTTGTGCACGCAGAGAGGAACGCGTCCGTATCCCAGTCCTCGCCGAGGCTCTTCTTTTGAGCGGTCACCCGCTCCGTCAACACGGCGAGATCGTGATCATCGCCAAGCAGCCGCGAAAGCTCGCGCGCGGCGCTGATGCGCGCCTCCATGGCCTCAGGCCAGGCGCGACATAGCAGCTGCATCTGGCGCCAATGCCGTTGGGCGCTCTTGCGCCATTCGTGAAAATCTTCTGCCCGCTTCTGCTCGTAAGCCCGCATGAAGTCGTGCCGGGCGCGGCGGTAGCAGCGCTGCAGGCCATCGCCGATCCGGCCGCGCCCGCCTTTGAGCTTCATGTGCCGGTAGTGCTCGCGGGTTTCCACCAATTCGGAAACGGCTTCTTCGATTGTGTGCCGATAGAGTTCCCGTTCGGCCTTCCGGCGCTCGCTATAGAGCTTCGCCTTCAAGGTCTGGGTGGCGGAAATATCCCAGGCCGGACCAGATCCATTCTCCAGCTTCGCGACGGTTTCGATGATGGCCTGGCAATCGCGGGGACCCGAAAGGCGCCGGCCCATGTCGCGGATCCGCTTATCTTCCTTCTTGAAGGTTTTTTCGCCGATCGCCGGGCGGATCAGGTGCAGCAATGCCCGCACGCGCTTCATGCATTTGCGCGCTTCGTGGACACTGCGATGGGGATCGCGGGCGCTCGTCAGCTCACCGATCGCTCGATCGATTTGCGTGCAGGCAACCCTGCGGACTCCGGCGGCCAGGGGCTCGTCCGGTCTCAGACCGTAGTCCATACGCTGAAAAACCCCGCAAATCTGAACGCGAACCTATTGAGAATACGCATACGCGACAGACTGGATCACATTGTTCCAATCGAGGCGCATGGCGTCAACGCAAATGCGAAATCTCCAACCAATTTCGTGATCATTGGCCGGGATGGGCGAACCGGGAAGAGGCTTCACGGGGCGACGCTAAGCCATTGATTGACGCGCGCATCGGGGTCTTCATGGGTGATGAAGTCGGTGATGACGGCGATCACGTCGGCGCCCGCGTCATAGACGCCCGCCGCACGCTCCACCGTGATCCCGCCAATGGCAACCAGCGGACAGGAAATCAGCGACTTCCATTCGGCCACCCGGTCGAGCCCTTGGGGCGCCCATTTCATCACCTTCAGCTTGGTCTCGTAGATTGGCCCCAGCGCCACGTAGTCGGCTGCCGCCGCGAGCGCTATTTCCAGCTCCTCGCGGTCGTGGGTGCTTACGCCCAACTGAAGCCCGGCGCGGCGGATGGCTAGAAGGTCGGCGGCGGCCAAATCCTCCTGGCCCAGATGAATGAAGCTGGCGCCGAGATCGATCGCCTCGCGCCAATAATCGTTTACGACCAGCTCGCAGCCCTGGGAACTGCAAAACGGAATCGCCTCACCGATCTGGCGGCGCAGATCGTCTTCGCTGGCGTCCTTGATGCGCAACTGCACGCATTTCGCGCCAAGGCCAACGATCCGCTTCAACCAATCCGTATCGGGTACGATCGGGTAAAAGCTATGAAGCATTATCGAGTTTGAAGAACGGTGTTCCCGCCACGGGCGTGGAAGGCGTCGCCATGTCCCGGGGCTCGATCAGGCCCGCTTCGAACGCCAGCCGCCCGGCTTCGATCGCCTTGGTGAAGGCAAGCGCCATGTTGGCGGGGTTCTCCGCCTTGGCGACAGCGGTGTTCAGCAGGATCGCGTCATAACCCAATTCCATGGCCTGGGCGGCATGGGATGGCGCGCCGATGCCCGCATCGATGATCAGGGGAATGTTTGGGAAGTAAGCGCGCATGCTCTTCAGGGCCGCTGGATTGGCCAGGCCCTGGCCCGACCCGATTGGCGCGCCCCAAGGCATCAGCAGCTCGCAGCCGGCTTCGATTAAGCGCTCGCCCGCACCCAGATCCTCAGTCGTATAGGGAAACACCTTGAAGTCGTCCTTCACCAAGATACGCGCGGCTTCGACCAAGCCAAAAAGATCGGGCTGCAGGGTGTCGGGATTGCCGATCACTTCCAGTTTGAGCCAATCGGTGTCGAACAGCTCGCGCGCCATCTGGGCGGTGGTGACCGCCTCCTTCACGCTGTAACAGCCGGCCGTGTTGGGCAGCACGCGGACGCCGAGCTCCTTGATCAGCTCCCAAAAACGCTGACCCGCGCGCTGTTTGGCCGACTCGCGGCGCAGCGAAACCGTGACGATTTCAGCGCCCGAGGCCTCGACCGCATCCCGCAATAGCTGCGGCGAGGGATAGGAAGCGGTGCCCAGAAACAGGCGGGTCGAAATCTGTTCGCCGTAGATGTTCAGTGTCATCCGCCCTGCCTCGGCGTGACGATTTCGATGCTGTCATTTTCGGCAAGCCGGACCTCATCGCGGTTGCGTTTGGCGACAAAGTTGCCGTTCACCGCGGTCGCGACCTTGGCGTCGGAGAATCCGAGCGCGGCGCACAGCTCGCCCAGCGTCTGCGCGCCGGTCCTGGTCGGCTCACCGTTGATGACAATCTGCACCAAAAACCTCCGGATGGGTGGCGCCCTGCTCAATGTGATCGGCCACCAATTCTGCCAACGCCGGCGCAATTAGGAACCCGTGCCGGTAGAGACCGTTTACATAGATATTATCGCCTTTGACAATAATCCTGGGCAGGTTATCCGCAAAGGCGGGTCGCAGCCCGGCGCCGAATTCCACAATCTCGGCCTCGCCGAAGGCAGGATGCAGCGCGTAAGCGGTGCCGAGCAGTTCCAGCGCCGAACGCAGGGTCACCGGGCCCTCGGCCTCGCTTTCAATCTGGGTGGCGCCAACCATGAAGCGGTTGCCACCCCAGGGCACCAGATAGATCGGAAAGCGCGGGTGCAGCAGGCGGACCGGGCGCCGCAGCTCGACGTCGCCGCTTTTGATAATCAGCCGCTCGCCGCGCACGCCGCGCAGCTCGGGCAGGCTGTCGCGTGCGGCGAGCCCGCGACAGTCGATGATTGTGGCCGGTGACGAAGGGATATCGCTAGTGCCGAATTGGACCTCCACGCCCGACTGCTTGACCGCGCCCAGCAGGGCATTCATTGCGGGCAGCGGCTCGAGGTGGGCCTCGTCCGGGTAATAGAGGGCGGTCTCGAAGCGCCCCTCCAGGCCTGGTTCGATGCTGGCGAGCGCGCCCGCATCGATTGCCTCGTAGCCTTGGGTCAGCCGGGCGTAGCGGTCGAGCTCGCGGCGGTCCCGGGGCTGGGCCACTACCAGCGACCCGGCTTGCGCCAAACCCGAATAGAGGCTGCGCCAGAGCGCGATCGATTTCAGCCCCAATTCGCGGATCAGCGGCTCGCTCGATTCCTCTTCGCAATAGGGGGCAAGCATGGCGCCCGAGTAGAGGCTGCAGGACTGCTCAAAGGGATTAGGCGAGCGTTCCGTCAGGACCACGCGATGGCCGCGCCGGCTCAAGGTGAGCGCTTGCCACAGACCGGCGATGCCGGCGCCGCGAACAATGATCGGCTTGTCAGACACTGGCGGAGGTCCTGCTTTGTCCCCTTTGTCGCCGGACTCGGATCCCCGGCCAAGGGCACGCGCACTTTAACAGATCGCGCCATTGGGGCGCGGACAGAGAGAAATCACGCCATTGGGGCGCGGACAGAGAGAAATCACGCCATTGGGGCGCGGACAGAGAGAAATCACGCCATTGGGGCGCGGACAGAGAGAAAACTCGCCATTGGGGCACGGATAGAGACAAATCGCGCCAACCGGGTCACTCAGTCGCCGAGCGCCACGCCTTCGCGCCTGGGATCGGCGCCGCCCTCGAAGCCATCTTCGACCGCTACGATAATGTGGCTTCCACTGGTCATGCGTCCGGGCCGGACCGTATGGGATTTCAAACCCATCTGGGCGCCGATCTTCGCGCCCTCAACGGTGGTCTCCACTTCGAAGGGACCGTTACGGCTGCCGAAATTCGCCAGCGCCGCGGCGGCCTGGGCATCGAGATTCCAGTCGATCAGACCGATCAGGCTTTTCAGCACGTAGATGATGATCCGGCTTCCGCCTGGCGAGCCCAGAATCGCCCAGACCTTGCCGTCGCGATCGAACACGATGGTGGGCGACATCGAGCTGCGGGGACGCTTGCCGGGTTCCACCCGATTGGCGACCGGGCGGCCCTGCTTGTCCTTCGGCCGGAACGAAAAGTCGGTCAGTTCGTTGTTGAGCAAAAAGCCTCGCGTCATGATCAGCGCGCCGAATGCGGACTCGATTGTCGTGGTCATCGCAATCGCATCGCCGCGCTCGTCGATGATTGAGATGTGGCTGGTGCCGGGCCGTTCGCTGCTGGCGTCTTGCCCGAATGGTGGCCCGCCGACTTGGTCCGGCGCGCCGGGCTCCGCCTTGCCCATGACCTTCTCCGGGTCGATCAGCTTGCGCCGTTCGCTCAGATATTTCGGGTCGAGCAGACCCGTCGGCACCTCGACGAAGTCGGAATCGCCCAGATAGCGCAGGCGGTCCGCATAGGCGAGCTTTTGGGCTTCGGCGATCAAATGGAGCGCCTTGGGATCGAGCGGCTCCGCTCCAAGATCGAATGGCTCCAGCAGCTGCAGCACTTGGAGGACGGCAACGCCGCCCGAAGAGGGCGGCCCCATGCTGCAAACCTTATAGCCGCGATAGGTGGCGCAGACCGGTGCCCGCTCTATTGCCTTGTAGTTCTTCAAATCTTCCAGCGTCATCTTGCCGGGCAGGCGCGGTGCTGTGCGGACCGCTTCGACGATTGCTTGGGCGATCTCGCCTTCATAGAAGGGTTTGGCGCCCTTGGTCGCGATTGTCTTGAGGGTTTGGGCGAATTCCGGGTTATTCAGGACATAGCCAACGGGCCGAGGGTTTCCGTCATCGTCGAAGAAGTATTGCCGTGCCGCGGGGTCAAACCTTTCAGGCCCCCGCCATTTCAACAGCCCATTGAGGTGCGGTGAGACGGCAAATCCCTTTTCGGCCAACTTGATTGCGGGCTCAAACAGCACCTCCCAAGGTAGGCGGCCATGGGCCTTGTGCGCCGCTTCCAGCGCCCGCAGGACGCCCGGTACGCCGACACTGATGCCGCTGGTAATCGCGTCGATGAATTTCATCGGCTTGCCGTCGGGCGTTAGGAACAGGTCGGGCCCGGCGGCCGCCGGTGCCGTCTCGCGGCCATCATAACTCATCAGTTTTTGCAGGCCCGCGTCCCAATGCAAGATGAAGGCGCCGCCGCCGATCCCTGAGGACTGTGGTTCGACCAGGTTCAAGACCAGTTGGACGGCGATGGCGGCGTCGACCGCGCTGCCGCCCTGACGCAGGACATCGAGACCCGCCTCGGCGGCCAGCGGGTTCGCTGCGGCGACCATATGCCTGTTGGCGCGGGCGAGCTTTTTCTCGGCACTGCCGCTGGCGGCTTCAGGGCTGGCGCGGGAGGCCTCCTGGGCGTGGAGCGTGAGGCCCGGTGCGACCGTAAGAGTGAGCGCTAGGACGAGGGCTGCGAGGCGCGCCCACGCCCCGCGCCATCGGTTGATGGGGCTGGGAATCGTAGCCATGACCCGCAAGATAGGGAATGATTTGGGCAAGACCATAGGCGGGGACGGATGAAAATTTCGGCTCAAGAGGCCTTGGGCGAAGTCGCGGCCGCTTGGGCTGGGGCGAGTTGTTGAGCCAGATGCCAGCGATAGCCCAGACCTATTGCTCCCATCGCCAAAATGGCGCAGACCAATGCCGTCACGGGCGTGCCCTCGATGCCCCATAAGCGCACGGTCTGGCTGGCGATCAGCGAACCCAGCATGATGCCGACATTGTAGCTGGCGATGTTGAGCGAGGAGGCAAAGTCGGTAAGCGCGGGCATATGGCGTCGCGCGAAGCTCACCACGGCGCCTTGCAGGATCGGCGTGATGGCGTAGGCGAGGAATCCAACCAGCAGCATGGTGGCGATGGAGGGAAGTGAGATGTGCTGGGTGAAGCCAAAGATCGCCAGGGCGCCGACCATGCAGAGCACGAGGATGGCAAGCGAGCGGAGATAGCCGATTTTGTCGGCGAGCCGTCCCCCGAACAGGTTTCCCACCGCGATTGTGATCCCATAGAGCAGCAGCACGCCATCCACTTCGCCGAGGCCCAGGCCCGACACCTTGGTCAAGGTGGGGACGATGAAGGTGTAGATGCCGAACAGGGCCGCATAGCTGGTTATGGTCAGCAGATAGATGGATATCAGTCCCTTATGGGAGAACAGGGCCGCGACGTCGCGCAAACTCTGCCGGCTTGGCTCATATGGAACCTTTGGAAGGAAGGCCGTCACCGCGGCGGCGCCGAGCAGGGCAATAACGCCCAGCATGATGAAGGTCGCCTGCCAATCGATCGCCTGGCCGATATAGGTGCCCAAGGGAACGCCGACGATCACCGCCACCGTGATGCCGCTGATGAAGACGGCCATCGCCGTGCCTCGCTTGGACTCGTCCACCAGGGACGAGGCGATGCTGGCCCCAATGGCCATGAAGACGCCGTGCATGGTTCCGGTGAGGAATCTGATGATGATTAGCGTCGTGAAGCTCGGCGCCAATGCCGAGCACGAATTGCCGAGCGCATATAGGACGAGCACACCTATGATCAGCGCCTTGCGGGGAATGCGGCGGGTGAGCAGCGTGAGCAGGGGTGCCCCTATCACGACGCCAAATGCGTAGGTGGTTACGAGTGCGCCCCCTGTAGCCAGCGATACATCCAGGGACTTGACGATGTCGGGCAGTACGCCTTCGACCACGAGCTCGGTGGTGCCGATGGAGAAGGCACAGAGTGCGAGGGCGTAAAGGGCGATTGGCATGGGTGTTCGGGATGGCGGTGGGCGGATGGGATCGCGCTTCGACCCCCGAGGTTCTATGTGTATCAGAGCTTGGGTAGGCGGGCGATCTAATGAAAATCCCGGCTCTTTGGGATGATGCGCTGGGCCCGGGGGTGGCGGCTGGGGTGCCAGGAGCCCGGCGACGGGCGGCGTACCTCATCGGCGCGGGCCAAGGGTGACGCGAAATCCCTTGTGCCCTCGGCCAGCGCGAGCAGCCAGGCGCTGCGGTCTTCGAGCCGGCCAGCCACCACATGGATGATCTCTTCATGCCGCTGGATGCGGCCGCGGATCAGCACCAGGCGGGCACCGATCACGGTCTTACGGTAGCGTTCGAGGACCTTTGGCCAGACCACCGCATTGGCGATGCCCGTCTCGTCCTCGATGGTCATGAAGATCACGCCCTTGGCGCTTCCAGGGCGCTGGCGCACCAGGACCACGCCCGCCACGCAGACAGGCGCGCCATCCTTGAGCGCCCTCACCTGCTCGCAGCTCAAGACCTTTTCGCGCCGTAATTGGGCGCGCAGGAACTCCATGGGGTGGGCTTTAAGCGAAAGGCGCATCGTCTGATAGTCGTTCACCACATGCTCGGAGAGCGCCATGACGGGCAGCTGGACGGCTGGATCGGGTCCGGTTTCGCGTGCCTTGGCGTATTCGAACAGCGGCAGGGGCTTGGCGTCGCTCAGCGCACGCACCTCCCAGAGCGCTTGGCGCCGGTCGAGACCGATCGAGCGAAAGGTGTCCGCCGCGGCGAGCCTTTCGAGTGTCGCGCGCGAGACCCCGGCACGGCGCCAGAGATCGTCGATATTCTCGAAGGGATGGTCGTGACGCCTCTCGATCAGGCGCTCGGCGTCATTCTCCCGCAGCCCCTCCACTAGGCGCAGGCCCAGCCGGAGCGCCCAGCCCTGCTCGGCGCCGGGCTCCAGCGTGCTGTCCCATAGGCTCCAATTCAAGTCGGCGGGGCGGACTTCGACCCCGTGCTCGCTTGCGTCACGTACGATTTGCGCGGGCGCGTAGAAGCCCATGGGCTGGGAATTCAGCAGCCCGCAGGCGAAGGCCGCCGGGTAATGGCATTTCAGCCAGGACGAGACATAGACCAGCAGCGAAAAGCTCGCCGAGTGGGATTCCGGGAAACCGTATTCGCCGAAGCCCTCAATCTGCTTGAAGCAGCGCTCGGCCATTTCCGGGTCGTAGCCGCGCGCCACCATGCGGGCGACGAATTTGTCCTTCAGCTGATCGATGGTGCCCCGCCGGCGGAAGGTCGCCATGGCGTAGCGCAGCTGATTGGCTTCTTCCGCCGAGAACTTGGCGGCGACGATGGCGATCCGCATCGCCTGCTCTTGGAACAGCGGCACCCCCAGGGTCTTTTTAAGAACGTCTTCGAGTTCGTCCGGGGGCCCATGCTCGGGGCCGGGACGGGGATAGTCGACCGGCTCGATCCCATCGCGCCGGCGCAGATAGGGATGCACCATGTCGCCCTGAATCGGCCCGGGCCGGACGATCGCTACCTCGATCACCAGGTCATAGAATTTTCGGGGCTTGAGGCGGGGCAGCATGTTCATCTGGGCCCGGCTCTCCACCTGGAAGACGCCGATCGAATCCGCCTTGCAGAGCATGTCGTAGACGGCCGGATCCTCTTGCGGCACGCCGGCAAGGTCGAGCTGCCGCCCGTAATGGGCGCTGAGCAGGTCGAAGCATTTGTGGATGCAGCTCAGCATGCCGAGTCCCAGCACATCGACCTTCAGAAGGCCGAGCGCGTCGAGATCGTCCTTGTCCCACTCGATTACGGTGCGGTCCTCCATCGCCGCATTGGCGATTGGCACGACCTCCGACAACGGGCCCCTGGTCAGCACGAAGCCGCCCACATGCTGCGAGAGATGGCGGGGGAAGCCCATCAGCTCATCGGCCAGCTCCAATGTTCTTTGCAGCAGCGGGTCGGTGGGATCGAGCCCCGCCTCGCGGACATAGGTATCGGGCTCGCCGCTCGCGCGCATGCCCCACATGATGCCGGCGAGTGCGGAAAGGCTGTCCTCCTTGAGGCCCATCGTCTTGCCCACCTCGCGCAGCGCCGAGCGGGAGCGGTAGCAGATCACGGTGGCGGCGAGCCCGGCGCGCTCCCGGCCATAGCGCCGGTAGATGTACTGGATCACCTCCTCGCGCCGTTCGTGCTCGAAATCGACGTCGATATCGGGCGGCTCCTTGCGCTCGGGCGAGACGAAGCGCTCGAACAGCAGATCGATCTGTGCCGGGTCCACGCTGGTGATGCCGAGGCAATAGCAGACAGCCGAATTGGCGGCCGAGCCGCGGCCCTGGCAGAGGATGTCCTGGGCGCGCGCGAATTTCACGATGTCGTAGACGGTGAGAAAATAGGGCGCGTAGTTGAGCTCGGCGATCAGCGCTAGCTCGCGTTTCAGGGTCTCGGCCACCTTGTCCGGCACGCCTTTGGGATAGCGCCAGCGCGCGCCGGCTTCTGTGAGGTCTTCGAGATGCTGCTGGGGCGTCTTGCCGGGCGGCGTGGGCTCATCGGGATATTCGTAAGCCAGCTCGTCGAGTGAGAAGGTGCAGGCCCTGGCGATCTCGAGGGTTTGCGAAACCGCCTCCTCGTAGCCGCGGAACAGCCGGGCCATCTCGTCTGGTCCCTTGAGGTGGCGCTCGGCATTCGCTTCGAGCCGCAGCCCCGCCTGAAGAATCGTGCATTTCTCGCGGATACAGGTCAGCACGTCCTGCAGCGGGCGGCGTTCGGGCTCATGATAGAGCACGTCATTGGTGGCAATCAGCGGCGTGCGGCAGCGCGCAGCCAGCGCGGAGAGCGCCACGATCCGCGACCGGTCATCGCCGCGGTAAAGCTGGCTGGCGGCGAGATAAAGCGGCGCATCGAGGCGCTCATTCACTTGGCGCAGCGCTTTCTCGAATTCCTGATTTCCGGGATCGGCCGGCCGCCAGGTCCAATCGTCGGGAGGCAGCGCGATGAAAATCTGCCCGTTGGCGTGATCGGCGACGTCGGTGAGATAAAGGTCGCACTCGCCCTTTACGGCGCGGCGCTGACCGACGGTGAGCAGCCGGGTAAGCCTGCCATAGGCGGCGCGGTCGCGGGGGAAGGCGAGCAGGCTGGGGGCATCGTGCAAGTCCAGCCGGGCGCCGACCACAAGCTGCAGCCCTTCCTGCTTAGCCGCGATATGGGCGCGCACCGCGCCCGCAAGCGTGTTGCGGTCGGTGACGGCAAGCGCGGAGAGCCCGAGTGCCTTGGCCCGGGCCGCGAGCTCATGGGCATGCGAGCCGCCGCGCAGGAAGGAAAAATTGGTGGTGACCTGAAGCTCGGCATAAGCGCAACTCATCTTCGTCTCCCTCACGCCCCTCACCTAAAACAGCCCATGCAGATACCATTGGGGGACGCCGGTCAGCGCTTGGGCCTGGTAGAGGCCTTCGCGGAACACCCAGTAGCGACCGCCGGCTTCGTCCTCGATGCGATAATAGTCGCGCGGCCGATCCTTCCGCGATGAACGCCCGATCGCCTGCCACCATTCAGGCGCAATGCGCTCAGGGCCATCGGCGCGAACGATCCGGCGCATCACCCGGCGCCAGGTGAAGCGCGCCGGCGGTCCCTCCGGGATCTCGGCAACCACCGCGATCGGCTCGGGACGCGCAAACAGGAACAGCGGCCGGGGCGGCTTTGGGCAAGGATCTTCTGCCCAGGGCTCATTCAGCGCGCCCGGGCTGCGGCGCTGCTCGGCGCGTTCGGGCAAGTGGCTCGCTCGGGGTCCTAAGGAGAACACGCAAGGCGCGCCTAAGCGGTTTGAAAGGCGGTCGATCAGATGGCCGGGAGCAGCCCGCGTGCCCTGGGTAACGAAGACATCCTGTTCGGGGGGAAGGGTTTCGGCGGCGCTCGCGGCAAGTGTCAGGCAATCGATACCGAAGCCCGCATCGATTGCCTGAATCTTCTCGTCGAGCAGCCGCACCATGTGATCGGCCGCCCGGCTGGGCGCGCTCAAGCCCACCCGGATCTCGGCAAAACTGCCATCGACGCGGTAGGCGGTGAAGGCGATCTCCCGCGTGCCCTGAAGCTCGCGGCCCAACCGGGCGCAGAGATCATGCGCTAGCTGGCCGAGGGCGGTCTCGACGCCGGCACTCGAAATCAGCGGTTCGGGAAAGGCGGCCCGCGCAAGATAGCGCGGCGGCGGGGTGAGCGGCGCCCGGGGCTCCTTTCGCTCTCCCAACGCCTGATCGAGCCTTGTGAGCACCGCCTGGGCCACTGCCTGAGAGGAAAAGCGGCGCTGCAGGCTGGTGCGGGGCAGGCGCCGGAGCTCGCTAATGCGGCGCAAACCTAAGCGTTTCAGCAGGGTAATGGTGTCAGGCGCGAGCCGCAGGCCTTCGATTGGGAGCCCATTCAATCGTTGCGGCGTTTCCCCTGCCGGGGCGATGGCCGCGGCGTCTCCTCCATCAGCGAAACGGGCGAGCGCCCAGGCCGCCCCTAAGGTGTCGGCGAAGCCGAGCCGGGCGGTGAAGCCGAACCGGGCGAGGCTGCCCGTGAGATCCCCGCACAACGACGCCTCGCCGCCGAACAGATGAGCGGCGCCGGTAACGTCGATCCAGAGGCCTTGCTCCCCATCCCTATTGAGCGAGGGGCTGTAGCGGCCGCACCAGCGGGCGAGCTTGAGGAGGGCGCGGGCATCATTTTCTGGCTCGGCTTCGGTGCTGCGCAGATGGGGGCAACGGGCGCGGGCATCGCTCAGGCCGAGGCCGGACCCAAGGCCCTCGCGCGCGGCGGCAGCGTTGACCGCGGTAAGGGTGATGCCCTTCTCGCCGGCGGCAACAAGCGCAAACGGGGCCTCAGGCGGTGCGCTGCAGCCGCCATCCCGGATCATCCGCTCGATCGGCCAATGGGGCAGCCAAACGGAAACGATACGCGTCATCACTCCACTCCAAATCCCAGGTGAGGCCGGTGGGTCCCCAGCGGCAGCGCTCGAGTGTCGCCCGCCAGCGCCTTGCGCCGGGCGCGGAGGCGTCGAAGGGATGGGGACATGAGGGGGCGGTTTCGATCCGCCAACGGGTCATGGCCGCGCCCAATTCGCCGGTGCCCGGGCTCGAGATCAGCAGGCAGGGGGTGCGGTGGGCCTGGGCCGCGAGCGCCAGGCGTCGTCCCAGGGTCCAGTTCGCGCCGTCGATCTGGCCGAGCACGGCGATAAGGGCGCGGGCCTTGATACCCTCTTCGAGGGTCCAGGCGAGGTCGCCCGAGCGGCGCGCCTCGACCATGAGAAGTTCGCTCGGATCGATCCCAAAGGCGCGCAGGCCCGGGCCATAGGGGCGCCCGAACTCATGGACAGCGTTCGGGCTGAAGGCCCAGAGGCTCAAATTCTTGCCCGCCGCGCCGATCGCCGCCATGCGCCGGCGCAGCAATCCGAGCGCAAAGCCCACCGCGGCCCAGCTGTCGGAATGGGTACGGGGCTGGATTTCATGCAAGCCCGACGGATCCAGCCCGCCCCAGGGCAGCGCGTGATCGATCTCGACAATGCCGAAGGTCCAGGGCGTTAAGGTGCAGGCGGGGCGGGTAAACCCCGTGCCGTGATCCGCGGGGGGCGATGAAAGCGACACGGGGGCCCGTTCGATGCTGCGGATACGCGCGCGCAAACCCTCGATCAGGCTGAAACGCATACCTGCCCCGCCTGCTGTCGGCAGACGCCCGACATCTGCCGGCGGCAAAGCAGGGCTCTCCAGACCGCCGGCGGAAGGCTTTAACGCCACAAGACCCTCCTAATGTTCTTGTTTTGTTCTAAAGCCGAATCGACCGGGATGTCAAGGTGATAGGTAGCGCGCCGCGAAAACCGTGTTACCTTAACCGGCTAATACTAGAAACCGATTTCCTTTGTGGGCAACCTTCGGTAATTGTATTCGCAGTCCTGCTCAAGCTGATCGCAGCAAGCAGTCCGTAAAGTCGAATAGGGGAGAAACAAATGACGAAACTTGATCGCCGAAAATTCACCAAATTGCTCGGCGCGGTGGGCGCCGCGGCTGCGGCTCCATCGGCACTCGGATCCTTCGCCTATGCCCAGGGGTCGGGCAACGTCGTGGTGATCGGAGGCGGCGCCGGGGGCGCATCTGCTGCTCATCTCATCAAAAAGGGATCGCCCGAGCTATCGGTGACGCTGATCGAGACCAACCCGCAATTCACCACCTGTTTCTTCTCGAATCTCTATATCGGTGGTTTCCGGACCTTCGAATCCATCACCCATAACTATGACGGACTGAAGAAGCTCGGCATCAATGTCATTACCGATACGGCAACCGACGTCGACACATCGGGCAAGACGGTCTCACTCGCGGGCGGCACCAAGGTCCCCTATGACAAGCTGATTCTCTCGCCCGGCATCGATTTCAAATATGATTCCATCGAGGGTTATTCGGCCGAAGCCGCCAAGGCGATGCCAAATGCTTGGAAGGGCGGTCCCCAGACCCAGCTTCTGAAGAAGCAGCTCGAGGGCATGGAGCCCGGCGGCACTGTGATAATGGCGGCGCCGCCAAATCCCTATCGTTGCCCGCCTGGACCCTATGAGCGGGCCTCGATGATCGCCTACTTGCTCAAGAACACCAAGCCGGGCTCCAAGCTGATCATCTTCGATCCCAAACCCAAATTCTCGAAGATGGGGTTATTCCAGGAGGGCTGGCAGGAATACTATTCCGACATCATCGAATGGGTGGGGCCCGAGATGACCGATGGCGGCGTCAAGCGCGTCGATCCGGCGACCATGACCCTCTACACGGGCGATGGCGAGGCGCACAAGGCCCAGGTCGCCAATGTGATCCCGGCGCAGAAAGCAGGCGACATTGCCGCGAAGGCGGGATGCACCGAGGGTGATTGGTGCCCGGTCAATCCGAACGACTTCTCTTCCACCAAAGTCAAAGACGTCTATGTGCTGGGCGATGCCTCGATCGCCAAGGCAATGCCCAAATCGGGCTTTTCCGCCAACAGCCAAGCCAACGTCGTGGCCAATGCGGTGCAAGCCGAGTTGGCGGGCAAAAAGAAATTCCCGGCGCGCTACAGCAATACCTGCTGGTCGCTGATCGCGCCCGACGACGACGTCAAGGTGGGAGCAAATTACACGCCCGGCACGGACATGCTCGACGCGAAGGACAACTTCGTCTCCAAGACCGGCGAGGACGCCAAGCTCCGCAACCAGAATTATCAGGAGTCGCTGGCCTGGTACGCGGCGATCACCAAGGAGATGTTCGCCACCTGATCGGGAACATTCTCCCTCGAGACTTGCGGAAGGCGGGGCCGTAATAGGGCCGCCATTTGGTGAGCGG
>Ga0315336_1002672_pt1 | contig 26350 bp, 15 predicted proteins | sample ASW5metaG_FD_204512 | JGI IMG/M metagenome (GOLD analysis project Ga0315336, IMG submission 204512) | Ammonia-oxidizing marine archaeal communities from Monterey Bay, California, United States - ASW #5 | ecosystem: Environmental > Aquatic > Marine > Intertidal zone | place: USA: California... | reverse complement strand
ACCGGCCACAGAGTGTCGACTGCACAAACCGGGTGCGTCGTGCGGCATTTCGTCCGGCGGACTGTGTCATGATCCCGCCCTGTTGCAGGTCAAAATTGCGAATAGGACAGCTTGTGAATATGATATAGGATGTGTCTTTCGCGCTCCGCCAAATTCATTCTGGTGCAGCGTATGTGAGACGAGCGAGGGTAGTTGATGCTGTCGATCCATGAAAATTCATCAAGCAATGCGAGCGGTTGGAGCCGTCGCGAGTGGTTGCGTGTTGGTGGTTTGAATGCGCTGGGACTGTCGCTGCCGACATTGCTGGCCAGTCAGACAAGCGCCAGCGTCGGTGATGTGCATCATCCGACGTTCGGACGTGCCAAGAATGTGATTTATCTGTATCTGGGTGGCGGGCCTCCGCAACACGAGACGTTTGACCCCAAGCCCGATGCACCGGCGGAACTGCGTGGTGAGTTCCAGCCGATTCAGACCAACGTTCCCGGAATCGATTTCTGTGAATTGCTGCCACGATCGGCACGCATGGCCGACAAGCTGGCCATCTGCCGCTCGATGTCGACCGACGACAACGTGCATTCGACCAGTGGCTACTGGGTGCTGACCGGCTCCAAGTACCGAGGTGCGAATGCTCGGGAAATTCACCCCTCGGACTGGCCTCACATCGGGTCCGTTGTTCAGCGATTGAAACCGAGCGACGCGGGGCCGTTTGGCTTCGCCTGGTTGCCGGAACCCATTGTGGCCAATCCCGGAGTCCGTATCTCGGGACAAACAGCGGGATTCATCGGACGGCGGTGGGATCCGCACAACTTCACCTGCGACCCTCAGGACAAGAGCTTCGCGATCAAAGAATTCGAACTCCCGGGCGACTTGCCGCCAATGCGGCTTTCCGCGAGAGCGTCCTTGCTGAATCAGTTTGACCAGTATTTTCGCGGCCTTGAGCGGACGGAACAGATTCAGGAAATCGATCGATTGAAAACCGAAGCTCTGGGAGTATTGACCACGGGTCGGGCTCGCGCGGCATTTGCGATCGACAAGGAACCTGTGGCCGTGCGGGATCGTTACGGCCGAGGCAAGTGGGGGCAGAGCGTTTTGTTGGCTCGACGGCTCATCGAAGCCGGCGTGCGTTTCGTGCACGTTCAATGGCCTCGGGAACCCGGCGACCTTGCATCCGGGGCGCCGACGTGGGACACGCATGCCAAGAACAATGCCCGCGTGAAATCGGTTCTGTGTCCGCAGTTCGACGTGGGCTTCTCGGCACTGATCGAAGATCTCGAAACACGCGGACTGCTGGATGAGACGCTGGTCGTGGCGGCTGGTGAATTCGGCCGCACGCCGAAGTTCAACGCTCAAGGAGGCCGTGATCATTGGGGACACGTCTTCAGCCTGGCTCTGGCCGGGGCGGGAATTTCGGGAGGCCAGGTCTACGGAGCAAGCGACGCCAACGGCGCGTACCCGCTCCATGGCCGAACACCCCCACAAGACCTGGCGGCCACGATCTTTCACCTGCTCGGAATCGGCCACAACGCGACGATGTTGCACCCCAACGGTCGCCCCACTCACATCTGCGATGGGCAGCCGATGTACCGCTTGTTGGGCCTGAGTCCCGCCACGGCGGCGCGGCGCGCGGCGTCCGGAATCGTCGAACCCATCCCGGATTTTCGGCCGATCCATGCGCCGAAAAAAGGGTAAACCCCCAGACGACCCCTGCGCGAACGTGTTCGGCCAGGTTGCACGCTGCGCACAGCCGGTTTACCGTCGGGGTCGCAATTCGGGAATCGTCTCGGCAGGTCGTGTGCCGGCGAGCCCTGACTCCCATGCCCCGCACCCCGGGGCGGGGTCAATCACGTGTCGAAGACAGGGAGAGTCCCACATGCAGCGGAGCATTGCGCGGCTTCTGTTTCTCGCATCTCTGGTCGTTTTTCGCTGCGAACCGTCGAGCGCGCAGATTGACGCTCCACAACCGATTGTGGCCCAGCCGAACATCAAGACCGCTCGTCTTGGTGGAGTCGATATACCGGCGGTGGCCGAACTGAAGAAGATGCACGCCAGCCAATACATCTTGCGTGCTCGTCAAGGCGCGCTGACCCGCGTGCCGGTGCGGCGCGTGCTGCTGCCTCATGACGGCTCCGCAAATCCCCAGTCCATTCAACTCATCAAGGCGCCCCAGGGAGTGATCTACGCGAATCTGGCCTCGCTGATCTGCAAATCGACCGATGGCGGACTGACCTGGTCGGCACATGCGAAAGGGGGGCCCGTGCATGGGGCGATCGCGGTCTTGCGTGATGGAACGTTTCTGCTGCTGCGTACCGAGGGAAAGCATCCCAAGACGCGCCCAATCGCCCTGACGTCAACAGACGAAGGACGGACATGGCGCAAGATCGCCGAAATCCAGATCCCGCCCAAGCACTGGGGGAGCGTGATGTGGATGAAACGCACCCAGGACGACGTGCTGTTGGCGGGCATCGGTCACGTGAATCATGTGTTTGAGGATGTGGATGGACGCTCGCAGCTCAAGTCGGGTTCCGGAAGACAGCTGACCTATCGATCGCGGGACGGGGGGCGTTCCTGGCAACGTCTGGGAGTGATTCATGATTGGGTCAGTGAAGGCGGCATCGCAGTCACGTCCTCCGGAAAACTGCTCGCCGCGTTACGTTACCAGCGGCCGACGATGCCGGGGGACGCGGCTGATCTCGAGAAACGTAATGGCAGTGTTTCCGTCGGCTGGCCATGGAAGCATGTGTTCTTGAGTGACTCGAAGGACGGTGGGAAGACGTGGACCCGGATCCGCCAGTTGACGACCATTTACGGCCAGACACGCGGCTATCCGGTTGCCTTGACCCAGGGCACCGTGGTGGTCATCCACGACACGCGTTATGGCCCCGGTTCTCCTGGTAGCCGAGCGATGATCAGTCACGATGAAGGCGCGTCGTGGCGCGACGAGGTCTACTATCTCGACTACACCACGTTCACCGGCAGTTACAATGCCAGCGTCCGCCTCGATGGCGACACGATTCTGACTGTGGCGGGGTCGAGTCAGGCTGGGAAATCCTGGGAGGCGATTCGCGGCAAGGCTGATTTTTACGCGATTCGCTGGAAGCCACTTCGCCGCTGAGAATGTGTCAGTGAGCCTCAGAGCTCAACAACGCAGCCAGGCGGTGTACGGCCTCTGATCTCTGGCGAATCGGCGATGGGGCCGATCGAATTGCAGCGGGCCGCTGGATTGGCCGACGCGACTCGTTTCATCACGGTTTCACTTGTCGTAGTCGGCCTCGGCCAGACTGTGCAGTACGGAGGTTTGCCAGCGGCGCAGTTGTCGGCTCAGCCTGGTTGCGATTTCGGGCTCGGCGGCGGCCAGGTTGTGTTGTTCGGCTCGGTCGTTCTGCAGGTCGAATAACTCGAGGCCGCTTGCTCCACCGCGCTCGCCTGCGACGACCAGCTTGTAGCGATTGTCGAGAATCACCCGCGGTCCGCCGTAGTCGGCTTCTGTGACAGGCGGCTGATGGTAGTTCTGGAAGCTGCGCGTACGTTTGCCGGCCAGGAATTTCACCAAGGGCGTGGTACCCTGCTGAAGTTCGAGATCCAGATAGGGTTTCGGTTTTGGGGTCCGCGCGGTCAACTGCCGCGTGTTGTAGCTCCAGAAGAAAACGGGTTGGGGCCGGTTGGTCATCATGCCGGTGAGCAACGGGGCGAGGCTGATGCCGTCCAACGGGCGATTGGGCGGCTTGACGCCGGCCCATGCGCACAGCGTGGGCAGCATGTCACTGGTCACGCCGTTGACTGTACTGACTTGTGGACGTGGAATGCGCGCGGGCCACTCGATCAACCCGGGAACCCGAATCCCTCCTTCGTACATCCGTGACTTCTGGCCGCGAAACGGGGTGGCTACGCGCCCGCTGCTGGACGGGCTGCCGTTGTCGCCGCAATACCAGAGCACCGTATTGCCGCTCAGGCCGGACGTGCGCAGATAGTCGCGCAACTGACCGATCGCACGGTCCATGGCGGTGATCTCTGCATAGCGTTCTCGCAACACGTCGCGCAGCGGACGTGTGGTGGGTTTCCCGGTCGTCATCGACGTGAGGCGCACCGTGCGTTTCGCAAAAGCCTCCGGCAGATCATCGTACAACGCGAGATCCTGGGCCAACCCGCTGTAGGGTTCGTGAGGCGACCCGAACCACACCACCGCCAGAAACGGCATGTCCTTTTTGCGGGTCCGGTCAATGAACTTCACGGTTTCGTCGATGGTCACTTCCGAGCCTTCTCCCTGAAGTTGCTCGGGCGGTCCACCGTTGCGCGAAAACTGGGGATTCATCTCGTAAAAATTGTCGTGCGACACATACTCATGAAATCCCATCGCTCGTGGATTGGTTGCCGAATCGGCCTTCACAGGTCCCACGTGCCACTTGCCGAAATGTCCGCACCGGTAACCGGCCTTGGCCAGGATATGCGCGATCGTGATCTCGTCCGGTCGGATCGACCATCCCGGCTGAAACGTACCGTAGCGGTTGGGATGCCGCCCGGTGAGCACACTGCCTCGTGTGGGTGAGCAAGATGGGTGGCCGGAGTAGAAGTGGTCGAGCCGCAATCCGGTGCGGGCCATTGCGTCGAGCACGGGAGTTTTCAGGTGCGGGTGGCCGTTGTATCCGGTTTCACTCCACCCGTGATCGTCGCCCATGAGCAACACGAAGTTGGGGCGTTCCGCGGCCTGCGCGGCCCAGCCGAACATCGTCAACAGGATGGCAAGAATCGGTCGTTTCATGGTCATCATTCCCGTGTGATGATTGTGGCGTCACAAGAGGCACACCGAAGTTCATCAAGGTTCGCGAGTCAAGCCACGACAGGACGCTGCCAGACAGCCTGGTCGGTCATCGTCGGTCGCATCACCGGGCATTGCCCAACGGTTCCTGTCCGCTGGTCCGGACATTGATGTCGGAGTGTAACGGGGGCCGAGCGTCTCCGATATGATCAGGTACTGTCCAATCGCATGCACCGCGGACGAAATCCGGTATAGTGTAAGTTCGTCGGCTTGAGGATTGATGGACGGCGATGTCGCGGCTGGGACTCATAACAGACGTTGCCCCGTCGATACCTACGGGGCGCGGCCGCATTCTTCCAGGCGTCTGTGAGCGTGGGATAGCCGGAATTCATGAAAACCCAACTGCAAATCACGATGCTTGCCGCGTTGTGTGCCCCGTTGCTGGGCCCGCTTGCGGCGCCGGTTGGGACGATTGCAGCAGCGGAGGACGCACCACACAAATCCGCGGTCGACTTTGCTCGGGACGTGTTGCCGATTCTGTCGAACCACTGCTGGAGTTGTCACGGGCCGGACGCGGCCAGTCGCCAGGCCGGGCTGCGACTCGATGTCCGCGCACAAGCTCTGAAACCGATCGAGGGTGTGGCACCCATTGTTCCCGGTCAACCGCATGCGAGTGAGCTGATGCGCCGCATACGGACGGATGACGACGACACTCTGATGCCGCCTCCTGAAGCGCTCAAACCGTTGTCCGCTGCTCAGAAAAACATTCTGCAGCGTTGGATTGCCGCGGGAGCGCCTTACGCCGGCCATTGGGCATTCCTCCCGCCGGTGCGCAGCGATGCACCGGCAGTGCGACAGACAGACTGGCCGCGCAACGCCATCGATCGGTTCATTCTCCGGCGACTGGAATCTGCAGGACTCAAGCCATCTCCGGCCGCGGAGCGTTCGACCTGGCTCCGCCGCGTCACGTTGGATCTCACCGGCTTGCCGCCCAGCATTCAAGAGCTGGATGTCTTTCTTGCGGACACATCTCCGCAGGCCGAAAGTCGCGTCGTGGATCGTCTGTTGAAATCCACGGTACACGCCGAACGGATGGCCATGCACTGGCTCGATGCCGCCAGGTATGCCGACACGAATGGTTACAACAACGATGAAACACGGACAATGTGGCCCTGGCGAGACTGGGTCATCAACGCGGTCCACGCGGGAATGCCCTATGACCAATTTGTGACCGAGCAGTTGGCCGGTGATTTGCTCTCCCGTCCGAGTATCAGCCAACGCGTGGCCACGGGATTCAATCGCAATCATGTGCTGACGACCGAAGGCGGGATCATTCCCGAAGAGTACCAGGCGGAGTACGTGGCGGATCGTGTGCACACGGCGGCTACGGTGTTCATGGGCATTTCGTTGCAGTGCGCCCGTTGCCATGACCACAAATTTGATCCGTTCACACAACGAGACTTTTACCGTTTCGCCGCATTCTTCAACAACATCCCCGACAAGATCGTTTCTTACAATCAGGGGAAGATGGCGGATCCCTTGCTCAAAGTGCCGTCAGCGGACCAACAGCGGCAGCTGGACCAGCTGGCAGCGCGACAGCAGAAGTTGACCGCCGCGATCCAGCATCGAGCGGAGAAGCTTGATGTGAATGTCGCCGCCTGGGAAGCCGCGTTGACGCCGGCGGAGACGGCCAAACTGGGATCGCTGGGGTTGATCGCGGACTTCGGTTTCGACGAAGCCGAGGGCAACAAGATTATGGATTCCGTGAATGCGGATCGGAGTGGAGTGATTCATGGGCCGGTGGTCCGCGCAGCCGGTGTGTCCGGATCGGCTCTGGAATTTCACGGTGCGACGCATGTCGACGTGGGTCAAGTCGGTGGCTTTGATCGTGACGATCCGTTTTCGCTGGCGGCCTGGTTTCGACCGTCGGCCAGGTCGGCCGGAGCCATTCTTTCGAAGATGGACGATGGAAATGCATTCCGTGGATACGACCTGCTGTTCATCAACGGCAAACTGGAATGTCATCTCGTGCATCATTGGCCGGATAAGGCCTTCAAGGTGGTCACGAAAAAAACGGTGTCCTTGAATGCTTGGCATCACGTCGTGCTGACCTATGACGGCACGCGTCAGGCCAGCGGGCTCCGTTTGTTTGTGGATGGTAAGCCTCAGGGTGTCGACGTCACCACAAACAATCGGCTCGAGGGACCGTTGACGACCGACAAGCCGTTTCACATCGGACGCCGACACGCGTCCGTGCCGTTTCATGGACTGATTGACGACGTGCAGGTTTTCTCTCTGAGATTGTCTGCTGCCGAAGCGGCCAACCTGGCCAATGGTCGCCTGCCCGACAGACTGACCACGATCCTGGCGCTCAGATCGCAGGACCGCAGTCCGCAGCAGCGGGAGCAATTGAAACGCTTCTACGCCGATCGCATCGACACGCAGTCCCGCAAGATGCGTGACGAGTTGCAGGCGATTCCTAGCCGGATCGAGGCGATCAATCAGGCTGTTCCCGTGACAATGGTCATGCAGGAAATGGCCAAGCGGCGTCCCACGCACATCCTGATTCGCGGGCAGTATGACCAGCGTGGTGATCAGGTGAGCCCCGGTCTGCCCGTGTCCTTGGTGAAACAGCGGACCCTGCCGCAGGCGACACGGTTGGACCTGGCGCACTGGTTGACCGATTCTTCTCACCCATTGACCGCGCGGGTTGCCGTGAACCGCTGGTGGGAAATGTTGTTTGGTGTCGGGCTTGTGGAAACGGCGGAAGATTTTGGAGTTCAAGGGGCGCGTCCCAGTCACCCGCAGCTGTTGGATTGGCTGGCGACCGAGCTGATTCGGCAGCAGTGGGATCAACGATCCATACTGAAAATGATCGTCCTGTCGGCCACCTATCGGCAGACGGCGGATGTGACGCAGACTCTGCTCGACACCGATCCCGAAAATCGGCTGCTGTCGCGTGGTCCGCGGTGGCGTTTGCCGGCCGAGATGGTACGTGACAACGCGCTGGCGATCAGCGGATTGCTGCATCACCAGGTCGGTGGTCCCAGCGTACGGCCCTATCAGCCGCCGGGACTGTGGGAAGACGTCTCGGTGGAACGACGTGTCAAGTACGTGGCCGACACGGGACCAGCACTCTATCGTCGCAGCATGTACACATTCTGGAAACGCACCTGTCCGCCGCCCAGTATGTCGGCGTTCGACGCGCCGGATCGCGAGACGTGTGTCATGCGCCGCGCTCGCACGAACACTCCATTACAAGCACTGGTACTGCTGAATGACCCGACCTATGTTGAGGCTGCTCGAGCGTTCGCGGAGCGAGTGACACAACACCCCGGAGATGATGTTCGGCGGCTGACCTACGCATTCCGCTGCGCAGTGGCTCGACCTCCGCGAGCAGCCGAACGCCAGGTCGTCGAGGAACTGTTGACCGCGGCTCGCAAGCGGTTCAGCGGCAGTCCGGATGCTGCGCGGCAGTTGTTGTCGGTCGGCAAGTCACGAGTTGTCTCGACGATTCAACCGGCTGAGTTGGCGGCCTGGACGTCAGTGGCCAGCGTTTTGTTGAACCTTGACGAAACCATTTCGAAACCATGAATCCGATGTTCGAGTACAACCAGTTGCTCAACCGCCGGCTGTTGTTGCAAGGCTCGGCGAGCAGTATCGGGGTCGCGGCGCTGTCATCTCTGTTGGCCCGAGACGCAGCGGCCGTTCGCAGCGGTCCCAAATTCGGAGCTCCACACTTTGCGCCGCGAGCCAAGCGCGTGGTGTATCTGTTTCAATCCGGAGGTCCCTCGCACCTGGAACTGTTGGACTACAAACCGAAATTGAAGGATTTTCACGGCAGCGAATTGCCGGACTCCATTCGTCGTGGTCAGCGATTGACGGGAATGACGTCGGGGCAAAAGAGTTTTCCGGTGATCGCACCGAAGTTCGGTTTCCGGCGGTGCGGAACGGCGGGAACCTGGCTCGGCGACCTCTTGCCGCACACAGCCGGCGTGATGGACGACATGTGCTTGATTCGGTCGATGCACACCGAAGCCATCAATCACGATCCGGCCATTACGTTGATCCAGACGGGATCGCAGCAACCCGGGCGCCCCTGCATGGGTGCCTGGATCAGTTATGGATTGGGAAGTGAAGCCGAGGACCTGCCGGCGTTCACGGTGTTGATATCTCACGGGTCCGGAAAAGACGCCAATCAGGGGCTGCTGGAGCGACTGTGGGGAGCCGGGTTTCTGCCGTCCAGTCATCAGGGTGTCAAACTTCGCAGCAGCGGCGACCCCGTGCTGTATCTGACGGACCCGCCCGGGATCGATCGCGGTTTTCGGCGGCGGATGCTGGACGGGCTGGCCCAACTCAATCAGCAGCAACTCGCCTTGTCCGGCAATCCGGAGATTGCGGCGCGGATCGCCCAATATGAAATGGCCTTCCGCATGCAACAATCGGTGCCGGACCTGACCGATCTGTCCTCGGAGTCCGCCAGCACCTTTGAACTCTACGGAGCGGAGTCCAGGAAACCGGGCACGTTTGCCGCCAACTGCCTGTTGACGCGTCGCATGCTGGAACGCGGCGTGCGGTTCGTTCAGCTGTACCATCGCGGCTGGGACCAGCACGGGGGTCTGCCGAGCAATATTCCGAAGCAGTGTCGAGACATTGATCAGCCTCAAGCGGCGTTGATCCATGATCTGAAGCAGCGCGGCATGCTGGACGACACGCTGGTCATCTGGGGCGGCGAATTTGGCCGCACTGTCTACGGCCAGGGTGGCGTGAAAGCGGACTACGGCCGCGATCATCACGGTCGCTGTTATTCGATGTGGATGGCCGGTGGAGGTATCCGTGGTGGTCACGTGCACGGTGAAACGGACGACTATGGCTACAACATCGTCCGTGATCCAATGCACATTCACGACCTGAATGCGACCGTGCTGCATTGTCTGGGCCTGGACCACCGCCGCTTGACCTTTCGTCAGCAAGGCCGTGACTATCGGCTGACCGACGTGCACGGCGACGTCATGCATTCGCTGTTGAGCTGACGGGCTGTTGAGCTGACAGGCTGTGGTTGGCCTGCGTCGGTCGAACGGCACGACAACAGGAACAGACCGCTCCGGTGGTGCCGAACCTGCCCATCCGGAACGCCGGCCAGCTCAAACCATCCGCTCAGCTCGTCACGTTCTTCCGCGCCCACGGCGTGAGCGGGTCAACGGAATACAAACGGGCGCAGGGCTGCATGTTTCCTTGCTGATGCGTGTCCCCTTGGGGAACCCTTGGAAGATGGCTGTGTGGGGCTGTGCCTGTTGTGCTGTTATGTCAGAGTGCGAGTGCCGTTTTGGTCGGCGAATTGCCGCAAAGCATGCAGCGAACGGCTCCGGTCCAGCATGCCAGCTGATACACTTTTCTCATGTCGTCGGATCCGCCCCCTGTCGAACAACGGCACTTCGCCACCACCCGCTGGACCATGGTCTTGGCGGCCGGGGATCATCAACGCTCAGACGCGCGCGAGTCGCTGGCTCGACTGTGCCAGACGTATTGGTATCCGTTGTATGCCTATGTACGGCGACGGGTCGACAGCGAGCACGCAGCACACGACCTGACGCAGGAGTTCTTCGCTCGTTTACTCGAAAAGGACTATGTTGCCACGGCCGATCCTGATCGGGGACGCTTCCGCGCGTTTCTGTTGACGGCCTGCAAACATTTCCTGTCCAAGGAACGTGACAAAGCCCGAGCCCAGAAGCGCGGAGGCGGATGCGCACCACTTTCTCTGGATTTCGCGTCGGGAGAGTCCCGTTACCTGGCCGCATCAACTGACGCTCTGACCGCGGAACAACTTTACGATCGACAGTGGGCCATCGACTTGCTCGACCGTGTGATGCGGCGTCTGGAATCCGAAATGAAAGACTCCGGAAAACCCGAGTGGTTTGACCGGCTTAAGGCGTTCATCGTCGGTGGTGCTGACGGCACAACCTATGCACAAGCGGCAAAACGGCTGGGTACCACCGAAGCCGCCGCCAAAATGGCCACACATCGTATGCGCAAACGGTATCGTGAGTTGCTGCGGCAGGAGATCGCCGACACTGTGGAGCATGTTGCCGACATTGAAGACGAGGTGCGTTGCCTGTTTGCCACATTTGCCGGATGATTCCACATGTGCCGCAGGGATGACCGGAGCGACTTGACCGGTGATTCGGGATGATGATTTGAACATTGCACAACCAAAATCCGCCGGCTCAATCATGCAGAAGCGACCGATCGTGTGTGGCCTGACCGGCCAGGACGGATCCAAAACAGGGAATTCCCCAGAAAGCCTGTTACTTCCCAATCCCCTTCCGTCAGAGGAGAGGTGGAAACGGTCGGACAATCCGATCGTGAAAACCGATCCGATCCGGGGGACTCCATGACTGATTCCGAAGCGACCGAAACGGGACGCTGCCCCAAATGTGGCGATGTTCTCTCCACGGACGCTCCCGTGGGCATATGCCCGAAGTGTCTGCTGGCCGCGGGATTGGACAGTGTCGGCGACGAAGCGTTCGATCCGTCGGCAACCGTGTCGGCTGCGGACGCAAGTCCGCCGTTGCCCACGGTGCGATATATCGGAGATTATGAACTGCTTGAAGAGATCGCCCGCGGCGGGATGGGCGTCGTTTACAAGGGACGCCAGGTCAGCCTCAACCGGATCGTCGCTCTCAAGATGATCCTGTCCGGAGAACTGGCCAGTGAGGCTGACATCGAGCGGTTTCACATCGAAGCCCGTGCGGCGGCCAACCTCAAGCATCCCAATATCGTTGCCATTCATGAAGTCGGTCAGCACGAGGGGCGCTATTACTTTTCGATGGACTACGTCGCGGGCCAGACTCTGGCCGACATCATCCAGAACGGTCCGCTCCCAGCCAAAAAAGCTGCCCAGTACGCCAAGGCAATTGCCGAGGCGATTCACTTTGCTCATCAACAGGGCACGTTGCACCGCGACCTGAAACCACAGAATCTGCTCATCGATGCTGACGACCAGCCGCAGATTACCGATTTCGGTTTGGCAAAACGCGTGGAGCACGACAGCGGCCTGACCGCGACCGGCGCGATCATGGGCACCCCCAGTTACATGTCGCCCGAGCAGGCGTTGGGGAAGCAGGGGGAACTCGCGCCACACAGCGACGTGTATTCACTCGGTTCTGTGCTGTACGAGATGCTCACAGGACGCCCGCCGTTCTGCGCCGCATCCGCCGTGGAGACCTTGCGGCAGGTGATCGACAATCCGCCGGTGCCACTGCGCAAACTGAACTCCGACGTTCCGCAGGACCTGGAAACGATCTGCCTGAAGTGCCTCGAAAAATCACCGCATCCGCGCTATCAATCTGCGGGTGAACTGGCTGAAGATCTCGCACGCTTCCTGAACCACGAGCCGATTCAGGCCCAGCCAGCCAGCGTGGTGCGAAAGGTTGAGGCCTGGGTCCGCAACCGGCCTTGGGCGATCACGGCGGCCGTGTCACTGGTCGTGCTGCTGTTGGCCTGCACCGCATATTTTCAATTCCAGCAGAATCTGCTGCTGCGGTACCAGCAGTCCTATCCAGAATATGTGCCACAAGCCGGTTATCGCATGCACCGGCTGGATGAATCGGTCACGTTGCCCGCCGTGATTGCTTTCCTGTTCGTGTTTCTTGCACACGTGTTCTACCGTGAAAGGGCACTTCGGCTGACAGACTGGCGACAGTATTTTGATTCCGCGTTGTTGCCAACAATCGAACCCCGGCCGGTCAGCACGACTGTCCGACTTGTCTGTGGCGCAATAGGGCTGTCGGCCTTGGTCTTCGCTGTGCTTCTGTCCGGAATGATCATCGAAGCGCACGTCTGGGAAGGTCTTCCCTCGCCGTGGACATACGCGTCGAGTGTATATTTGCTTGCCTGGTGCGCTCTGTGTCTGCTGCTTCGGGTTGCACGAGATTACCGCCAAGCGGTGTACGGTCGTCCCAGTCGTCAGATCGATCCCGAGCAACTTGCCGCGATACGTGCGTTACTGATGGACGGCGATGTGATCCAGGCCATTCGGATCTATCGCGCGGCCTTTCCCGATGCGGGACTGGATGAAGCCAAGCGGTTCGTCACACGACTCGCGGTGCAGGTCGAGGCCGAAGATCCCGAGCGTTACGCGGCTAGTCAAGTGCGGCCCTGGGACATCAACTGGCGGGCTTCCGGAAAATGCCTGATCGTCGAATCGATCCTGGTATGTGTCGTCTGGTGGTTGATGCAACCGATGCAGCTGCACTCCGGTTTGATGGCATCGGCCTTCTTCGCTGGTTGGGTGTTTGGGATTGGATTGTTGTTTTCATATCGGTTCAAGAACATCAAGACGCAGATGTTGATTTTTTGTCTGGTGGCATTTCTGGGACTGGGAATCATCATGACCGCGAACTCGCATTTCGCTGAACCTACCACGTTGCTGACACCGTTCATCTGGCTCGGTTTTTTCGGCTGCTTCAGTGGGGTGGCTCTGATCGCGTCCGCCGCGACTCCCGCCCGCCACAGGAAAGATCAATGATCGAACGCGTTGGTTTTCTCTGCAGCGACCTGGTCCCATTCCGACGATGTGAGCCTTCTATCGACGGACACTCTGGATTCTGTTTGTGCGCGGTCAGCGAATCAGGATCGCTGGTCTGATCGATCATGCTCCCGGCGGCGCTCCAGGAAATAATGCAGCCAACGACTGGCATCTTGCCCGCGTTTTGGCGAATGTGGGCCAGTCATCGAAATGGGCCACCGACCAGGAACCGCAAAAAGGGCAGGCAAGTGCAGGATTTCCTGAACAATCACGCGACCACGGTGTGGGTGTGCGTTGTCGGTCTGACGCTGGGAATGCCGGCGCGGGCGGTCGATACGCCGCCGAAGACGGCTCGAGATAGTTTCGGCTATCGAGTCAAGCTGACCACGGTTACCAGCGGTTGGGACCGCAAAAAATGTTGGGTCCATTCGCGGGCCGGAGTCATCCCAGCTCGGTCGTCAGGCAATCCGACCGACACTCCGATCGTCGTCATGACAACTCAGAAGCTGCGGATCACCGGCAGCGACATCTTCGACGGTCTCAACGAGTTTCGCACGGACAACCTGGGTGCGACGTGGTCCGGTCCCGTGGCCCACGCACCACTCGACCGCCGGCCCATGGGAGACAACCTGGAAGCTGCCCCCTGCGATTTCACTCCGCAATGGCACGCCCGCACCTCTAAATTGCTCGGCACTGGCAAGACGTTCTGGTACAAGGACGACGAACATTTCCGCGGACCGCCCAGCGACGCTGTGTATGCGGTGTACGACGCGGAGAAACGCACCTGGTCGCCCTGGGCCCGTGTCGATTTGCCCGATCGGCCGCAATTCAAGAACTGCTCGGCCGGCTGCGCCCAGCGATTCGACCTGCCGAACGGTGACGTCCTGTTGCCGGTTTACTTTCGTCCGACATCCACCAACGTCCATCACCGAGTGACCGTGGTCCGCTGTGCGTTCGACGGTCGCACGCTCAGCTATCGTGAACACGGCGAGGAGATTGAGATTCCGGACAAGCAGGGTAAGCACCGGGGATTCTCCGAACCGTCGCTCACCAGGTTTGGGAACCGTTTTTTTCTCACACTGCGTTCCGATCACCGTGGCTATGTGACGACCAGCGATGATGGGATGTCGTTCCAGACCCCCAGGCGCTGGCGGTTCGATGACGGCGCTGAACTCGGGAGCTACAACACGCAGCAACACTGGGTGGTGCACTCCGACGCTCTGTATCTGACCTACACCCGCCGCGGAGCCGACAACGATCACATTTTCCGTCATCGGGCACCGGTGTTCATGGCCCGGGTCGATCCCGAGCGATTGGTTGTGCTGCGCGCTTCGGAGCGGATCGTGATTCCCGAGACGGGAACACGCATGGGCAACTTCGGCATCGTTCACGTCAGCCCCGCCGAATCCTGGATCATCACCACCGAATGGATGCAGCCGCATCGCCCGGATCTCTGGAAGAAGTACGGGACCGACAACCGAATTTTCTGCGCTCGGATCCAGTGGTCGCAACCCAACAGGCTCAAACCTTAGATCTGCCGCAAAAACCACACACCGCAAGAAACCACACACCGCAAGAAAACCGCACACGGCGAAAGACCGCACCATGAAAATCATCAGCGGCGGAATTCAACATGAAACCAACACGTTCGCTACGGGGGTGACCACTGTCGCCGATTTCATTCGCGACAGTCATCTGGGCGATGACCTGGCGGGCGGTGATGCCATCGTGGCCCGCTATCGCGACACCGAGACGATTCACGGTGGGTATCTGAGTGGAGCGGAACAAGCGGGTCTGGAACTGGTTCCCGTCTTGAATACTCGCGCCTATCCGTCGGGCATGGTCACCAAGGATGCGTTTGATGAGTTGCAGGGACTGCTGGTGAGCCGCGTCGAACAGGCGTTGCCCGCCGACGGCATCTTGTTGGATCTGCACGGAGCGATGGTGACCGAAGAGCACGAGGACGCCGAGGCGGAAATCGTCCGCGCGGTCAGAGAAGTTGTCGGTTCGGAGATTCCCATCGTCGTCACTCTGGATTTGCACGCCAACATCTCGCCGGCGTTGGCCGAACGGTCGACCGTGATCATCGGTTACGACACCTATCCGCACGTGGACATGGGCGATCGTGGACGGGAAGCCGCCCTGTTGATGGCCCGCATCGTGCGGGGCGAAGTGCGACCCGTGCAGGCCTATCGCCAGCTGCCGTTGTTGACCATGCCGCCGATGCAGTGCACTCTGCGCGAACCGATGCAATCGCTGATTCGGGAGTTGCACGAGCTGGAAACGGCTGCCGGCATGCTGACCGCCACGATCGCCATGGGGTTCCCCTTTGCCGACATCCACGACATGGGTGTCACCGTGCTGGCAACCGCCGACGGCGATCAGGCGTTGGCTGAATCCACCGCGGATGAACTGGCAGCCCGCTTGTGGGCTTTGAGAGACGCATTGCAGCCACAGTTGACGTCCATCGAAGACGCCATGCAACGTGCCGCGGAAACCGACGGCCTGCTGATATTTGCCGACGGATCCGACAACCCCGGAGGCGGCGCGCCGTGTGACGGCACCGTCGCCTTGCAGGCCATGATCGATGCCGATTTTCAAGGCGGCGTCGTGGGACTGATGTTCGATCCCGAAACGGTCGTCCAGGCCAAGCGCGCCGGAGTCGGCGGTCGGTTTGCCGCCAGCATCGGCGGCAAGACCGATGATCGGCACGGAGCAACCGTCCATGCCGAAGCGGAAGTCGTGGCGTTGAGTGACGGGGCTTATCAACATGTCGGAGCGATGGCGCGCGGCTTGACCGACTCGCTGGGTGATGCCGCCCTGCTGCGCGTGGGGGGAGTCGAGATCCTCACCTGCAGTCTCCGCCGCCAGTTGATCGACCGGGCCATGTTGCACACCGTGAACCTCGACGTGTCGACACGCAAGCTGCTCGTATTGAAAAGCGCCGTGCATTTTCGCGCCGACATCGGTCCGCTGGCGACGCGGATCGTCGACGGCGATACCCCCGGAATCCACAGGCCCGACTTTGCCGGATTTGATTACCAGAATGCCCGGCGTCCGGTCTATCCGCTCGACGCGGCCGATGCCTGTGGTCGCTGACCCAGTGTCGCAACCTGTGTCGATTTGCGGCCGGAAGTTGCAAACCCGATACAGCCGCGTGATCCGCGCGCGACAGGCAACCTGCTGTGACCGGCGGTGGTGACCGGACGTGCCGAATGCCGAGGCATTCCCATCGAGCACTCTGTGTGCGACAGTTACGGACATGAGCCTCGACAGCGCACTGACGGAGCGGCAAGCCCGCGGATTTGTTGCGGATCCCGAATCCGTTCAGCTGAGCCTGTTTGTCGAAGTGGAACCGGCGGCAGCGAAGATCATCGCCGAGGCGGAATGCGAGTGGTTGTGTCTCGATGGAATGACTGAGTTGAGCGAGGACACGGCGCGGGCGTTGACCGCCTTCACAGGCCGGGGCTTGTCGCTCAATGCCTTGCCCGGCATCACCGATCCCGTGGCGGACGTTCTGAGCGGTTACGCGGGAGAGTTGCAGATCAACCGCGTGACTCAGATATCGAACCACGCTGCCGGCGCCCTGGCAAACCATCGCGGCTCGCTGTCTCTGGACGGATTGACGAGTCTGTCCGAGGGTGCAGCGCAGGCGCTGGTCAGGCACCCCGATCTGTACTTGTGCGTCAATGCGGACCATTCCAAACGCTTGCCGCTCGAAGCGGTGGTTCCTTTCAGAAAAGCGGCCAAAGGCACCGACTGGTCCTGTCGCAGTGTTGAACGATATCTGCGCTATGCACGCAAGGGTTGGCCGCCGCCCATGCCGCGTCGTACCTATTACATTACGAGTGACGATCCGACACGGTGGACTCTGACATCCGCCGTGTTTCAGGCGATGGACGGACGGGAAACCGTGGAGCAGTTACACGACGGCTGGTTCTTTGAGATGAGCGTCGAAGAAATCGAGGGTTTCACGGTGTTGCTCGAAGAATCTCTGACTGTGCCCGAACGGGAAGTCGTCATTGCCAGCGGTACGTGGCCGTTGCTGAGGGTACCCGACGGGGTGTTGCTGGTCGGCCCGGTTCCGGGAAGAAATGCACGTCTTGACATCTCTGAAGACGACAAGTTCGAAGTGCGGGTCGACTACCATGATCGGTATGCGATTGTGCGTGTGCCTCCCGGCTGCTATTCCGTCGTCATCCATCAGCACTTCAACAGCAATTACACGTTCGAATTGAGAAACCTGAACATCGAGTGCCATTGGGATCCGGCGGTTGAGTCCCAGAGAGAACGGCCAGACGGGATCCCGACTTGCCCGGACTACCTGCCACTGGCGCTCCGCGAAGACCTGCCTTCGGATCCGATGAGAACCGAACCACGGGAGGCGCATGTGGGGTCATTACCGGGGCTACGCAATAATCCCGAGAGCCAATTCCCAATTTGTTTCTCGAATGCCATCCGCCGGTATCCCCGCGCACCGATCTTCGAGGCCGATGTCATGCGGCACGGCTGGGCACAAACACTGCCGTGAGTGTGCTGGGCACGACACGGTCGGCAAGTCGGTCGTCAGCGGACGGAACCGGAACGCGAATGGGGCGAGGTACGGGGTCGAGCGAAACACGCCGCTCCGCACCGAACTCGCGGGGCTCGGCAAGCTTTCACACGGCGGTGGGAAGTGCGATACTGATTTCACGACGGACGTCGGAATGCCGGATGTCGGAATGTTCCGGACCAAAACGAAGGAGGCTCTCCCCCCGATCGACACCACGATTGGACAACGGACATTTGCGACAGACGCGTACTCACCATCGAAATCACAACTCTCGTCATCAATCGGCAAACGGAGCGACCATGAGATTCCACCTGCGCACAATCCTGCTGGCCTGCGTTCTGGCACTGTGCTCAACACCGTGTTCAACTCTGGCGGACGCCGCCGATGGCGGCTCGCTCGTGGTCCCCGGCGCAAAAGTTGCAAAGTTGGCTGGCGGCATGAAATTCACCGAAGGTCCGGTGTGGCTGCCGGTACAGAAGAAGCTCGTCTTTTCCGACATCCCCAACAGTAAGCTCATGCAATGGAGTGCGCAGGACGGTTTGTCGGAGTTTCGCAAGAGCGAAAACGCCAACGGGAACATTCTCGATCTGCAAGGACGCATCATTTCCTGTCAGCACGGCGCCCGCAATCTGATCCGCATCGAAGCCGATGGCAGCACGACCGTGCTGGCGGACAAATTTGATGGAAAGCGATTCAATTCGCCCAATGATGTCGCGGTCCGCTCCGATGGAACACTGTGGTTCACCGATCCGCCATGGGGCTTGACCGGCCCACATGAGATTCCCGGTCACTGGGTCTACAAGCTCGATCCCAAGACCAAGAAAATCGACGTGATCCACAAATCTCTGGCGATGCCCAACGGGATCGTGTTCTCGCCCGACGAGACGCGGATCTACATCGCGGACACCGGCGGTCACACGCGGCACCCGGATCCCAAGTTCCACAAGCTGCCGGCCAGCATTCAGTGTCACGCGGTCAGCGAAGACGGAAAGCTGGGCAAGAAGCTGTTCCACATCCAGGCCGGTAGCGACGGGATGGCGGTGGACGTCCAAGGCAATCTGTACACCACGCACGGCGGCAAAGTGCACGTCTACAATGCCGATGGCAAGGAACTGGAGCAGATCGATGTGCCCGAGGGGCCGGCGAATGTCTGTTTTGGCGGCGACGATTTCAAGACGCTGTTCATCACCGCGCGGACGTCGCTGTACAGCGTGCGGTTGAAGAATCCCGGGGCCAAACCCAAGGGAACCAAGTGATCGTGGACAGCCGACTGCTGTGACACGCGGTGTGGGCAGTTGGAGCGGAGACGGCCGAAGGATGTGATGCCACCACACGCCGTTCTTCAAGGACACACGATCAGCGGCCGCGGAATGGGTATGCCGGATGCAGGATCGGGAGAGTGTCGGTGAGACGTGACACAAACCGCAGCGACGTGCGACGCACAGTCGGCCGGAATCCGCGGCATGCCCCGCGGACCCTGGCGGTGTGGCGGACCCTGGCGGTGTGGCGGACCCTGGCCGTGGTGTGTTGCCTGGCTGGTGCCACTCAGTGTGTCCACGCCGATTGGCTGCAGTGGGGTGGAGTCCATCGCGACTTCCAGGTCGCCAACACGCGGTTGGCCGCCCGCTGGCCGGAAGCCGGTCCAGCCGTCGCCTGGAAGCGCCCCTTGGGCGACGGCTACTCGAGCGTCGTGGTGTCCCAGGAGCGGTTATTCACCATGTTTCGAGACGGCGAGCGCGAAAATATTATTGCGCTGCGATTCGATACGGGGAACACGATCTGGCAGCGTGATTACGTTGCGCGGTTTCTGAAGGGGACGGATGTCAAGCAATTCGGACCGGGACCGCTGGCCACTCCGCTCGTCGAAGGCCAGCGCCTGTTCACAGTCGGTGTGACGGGGATCTTGCGTTGTTCGGCGATCGACACGGGTCAGACGCTCTGGCAACACGGCCTGGTTGAGGACTTGGGCGGAACCAATCTGTTTCGTGGGTATTCCGCCAGTCCGCTGGCTTATCGCGATTCCGTGATTGTGACGGTTGGTGGAACGGGTCATGCGGTTATGGCTTTCCGCCAGGCGGACGGCGAGGTCCTGTGGCGCAAGCACGACTTCGCGATTTCGCATGCGTCGCCGCTGTTGATTCGCTTCGCGGGACAGGATCAGCTGGTCGTGCTGGCGGACAAAGTGATTGTGGGACTGGATCCCGGAAACGGTGAAATGTTGTGGCGGCATCCGCACACCATGGCCGGCGGCTACGTGTCCAGCACGCCGGTGTGGGGCCCCGACGGCCGGCTGTTCTTTTCCGGTGCTTACGGAGCGGGAAGCTGGTGTCTGCGCCTGACCCGTTCGGACAACACCACGCATGTTGAACAGCTGTGGCACAATCCGCGGATGCGGGTGCACCATAGCAATGTGCTGCGGTTTGGAGACCACGTGTACGGTTCCAGTGGCGACTTCAGCGCGTTTCTATTCACGGCGATGAACGTCAAGACGGGCAAGGTTGCCTGGCAGGATCGCGGATTGCGTCGCGCCAGTTGTCTGGGCGTCGACGGCAAGCTGATCGTGCTTCAGGAAGACGGCCTGCTGTTACTGGCCAGCCTGCTTCCCAAGGGATTGAAAGTGCACTCGCAAGTCCAGTTGTTCGAGGGCCGCGCGTGGACACCGCCAACGCTGTCCGGTCGCAGATTGTTCGTCCGCAACCGCACCGAAGTCCTGGCACTCGACCTGCCTTGAACGCGGATCGCTCGCATGACATCGACGAGGTGAGCTATGAATCTGGGAACGTTGTTTCGATGGGCGTTGGTGGCCGGCGCGTTGCTGGTGTCGACCGGCACGGCCGAGGACTGGCCGGCCTGGCGCGGGCCGAGGGGTGACGGTACGAGTCTCGAGACACGGGTTCCGACGCGGTGGGGCGCGACGGACAATATCGCCTGGAAAGTTGCCATTCCCGGAAGTGGACACGCTTCGCCGATCGTGTTCGGCGATTACGTGTTCATCACGACGTGCATCGAAGACAAACGGGAACGGGTTCTGTTGTGCCTGGAGCGGGCGACGGGACGGACCGTCTGGCGCCAGGTCGTCTTGCGGGCTGGGCTGGAAGCGGTGCACCACCTGAACAGCCGAGCGTCGAGCACGCCGGCCAGCGACGGCGAATACGTCTATGTTTCCTTTCTCGAACCGGACGGTGCGACGGTTCCCGCGGAAGTGGTGCGAAAACGCAGTGGAAATCTGCGCGCGGACAACAGCGGAAAACCGGTCAATCCCGGCGCCATGTGCGTGGCGGCCTATGCACGGAATGGCGAACGCCAGTGGATCGTGCGACCGGGTGAGTTCGCCAGCGTGTGGGGTTATTGTGCCAGCCCCATCGTGTTTGAAGACAAAGTGATCGTCAACGGAGATCACGATGGAGACGCCTATATCGTGGCGCTGGATCGCCGAACGGGCAAGACTCAGTGGAAGGTCCCGCGACCCAATCGCATCCGCAGTCATTGTGTGCCCTTGATCCGCGAGCTGGCCGGCCGAACCCAGATGATGGTCGCGGGCAGCCATTCGATTGTCAGCTACAACCCGCGGGATGGTTCGAGGCACTGGTACACCGTGGGCCCGCAGGGGCGAGCGGTTGCTTCGCCGGTTTTCGCGGCCGGTCTGCTGTTCGTGAGCACGGCTTATCCCGATCGCGAGATGCTGGCGATTCGACCGGACGGTCGCGGCGATGTCACTCAGACACATATCGCGTGGCGCAACGGCCAATCGGCTCCCTACGTACCGTCTCCGATTGCGGCCCGAAATTGCTTTTTGGCGGTGTCCGACAGCGGAATCGCCAGTTGTTTTGACGCGGTCAGCGGCAAACGGCACTGGCGGGAACGCATTGGCAAAGGGCACACAGCCGCGCTGGTCGCCGCGGACGGTCTGGTGTACTTCCTGTCCGACGCCGGTGTGACGCGCGTCGTCCGCCCCGGTCCGGAATTCGAGTTGATTGCCGAGAATCCGATCGAGCAACCCTGTTATGCTTCGCCGGCCATCAGCCGTGGACAGATCTTCCTGAGGAGCGAGACGCATCTGTTCTGTATCGGGACAGATCGCAAGTGATCAGATGGCGCGTGTCGACCTCAAGACATCCATCCGAACACGGCAAGGCGTCCCGCGCGACGGTGTGTGTCCGGTGATTGTCTTGCAATTGACGGTACAACAACAAACGTCGCGGCATTTCCGCCGCTCACTCTGATTCCGATTCGGCGTTGTTCAAACGGCTCGTTTCGTCAACGGACTCGGCTGCCAGGAGCTGATCAGTCCACTCGTTGCGGAAGACACCGTCGTGGTCCGCGGTGATGCAGGCGGCGCGAAACTCGGCAAACCGCGGATAGAGCGATCGCAGTACGTCCGTAGAAAGTGGGCACAGCTTGCCCCAATGCGGCCGGGCGCCATACAGGTGCGCCATGCTGCGTGCCAGGAATCCAGCAAGCTGTTGGAATGCATCACGATCCGCTCCGCGCGCGTAACAGATCAGGCTGATCGCATACCAGGCAGTTGTCGCATGCGTCTCCTGTGATTCCGCACCCGGGCTGGCCATCGAGATCAGTGTGTCGTCGTTGAGCACCTTCCTCACACAGATGGGGTAATGGTGGCAATAGACGCCGGCCAACTGTCCCAATTCCTGTCGCAGACCTGCCTGCTCGATCCGTGTTGTGAACTGCTCGTCAACCTCCGCGACGGTACCACCCGCGACGCTCAGCGTTTGTTGCACAAACGCCATTGCGGAACTCAATTGAGTGTTCCGCACAAATAGCTCGATCTCGATGTGGCGGAACATTTCATGTTGCATCACAAGCTGCGCCTCGGCCGTGTCGACCACACGACAATTGCGAATAACGGCCGCGGGAATCAGCCAACGGAACATGGCGCGAACGAGTCCCCGGATGAGAAACAGGCGAATCGCCGAAAGTATCAGCAGGTGCATTGCCACGTCGAAGATCAGGAACCGGTAGCAACGGTAAAGCCATGCGCATGTCGAACGCCGGCCGTTGACTTCTCGACGATGCTGAGCGAAATAGGACCAGCGCCAGGGAAGCAGGTAGAATTGCTGCAGTGGAAACTGCTCTTCGCTGGCAACGACATCTTGGAGTTGTTTGTACTCATGGAAGTGCTCCTCTACGTCATACAAAGCGCGACAACCCATGCGAACGCTCAGAATGACACCCATGCATCCCAGCGAACACCTGGCGGCACGCAACGCCGTCAGCTCGGTGATTTCCTCGATGATCGCTTGACGAGTCTGTGGATCAAACCGGGCGATTCGCAGTCCGGTGACGTAATGTGACAGGGAATTTCGTCCGGAACCGTGCGTGCCGGTGCTGATCGCGCCGGCAACGGCCTGTTCCGTAATCAGGCCGATGGACGGCAGCGTCCAGGATTGCTGTCGCCTCAGTTCGCTGAGCAGCCTCTTGATCTGGCAGCCCGCACCGACGTGAACCCATTCATCCGATCCGTCGACGCCTGTTTCCACCTGATTCAGGTGACGCAGGTCGAGCAGCACATCGTCGGTTTCGATGATCTTGCTCCAGGAATGCAGACGTCCAATCACCCGCAGGCGGCGGCCACGGTGTTGGTTCAGTATGTCCAGAACTTCTTGTTCAGACTGCGGTGCAAAGGCCGCGCTGGGCATCAGCTGCACATTGCGGCCGAAATTGTCTTGAGACATGATCCAGGTCCTGCAACGATGACGCGCCAATTGATGGGATGCGTTCTCAGAGTTCTCGTTTTGCATGCGCCGCTGACAGTGCCGTCTGGAGTCCTGGGCAGGACGCTCCAATGTTCACTCGGCTGTGAACCGCTTCGACCGTTGTCCGACATGCTGGAAACGCACAGCGAGTTCGCCCGGAACCGACGCCGCTGATATGTTATCACAAGCCCTTGTGAGACGACTCGCACAACTGTCAGCGGAGCGAATGAGCATGACACACATCCCACGCAGGACGGCCATCATCTTGATCCTGTTGTCCGCCGGTGGCTTGAGCGCCGAGGAACAGCGGTCCGTCACGTTGGATAACGGTCTCGTGGTCAGCGTGGATCGGATCGCAATGGTCAACGTCAATCCGAAACGCGATCTGCATGGTCCCAGTGTCATCCGAGCGGCCAACGGTGATTTGTTGTTGAGTCATCAAGACTCCGCCAAACACGGTGGTGGGGACGGGTTTGCCCGCCAGTGGCGCAGCAGCGACAACGGGTCCACCTGGAAAGACGAGGGTCCAGTGGCCGACTGGCGCAGCCGCAAGATCGACTCGCTGTTCGGTGAATACGGGTTGGCCGACGATGGCAGCCTGGTGATGATCGTGCAGCGTCGGACCGTGCTGGGCGGCGATCCCGGTATCATCGGGTCGTGGCTGCAGACGAGTCGCGATCATGGCAGGACCTGGAAGGAAATCGGTCCCATCGACGACAGCAATCGCTACGCCGTCATGTACGGCCGCAACATCCTCACGCGGTCCGGCGTGATGTATGTGGGGGTCTGGTCGAGGCTGGGGAACGCACTGTACGTCAGCCAAGACAAGGGATCGTCCTGGCACAAGCGGAGCGTCATCTTTCCGATAACGTATCCGGACTTCGTCAACTTGAAGAATGCCGGACCTCCGTTTTATCCGCATGTCATCTTCTGTCCCGATGGCTCGCTGTTGGCGATGACTTATCACACACCGCCCAAGAACCATTGTTACTCGCGGCGGAGCCGTGATCTGGGCAAGACCTGGGGACCGATCATCAAGGAAACGGAACTGCGGCTGTGGGCCCCCCGCATGAATCGCCTGAATCGGGATACTCTGGTCGTGACGGGACGAGACATTGGTGAACGAGCGACCGTGGCCTGGTTTTCCACCGATAACGGGGAAACGTGGGGTCACAAACTGATTCTCGACAAACCCAGGTTTCCCGGAAGCTACGCCTACACGGATTCGATCAGCGCCGGTGATGGCAGGTTCTGGGTGTTCGCCAGCAGTCCGCAGTCGGGCGGAAGAGGCGACATCATCAGCGTGCTGTTGAAGACACAGCGCCCGGCCGCGGAGCGTCGTTCAAAACGGCCTGACAGGCGAATCGAGCTCCGCCCGTATCAGTGGACCAAGAGCCCCTACACCAAGCATCGCGAAGCCTATGCTACGCCGCACGATGATGGACTGTGCGTCGACCTCCGAGCACCGTGGTTCCCGAAAGGCGAACGGTTGATTCTGCGGACGAGCGAAATTGTGGGATTCGACGGCGGCTATCTGTACGACGACCACTTCCCACCTCAGGAGCCAAACGGCCGCGGCAAACGGTACAAGCACATCCGCTTTCACTGGAACCCGCAGCCGTCGCAGGACGCGTTGTCCGCGGACTGCCTGGTTCCCGGCAAGGGCCGGTTTCGCTTGCAGCTTGCGGCGCGGGATGATTACGTCGACATCACTCTGTCCGTGCGGAATGACCTGAAGCGGCCGATGAAATTCGTCGACTGGTATTTTTGCCCGGTGGCTTTCGAAGCGCCCAGCATCAACGATTCGACCCAGCAGCGGACCTGGCTGTTTGACGGCCAGCGCCTGCGGACTCTGCTGGAACAACGGCAAAATGAGCGCGTCGAGGAAATGTATCCGGTGGGCGGCGCGCGGGGATCCGCCGGTTTCATTCCGCCGCTGCATGCCGTTCATCCGCGCGGCATTGTCGAAGCCCAGGCGCCGATCGTGTTTGTGTCCAGTGTGTCGGGGACGCATACGGCCGCCCTGGCATTCGAACGGGCGCACAGCATTTTCAGCAGCCGCGGCAACGGCTGCTTTCACGCCGACCCGTACTTCGGAGCCGATTTCAAGCCCGGCGAAGAACGCACAGTGCGGGGACGCTTGTACCTGGCCAAGGGCACTCCGCAAGCCGTGTTGAAACGTTTTCAACGCGACTTCGCGGCTGACGCCAAGTGATGCCGGATCGTTGGATGCCGGCGAAGTCTACGGCGTGCGGCGGGTTGTGTTCTGGTGCGATCATCATTCGTCACGACTGCGGTGCAGAAACGAAGGTAGACCGTCGTGATGTCGTCTTTCGCGCCATGAGTCGCCGGAGTCGGCCGCACGCAACTGGCCCGCCACGGCATACCGTCGGAAGGAAATGAACCGCAGCATCCGGCTCACGCGGTCTTCGAACTCATGTGCGTTGCGGCGTCCCTTGGCCTGTTTGGACAGGACATGCGGTCGAATCAGCGGATACACCTGGGCGACGCGCGATCGGATCGCGTCCTCGTCCCAGACCTGGTCCACGATCCGCTGCAGTGCTTGAACATAGCGCTCACGACCCCGTTCGGTTTGCAGCAAGGCCCGGCCGAGGATTCCGCCCTGCGAGCGAAACACGCTGCCACCGAGCTCCTCGAACAACTGGTCGGCTCCGTGTGGAAAGAACACGAACTGTCGAGTTTTCGGGTCGTTGTACATGCGGTAGTTGTTGGTCTGCGTGTAGCCGTCCCAGTGTCCCACGAATTGCTCCATCGCCAGAAACAGGGCGAATTTTTCGGCC